>Ga0182004_10001194_pt1 | contig 18526 bp, 18 predicted proteins | sample Sormic07211540_1_FD_120479 | JGI IMG/M metagenome (GOLD analysis project Ga0182004, IMG submission 120479) | Endophyte microbial communities from Sorghum bicolor roots, Mead, Nebraska, USA - 072115-40_1 MetaG | ecosystem: Host-associated > Plants > Roots > Unclassified | place: USA: Nebraska...
CATCTTTTTCCTTTGACACAAACACCACCTCGCATCATGTTTTCCCCAATCGGCCGGGGGTCCCAGCCAGTGTTGCCGACCCCAGCAAGCAGCAGCACCCGAGGCGCGTGCGGGAGCTGGCACTGGCAGTGTTCCCGTCGCCCGTGCGCGCGGGCACCAGCACGCAGGAACGAGAGATCGAGTTGGAAGCTGATGAATGCGACGGTACGTGACGTGCAATTGTGTGTGGCATGGCAGGTGACGAAGCGGGTGGACACGGCGGAGGGTCAGTGGAACGGGTGGAACTGGCGGACGGAGGGCGACATGATGGTGAACGGCGCCTTCTTCGTGCCGTCCGGCGAGGGGCTGGAGGAGATCTACGACAAGGCGTCCAGCACCGACCCAAAGTCGTCGGCGCTCGTCGACGTGCTCACGCAGAACGCCGGCGTCCTCGGCGATCCCAGGTACCATCTGACCCTCTCCCACAAGGCCCTGGTGGAATTTTGGGAAATATCTCTCGGACGGGTGGACCCCGGGTACCCTACGTGGGCCCGCGTAAGGACGCCCCCCGCTCGTCTTTTTATACTACTATACGCGGCGCTTTTGACTTTTGTTACCTTCCTCCAACGGCCATCATCGGGTCCGGGTCCGACGCCGCACGCCGGAGTGCCGGAGAGTGCGGCCCCTGCTTGACTGACTCTGCGGGAAAGCGAGACGAAATAGTCCCTGGGAGCGAGCTGGGACCCGGGTAGTTTGCATGGGACATGGCGTGCGGTGCGGCGGTAGGCAGTCTGCGTCTCCGGTCCGGCCACATGCGCGCCACCGGTCCATGGTTTTGGTTTTGTCGCCCGGATCCTGCGCTCTCTTGCACCCTGTTTGTGAACTTGTCCACTCTCCCTTGTCCCTGACCTGTTTGTGTGTGCGAGCGAGTGACCTTGTGCTGTGGAGTGTGGACCAGCACCGTCGCCACTTGGGGTTGGGGAGAGGCTGCTCTCTGCGGCATGACGAGTGGCTGTGATTCAGGGCTGCGATGCTCCGTGATTCATTCATTTCAGTCATTCTTATGCACATGCTAGAATAGCAATTATCCTTCTACTGGCACTGGGATGCTATACACTTTCAGTTCAGCGTTCTTGTTCTTGATCTCAATAGTGTCCTTTGCTAAAATAGTGAATCTTGCTGCTAAGTATCATAACAAGTGACCTTTTAGGAACGGTCCAACCGGAACGACCGAACCGAACGGTTCACTCCTGGCCCCACTCTCCCAGCTCAGCGAAAAAGAAACTGCCGTGTCCTGTGGCTTGTGGCTTTTTTCGGACGTTCTATTCCATCACCCTCCCCTTTCCCAGTCCTAGAGAGCACGTTCCTCGGAATCGAATTCCTATTCCTTGTGCGCTCGTGACAGCGGTGGTAGATCTAAGCTTCACCAGCACTTAAACACACACAGAAGAGTCTATCTAACTCGCCTCCAGTTTGCACTTGTGTGGGATAATTTAGTACAGTAGATGCTATTCTCGCGGTGTATATTATTGTTTATGTGTTTTTGCTTTTTGTAATAACGAGTAGTGAGGAGCTCATTCTGTTTTGGCAGGAACGATGCCGAAGAAACCGGGTACAGGGGTGTCAACTACGCCGGCGTGGGAACTGGCGGCGGTGGCGGCAACGGCTACGGCTACCTCGGGATGGTCTATGCCAACGGTGGCGGCGATCGGAGAAGCAGATCACAGTCGGCGCTGTCATTGATTTCTTCAGTTACCACCCTCATTGCGCTCGGATGCTTGCGCTTGTTGTAACATAACTTATATAGTTCATCCTAGCTTCATTCAGGCGCTTCGTTATGATTCTCAATTGGAAAAGTTAGCAAAATGGGAGAAGGGAAAGCTTGTAGCTGGGGTGGTGGTAGTAGTAGCAGCAGCAGCAGCAGCAGCCTAGTAGGGAGGTAGGCAGGCAACAGAAACCATGTGTAAAGTTGCACATGGCTGGGAGGATATTGCCAAGCTAATCACTGTACTTCTTACAAGGAGAAATGGACGATTCCATCCTAACTTTACTACCTCTGGTCTCTCTGTGATCTCTAAGACATTATAATTCTGGGAGCAAAAATGAAATGGAAAAGCAAGTTCAACCAACATAAAAGTGGCAGAGAAGCAGCGCCATGACTAAATCATAGCCACATTTAACACTATAACACTAATTCAAAAATTCCAAAAATTCACTGCTTCATCGACTATATAAAAGCCATATGACATATGGAATAATATAAAAATAACAACATAGCATCTAAATCAGATCAGGACTATAAATTCAAACACAGAATTTTTATCGTCCAAGTGCTTATTAAATGGCCTATCTTACACGTCCGCTCTGTACACGCTTGCATCACTGTTGATACCGATCGTATATAGCAGCGTTGCAGCATCTGGCACCCTTTCTACCCTCCCATCAAGTGCATCACAACCACGATCTAATCTAAGAGCAAAAAGTTGGCTAAAATTATGACACCAAATAGCTTTGCTTGAAATCTCCACCTTCAATAATTCAGTGGCAACAGAACATGCATACTGATCATTGTAAACGTATCACGTCATCAGAGAATGCAAAAAGTGGGTAGACAATCACAAAATTCATTCATCTTCAACACAACATAAATAGCTGTTAATCTTGAGTTTGTATATGTCAGGTAAACCCTCAAATCTCATCTTCACCTGCGTTGACAAGTTACAGGGAAGATATATGAAAGGATCCTTAGTCTACAGTTACAGCTTGCACATTGACCAGACGGTACTTTCCTCTGCATGTGTTTAACCAGATGGTGGAGGCGGTGGCGGCATAGACATGGGAGGCGGAGGCATTCCACCTTGTTGTGGCGGGGGGGGGGGTGGTATCCACATAGGTGGTGCTGACATACCAGTGGGAGGAGGTGGCGGCCTTACCATGCTGACCGGAGGGGGCATCATGTTTGGTGGTGGAGGCCTCATTGGGAGCCTGTACTGGAGTTGCGATGCCATGGGGGGCGGCATAGGCTGTTGAGCGGGCCAAGCAGGTTGCCCATGCATCTGCATTGGAGGGGGGAATTGTCCAACAGGCGGTGGAGGTGGTTGGCGCATGTGTTGAATCTGTCCCGGAATTGTGCCATTGCCATAAGGCCGTGGCACAGGCGGACCACCATTTGGAAGACCTTGGGTCGGTGGACCACTTGCAAACATTGTGTGTGGCCTATTCTTCTGAGATCCTGGATTGTTTGCTGCCAGCAGTCGCTCTGTCAATAGTAAACAACAAATTAGATCATTGTGAACGTAAAAATATTCATGAAGAAACTCTAGAACGTAAAAGGACAATTCAGTTGAAGAATTTCATATTTATCCTGTTTGGCAGAGCTTCAGCACATTTTTTTAAGCTGAGCAAAGCAGAGCTCAAGACCAAGAATGGAAATTCAACTTGGATATACATATAATACTATGCTTGGAGACTGTTTGGATCAGGATGAAATATAAATATTGAGTGAACTGAAGCGTATCCCAGGTGCTGGTGGCCAGGGAATCAACTGATCAATTAGACCGTTGAAACACATTACCTGCTGGTGTGCCATGGCGCTCTCCTTTCGTGTCTTTCTTGTAAGCATAAGAGACAGTGATTGGCCGGTTGCATAGATGTTGGTTGTTCATGGCCTGAAAAATACAGCAGAGAAAGTAGCATGAAACAAATGCCAGATAGCCAGGACCACTGCAAATTGAAATAAAATCAGTGTGATGAATACATTACCTCTATTGCTTGATCAGATGATTCAAACGAGTCATAGCTCACAAAACCAAAGCCTCTAGAATTTCCAGTTTCAGGATCTCGCATTATCTTTGAGAACAGAAAAAAGAATATCAATGAATTACTGCATGTGACAACTATGCTTCAGAAAATAACAGACACTGCATACCGATGAGGTGTTACTCCTAAAACCATCTTTAATTTTATAATAGACACATGACATCTTACAAGACGACTGATTAGATGAGTTTATCTTAGGAGCATGCACACATAGAGTTGTGCCCAGAATACCCAAGATCTATGGACAATATCTAACTGTATACTGGCTACCATGATTTTAGTTCATCTAATCTCTCAGCTATTATTGTATTTTGTACAGATGAAAGCAGATAGTGCTATCAACTTGTATTTGCTTCAGGCGTTTATATAAGACTGCTGCTCGTAAATCAGATATTATGTTCCACTGTTACATCATAAGCAGAAAACAATAAATCAATATAACTTTGCATGAAGATAAAAGTTGCTGTGTGTCACCTTAGGATTAGTTACAATGACTCCAAATGCACTGAAGGTATCATAGAGGAGCTTCTCATCAACATCCTGTCAACAAAGCAAACATGGGAATATTACACAGTATTCAGATGAATTGAAGAGCAGATACTAAAGAAAGTAGGATTTAGGCCTTCACCGGATCAAGATTGCCAATAAACAGATTTGCTCCAACGTCCAAGCTCTTCTTATCCTGGGAAGCCTGGAATAAGAAAACACAATCATGTTATGTTCAAATAATACTTGTTTTTTCAAAGCCATAATAATGATAAAATACTACAGATGAAGGGAATACCTTGTTTACTCTTATGGGCTTACCGTATAGTTTGATCATATTCAAAATCTTAATGGCCTGTGGAAAGCAAACAATTTAAATAAAAGGGTAACTAAATATGGATGTGGCGATCTGCTAGAGGAAATATAAAAGGTAAACTATGACTTTGCAAAATAATAGCCTTACATAATCTGCATCTTCCTCGCTCCTGAATTCTACAAATCCATATCCCTGGTGTAAATTCGTAACTCTGTCTTTTGGGACATACACATTGACTACAAATTGAAGAATGGTAATTCTGTTAATAAAACCAAAAAGAAATGTATTTACTTTATATCCAAAATAAAAAAACTTCAATTACATAATAATATAGTCCATAAAAAACCAAAAGAAACAAAGAATAAAAAATGCTGAAAGGCAACTATGCAAAAAAAACACACACAAATGCTGTTATAGGGCAAGACAAAAGTGTTACATACGGCAAAATTCTCATCTCAATACAGAAAAATATATATTATACAAAAAAAGTCCACTTACCAACAGGGCCTGCTTGGACAAACAATTCCCATAGAAGCTCCTCGGAAACCTATCAGATATGGAAGAACTATCAGCATCAGTTCATGGATTTACAGAAACTGAAGAAACAATATATGACCATACACTACGGGATGTTCATTGTTTCCTATACAGTATACAGGAGAAGGAGCAAAGATGTGCTCCACCAGGTAACTGTCAATGTAATTACAATGTGCATTCCTGGTCTATGGTTCTATTTCTACAGAGCGTACAGACGTATGAATTTGAAGGACTAAACAGCAATGTTCATCCCAACCTAACAAATAAGCAGTACACTTTACATACAGTCTAGATGTAAGGTACTTCAACAACAACAATCGTTTGTAACATTACCACCTAGCGAAACACGCACAATTTTCCCAGCGACAGTTCAATCGCAGTCTCATTACTTGTTAACATCTAGCGTTTGCCGTCACTCACGCTGTCCTTGCAATATGGTTGCGCCACCGCCACTGTACCTTCGATTAAGGAGCAGCGACTTACTCATCCGGTCACCAGTTCACACAAGTAATTCTGTGCTTTAGGGATATTTTATCGTGGGCGGGGATCTACTAAGCGTCGCAGTAGCGAGAGGTTGTGGGGAACCCTAACCTGAGGGTCGAGGTTGCCGACGTAGGTGGTGGCGTCCTGGTTGCGCTCCGCCGAGTGCTGCCCGAGCAGGTTCGCGCCCACGCCCGGCGCTATGCGGGTCGTCATGGCTGGCTGGCTGGCCCCTCCGTCGCCGCTGCAAGGCGCGGCGGGTCACTGGTCGACGACGGCGGCGGCGGAGAGTTCTGGACGGGGCGCCAGCGACGCGGCGGTGCTGAGGTTTTGGTTGAGGTTCTCGGGTCGGGCCAGAGTCCCTTGCTTACTGGCCCAGTTCCCCACCTCGAGTCGGTAAGTGATTTTGGGCTCCTCTAAAAAAAAGTGATTTTGGGCTAGGCTGTTAGCACCGTGGTCCATGGGCCTTCCAAATGTTTAAAGACGACCCAAAATGCAGAAGATAAAAACTTTACAGCTCACCAACTAACCTACACAGTAGATTTCAATTGGAAACCTAAAATATTGGCTTAAAGATAAAAAAAAACAAGTTAGGAGAAGCTGCACTCCGAATTCATTGCATAATGGCTACAACAGTTGCATGTGGTGAGGTTGTTTAGTTTAACGAACGGGGCTAGTACGATTATTTGGAGCACCACTTTTTAGCAAGTTTAATAATATAAAAGATACATTTTAAAAATTTATGGACCTAAGTGTCACATATTGACAGTTTTAGAGACATCTTATGCATTTAACTCTCTTTTAGTGTGATTTTTATTGCATATGTTAAATCAATTGGACAGGAGCTCCATTTACACGCGACAATCCTGAAAGTTGAAACGGAGCGCGCGGAGGAGATGCTTCGTAAGGATACTGTGTAACGGTGGGGCTGTGTCATATCATAGAAATAAAATCTGCCCCATTTGGTTTAATCAATTAAATTGGATTCGCATGCAAATTACGCTCAAGAATGGCAGGTAACGATCCTTTCCCCATATCTTTACATCTGAAATGAACCAGATATACTGTAAGTGCGTACTCACGTGCTGCAACTGCAAAATTTGCCAATCGCCACTTCCCCTGGACCACCGCGCAGGGCACAGGCGGGCGGCGGGACACGCGGCTATTTTCACGGCTTCCTGCAATCGTCCTGGTTTCAGCCAGTGAGTGTTTCGACAACAGCATCGGCCATGCCCCGAGACATGGGCATCCCCGTCGTCGTCGTCGTCGTCCTGGCGTGCGGCGCCGTAGCAGTGGCCATAGCTGCTGCGGCTGCCTTCTTCCTCGTGCTGAGGGCGCTGCGGCGGTCGATGGCACGCGAGGCGTCCCTGCGGGCAAACCTCGTGAGGCAAAACGACGCGCTGCGGCAGGCGGAGCGCAAGAGCCTGAACAAGACCAACGCGTTCGCCGGTGCCAGCCACGACATCCGCTCGGCTCTCGCGGCGATCTCGGGGCTGGTCGACGTGTCCCGTGTGGAGGCCCAGACGAACCCGCAGGTGCTGCATCACCTCGACCAGATGGACGTGTGCACAAACAAATTGCTTGGTGAGTTGAATCCTAGCTAGTTCTCTGAAAGAATATAATGCTGCTGTTATTTTTGTTTACACTACACTACACTACACTACACTGCAATGCAATGTATTTATTTTTTTTGTCTGCAGGGATACTTAACTCGATTCTGGACACAAGCAAGGTTGAATCTGGAAAGATGCAGCTAGACGAGTCCGAGTTCAACGTAGCAAGTGTTTTGGAGGAGTCCATGGACATGATCAACATTGTAGGTCTCAGCAAAGGGCTGGAAGTGGTCTGGGATCCCTGTGATCTATCTATCCTCAAGTGTGGAAACGTAGTAGGGGACTGCCGGAGGCTAAAACAGATTCTTGACAATGTACTCGGCAATTCTGTGAAGTTTACTCAGCAAGGTCACGTCGTTCTCCGTGCCTGGGCAAACAGGCCTGTTGTTGCAAGAAGCTCAGTCTGCTGTGTTCCTTCGAGGTTTGGCTGTTCCAATTTTTTATGCCTGTTCATCAAGGGAAGAGAACATCATGAGGATTGTTGTTCGTTCAGCTCGATCCAAAATGATCCCGACTCGGTTGAGTTGTACTTTGAAGTGGATGATACTGGCATTGGAATCCCAAAGGAAAAGAGAGAGCTGGTGTTTGAGGACTATGTTCAGGTTAAAGAAGGCCAAGGAGGAACTGGCTTGGGGCTCGGAATTGTTCAATCATTTGTAAGTTCTATATATTTTCATGGTTGAAATTACATTTTTCACATAACATCTCACGATGTTGAGACCGGGATATTTTTCATTTGCTTGATGAAATAACTTTTTTTTTTGAAACAATTGTTGAATTATTTCATATATCTGTTAACTAATATAGGTCCGTTTGATGGGAGGCGAGATTAGCATCAAGGACAAAGGGCCTGGTAAAGCAGGAACCTGCATTGGGTTCAATGTGTTTATGAAGATGGGTGGAATCCATGAACAACAACATGACATAGAACAAGGCAGTTCATCAAGTAGCCAATGCTGTATCGGAGCCTCTGCCTTCAGAGAGGCTAATACTAGCTTTGAGGGTGGACACTGCATGCTTCTTGTTCATGGTGACGAAACACGAAGGATATTGCAATCTTGGTTGGAGAATCTTGGGATCAAAGTTTGGCTAGTCCCACAACTCGATTCCTTTCCCTCTGCTCTCGAGAATGTCTGTCATGTTGTTAGTAGTGCTTCTCCAAGGACGCCGTCAGACAGTTTCGAATGCCACGCAGACTTTTGTTTCAGATCCAGAGACACGGTTAGCGAAATACTCCCTGTTTCACTTAAGAGCAGCAGCAGCTTCAAGAGATCAGGCGCCTTTGGAGCCAACAACTTGTCTGGCGTTCTAGTCGTCATTGACGCACACTATGGCAAGATGGAAAACATATGCACGGAGGTGAACTTTCCTGAGATCAAGAAACAAATCCCATGCAAAATTGTTTGTCTTGCCGATGCGAATACCTCTTCTGGTGATCTGGGAAGGCTGAGGCACCACACTTGCTGTGATCTTGTCCTGCAAAAACCAATCCATGGGTCTCGGTTGTACGCTCTCTTGAACACCTTGAGGGACCTCCAAATGGCACAAGCTCGTCATCACCCATCTCATGTTAATCCTGAAAATGCCGAGACCAGAAATCCTGAGAATGCTGGTACATCAGCCATGGTTGCGCTCGCACAGTCATCGTCTTCGGAACCAAAACGGGACGACGAGGAGAAATCACTGACCGGAAGGCGTGTACTGTTAGTGGAGGACACTTTGACTCTGCAGACGATTGGGAAGAAGATACTGTACCAGCTTGGAGCAGATGTTGCAGTAGCAGAGGATGGAGCCAAGGCTGTCAGCATGTTCGAAGCTGCCCTTGCGCAAGCCAATAAGGCTGGCTCACGAATGGATGCAGCAGCGTCCACTCCCTATGATGTTATCCTTATGGATTGCCAGGTCAGTTTCAGCAAGAACCCTACAATAGCACCGCAGTTCTTGTACTGTCGGATTACGACAAATTTTGACGAAATTTGTTGCTGGGACTTTTTGCTCCAGATGCCCGTGATGGATGGCTATGAAGCGACAAGGCGCATCCGCGAGGTCGAGAGCTGCTACGGGGTGGTTCACACTCCGATCATCGCCTTGACCGCCCACGCCATGGAGGACGAGGAGCAGTGGCAGAAGACCATCGCCGCCGGGATGGACCTTCACCTGACCAAGCCCATGGAACGGAGGAGCATCGCTGAAGCCATCCGTCGCGTGTGCGTAAGTCAGGAATGACGCCGCGATCACTGCTGCCCAGTGGCCACAAGTGTGAATCTTTGATCCTCTTCACTTGAGTTTTTCGATCGAAAATATTCAACAATATTTTTCTCATAATAAATCGACAAATAATATTTTTAGATATGAATTTTTTTGCTAAGGGAACGGGCTCTTTGCAGTGGTAACCTTTTTGTGATAAGGGCAATGAGTCAGTTATACATTGGGAGAGTTCAGAACTTTTGGGTTATCGACTAGTGTGATGGGTAGGTAGGTCGCGTGATCATCGTTCGCGGCCAGAATCGTGGACTTAATCCGGGGATATCTGGGTGGCGAGAACTGATAACTCTGTCTGTATGTGGTCCTAGACAATCATTGAGATTAGGGACGAATAATTCAGCCGTCAGAATCAGCATGTCCACGCGGAGATAGCAGTATGGAACTGTTGTTGATAGTGCTCCATATGGACATTCAAAAACTCATAACGGTGCTTACAAACTTAGTTAGAACAAACTTGCTCATCTAGTTTGAAGATGAAAAATCTCGATGCTGTTCCTTACAATAATGTTTCTAAACAATTTAAACCAACTTGGATCTTTTGATCTTGTGACACTATCTAAGAGGAAGACGGGTCGTGTGTTAACAATGTCCGTTCAAGAGGTGGCATTGGACACGTGACTACGCGAGATGGTTTTCCGTGAAACAAAAGTACTCCATGAGAAAAAAAAAATCGGTGTGATGGTGACCAATGGCTATATATCTTTGTATCCCCTATATATATTTTGAGCAATTACTACTTCTCTTACAAGTTACGTTACTCGTTTGTACTCTTGATCGTGTGCCTGATTGTCTTTAGTGTTCCTCCTAAAGTGGTCGTTGAGGTTCAGTTTTTGATGCCACCATTTGATTGTTTGACACTTGTTTCAGCTTGGATCAGACCGGGTAGCCATGATCATCATGGACTAAGTGAAAGATATTTTTTCTAAACTTTGGAAGTATGGGCATTACATATATTTAAAAAAAAAAGAAAGAATCTGCGGACTTGTTGGATCGGACACGCTTCTCGATCGTCGCCAATCATTGAGGTGCGTCGGGGGAACAACTGTCAAATACAGCCTAAACTTGCAGGTTTTGGAAATACAGACTTTAGGTTTTGACTAGTGTAACATTTTTGTTCGTATCTAATAATTTTTATTTAATCATAAACTAACTAGGCTTAAAAGATTTGTCTCATAAATACAGACAAACTATACAATTAGATTTTATTTTTCATCTATATTCAAAGATTTGATGTGACAAGGAATCTTAAATTTTTTTGGAAAATTTTGGGAACTGAACAAGGCTTTAGTTTCCAAAAAAAGAATATAAAATTTTTCAGATTCCCCATCACATCGAATCTTACGGCACATGCATATAGCATTAAATATATATTAAAAATAATTAATTGCATAGTTTATTTGTAATTTACGAGATGAATCTTTTGAGTCTAGTTAGTCTAAGATTGGACAATATTCGTCAAATACAAATAATAATGCTACAGTGTCCATTTTGCAAAAAAAAAAAAATGGAACTAAACAAGACCCAAAGTGTACTATAATCAATGTTTCCTGAACTCTAAACGGTATGTTTAGCCATTATTTAGGCTAAACAGTCTATTAAACAGGTTAAAGTCAATTAAACGGATTAAACGGATGATTAATGAAAACGGTGTACTACTATATAGTATTTACATGACATTTAAATGGTCTAAACGCGGCTGTTTAGGTAAACAGTGACTATAGTACGAGTCTTGCATAAAGAACTAGAGAAGGCTAACCCGATTACCCGAACACAAGAGGTTCATGATCCGGGTGGCTGCGCAGATACGGACGAGGGTCCATTTCTTCGCATTGGGTGAATGAATCCACGAGGTGTCAGTGCCTGCGCATGGGGCCCGCGCGGCTGGCCTCAAACCGTTGAAACCCGAATGCAACCAAACGAGAAACGAGACTCGCACACACACACACAACACACACACACACACACATGACAGAAACGGAGCTGATGATTGATGAGAATGGAGATCTCACTTTAACCAATTCAAGTCATCTGCTGGTTTTAGTGTAGTAGCCGTGTAGGGGTTCCCCAAGTGGCCGAGGTGGCGGCGTGATCTCGCTCCCGTTGCTCGTCCCCTCAAATCCATCCGATCCGACGCGTACATGGCCCCGGCATCCTCATCCGATCCGCTCGCTCCAGAGAAGCACACCAATATAGGTCGGCGGCCCACGCTGCCGCCCCGGTCCCGTTCCCGTTCCCCTATTTTTTTTTTTGGCGGCGAGCCCGCGTCCCCGTCCGGCTGTCATCCCGTGGGCGCGCTGCTGTCGACCTGCGCACCAGTTTCTATGATTACAAGTAAATTATCATTACAGTATTATTATTTGCCTGGCCAGGCGCCATCGTCGACGCGGCACGCGGGCGGGACAGGTGAGGTTCGTCCAAATTCAACCCGGGTGCGAAAGCAGTGGTGCATGCATCGAGCCAGGGCCGCCATACTCCTCCCTTGTTCTTTCCGCTCTCTCTCGTTTCCGTGTGCGGTGTGCCCAGCTGAGCTAACTAACAACCCGGCCCAGGATGGGCGATGGCAGCTTTCCTTTCCTATAACCCTATCCTATAAAACGGAGCGGCCCTGCGCGGGTCGCGCCTCCATCATCTGCACCTGCAGTCGCGTGTGCAGTCCTCGCGCGCTCTGCTCGCACGGGCGGACGAGCGCGAGCTTCGTTCTCCCAATCTCTCTCCCTTCTGCCCTGCCCTGCCGCCGCGCTTAGCTTCCTTGCCTTCTTCCTCTCCTCCTTCCTCCTCCGCCAAGAGGGGAGCGGGCGCGGGCGCGGGCGCGGGCGCGAGCGGCGTCGTTCAGATGGATTCAGGCGCCGTGCAGCACGGGTAAGCAAGCAAAGCAAAGCAATCCATCCAGGAAGCGTCGAGGAACAATCTCATGCATGATCTCATCTAACAGAGTTTTCTCTGTCTGTCTCCCTTGCCAAACAAAAAGCTGCGCGCATTACAGCCGTGGGTGCAGCGTCGTGGCGCCCTGCTGCGGCCAGGTCTTCGCCTGCCGCCATTGCCACAACGACGCCAAGGTTCGCTTCGCTTCATCTTCGTCTCGCTCTCCGTCCTGGATCGCATCCAGTGCTTCCTTTCTTCTTCCACTTTGCCTTCGGTAACCCCTGGCCTGGGTGTGCCCCCCCGCAGAACTCGCTCGAGGTCGACCCGCGCGACCGGCACGAGATCCCCCGCCACGAAATCGAAAAGGTCAGCGTCTTGCAATCTCGTGCTTGTTTCAACCATTTGCTATCTTCTGTTTATTATCACCAAAAATGAAAAGAAGAAGAAGAAGAACGCCATCTTCTCTCTTCTCCATGTAGTTGAATGCAACAGCAGCTCTCGGTTTTCCTCTTTTGGAAATCCACGGCTCCGTTTCAATCTCGCTCTCGCCCTTTCAATTTGTGAATGAATTCAGAGAGACAAGCGTAAGTAAGCATGGAGCAGCTGCCACAAACCTTTCCCTTCCTAAGATTTTTGCCCCCCATACTTCTTCTTCACATAAGGACACAAGGTTATACTAGTACTAGCTTAGTGTTGTAGGGATCTTAGATTTTTGTTAGCCATCTCAGATTTTTTTTTTCTCTCGCGGGCCTTGAGCTTCTTCAGATAAGGCCATATCAGCTTAGTGCACTGGGAATCGTTCCGTATTCATACCCCCGTTCTGCACTCCACTTGTCATCACTAAAAAAATTGGCCACTTCTGTGGCCGCCACAGTGTGGTCCACAAGATTTTTAAGCCCGAGTCACTCACAGTGGCACTAGAAGGACAGTCGTCTGGGAGATTGGAGAAAAAGGGAAAATGAGAAAGGGATACAAACGACAGAGGCACATTTCACCATCAAATTGAACAGGGACAGGGTTTAACTGCCTCCAGTTGATTGAGTGCTGCATACTTGAGGACCTGGAGGATATGATCAGTGCCGTGTTTGCTATCTAAATCAAGTGCCGTGTCAGTGAATTTGATGTCGATCGGCTAAAACTTATTTGATTCTTATCCTTTTTCTGGAGAGTAGGGTACGCATGTCTGATTGTTGTTTGTCTTCAATTAATCAGGAATATGACGGCCACCCATATATTCCTTATCCCATTTTTAAACAGTGAAGAATTCCGTGGTGATTTGGGTCAATTGTTCTGAACTTCTGATCATTGGTTAAAAGTTACTCCAAAACAACATCGGAGTATTTGGTTTTTTGAAGAGTAGGGTGTAAATGCCTGATTCTTGTTCTCCTCAAATTCGTCCGCCGCAATAAACGTTCCTATCCTGTTTTTGATAACGGCATATATGTTTTTTCAATTAATGTAATCATATTATCCATTACATTTGTTAAAAAGAATCTGAGTAGATATGGATACAGCACCTGTTCTTCTAGATAACGATTTCAATAACTGTTCCCTTTTGTCACTGAAATCACATGAATCAAGACTGTGGACTTACTGAAACTGTTCTGCAGGTGATCTGTTCTCTCTGCTCCAAAGAACAGGATGTAAGTTGTCTACCAAAAAGTACTCCTACAGACTACAGTAGTGTTTCGGGGGCAATTCATCTTTGGTTGTACTAAATGCATGAAATCTGTTCATTTCCATTGACAGGTGCAACAGAACTGCTCCAACTGTGGGGCCTGCATGGGGAAATACTTCTGTGAAATATGCAAATTCTTTGACGATGATGTAAGCATACTTAAATCCCAGATGATGAATAAGAGATTGAATTCCATGCGTCAGTTGCTGCATTTTTCATAAATATGCCGGTGCTTCTTAATCTGACAGACATACTGATCTGTTCCAGGTCTCAAAGGGCCAATACCACTGTGATGGGTGTGGCATATGCAGGTAATTACCCCATACTGACAGCTATCTGTTGGACTTACCACTCAGAAGTCTAAAATTTTGTTAACTGTTCAAAATGATAAATTTGGATTCCTCATCTTCACTATTCAGAACTGGTGGCGTCGATAACTTTTTTCACTGTGATACATGTGGTAAGTTTCTGCACGAACTTCTTTCTGCTAAGATTCCATTGCGTGCTGTGCAACAAAGATTTAACTCGCACTCCTAATGCCCTTTTTGCCAATCCGACTGCAGGGTGTTGCTACAGCAATGTCTTGAAGGATTCCCACCACTGTATCGAAAGAGCAATGCATCACAACTGCCCTGTCTGCTTCGAGGTGAGAAACCTCCAGTTCAACGAAACATGACTCGGAACTTTCCAGTTTCTTGATCTTGAAAAAAAGATTTGCCTCCCTGCTTTTACAGTATCTGTTCGACTCCACAAAGGACATCAGTGTGCTGCAATGCGGGCACACAATTCATCTGGAGTGCATGAACGAGATGAGAGCGCACCATCAGTAAGTATACCATCCTCTTCAGAGTTCAGAAACAACGTCACCTGAAAACATTCTCTTTTAGCCACAACGATGATCTCAGCCCAAGTTTGATCTTTCGCAGCTTCTCGTGCCCGGTGTGCTCGAGGTCCGCCTGCGACATGTCCGCCACATGGCGGAAGCTCGATGAGGAGGTTGCGGCGACGCCAATGCCTGACATCTATCTGAAGAAAATGGTAGGAATTTCTGACCGACCGCTCTCTGAACCTTGTTCGTCGTCGTCCGGTTACATCTTTCCACACGGTCTTTTGTAATGCACGGCTGTTTGACGAGCCTGGAACCTGTCCGGTCCGGTGCCGATCGCCGAAGCTGAACAACAAATGAACGCTGTGGATGCAGGTATGGATCCTGTGCAACGACTGCAGCGCGACCTCGAGCGTGCGGTTCCACGTGCTGGGGCAGAAGTGCCCCGGGTGCAGCTCCTACAACACCCGGGAGACGAGGGCCGCGTGCCCCAGGACCTGATCAGGCGAACGAGGCCTAAGTCGCAAACGGCAGGGAGATGCTGTGTTCAACGACTAGTGGAGATCATCCAGCAGGACGGTGACGAGCGCGAGACCAAGCCGGGCAGTCCAGTCTTGAGTTTGGTGCTGTGCATTTGCAATGTTTCCTGTACTGTAATGCGTCCGTGAGTGCTGACGAGGCATACCTGTGGAGGATGGCCCGGCGCAAGGGCCGTAGGAAAGCTGCAGGTTAGGCAGATTAGCGGGGGGCTGTTCTCTGTTCACGTTTACGGCGCGAATGCAACAAAATTCCAACGTCGGCCGTGAGTTCGGCATGTAACCGAACCGATTATTTCGACAGTATATCTATTAATACAATAACAGTTTTATTATCAGCACCACAAATATACTAAATAATTGCTACTCTTAAGGCAGAGTACCTGCCATTGCCAAAAAGAGAGAGAGAGAGTTGTCCACGATGCACAAGATGATCCAGACCACTAAATAGGTGCTCTGAATGACTGAACTTGCCGGGAATTGAATGACATGAACCGTTACTAGGTATTGCTCCTTCTATTCTAAATTAGTTATTCTGATTTTTAAGTACATTTTTCTTGGTAAGTATCTAAATATAGTGTATATCTAAGTGCATATAAGTGTATAATTTAAAACAGAGGGAGTACTTATGGTTGCACAGTGAACAAAATTTGATGGAAAACTTGTAGGAAATTCACCAAACTAGCTCTTAGTTGTTGTACCATGCCTTAGATCAATTCGAAGACACTCTTACATCCTTTGTAATTGTTAGGAATGGAGATTTTGATAAAAAAAATATCCTCCAACAGCTTCTTTTATTGATTATCTAAATATAACTGTTTTTTTATTTCGGAATTCTCGCTAGCCAAAGATATAAAATGAGAATGACTCGGTAGAGTACCAAGACGATACAGAAAAAAAAAATTGGAGAGTAAAAAGATGTAGAACGTGATTTTTATATAAATAGCTCTTTAAATGGTGATTTAGAGAGTATAAGCTTTTTCCTTAAAAAGGTAGTTGGAGATGCTCTTATATGTACCATTCTTTGATGGGCCTAACCGCACCTTCCAGAATGGGCCTCGTTAGCTACTTAGACTCGATGGATTTGCTTTAGAATTTAGCCCAAGAAAAAAGAGCAATTCTGGTTGATATGAAACCTTTTCTTTTTTATTGAAATAAAAAAAGAACTGCTCCCGGAGTGAATATCTATCTACTCCGTCTGTCCTAATTGTGCATGCCTGCATGGACCCTGGCCTCCAGAGGCCTCTCCCTCTAAAAGATTCCGTGAGCACCCAAGAGAAAAAGTGAATTGGATATCTAATTTGAACTAAAAAACATAAGAATTAACTAAATAGTAAAATCCATCGCCGGTCCCTAAACTTGTTTTGAGTGTGTCATCCTAGTCCTTGAACTTGCAAAACGACCGTTTAGATACCTAAACTTGTTTGGTTGTGTCAACCTGATCCCTAAATTTAGAAATCTCTCGTATAGGTCTTTAAACTTATTTAGTTGTGTCATCATAGTCCCTAAACTTTTTTTAAAGTCTCATTGAGATCAAAATAGGACGAATCTAAAAATTCTATATCAAAACATAACTCATAACCTTTTCATATGAACTCAAATAAAGATAAGCTTTATATCAAAGTTGTAGCTAGCAACGTGATCTATAACTTTGTAGTTGAAGTTTTTTAAATTAAAATAATTTAGGGTCTCAAAATATATTTTATAAGTTTATAGGGACCGAGATGACACAGATAAACAAGTTCGAGGACCTAAACGATCAATTTGCGAGTTTAGAGACCGATATGACACGACAATATAAGTTTAGGGACCAGTGATGGACTTTAGTCTTAAATAAACTACCACAAAAAAATCATAAACCACTCAAATGTAATGTGAATTAAGATTTTTATAGTATTCTCTAACTTACCCTTCCACAAAAAAAGGTTTGCAAACTATAGCCAATTCTATCAACTAACAAAAAACTAATCTTAGAAAGATAAATATCGATACAATTATTCATTTCTTCAACCTCTTGTTCCATTTAGATTCAATGTATTCTAGTTTCAATACATGCAATATTTTTTTGTCTAATAACATTGCTTTGTTTTTAGTTGTAGAGTCCTCAAAGTCAATATGTGTTCCTTTTGGACCGTCAGCTATGCAACCATTCCATTTCCCGACTTTATGCATAATTCTTTATGCAACCGTTGATATACCCGCAACATCTAATTTCCACATGGATGCTATCTGGTATGGAGCTTAGGCCAGTCTCAATGGTGTTTCATACACATTAAATATGGTGATGTGGCGCTATAGTAATGAAGAGAGAGATATGATAAAAGTTTCATGGAGTAGAGAGAGTTTCATCCCCATGAAACTCTTATGCACTGTTTTTAAAATATGGATGTGTTGAAAACTGGGTTATGAAACTCCCATTGAGGATGGCCTTAGGCTAGTTTCAATATATGTTTCATGAGAGTGTTATGTACATTAAATAGGGTGCCACATAAACAAAATTGCTAACTTGGTAGGGTTATTAAATGAAGGAGTTTTATCAAATGAGAGAGGAGTTTCATCCTTATGAAACTCATATGGCTCGGTTATCTAGTTTATAGTCTTGGTAACCGTGCCATGAAACTATGCATTAAGATTGGTCTTAAGATAGTTTTAATGAGGTATTTTTGCTGAGTTTTATTCCTATTAATTACCTTAATAGCTTAGGATAGTTTCAATGGGGTATTTATACTGAGTAGTTTTTTGCTGAACATGGCTAAAAGTAGAGAAATGATTTCTTCCGATGAAACCGAGCCGATGCTGGGCCTATTCGCTCTGGCTAAACATGGCTAAAAATACTATTTATTGATTTATTATAAGAAAAGAATACTGCTTAATAGCTAATGGTTTTATTAGATAAGCTCAGACTCAGTAGCATCGATGCAACAAAAAACTAGGCAAATGTTCTTGGAGAGACTCAGGCCTTGTTTAGTTCGCAAAAATTTTCAAGATTCCCCGTCACATCGAATTTTTGGTCGCATGCATGGAGCATTAAATATAGACGAAAATAAAAACTAACTGCACAGTTTACCTGTAATTTGTGAGATGAATCTTTTGAGCCTAGTTACTCCGTGATTGGACAATGTTTGTCAA
>Ga0182004_10001195_pt1 | contig 18524 bp, 13 predicted proteins | sample Sormic07211540_1_FD_120479 | JGI IMG/M metagenome (GOLD analysis project Ga0182004, IMG submission 120479) | Endophyte microbial communities from Sorghum bicolor roots, Mead, Nebraska, USA - 072115-40_1 MetaG | ecosystem: Host-associated > Plants > Roots > Unclassified | place: USA: Nebraska...
CCCTCGCCTCCGGGCATGGGCGTCGGCGTCGCCATCCCACTGCGGCGGCGGCCACGTCCTCCTCCGTGGGCAAGGACGGCGACTCCGCCACGGCTCTCCCTCGCAGCCCGCGAGCGACCACCAGGGTGTTCTCGACTTGGCCTGGCGTCGCCTGTCGCCTGGTTTCCTCGGCTGGTTTCGGCCCTCAGCCTGTGGAAGAGGGAAGAGGAATGGATTTGGCGTCTCTTTCGCTCGGTGAGCTCTCAAACCTATTATATTTTATTTTATTTTATTATATTATATTATATTATATTATATTATATTATATTTCTTATATATATTTATATATATATATATATATATAGTTATTTTTCTGCCAAGGATTATTGTTGTAGGTTTCAACTAATTAGAAGCGTTTGGTTAGGTCTAGTTTCCAATAGAAAATACGAATACATATAAACTGAAGCACCGAAGAGGGAAAACCGGGAAAAAAATTGAAACCAACGATGTTATGATACTTGTCCCAATGAAACGAACACCAATTCTCCCCCGCTAGGACTTGTTTGGATGTAATTGGATTCGCATAAATCCACATGTGGGTTGGAGTAGGATTTGAACTAAATTTCACCTCAATTCACTCCAACACATGTGGATTGAGGTGAATCTGACAACATCCAAACAAGACCTTATTAGGGTCGACTTCCCACACCCCAAATTACTTCGTTTGTCTAACGACTGAGATTGCTTAGAACCATTTTTGTTTGGAGCTGCTTCTTGTTGTTCTTGTAATAACACACAAGTTATCTTCGTTAGCCAGCTAGATAATGACTAATAAATAAGAAAATTAAACAGATATGCACATAGCACATAGAAGAGAACTATTTACATGCAAGTAAAATTTGTCACTAATGAGAATAATCATTTTAAGAAGTTCCCACAACACAATTTCAATATACCGTGTTGTTCGCTGGTCTAAAAAGTTATGGCTGAAATTATTGTTGACTGATTTATTGTGAGAGAAAAACATTGTTGGCTGGCAGAAAAAGTACGGCTGAAAAGTACGACAAAATTGGTAAAATAGGTTCTTAGTACGTACAAGAAGAAATAGCTAGCTAGGCATGTAGTATATCGTATTATGTGAGATGGAATTTGATATACTTTGGTGCCTTGATGATTGAATAGGAGAGGAGAATAACATCTTAGTCTTACATATAACTCCTGAATATTGGTCTTTGTATGATATGGTATACTTGTCCATATGGGGTTTTTAAGGTAAACTTGTCCTTTCAAAAAAAACGGAAAAGTGATTTTATTGAGAACAAAACCAGTTGATTCGTGTGGCCAAAGTATGTTAGTACTGCTTGCAACATATATGGTTGGTGATAATATTTTCTTTTATGATGTGTATATCTATCAACTTGAGTGAATAGATGCTAGAAAAATGAAATTGTTTCTCCTTTTTAGTGCATTTTGGAGTGGTTTCAAGAAGAAGTGTAAGTTAGTTTGAGAGAGAGAAAAAGTTAACCTGAGACTTGTGGTAAAAAAATGAATATGAGAGAAAATGATGGCTTCTAACATGAATTGCATAGAAATTTTCATAAAACAAAGCAAACTTTTTTAAAAAGAATAAGTTAATATCTCCACACAAATATTAATTTCTGAAAAAGATCAAATATGTTATATGAAATATGCAAAATCAATCACATGTAGATTTATAACAACATTATATTTTTATAACGAAAAGCAAAAGCCAAAAATAAAAAATTACCATAAAAAAGAACTATAGACAATTTTGTGCTACTATCCCAATGAAAAATGAACACGAGATAATATGCAACGAGGTTTTGGTTCATTCATCGCATAGAAATTTCCCATTATGACATAGAGTGATGGCTACATAAAAGATTAACAAGAATTCTCATTCAAAAGAATCATTTATGTGTAAACAAAATAATCGAATAAGTGAGTAGTTCAATGTTGAGTTCTACAATATTATAAATTGTCCCAATGTTACGTGATTGCAGTATACTTAGTTACCAATAATTTACCTCAATGACCCTTCAATATGGTGATTGGATGAATGATTTTATTGAGGAAAATTGGTGATTTCTTGCAGCAAAAGTATGTTACTAATTTCACGCAATATACACGGCTGATGATTTTTTTCTTCATGATGTGTCACAATATATATCAATCCACACAAAAGGGACCACACAAAAAATGGTTAGGTTCCTCCTATTTGCATGTATTTCGAAGCACATTCAAGAAGGTGTGTTGTTCTTGAAAAATTGTTTGCTAAGAGTCTTGTTGCCAAAGAAATTAAATAAGTATGTTGGTGATCTTACATGGCATATGTGGTTAGTGCCTTGGTGAGTTTATCTTCACGATGATGTGTATCAATTGAGGCAAAAGAGATTTTGTAGGGAAAAGGGTAGGTTTTCTCCTTTCACATGCATTTTGGAGCAGTTTCAAGAAGATGCGTGAGTTCTTAAAAAAGTTTTCTGAATGTCTTGTCATTTTAAAACTAACCGAACAAGATGACTACTGCAAAAACCTATTGTGTCTCATATAGTTTATTATCCTATGCTAGTGGTCGATGACGCAGTTATATTATATGAAAACATATATTTGGCAGAGGTCGTCATTGGACGCTAGTATAAAGCGAACAATTATACTGTCATTCATCTTGGACGGAGAGTTTTGACATGTATGACCATTGAATCATGACACCCTAAGGATTTGAGACATTTGGGATATTCACAGCATGGTGTATACTCCCTCCGTATAATATTTAGATGTCGTTTACGACAGCGACAGAGTCTCTAAAACACAACTTTGACCTCTTATTTTTATAAAAGCATTTAGAAAAAAATGATATATGTATACTTTTATGAAAGTATTTTTCAAGATAAATTTATTCATATAATTTTCATATTTGCAAACTCAAATAACTTAAAAGTTATTGATAAATTATATTACCAATGTTTGACCCAAATATTTTATAAAACAACATCTAAATCATATATGGAGGGAGTATATATGGAGTCCACCCTCTTCATGCAATGCCTCATTGTCTGCCCCCTTGCTAGATCCATATAGCTACCATAAGATGCAACCACAACGAGTGCTCACCACCCGCTTGGGGCATAGACTGGATCTATGCTTGGGCTAGGTTCACACACTCAAAGTTGAGTATGATATTGTGATGATACTTTTGTGTGATCCTATTTGAACAAAAACTTAGAATTCATATAGAAACATCTCTCCCCAAATAGCAATGAGTGTGTGCACATAAATTTTGTTACGTGTCAAAGTCTTTCTTGTAATAGTTGTGATGCATCTTCTTTGAAGGATTTGAAGTTAGGACCTTTCCATCTAAACCGGGATCGATGGTCTCTATTTTGCTATGTCCATAATTCATGCTCTTTGGAGCCGGAAGCCACCGCGAGCTGAAAAAACGCTTCGCATTACTCCTTCGTACGTGCATGCGGGTTCTCTTCTAAATGTCCTCCTCCATGTGGGCAAGGTGCGGTTCATTAGGGCGGGTAGGAAGTGAGAGAGGCGTCACAAGCGGATAAGAAAGAAGAAGGAAAAGAAAAGAGAAATACTAGGAGAGGAAGAAAAATAAAGGTAAAAGAAGAAAGAAAAAGTAAAAGCATTTACGCATATTTTACTATTTTATCTCCATGAGAAGTTATTTACTAGAACCAAAAGAAAAAAATGGTTCCACTAAAGAAGCCGGAACCAAAGCAGTTGTAGCTACCAAATGTGATGTTTGTTTCCTCAGCCACGAAAACAGATCTACACAAAGATACAATGTGCTTTCTTTGTAATCATCCACTTTCTTCGTCACTAGAGACACTGACATACGCCCATCCTTTTGCTCAACCAAACAAAACTTCTCCACCTGTAAAGAGACAAGAAGGCACCTAAGCATATATATCTCTCTAGAAGTAGAAACAACCCAGCTATCAAACAAGGCAGCCATACAATCCGGCATAAAAACAAATAAGCACAGTAGAAACAAAAAAAATCGTGCCACCTTTTTCACTAGCTGCTTGCTAATGCCTAATGGTATCGGTGAGGTGTCGATGCTTATCGTGTTTGTGCATAAATGAACTTGATATTGCAGATAATTAACATACTTAATTTTGCACGTGAAAGAACAGAAGAATATAATATATAGGCTGGCCAAGGAGGGTATAAAAGCAGCCTTAGGTCTATGCAAGGAGTCAAACTCCATTTGAGCGAGTGCTAAAAAGGCGCCCATTAGCTTCAGGTAAAGTCCAGATTTGAAAGTCGCCAAATCTGACCTGAATCTCACGCGACGATTTAGCGTGTGCGTAGCAAATACTAGCAGTTACCAGTTAGATATTAACATGTGTGGAAGACGGTATATAGTAGCAACTAATCCTGGTGACATTCTCAAAACATGATAAACTAACAAGCTCAGAACACAATAAAATATACGCACACAGATCATTATATTAGTGGGGTAAGTACCATCAACAACCATGCATGGTTTGTGTGAGTCGTGACGTCGTCGTCCATGTCTCTCCTCTGAGTCTCTCTGTCAACCTAATTCTATCTAATGACTAATGAAGAACCTTATCGTCAACTTCCTCTACTTGAATTCAGAGGAATGAAGCCCTTATCGTCGTCCGGCCACTTTGCCGATATTTTCCGGTGAGGTATGGAGATTGAGCAAGGCAGCAACGGCTAGCGCGCGTTTCCCTGTACAAATCTTGCGAGGAGCCGAAAAGAGGCTGAAGGAGATATGAGATGAGGAGACAGCAGGGGCAATAATGGAATGCGGTGGCGGCCGCCTGCCGGCCTCCACGCGAGAGCGCATCAGCGCTCACCGGAATGTGGGAGGCGACGACTACTGCATGCGGCGTGCCCGACCAGACCACCAGCCGGCCGGGGTGACCCCCACCATCATCTAATTAGCCTAGCTAGCCCCCGTTGCCTGGTTCTTCTTGGTGGTGGCCATGAAAGCATGCATATGGACTGGTTTTATGGATGAGCTCGATCAGTTAGCAACGTGAAAAACTTGTCTTTTTGATTGAGGATTATTGGCTCATCACAAGCGGCTTGCATTTGTTAGCTATGACACCACTGTGCATGCATCTTAATTACAATCACAAAGTCCAATCCCATGCATGTGTGATAAAGCATATAATATATATAGGCACGTATGAATATCTGCTGGTACACTACCGGCCGTGGCGGCACACGACAGAAGGTAGTAGGATCTGAGTGTGTCGACGATCCAATCCTGCTGCCGGCCGGATATGTGTCCGGCCAGGGAAGTGGGAGGCATTTCACATTTGCTAGTCAAAACAAAAAAAGAAAGTCACCACACTATCCACACCAATTCATCATACTGTCCGCAAATGGCACTCTTTCCCCCCATTTTCTGCAGCTTCTTTTTGTCTCCTGGATCAACTGAACGATACGGTGCGTTTCACCCTCCATCAATTTTCTGCACTACGAGATTTCTAGATGTAGAAAGAAATCATAAAGCAATATAGGAGTAACAGAGTTACTGTCAGCTGTGAACTGTCAATGACACGAACAGTCGTTGTATACTTGTATTCGATCATCATAATTCTTCTACCTGTCACCACAGACACCATGCATCTCGAGGGTTCTCAACGTAAGTTTGTAAGTTTTCAGCAAATTCTTGGCATGGGCAGGAGGACTGCGTGGCAGTCGACCTTTGACTTCTGAACCTGAAACGAAGCCGCCGCCGTGGCCACCCATATACCCAGAAAAAAAGGAAAGAGAGGCACATATGACACTTTGAATTGAACTATAGGAAACACACTTGGCCTTTCTTGCTTCCACCCAAAAACCCAAAATTTTTCAAGATTCTTAATCACATCGAATCTTTATACGCATGCATAAAGTATTAAATATAGACGAAAATAAAAAACTAATTGCACAGTTTAGTCGGAATTGACGAGACGAATCTTTTGAGCCTAGTTAGTCCATATGGACAATAATTACCATAAACAAACGAAAATGCTACAGTGTGACGAAATTTTTTCCTTCAGCAGTTCGTAAAAATTTTGGTTTTTGGCTACTGTAGCACTTTCGTTTTTATTTGACAAATATTGTCCAATCACGGAGTAACTAGGCTCAAAAGATTCATCTCATAAATTACAGGTAAAGTATACAATTAGTTTTTATTTTTTATTTATATTTAATGCTCTTTGTATGTGACTAAAGATTCGATGTGACGTAGAATCTTGAAAGTTTTTGCGAACTAAACAAGGCCCCCCAAAAACCAAAAACTTTTCAAGATTCCCCATCACATCGAATCTTATGGCACATACATGAAACATTAAATATAGACGAAAACATAAACTAATTACACAGTTTACCTGTAAATCGCGAGATGAATCTTTTAAAGTCTAGTTACTCTATAATTGGACAATGGTTGTCAAATAAAAACGAAAGTGCTACAATATCAAAATCCAAAAACTTTTCGGAACTAAACAAAGCCTAAACAAGGCATGTCTATTGTAAGGTCAAGGTCATGGGTAGACAAAGCTGAAAAATATATACCGTAGTCTAACAATCGACAAGTCATGCACAAAAAAAGAGTTGAAAATTGCAGATGTTCAGGCAGTCCCAGCGTCATTTTGTCGCGTACATGCGTGCGGGCGTGTCTTAAAAGAAAATGGTCGATTAGGGCGGTCTGTTTCATGGTGACTCATGCCATTGCTAGCTGACAAACAGACGGGGTATCGCCACACCAAAAACTCGCGGACAAAATAGTGACTTTTTGCTGTCCTTGAGCTGCATAGAGTGGGCCTATTTGGTTTAAATTTTAGCTAACTAAAATTATTTTAGTTACTCTTGTATAACTAATAGAACTAAACTATTTTAGCTCTTTTTAGTCAATGTGTTTGGAACTTTAGCTACTAAAGTGACTAAAATTTAGTTAGCTAAAATTTAGCAAGGAGATCCAAACAGGGCCTATATTAGGCCTAGTTTAGATGATGAATTTTTTTTTTGGTTTCAAGCACTGCAACACTTTTATTTGTATTTGACCATTATTATTCAATTATGGACTAACTAGGCTTAAAAATTTATTTAATAAATTATAGATAAACTATCTAATTAGTTATTTTTTATTTATATTTATTGCTCCAGTGCCTAAGATTCGATGTGATCAGGAATCTTAGAAATTTTTTAGATACTTTTTGGAACCTTATTAGAAGTTTAGAACAGACCACAGGTACATTACTTTACATCTGTTAATGTTAGATGCACAAATTGCTTGCCCACAAATACTTGCAACAACCAACATTTCTTTTTTGGCAACTTCCAATTGGCTCGACCAACATGTAATGTCCTTCTTTGGAGATTTAAACTAATTTGTTTGGATCATCAACTTGCACTTAAACACCTTTTGGGAGGATATTTTGGTAGGCTAGTTCTCGCTAGTTGTTTTTGCTAATGCATGTTTTAAGAAAGAGATTTTTTTTGTTAGAAGCAAGCTCCTTGATGATAGCGTAGTGGCACCGTTCGTTTGGTGAGCGACTGAACATGTTGTTGTCAAGCGATGAGATGCGACTTGCGTTGTTTGGTATGGCTGAAAGTACTGTTCGCTGATTTATTGTGAGAAAAAAATACTACTGAATGACTGACAGAATCGACAGATATACATCACGTAAGATCAGGACCATGCAGTTGCAGGCATATGTTTGGTTCTAGTTCTAGACTTCTAGATGGATCACTAAAATGCTGAAATATCCACATAATTATATGTATGACTTTATTTGTGTAATCTTTCTTGATTGGAACTGCGTCACCGTAACAAAATGCACCACATCATCACGAGGTTATCATAATTTCATCTGACAAATCTATCTGCAACCAATTTCATTTGGACTTCTAACGATACAAAAGTCTAAAAGCTTATCGATTGGTACAAGTTTGAACTTCTAGCGATACAAAATTAAGAAAGTTACTAGGGTATAGGAAAATAAAAAGTTACATACTCCATGACTGGGAGACTCTAGAAAGTTATATAGGATGCAAAGAGAATACCGGGTCTAAATAAATATAAAAAATAAGAGATAATATAGAAAAATAAATAAAGAAAAGAAGATCAGAAAAACAAGAAACAAGTCAGAAAACAAAAACCCAACTATTATTGGGCTTTAAGTTGGTCTACAATTAGTCTAACTATGAAACCGACATAGAGTAATACCAGAACATTTCAAGCATGGCAAGTTGGCAACGCCGCATAATGTTCTGATATTACTCTAAATCTAAAAAAGGCAAACTAAACTTTGTATTTTATTTTTTCTACTAGGAGTAAAATGGTCATTTTACCTTTGATTTAGTATTGTTAAGTGCTAGAAACAGACGGAAGGCCATACAAGTAAGAGAATTTCGCTTCAGGCCTTATAGGTAAGTTTAGAAAAAAAAACAGATCATAGAAGGAAGATGCATTATTTTGAGTATTCATTAGCAAGATCTAGTGCCTAGGAAAGCGCTAAGCTTATGACCATTTCTCAAGTCTAAACACAATGGCGGCTGCCAAAGCCACATCATCGCCCCCCGAAGACGCAAAGCGCTTTCCGCGTGTACAATTCCGTGCCGGTGCGTGGCAATATCGCCTCCGCCCCGAGGAAACGGGAGCTGCACCGAGGCCTGGCGGGGGCAGGCACGTGGCCAGACGGGCCCGGCACGGGCAGATCACGAGCCGGCGGTTCGGACCACACGCCCCTCGGGGCCCAGGGTCCAGTCACAGGCTCACAGCCTACCGGACGGGAGCGGTGGACCCGAACCGGGGTCCTCGACCGCGACCTATATCGATAAATGGACTGCTTCACCGGTGAGTTCCAAGTTCCAACCACCCAAGTCCCCGGCGACCAATCGAGGAGTAGTACGGTAGCTTTCTTTTTCCCAATTGTCTGATTAGGTTCTGAGTCTGACACATGGAGGCAAACATTGATTCTTCCTAAAGGCTTGGCGGCAACAAGTTTAAAATTGACCATTGGAACAAGCTCGGCAAGGATGAGATAGCTATTAACTTCTCTAGTAATATTAATATTAAGTTTTAGCGACTATTTTTAAAATATGTATATAAGAGTATCTCCAATAGTTTACGTTTCAGCTTTATCATCCTTAATTTTCTGGCAAAATAAAGAAAAATTCTCTCTAATAGTTTGGCAATTGGAAGGAATTAAACGCGTATGGAAACAAATTTAGGGTTTCTGATACAAAACATAAAACTAGGTTATAAGAAAAAGTGCCGAGAAATTTTTTTATGATAGAAATATAGGAAACTCTTGGAGATGACTTTTTTTCTCCTCATACTAATTTAGGAATTGACAAAAAACATATTTTAGGAACAAAATATAAAGATATCTTGGATATGCTCTAAAATGTGTATATAAGGGCGTCCCTAATATTAGGTAGGAATTGCTTACAATGTCCGTTCAGGTCTATTTGGATCAAATAATTCGAATCTCATTCCTTAACCTGTCTGGATGCATCAATGGTTTGGAAATTCACGTTCCTAGCAATTTTTGAAGTTGAAATAGAAGCCCAAGTAAACAAGATTCACGACTAAGGCCTTGTTTAGTTCACCCTAAAAACCAAAAAAATTTCAAGATTCCCCGTCACATCGAATCTTGCGCTACATGCATGAAATATTAAATATAGATAAAATAAAAACTAATTATACAGTTTGTCTGACCCTAGTTAGTCCATGATTAAATAATATTTACCACAAGCAAACGAAAATGTTACAGTAATGAAATCAAAAAAAATTTCGCACCTAAACAAGCCCTAAAAATACAAAAATGGATTCCTGCGCTGTCGCTCCTTTCATCCTCCTCCACTCCTCTTTCTCGCTTCGCGCGCAACCATGGCCGATGGTTAAGTTCTTGAGTCTCGGCGGCCCGTTGGTTTCCCCATAGAAATGCGCATGGCCTCGCTCAAACCTGTGTACCTGGTGGGCTGGGTGTCGCAACGGCTGGAGAACCGATCCAAAGCTGATGTCGATGGTGGACGCGTGGATCAGCGGTGGGTGGGGAATTCCAGTTAGCTACGAGCTGAGGTCGGGAAAAAATTACGTGGAAACAGGATGCAGCGGGATTGTTTCCACGCGTTCACCCAGAACCAGAAGGATCCAACCATGCGTGTCCTGGTACGATCTGTTCGGCTCCAACACACACCGTTCGGCTAGAAACGGCTTGACCAAATTAGAGAAGGGTGCTCCAGCTACAGACACCGTCGATGCCTCTGTCCATGTGCTATGTCATGCAGGCATGCGGGTGCTGGAGGACGTGGCGGCTGCATGAGAGACACCCAGGAAGATCGCAGAGGTCTAGGTGATCAAATATAGCTCCAATCAGTGAGGAAAAGGTTATCGATTCTTAAGGAGAGAGGAGACATCTTACGCCTAGGCTATGATTTGTTTAAAATAACATAAAAACAAATCTAGCTGTCATACGCCTAACACAGTTTGGAACCGTCATCGACAAGAGCAGATCAAAAAGAGCCCACAAAGGGGACGCCAACACCCCTGAGGCCGCCGAGGGAGATGCTGGCGGCCTGTCGTAGGGCAAGGCGCACGCCCAAGGAGGAAGAGCAGTGCAACCACCACTGTCGCTACCGTTTCCTTCCATATCATCTTCATTTATCATACATTTTTTTAGTTAGTTTTGGAAATGGGTTAGAAAAGTTGATTGATGGAAAAAAGAATCCATGTTCGCTAAGGATCTTCTTATTTTGCTTGTAAGCCAAATCCAATAGGAACATAAAAATAAGGGACATGTAACCACATCAATCAAGAAATAAACAGACGAAAGCTCTTCTGTCTCTCTCTCCCTGTCGCCGCCCCTCTCTCTCCTCCTGCGCCGCTGCCCCTGTGCCGCCACCCCTCACCACGCCGCCAGTGACCACCCCGACCACGACCCTGACACTAACATTCTAAAAAAATTGCTCTCTAAAACAATTGAACTAAATCTCATGTGCTCACTAAAACATCACTGGAAAAAATGATTTGTTTGTGTATATGGCCTAGGCTATGATTTGGTCTAAATTTTAAGATATAAAGCATGGTTTTAGGGATCGGGGACAGGGCCCGAACCCAACTCGATTCGGGTCCTCGAACCTTTAAATCTGTTAGGTAAAATCTACACCGCTCCGCCAGGGTTGAAACCCATGAGACACTCAACCTGTCCCCTTCTAGTTGTCATCTGTAACTGCTACACCATAATTTTTTTAGTTATTAAGCACATACAACACGATTGTCCTCGTCTACAAGGCTTTTCCTACAAACGAATTGAGGACACAACATGAACATGAATAACACAATCTAATATTGCAAAAAGAGATGTAGCTTATAGCATTATAGAGGTTTGATCATGTGTTTAATCAAAAGACTAACTGACACATGCAATGAAAAACAAGAGCTCAGGCCTGATTCACAACAACCAAACTCTACGTTACGAGTGCTATGAATAATATATGTTTCACGAGAAAACTGAAACTCAACAAATTAAAACCCAAACCTAACAAAGCAGTAGCCACGAACTAATACATTCTTAGGGGTATATGTACCCTGGACACACCACCTAATGGGAACTAAGAATATAGGACAATACACAATGCAACAAACTAAAAGATGGGCGTTGTAGCAACTTGATAGATTTTGGACATAAATTTATTTCGACGATTCCCATTGACTCCGGTAGAATTTTGAGGTGGGACCAGTGCCACTAAAAGGGTTATCAAATCATCTTTCCAAGCGTAGGTAGAACGTCAAAAAAGGAGTCTATATACATCTTGGGCACCGTTTTTAGCCAAGACTGTTCTAGAACCCGAGATGGACTCCTACTTGAGCTGGACTAGACCTCTGTTGTGACTTGGACGTTCACGCTGGTCCTTTTCGTCTCCAATGCTTGTATCCGAATGAGTTATGTCCTTGTTAGTAAATTCTGAAGATGACATGTATTTTTATATCGTGTCAGATGATGATATCACTCCTCTATTTAAAAGTTTGGGAAATATATTTTCATTTTAAAACAACTGCTTATTGTACCACCAGAGTCCATCAGATTGTTCGGTGCACAAGCCTTTGTTTAGGACTAATGTGCTTATGTTATGCGATCTAGGCCCATAGAGAATCGACCATGATGAAACTTAGTAATCAATTTGTATTAATATAAGTAGTTTTCTTATCTCATCATGCATCTTGGTTATGCTAACATCACCACTTCCATATCTTTTTTGTCCACGTCTAAACTCTCTGGCCACTCTCTTTTTTTTAGATTGCCACTCATAGCTGATTGTACTTTGCAGGAGCGAAGAGCCTGCTCTTATAGTTAACAAGGTCCATTGGCTCTGGACCATTTTCTTTCTCTTGCTAAAATAACCAAACAATATCACCACGTACCATTCAAGTACCATATATTAAGTACCACACTACCACATGTGGCCGGTCATATATAGGAGTTTCTGATATGTCCTTCTCATCCGCTATAATTAGTTTAGAGCCTGTTCGCTTGAGTCTATCTGTCGAATCTGCCAGCCATTCAGATGCTAGTACAGGCTAACCACTCTCTAAACAAAACGATATGCTAACCGGTAAAAAAATATAACCAACTGCTCTACCGCGCGCGTCTGCACGACGGCGCAGGTGAGCGGGGGGCGTCGTCGCCGCGCATGGAGGACGAGATTTGAGCGGCTGCCTGCGGCCGGGGGAAAGCGCATGTGCAGGGGCCGAGCTGCAGGCGCGGTGCGCAAGGGGGTAAGCCCCGGCCGGCGACGAGATCTACATAGGTAGTACACATGCGCGCAAATCTCGATTGAAACCGAACACGCCGGCGACGAAATCCACAAAGGTACATATGCAAATCTCGGTTGAAACCCAACACAGAACCGATGAAACCGAAACCAAAATCGCCTGTTTCTATTTGTCTCTGCAACCGATCGGTTGTGATCCATTCCAAAACGACCGAAGTTCTGCTAAACCGATAAAGGTCGGTTTAAACCGATTAGTCTGAGGCCCTGGTTTCCTTGATTTCATACGGTGTCATTGCTCTAACCCGGCCGTCAGTCACCGCCCCGGGCGGTCCACGCGATCGGCCTCTCGGCCGGCTTGCCTGCGCATTGCCTGCAACTGCACACGTCGTGCAGTGCCGACTTGTAGCCGGCGACGTACTCACGTATACGTGTACTACCACCAAACCTGGGTCTTGCGATCAGCCGTGTAGGTAGCTGATGCTCACATTTCAGACTATACGGAAATAGACCGTCATGAGAGCGGACCACAGACAAAGGCATGCATGTAGGGCCTTGTTTAGTTTACAAAATATTTTGCAAAATTTTTCAAATTCTCTATCATATCAAATCATGTAGCACATGCATGGAACACTAAATATAGATAAAACAAATAACTAATTACACAGTTTATCTGTAATTTGTAAGAAAAATCTTTTGAGCCTAGTTAGTTCATGATTAGACAATATTTGTCAAATACAAACGAAAGTGCTACTATTTCTATTTTGTAAATTTTTTTAGAAGTAAACAAGCCCATACGAAAGAGCTGAAAGGGTCAGTAACTTACATCTACGTACGTGCATCGTCACGAGATTGGACAGCAGAAGATGTCACGGCTATGCTACATCTACACTACACACGGCCAACGTGACCAGCCCAACGGTGCCATGCATGCCATTTCCCCCCCTTTCTTTACCACTTCCCTTCCCTGTATGTATCTTGGTCTCTCGACAAGCTATTCGTAGTAGCACAAATAAAATTCGTTTCTCCTTTTTGCTCTCTAACCTTTGGGTAGTTTGTCATATTTTTTTGTTGCTGATGAAACTGAAAATGGTATCAGCGGCGGCCGGCGGCGACCTCACAGTTTCTGATGAGTGATGATGACAGCTTTTGACCTCTTGCCATCCATCGGTTTGCTCCGGCTCAACGTTCCCTGCATACTTCCGCTCGCTTAAGGCACGTTACACGTAGTATATACTTCATTCTTTTATCAAACGTGCAGCGTTTTAAATCAAATCTTTTTACTTTTGTATAGATATGACACTAAATTACGCCATTATTTTGCTGCAAGTTTGCAGATGCAACTCGTACATATATATACTCCCTCCATTCCAAATTATAAATCACTTTGATTTTTATGATACATCTATTTTACTATGCATCTAGACATAAAGATGAACCAAAAGAGTCAAAGTTGATTATAATTTAAAACGGAAAGAGTAATATAGTTGACCGGATATCATAGTACGAACGGAAACCATCGCCAAAAAAATCCCAAATGGACACGCCGAAGGCGCTCAAGGTCAAGGGATTAGAAATGGGACAAATCCTGGCGGCGATCTGTATGCCGACCATCATAACTTATTGAACTTTTTGCCTTCACCTGCTTCATTTTTTTTTGTAAACAAGCTGCACCAGCAAGTTGTAAGAAGTATATGAGAAATAATATTTGTATATACGACAATATCTGTGATCATAATTGGCTCCGCCCTGATCATAAACATAAATAGTTACTCCAAGGGAAAAAGGGCAACATCAACGCGGGCCTGCTAGGCCTTGCAAAAGGTTGCCGAGCCTGGACCCAACACGTGGGCCTCTGTCGCACCATCAGTGCTTTTTATTCACCAAAAACAAACAAACAACACACAGCAAGCGGAACCGGTAAACAAATTATCATCGCAATTGCAAGTTTGGATCAGATAATACAACAAAGTCCAACCAAACATCTGGAGAAAATATCAGACAAAACACTGAAAATCATATACTAACTTGCTGCTCAGTTCTGGGACTCCTGTTCACGCTCCAGTGTTCTGCCTGCTGACAGAAACACGAACCTACCAGCAACCTGATGATCCGTGGAAAAGGCCTGCCACTTTCTTTTGTCCTCCTGCTTTCAAGTTTTCAATCAAGTGCGGTGTGGATATGCTTTTTGTTGTTGGATCTTCAGATTTCTACATATTTGCCTTCCTTTCCCATCGTTCTTTAATATCAAGCCTGAAATAGATGGGACACATGAGATTACCATCGGCGTTTTTTCACAGGAAGTGAAAGTGGTAAACAAACTATCACTTCAGCATTTCTGAAATGTGGTCACAATAATGTCACACGATGCTCGACTGTCATCACCACACATCTGATCAGAAGCAAGAAAATTCTGCTTTGAACTTTACTTTCTCGTGGTCATCAGAAGCAAGATAATTCTGCTTTAAACTTTACTTTCTCATGGTTCAAATCGCATAAATTTCTTGATGGCTGAGAGACCTCATGCAGTCATGCTCAGCAGACAAAGTTGATAGAAATCTTAAAGTTACCAACACAGATAGATTATATCTATCACCAAATCACAGCAAGAAACCTTTGTGTCTTAGTTTGCCCCCACGGCCCCACATATCGAGGTTGACAAGTCAAGCTGTGTTTCTTTTTTTAATAACAATGAAACGTGGACCAATGCTATCAAACCTTTTGAAAAATATAAAAGGATTGTGTTCCTAAAGGGAATTGTTCAATTCAAACAAATCCTTTGAATAATGAAAGGTGAAGCAGTGGAGTTAAGACCGTGCTGAACAAGTTAAGAATAACATAAGAGTGCAGAAGCAAGATACAATAATGAAAAAAATACCCCCAATGTAGCTTCCTTTTGTTCCTCGAGGACAGGTCTGATGCAGGATCCTGTAACGCGGGAAAACCATCACGATTATTGAATGAAATCACAACTGTAAGGTATGGTTAGATAAGATGATTGTTCATAATGATATCTGAACTGTGGTCAAATTAATATCTTTGAGGATGCGAAGTTGACTTGGCTTACCACTTAAAGGCAACCAAATCTACTCAATTGGATATCAAAGTCAACACAGGAAAATGTTATCGATTTGTCATATCAAGTTTATGAATATCTGAGTGTCAGACAGTCATAGAGCACTGGGGAAAAAACAGCATAACAAAAGAATATCTCTATGCAATTCTATGTAATCATTGAAAAATTACTTCATGGCATTATGACGTTGTTAGACTTTTTGCATCTTGTGCTTCTACCTAAAAACTAAACTAAACCACTAAGTTACTTTACCATTGCTCGACTGCCATTAAAGGGGTAACTATCAGCATGTGATACTTGTGAAATATACTATACTAATAGTTTGTGCTTTGTCACAAAAATGGCTAGAACTTCCAATAAAGCAGTTTGTTGACTTACTTGGAACAACTTCCAATACCTAAGACCAATCTGAAGATTACTGGGAATGATGAATGCTATAGTAATAGAGATCATCATTATTGTAGTCGCTTTTTTTTGGCTGTTTATTTATTGTTGTCAAAATATTCAAGCAAAAGCATTGCTTACAGAATGTAAGTCAAAAATAGTACCCAGCATTCAGTATAACAAGCCATACCCCTTGGATTCCTGTAACTGATGACATATGATGTACATCTCTTGGAGAACTATCAGCAGATGCATCCTTATCAGTGAATTTATATTCGCTGGTGACTTTGATACTTCTCCCAGTGGTTCCTAAAGAATTAGAAACACTAATTGGTGATGGTGAGTAGAAAACTAGCACGGCTAAACAAGAGGACATGCAGGAGAGACAGGTACCTTTTGGTTTTCTTTTATACTTTGGCTTTTCAGTTATCTGTAACCGTTTCTTGTGTAATTCCTGCATCACATGACAAATTAAGTACTTGTAACCTAGTAAATTCAGAATAAATAATCAACTTATAAAAAATGGATATTATGAAGGAAAACATAATGTCATAGGAAAAACACATATTATATGTGTAAAGATTTGTCATTTCGTTCAGGCTGAGGTTCTAAAGATCCACAAATTGTACTTACAGATTTGAGAGTTCTCACGAAACTGAACTGATATCAATGGGCTGAAGACTTGTGGTTTGACAGGTAAAATAGGTCAAAAAGCGAACCATGGAACGTTTATCACATCCAATCTAGGTCCCTAGCCTGGACGAGATAAGGATTACAATCTATCTTCCATGTACAAACCCAGAGGTATGTGATAGGATTTCCTTTCAACACTTCTAAAAGGCTTGAAAAGAAAAGAAGTCTAGAAGAGCTGAGCTACTGTTACATTTTTCTCAGTTGGGTGTCTTCTTTGATTTGATAGATTCAATGTGCTTTTATGTATATATATATAGCTGGTATCAGCCCTTCTTTCTCTCTACAAAGGAACTTCGAATTAAATAAAATTAACTATCCTAGGTTCCTTAAAGAATGTAATCATTTCATTCCTATGTTGCTGTATCTGAACTCTTCAAGACACTTTGAAGTTATAAAAATATGACAGCTCAAACTTTTGCTCCATTGGCTGCAGAATCAGAATTTGCTTGACAACCCGAAAAATAAAAATAAAAACCCCCCAGGCCCCAACCTTAACTGTTAAATCATCTGGGTTTCCATAAATTACAAAACACCAGGTTACTGTTTTGGAGCAGAATTTTCGGGACTCACTTCAAATCTGTACCAAATCGTAAGAATTGGATCTAATTCTCCGTCAAGCAAACATGCACAGTAGGGTACACTTCCCAATTACTAGCAGACCATAACAGCATACACACAGCATAACCAGGCAACAGATTCATGCCTGATTGCCTATGGTACAAAACCGATTATTTCACTGAAGTAGAGTTTAGTGAATTATTGAACAATTGCAACACAAACATATCATCGACCAGCAACTCTACACATCTCCAACGTGTTCATATATGCGTCGAAAATTAAGTAGCGGGACCAATTTACCCCGACCTAACGAGCTCAGCCTGCTGACATCCTCCGACTTTACAAAGATTAAAATCTAGAACAGCCATCCCCATATGTGGATCACGAGCAGCAAAAGATCACTATCGACCGTTTCGAGAAATGCAGCACCAGAAGCCAGAACCAGAAGGGCACCTTAAACTTGTCGAGCCGGTCCTGGGATAGTTTGGAGGGCTTGAACCACGGGTCGAGGAGCCTGCTTGATGCAAGCGCCGCCTCCTTCCTCTTCGCCTCGTCATCGTCGTCGCCGGCGCCGGCGCCAGCGCCTCCGCATCTCCCCGGCTCCTGATTGCTTGCGGCCTCCATGGCCGAGAAAGCCCGAGAGGGAGCAGGTGGGTTGGGCTTAGTGGCCTGTTGTTGGGTTGAGCCATGGCCCAAGGCCGAAAAAACTGGTGCGACCAGGCCCGTTAGGAATCCTATCCATAAAACTATTTTTTTTTCTTTTTTTGTTTCTTTTTATAAAATTGTTGGCTTCATCAGTAAGAAAAGAGTCATTCTTCTGCACTGCACGACACGAAACAGTAGTGGCGTAGAGCGTTGCACAATGAATCTTCGACCAGGGCCGTGTTTAGGCCATGTTTAGATCGGAGATGAAAATTTTTTAGTGTCATATTAAATGTGTCGAAAGGATGTCGGGAGGGGTTTTTAGAAACTAATAAAAAAACAAATTACATAGCTCATCAGGAAACTACAAGACAAATCTATTAAGCATAATTAATCTATCATTAGCACATGTGAG
>Ga0182004_10001196_pt1 | contig 18514 bp, 20 predicted proteins | sample Sormic07211540_1_FD_120479 | JGI IMG/M metagenome (GOLD analysis project Ga0182004, IMG submission 120479) | Endophyte microbial communities from Sorghum bicolor roots, Mead, Nebraska, USA - 072115-40_1 MetaG | ecosystem: Host-associated > Plants > Roots > Unclassified | place: USA: Nebraska...
CGACGGCGTGTCCTTGGATCTTTACCCAGCAGTTGCATACTAGCATCCTGCCTACATTCCCTTGCTGCCTCCTCCCTTCGTCCTTCTTGCTGCTTCCAATCCCACTAGATCCAGCGCAAGGTTCTCTAGGCGGAAGATGGCCAAGAGCGACTCGAAGAAGAGAGCCGAGATGATGGCCAAGAAGTGGAAGAAGTCTCGGTGCACCACCAGGTCTCTCAATGACCTCGTCGAGATGGGAGTGCTACACAATGAGGAGCTCGGCGTCTGGAGAGCGCCGGAAGGGGAAAGCTACCCAGATCCCCGAGCTGGTGAGATTGTTGTCTTTGAGGATTTTTTCAAGAGGGGGTTTGGGGTACCGGTTCATCCATTTCTTCAGGGGTTGCTTCTTTACTATGAGATCGGGATCTGCAATCTGCACCCGAACACTATTCTACTCGTGGCGACCTTCATTCACCTTTGTGAGGCGTTTGTTGGCATTGAGCCACATTTTGATCTTTTCCGTTACTTATTCTGCTTGAGGAAGAAAGGAGCAGTCGGAGGCTCTAAGATTGCAGGTGGAGTATACCTCAATCTCCGCGACGTGATGAAAAATTGGTATCTTAGCTGCCCCTGGAACACCTCCCTCACTGAGATGTACAAGAGGTGGTTCTACATCAGGGTGGAGCCGGGTAGCATCACGTTTTGCGACGTCGGCTACATCCCCGAGAAGAGGGTCAGTTGGACGGACTGGCCAGAGTACACTGGTCAGGTGACGGAGCTGATGAACCTGATCGACTGGTCGCGCCTGGATGGGCCAGGAGTGGTCGGGAACTTCCTCAGCCGATGAGTTATGCCTTGCTAGAGGAGGGTGCATTCGGCGTATGAGTACCAAGGCGGCTAGGACTCGACCAGGATGCATCGTGACAACCTGGAGAAGCCCGAGATCCAGCAAAGGATCAACGAGCTATTCAACCTGGCCGACAATAGCTTCGTGCGAAGCGATGACCAGATGCACGCCTATAAGCTGGGTCGACCAGCCCCCAAGGTAAATGACAACTTCAGTTAATTTTTCTAAAGTGTCATGCCCTTGTGCTGATAACTTGTCGCTCTTTCGTTGTAGATCGGAGACATTGACCGGGCGACGGTGTATGTGTCGTTGGCGCCCGGTATGGAGCACCCGGTCAGAGTGGATCCTCCGGCGGACGACGCTGCTTGGTGTTACCGATACACCAGTAGTGACGAGGACGAGAACCGTCCGGCGCCGACCACCGACGACAGGGTGGCCGGCAAGAGACCGATGGCTGTGGAGCCATCCCAGGCAGGAACAGTGCCAGCAGGAGCAGCCCCAGGACCTGTGACTGGCCAGGGCTCGGCCTCAGGAAGCCGAGCGCCCAAGCGCCGCCGACTCAGTAGAGTTGTCGACGAGGAGGAGGAGGAAGAAGCGGCCCGGACCTTGGTCCGCAAGCCCCGCAGCCGCCCGGACGTTGCCCCAGCCGATGGTGGTCGGGTTGCCGAGGACCCGCCTGCCATACACATCGAGCAGGCGCAACCAAGCAAAGCAGATGCAGCTGTGGCGGCTGGGTGTGCCAGGAGGAGGGTCATCACAGCGGCGCACAGGAGCTCCAACCTGTATGTCGAGAAAGAAAAGTCTCTTTTTTCATGAAGTTTAGTTCCAGTGTGGTAATGTTTGAGTTGATCTTCTGCAGTACTGCCTCGGATGTTGATCCCAACATTATTTTGGGCTCGGGTCCAACTAAGCCAGTGACCGATGAGCAGACCTTCACTAAGCAGACTGCCCCAGAGCAGCCCGTGGCACAGCCCGCGGCTGTCCCGACGATGGAGAGGGTTGCCGAGGACCCGGCCCGAGACAGGGCCAAGACGAGCACCCCGACAAGGGGTGATGGAACCGCAGGGACTCCCCCTCCGAGCAGTGTGGTGGAAGAGAAGAACAAGGCTCCATCTCCTGCTCCGGTAGAGGCTCCCACGTAGGAGGGTGCTCATGACCATGGTAAGGGTCCTATGATACCCTCTACCGTGGTTGGGGTAGCGCAGAAGGCAAGGAGACTCAGGCGGTCTCCGACGACAAAGTGGAAGAGATCCAAGGGTGCCCCCACGATGGTCGCCAACACATCTATGTATGGCGCTAGCCTAGGGACTACTCGGCCAACCATGAGGAGATCGTCGAGGTTGAGGAGGCGGAGAGAGTGGAGCGCGCTACCAAGCTCCTCATCAACGAGGTTAAGGTAAGTGATCTCGCGTTTCATTAGAGTATATAAATCTTGAAGTATATAATGACCAGGACGGAATCACCATAGACATAGAGGCGCTTGACCCCTAGTTCCACGGCCAATCGAATGTCATGAAAGCATGCTTCGTACTCAGCAGCATTGTTAGACGCCAGGAAAAGGATTCTAAGGACGTAGCGTAGTTTGTCCTTGTTTGGTGAAACGAAAAGGATCCCAGCGCCAGCACCGTTGATGTTTAGGGACCCATCAAAGAACATTAACCAGTGGTCGGAGATATCTGGAGCAGGCGGTGCGTTGAGATCCGTCCACTCTGCGATGAAGTCGACCAGTGCTTGAGACTTGACAATTGTGCGACTCTGGATCTAACGAAAGGGGCATAATTCCATAGCCCATTTTATAATCTTGCCATTGGCGTCCTTGTTGCGTAGGATGTCCCCCAGCGGGAAGCTTGTAGTTACTATGATGCAATGGCCGTCGAAGTAATGTTTCAACTTCCTAGAAGTGATTAGGATGGCGTAGATTAACTTTTTAATCTAGGGGTATCTGGTTTTGGATTCATTTAGGACTTCGCTTATGAAATACGCTGGTCGCTGGACTTTGTAAACGTAACCTGGTTTGTCCCGCTCTACTACGAGCACTGTGGAGATGACCCGGTCGGTTGCCACTATATAGAGGAGCAGGTCCTCGTTAGGTTGAGGCGCGGTGAGAACGGGAGGTGAAGTGAGGAAAGTCTTGAGCTGTACGAATGCAGCGTCGGCTTCCTTTGTCCAGAAGAATTTCTCTGATGCTTTTAGTAGTTTGAAGAAAGGGAGCCATTTCTCTCCTAGTCTTGAGATCAACCGGCTAAGAGCAGCCATGCATCCCGTGAGTTTCTGAACATCTTTTATGTTTCTAGGTGGTCGCATATCGAGCACCGCCTTGACTTTTGAAGGGTTTGGTCGTATTCCGTCGCGACTGATGACGTTACCGAGCAGTATGCCGGAGGGGACCCCGAAGATGCCTTTTTTGGGGTTAAGCTTCCATTTGTATTTGTTTAGCGCTTTAAAGGTGCGGTCTAAGTTGTCGATCAGAGTGCTAGCGTCTCTGGTTTTGACGACAACGTCATCGACGTAAGCCTCGACAAGGTCGTCACCTATCTCGTCGTGGAGGCACTGCTGAATAGCGCGATGATAGGTGGCTCCAGCATTTTTTAGCCCGAAGGACATGGTGGTGTAGCAATATGCATAAAAGGGAGTGATGAAGGAGGTTTTAATCTGGTCGTCCTCTTTTAAAGAGATCTGGTGATAACCAGAGTAGCAATCAAGAAAAGAGAGTAATTCGCATCCGGCCGTTGAATCGACCACTTCGTCTATGCAGGGGAGACCGAAAGGATCTTTAGGATAGTGTTTATTGAGATCGGTGTAATCAATACACATTCTCCATTCATTATTCTTCTTACAAGGACCGGATTGGCGAGCCAATCGGGGTGATACACTTCTTTAATAAACCCCGCTGCTAAAAGCCGCGTAACTTCTGTCCTAATGGCCTCCTTTTTGTCACGAGTGAACCGTCGTAGCTCCTCCTTGATTGGCCTTGCGGTCTTCGAGACGTTTAAGGAGTGCTCGATCAGGCTTCATGGGACACCAGGCATGTCTGTGGGTTTCCACACGAAAACGCATATATTGTCCCTTAGAAACCTGACGAGCACTTCTTCCTATTTGGCGTCCAGATTGGCTCCGATGAGAGCCGTTTTGTCTGGACTGCCGTCAACCAGCTAGACCACCCTGTGTTCTTTGGACTTGGCGCTTTTTCTTGGAGTCTCCTGCTCGGGTAGCTTGAGCTGGTCGGGTGGGACTTGTGCTGCTTGGGTCACCGTTTCTGCCATCCGGATTGAGAGGTCAATTGCTTCGGTGATCTTGAAGCTTTCCTCCTCGCGAGGTTTATGCTGTGTAGACGTTGCCTCTGACGGTCAGGACGCCCTTCTCAGTTGGCATCTTGAGGACAAGTATTAATAGTGTGGGACTGCCATGAACTTGGTGAGAGAAGGACGTCCCAAAATGGTGTGGTAGGTCCCGTCGAAGTCGGCGACCACGAAGTTTACGAATTCTGTGCGAAAGTGGTCTAGCGTTCTGAACTGGACGAGCAGCGTTATTTGGCCGAGGGTTACTGAGCTTTGGCCTGGTAGGACGCCCCAGAACTGGGCTTCATATGGTTTCAACTGCGCCGGAGTTAGCTTGAGAGGAGGCAAGCTGTTGCGAAACAAGATGTCGTGGAGCTACCGTCGTCCACGAGCACGCGCTCGAATCTGACGCTATTGATGCATGGGTCCAGGATCAACGGAAAATGTCCTGGTTCTAGGATGGCAGCCCATTGGTCCTGCCAGCTGAAGGAGATCTCTCGGTGCGACCAGGGAGGAATTTAGGGTCGGTGATCGAACCGTCGAAGCTGTCCACATTTAGGCAAGCCCTCTTGAGGAGTTTCTTTTCTCGCTTTGACTCGATTGAGACCTTCCCTCCAAAAATGGAGTGCACTACGTCAGTTGGGTTGACGTATTGATGCCGTGGTCCCTGTCCTCGTCGTCGTCTTCATCTTCTTGGTTGCGTCTGTCATGCTTCCCAGTAGCTTTGGCGGCATCTCCCTAAGTAGCCCGCTGTGTATAGATGTTTTTGAGGATGCGACATTCTTCCATCGTGTGGTTAGACTTGGGATGGAGTTGGCACGGGGTCTTGTTGTAGTCTTCCTGATAGTTTCGTCGCCCATTGGAGCGCTTGACTGTGTTCACCTCGTGGTCGTTGTCGTGAGGTCGCTTGCCCCTAAAGTCATCGCGGTTGTCGCGACGCCTATCCCATCCTTCTTGGTGGTCGCGGTTATCGCCTCACCGAGGGTTGCGGTTATCGAAACGTCCACAGCTGTCATCCCGTTGGGAAGGCTGCTCGACTCCTCGGACGTCTTCTCTGATGAGCTTTTCTGCGTCGTCGGCGTCGGCGTAGTTTTTGGCTGTGGCGAGGAGTTCAGTGACCGTGGTCGGCCTCTTGCATAGCAGCTTGCTCCGCAGGGCCTCGTGGAAGCGGAGACCTTTAATGAAAGCTGAAATGGCCTCGTCATGGGAGATCTTTGGGATCTTGAGGCGCATATCCGAGAAACGTCGGATGTAATCACGCAAGGGTTCGTTCTTTCGGTCCCTTATCCTCTCAAGATCGTATTTATTTCCCGGCTGCTCGTAGGTAGCGATGAAGTTGTCGATGAACGCCTGCCGAAGTTCCTCGCATGAGTCAAACGAGTCTTTGGGTAATCCAAGAAGCCATTGATGACCAGCTTGGTCGAGGACGACTGGGAAGTAGTTTGCAATGACATGCTCATCCCCTGTTGTCGACCGGACCGCGATCTCATAGAGGGTGATCCAGTTCTCGGGGTTTTCCTTGCCGTCGTATTTTTTAAGCTTCTCGAGCTTGAAATTGCGCGGCCAAACTACTTGTTGGAGATGTGAGGAGAACTGTTTTAGGCCAGGGGGGCATGAGTTGCATCATACTCGATGCGGCGCACGTTTTCGTGTGCCGCTCTATCATTGATGCGTTTATTGATACGCTCATGGGCGTCCTTGTGGGAGAGGTTTTGCCGCAGATCATGGTAGCGTCCCTGGTCCACCTCTTGGTCGTGCCCGTGTCTTTGCTTGTGGATGTGGCCGGCGTCCTGACCCCGGTCGTCGCGATGAGCTTCCTTCCTACGGTCGTTGATGGGCGAACGGCTGCGATGATGCCCGCCAGGTCGGGGTGAGTCCCGACTACAGTGAGTCTGGTCGGAGGTGACCTCCGTGTAAGAGATGGCTTGCACTCTTCTGAGGAGGTCTGCAGTCTGTCCCATTGCGGCAATTAAGTGCGCCCGTATGTTAGTCCGGACACCCTGATACTCTAGAGTGTCTGGGAGTCGGTCGAGGTTTGCCATGGCGACAGCTACATTAGCGCTTGGTGTCTTGAATACTTGATGGTTTCCAACCACATCAAAGGCGTCATCAAGGTTATTTGGGATCAGCTGGCGCTGCTCCTCGTCTGCTCGTCGCTGAGCCCGATCAGCGTTGCACTGTTCGCGCTGCTACCTTTGCTCATCGGTTTCTCCATCGATGACTGGTTCGTCGTTGCTGACGTTGAAAACCAGATCTCCTCGTCGGGGTGGAAAAACCAGAAAGCGGGAAAAACCCGGAGGGTAAGGCGGGAGATCCAAGTCGTAATCGTCATCCTCGGGGCGTAAAACCTCGGTAGGGACAGAGCCTGTGCTTGAGTTTGTGCTGGCGGTCTTGTCCTCCGGCAAAGTGCGGATAGAGACCATATTGATGAAGTGGCGAGCTGGTCGCTCGGGTTGTCGTGATGACAAGCCTATCTTCCTGAAAAGAGACCGAGTATGTCGCGAGACCTGATCGGCTGCGTTACTCAGCCCATGAGGAGGACTCCCGTTTGGAGAAGTCGTCTTGAAGTTGACAGTTCGTCCTTCAGGAGTTACAGTTACCACTAAGGACGTTCCCAGCCGTTCGTGCGTGGTGGCACGAGTTGATCGATGGGAGTCGAAAAAATTTGGTGTCGACGCTTGATCGGCCAGGCATGAGATCGAATTCACCAGGTCGGAGGCTTCAAGGAGCCTGTGGTTGGCACGATCGATGGCCTCAAGTAAATCTGAATTGTCGACTTGTTTCCCCTTGTAACGAGGAAGCAGAGGTCGGGTTGTCGGAGTCGCAATGGTCGTGGTCGGCGTGATCGGGACCACCACCTCCGCCGGCGCCATTTCAGATCGGATCTGAGTCTCTTCCAAGGTCGTGGTCGTAAGGCTGCCAGTGCGGGTTGTCCAGGTGATCTAGCCGACGGTGAACGTGAGGCCTTCGGCCACGATAGCGGAAGCTGGGATGATGACCATCTTGTTTGTCTAGAGAGTTGTACGCACACCTCCTACCTGGCGCGCCACTGTCGACGAAAGCTAGTCGGCAGTCTACCTTGGGGTATACCCACGATAGTAGTTTATCGGTAGACAGGTGCGCAAGCTACGAACTCGATGGTGACGCAAGACACAGACAAGGTTTTTATCCAAGTTCAGCCGCTGTGTGGGCATAACACCTACGTCCTGCGTCTGATTGTATTGCTATGGGTTGAATTGAGTTGTCTAAGGGGGGTCCCTTGCCTCTCTTTATATAGTCCAGACGGCAGGGTTACAGATCTGGAAACTAATCCTAGTTGGTTACAATTGCCATAGATAATGCGATATCAATTCCTATTCTAACCGACTAGAATCCTGCTTGATCTCCACGTCTTGTTTCCTTGCGCGAAGCTTCAGGCAGTTGGATCAAGCTTCGATCTGTCTCGTAATGGGTCAATTCTCCTGGCACATAGCCGTAAGGGTATATGGGTTTATACCCACACAAACACAAAGAAACATGAATTGAAATTGGGTTAGCACTGAATGATTGTACAGTTGATAAACCACAAATGGTGGAGTTGCCAGCTTGAGTTGAGGAAAGAAATGATCACCTGTACCTAATCTGATGTCTACTACTTATGTCTGACAACGACAAACCAGTAAACCACATATAGAGAACATGCAAGCCTGAACTAAGTCTGGCCGATTTTATTCTGAAATGAACTCTGTACGCTCTGCAAAAGAATATGCAGATGGAATGACAACATCCCGGAGCACAAGGCGTGGCTTACAAAGCAGGAACTGTCAGCGGTGGAGCAGGTAAAGGAGGTTGTCGCCTGCCTCCCGTGCACGGCTGGAAAGCACGATAGCCACCAATGCACAGCCGTAGGGCCTGAGGAAACTGATGGCAAACAGATATCTAAACAACAGCAGCAGCGGCACCGACAGGAGTCATCGACGGGGACGAGGATGACGCGACATCGTTGTCAGTGCTAGTCCTCCCATTTCCTACCACATCGACCCCCGCCGCCTGTTTACATTCCAAATCTCCCACCCAAATCTCATCCTCTGACCTCAACAAAGTACAGATCCACGAAATGTACCCGAAATAGGAATCGATTACACACCTTCTGGCATATACACGAAGCATTAAATATAGACGAAAATAAAAACTAATTGCACAGTTTACCTGTAAATCGTGAGACGAATCTTTTGATCCTAATTAGTCCATAATTAGACAATATTTACCACAAACAAACGAAAGTGCTACAGTAGCGAAATCCAAAATATTTTCGCATCTAAACAAGGCCTAAATGTTGGGAAGCTGTGTGCCAGTCTTCTTGGACTAATATTGTTTGTGCTGTGATGCTTTTGCGAGCAATTATTAATTTGGACCATGTTTGATTTCTTACTAGCTTAATCTAATGCCTATTGGGAGCAATTATTAATTTGGACGATGTTTGATTTCTTACTAGCTTAATCTGATTCCCGTTGCATCCATCTTTTGCACAGACTGGGCACCTGCTATGGAAGACAGCCTCAGTGCATGCAAGGTATTCCACACATTTGCCTTCAAAATACATTAGTCTGCTCTGCTCTTTTGGGTTTCTTCACGTGCAATCTGCACTTACACATACACTTACCTTTTATTGCACGGTTGGCTCAGCAATTCAGCCAATGATGGAGATGGATCTATTCCTCCTGCTGTTGCTGAGAGGCAGCATGAGGAAATCTTGTACTCCACAATGTAAAAAAGGGGCAATGCTACTGAAGAAGTGCAGCACCCAATAGAGCATTAGAGAGGAGACATTTTCTGCTTCATATTTTGTCTTCACAATATCGGTTCCAGTGGTTTATGTTGATATATCTATTTTCTAGATTGACCCTTGATAACAGCTAACACTGCTATAGAGCCCTTGGTACCAAATATATCTGCTTTATCATGATATATGAATAATTTCAATGATTTATTGTACCCTTGCAGGTCTTGGTTCCTGGGCCACCGAGGAAAGGAGAGGAGTCCGAATAATTTCAGAGATAACAATTTTGCTCTGTTTTTTTAGCTCCTATGCTTTCTTACCAGTTTTCAGTTTTTCATTCTCAGTTGTCATTGCTTCAGTTAACCAAACTTTTGTGCTATAATGAGCTAGAGCCAAAGAAGTGTAAATGTCTATGCTAAGGTTTTTAGATATAGTGCCCTGTAAGTCCCTTCTATGGTACGTAACTTCCAATTAAAGGAACAATTGTTAGCTATCCATTATTTGTTTTAGATTTAATTTACACTGACTATTCTATAAAGAAAAAAGAATGAATAAGGCTTTTGTATCCAGTGGAGGAGTTACTGTAAAATAACATTCTCTTTTCTTCTTTTTATCGCTTCTCTATAGCTAATAATCTACAAGCAACCATTGTAAAGTTTTGTATTATCATCCGTCATTTACATTTTGCCTTGCCAGTGATTCATCCTTGATTCATCTCAGAAAATAAATAGTCCTCTTTCTAACCTGCATGTTTTGGTCCAATGAAATTGTTATGACTGGTCACTAAGGACATGACTTATCTTATTTTGTTTCCTCCAGAAGCTTATACCACTTACGGTTTAATACAATGACGATTGATAGGGTTTGGTTTGGTATTTGTTAGTGTCAGATACCAGTGTTTTGCTGGCATCCCTACCAGTCGAATAGTATAACAATCCTTTTTGCATAAAAATTGCCTTTTTGAAACACAATTGATCAAACATTGATTTTAAGCCGATGTCTTCTTTCTTACATACCTATGGTCCTGTGTATCCTGAAACTCCTATATATTGAGTGTATTATACCTATACATTTTGGAGGACGACACTCGAGTTGTTTCCATGGTGCTGCTAGCAGATGTGTGCATTGACATCTTTTAATTATGTACAAAATTTAGCCATTTTGGCCTCCTCTTCCATCTTTTAGATTATCAGTGCACAACCTAGAGATCATGTTTCAGGAATGCTTGATTTAAGGTTGCAAATTGTTAGCTTTGGTGTGTATTTATGTTAAAAAAGTTGTTTTTAGTCTACCTGTAGAGCATTAGTGATGGTTACGCAAATGTGCATTGACCCCTGCTACTGTGAACTGCCCTTTTTATGTGCTTCCACATTAGCTTTTTATTGTGAGAAATATATTTGGGAAACAAAGCAATGACATACTTTTCTTTTGCCATTTATTCTTCTCTTCCTGGATGGTAATAGTGAGAGGTCTCCATGAAAATCCATTGGATGATTAGCAACAACCAAATGCAGCTACATTGTTCTTAGACCATGAAAATCCATTGGATGATTGATAAGCACTGGCTGCAACTGCATAGTATTTAGACCATGCTTGCACTGACATAATTGGTGCTGACTTTTATTTTGGTGATCTTAACAGATTGCCCCCCCACCTGGCAGCTTCCAGTCGGATCGAAGCTGGAAACGTATGTAAAGATCAGACTATCAGAGGAACCGCAAAACATGATGCCACTTTCCTTGAGACCTATATATGATCATGTGTTATACTATGACTATTTCTATGTGCAGCATGTTGTCTTATGCCGTCTCATAGACTATGCCTCATTGGTGTTCTGTCCCAAGATTTTCTTTGTAAAATTACATATAGTTGAACATCTATTGTTTGTGTTGGATTGTCTCATGTAAGATTCAAGTGTCCAGATATTTTTGGACACCCTCTGTCTTGTTATATATGCAGTGTTTGAACATCTTGCTATTGTTTTCAAATATAACTTCTATTGCTTCAGTTCCTTGCGTGTGATGTATCAACCCATCATATCCATCCTTTGTCAATGTTATTCAATTTCGAAATAGAACCGTGGCCATCATCCGCGTGCATGGGTGCTCGCAAGAGCATTATGACACTAAATAGATAAATAGTCACAGCTTAGCCATATGGAACGAGAAATAAACAATGTCGTATCCAGCCATGTGAATAATCAACAAATTAGGTACAGGAAAGTATGTATCCAAGCTGGGAACTAAAGTGCACATTAGCTATTGAAACTGTAGTACTAACTAAAGTGCACTGAGAATAGTATCAGGTTTCCTTCCTGCTGGAACACTAAATTTGACCCAAAAAAGGAAACTAAATTTGACATAATATTGGCTAATAATAAGTATGGGTGTTTTACCATCATTTTGATGCTTTCACTTCTCTGCTCCATTTTGTAGTTAACACTTAAGTGCTGTCTTTCAGCTTTAAAAAATGAAACCCATGGCCATTTGGTCGATTCTATTTCAGCCTGAGAGTATACCAAGTAAGCAAAAAAATGGATAATGAGGCTGCATACATACATCACTGTTTTGTGAACAATTAGCAAACTGGAAAAGGATATGTGGAAGCAAAGAAAGAAGTACAAAGTGGCCATGTTCCTTGTTATTTGTCATTGTCATATAAAATGATAGTTTCATATTTTCATGCATCGAAATCGTTTACTTGCAGATATTTCAGATATGTAGTATGCCATGTGCACTTGTTTCTGAAATATTTTACTATGGTGCTATAACTAATAAGTTGTAGCATAAAAATTGCATCCATACGCTAACAGGTTTCGAAGATCTTTAAATGTGGTAAGATAGATGAACTTGACCCCTAAAATTGACAACAATCCCCATCAAAATTGACACCTAAGGAGGAGGAAGAGAAGAGGAGGATGTGGAAACTCACCTGGTCTAGCACTGTACAAACCCTAGGTAGTATGGGCAAGGCCGCGGAGGAGTAGTCTAGGCCACGACGCGCCATGGCGGGAGGCGGCGTCCACCAACGGCGGGCTCTAGCGCCATGCCATCGCTGGGGACGACGATCGCCAGGGCCGCCGCAGCCGCTGCCGCCGTCACATCGTCCGCGTGGAGGGAGAGAGGGAGAGAAGGAGAGGAAGGAAGCATAGAGGGGAACCGGAGGTGGAGACGCCGGCGTGGCCGGTGTCCTCCTACGGCGCCATGGTATCGAGGAAGACGGAGGTGGAGCCGCCGTGGAGGGACGAGACGAGAGAATGGGAGAAGTTTCTAGTTTACTAGGAGGATTCCCCGCGCGTTACCACGGGTATGAGGGACGAATATAAATATGGTCTCACTATAGTTGATCGAGTCATCTGTATATAGTTTTAGTAGTTAGCTTCTGAAGAGGAAGAGAGGAGGTCACGTGAGAATAATTGCTAGCAGTATGCATGCATCGTCATGTGTAGGTAGCTGCATCTACTACTGAAACCATTTGTGAGTGGGCACTTAATTGCATGTGGCAATAGAAGAAGTGGATGATGACGTGGCGTAAGGAGGTGCAAGAGAAATAGCTTAGTGGAGTTTGCCTTTATAGGATATATAGATTTCTCTTTTTATTTTTTTTAAGTTCGCTGACGTGGACCAATGGTAGAAATTAGGGTGACGTGTACCTTTTGGCTGAATAGGAAGGCTGGCCTATTCATAGTAACTAACTAGTGAAATGCGCGCGCCATCGCGTGCCAGTGCATGTGAAATTTTCTAGATTTCGCAGCTTATCTTCTAAAGTTTGCCATCTATAAAGCTCTTTAAACATGGTGACTTCCACCATTCGTAACCTGGTTTTCCCCTCATAGATCCCTGTTCATACACAGTGAATGACTCCTTCCCATTCGATCCTACCTGCTGCGAACCGATGCCCACCACGTGCCTGCATCCATACACCATACACCCACCCGCGGACACTCCAGCCCCAGCGGGCCCCAAAGCCCACCACATCATCACCCATCCGCCTGCCCCAATTTATTGTTTAGTTCACAAAAATTTTTCAAGATTCTCCGCCACATCGAATCTTTAGTCGCATGTATGGAGCATTAAATATAGTCAAAAATAAAAACTAATTGCACATTTTACCTGTAATTTGAGATATAAATCTTTTAAGTTTAGTTACTTCGTGATTGGACAATGTTTGTCAAATAAAAACGAAAATGCTACCGTTGCCAAAAAAGCAAAATTTTTGCAAACTGAACATGGCCTTACCGCACACCGGGGCTTCGGGGAAACAAGCAGCGGCGGCAACAGTGACAAATTCCACCCCTCCGCCGCTGCCTGTGACGTGACCTTGCCTTTTTTTTGAACAGCAACACACTGTTCAGGACAGGTACCTCAGAGCACGGCACATTCACAGGCTCCGCTCAGACAATTTGATTCGGCATCCGCGAGCCTTCTAAATTTCCATTTCAAAAACTTCTATGTTGCCTCATGTCAACTACAAAATTATATTTCCCTGTTTGCCATGTATTGTATTATGCTGCTGAATCTTTCAGGTTATCTATAGCAGATTAATTATTTTCACCCTATTACTTGATATTGATAGCTACTCCATCCGTCTCACAGATAAATGCATTTTTTTGACCGATACGTTTCATGTTTGACCATTCATATTATTTATATTTTTTATGCAAATAATAAAATAAATAAATTATTATAAAAATATATCTAACAATAAAGTAAGTCATAGAAAATAAATAGTATTTATTATTTTTTTGAATAAGACGAACGAGAATCATAAAAGTCAAAAGAAATATGTGGGACGAAAGGAGTACATATCTACTGCACTTCTACCTGTTTAGGTGCTCGGTAAGGTCTCAGTTGAGTAAAATGCAGTATATGTACAAACCAGGAATGTGAACTATGTTTAGTTTAACTTAAAGATAATAGAATGAATCCATACACTCTTATTACTCTCATAGTTTCTACCCACGCAAAGCGCGGGGGTTCTGGCTAATATATATTATAAGACATGGAAAAGAATGTAGTGTAAACTGATGTGGTTATGGAGTTCAGGAAAACGCTGGAGAAATATGCAGCATGATGAAGCACGATTGCACCATCTGAAAGCTGAGTTTAAGAGTGCATAGATACAGTTCACAGGTACATAGGTTCATACATGATGGATGTTGACATTTTATTCTGTACTCCCTCCATCCCAAAAATATTTGTACGCCTGGGGTTCAAAATTTTTTCCACAATGTCGGCCACTATACTCACGGAGTCACAGTTTGACAGAGGCAGGCCTGTTAAATAACCAAATAAAAAAAGATACAGAGCATCCTCGACAACTCCTGACCACTCGTTCATCCATTTGTTAGGCCGTGTTTAGTTGGTGAACGAAAAAATTTCGCGACACTGTAGCACTTTCGTTTGTTTGTGTTAATTATTACCAACTATAGACTAACTAGACTCCAAAGATTTGTCTCGTAAAGTTCGACCAAACTGTGCAATTAGTTTTTATTTTCGTCTATATTTAATACTCCATGCATACGTCTAAAGATTCGATGTGACAGAAAATCTTGAAAAATTTTGGGTTTTTGGATGGAAGTAAACAAGACCTTAGTATTAGAATAAAATGGGAAAACATATATTAAGTCTAGATGGTTCTCGAGGCTCATATTCCTCATCGCTCATCGGCTCATTCCGCAGTCCAGGATCGAAGGTGCTGCCGCTCTCATCCTACGACACCATGTATGGCCGCCTGAGCTCCGTAGTCCGCCCCCTCCTCACCCTCTCTGCCCTGTAAAAGCAGCCGAGGAGCACCGGCGCACCCGCCATTGCCTCTTCCCTTTCTGTGGCCACTCTCCCACACCACCCACCGCCACCGCCATTGACGGACCCCAGGTCAAGCTCGCCTTCTGTTGGATTCGCAGTGACACCACGAGCCGCCTAGCCATTCCTCCATATCAATTCGTGCCCGCAGCACGTCTTCCCGTAGTTTTCAGAAGCTCGCCGCCATCGCGGGTGCAGCCGCTGTGCATGGGTTCAGCACCGCCGTCACACAGTGGCCGGACCTAGCCATGCCACCACACGGGCTCAGCTGCGGCCGACGTCGATTGTGCCCACATCCCACGGCGGGGCCAGAGATACAGAGAGCTGCGGACAGATCGGGACTGATATTTAGAAGGGCATTTCTGTAATTTCGCATGCACCTTGGTTTGCGTGACCAAACCTAGATGTGCAAATATTCATGGGCCGGAAGGAGTACATGTTGCACTAAGGCCTTGTTTAGGAAAAAATTTTAGATTTCGCTACTGTAGCACTTTCATTTGTTTGTGGTAAATATTATTCAATCATAGACTAACTAGGCTAAAAAATTCATCTCGTGATTTACAGGTGTACAATTAGTTTTTGTTTTCGTTTATATTTAATGCTCCATGTGACATAAGATTCGATAGGACGGGAAATCTTGAAAAGTTTTTGAATTTCAGGGTGAACTAAACAAGGCCTAAATACGGTGGCTAACCATTTTGACCTGGAGTACTGAGAGGATTTGACAGAGCTCAAAGCAAAGTGGATAAAACAGGAACGATTCTGTGTAGAAGAAGAGGAAAAAAATATTAGATGGATTTCCAAAGCAAAAATACAATGACCTTCGTTGTATTTGTTCTTTAGCCTTGCATGCATTCTATTTGAGTTCAAAGAACACCTGTGTATGTGGTTCCACTGAAAACTCAAACAAACAGGAGAACCTAAAACACTCGCGTTCAACCAAAACGTCTGACAATGTAATCTTTGGGAATAGGGCATGTGCTCGGAACCAACAGTAGATCTGTGAACTCACAAACTGCAGAAGTTTATTGATTTCAGCGACACTGGTTGACAAAGATCTGTGCTAATTTCATCTTCAATAGCCTATGGCCAAATAAATTTAAGAGGTCAATCACCAACATCAATTAAAGGACAACACGGTGGTGAGAATAAATTTGAGAAGATAATTCTTCCATACCCATTCGATCAGATGGATCTAAACCCTGCATACACCATATCATTCTGTAGGCTCGTCATATTTTTTGGATCTGCCTAAAATCTCCTAAACTGCAACGAAAGGAAACACTGCTAAAATCATGAGACAGACCTCAGAGTCTCAACATCTGAGGACATTCTGTTGCTTAGACTACCCGCAACATATCTGGGTGAACCATAGGTCTGAGAATTATGTGTAGCTGGAGTAAGTGTTGGCAGGACATTTGTATGACATTTTGGGAACACCACACGTGTTGTCTGCAGCAAAGTTCATCAGTTAGCAAAGATGGGTGTATCCTAAAGGATTGTTTCCAGAAAAGCCAGAGAGCCAAGAGTAGATCTGTGCGGCTGTGCCACTCCAAACAAACAGATTTTGGAGGAAAACAATACTCAATACTCTACCTGGGAAGATGGCACTCAAATTCTCTGTTATTTTGAAATATCCCATTTTGTAGGAATGCGTGACAAGGGCAGAGATTGAAAGAAAAGTCAAAGTATATATTTGAAAGCAATGAGGAACATGAGTGACATTTCAAATAAAGGAAACAGAGTGACATTTTTCTTTTCAAGTACCATGGTTTTTAGTAGGTTGCTAAAATAAAATCTGGCGGAAAGAATGGGATGGTTTGTAATGACCACTTTATTGATGCATGCTGAATGCAGGATATGGTTCTGAAACCATGCACAATGCAAACAATATTCGGTGACAACATCCTGCATATGTTCTGAAAGCAACTTGGAAAAGCAATGTTGCCTAAAATTATAACATGGATGACAGTTATTAGAGAGGTAGTCAGAAAACAAGAAAGGAATAGATCACAAATAAATAAAAATGTTGTATAAAAAACTATGGCATGTCAGATGTTCCAAACGAACATAGGTAATGCCGTGGTAGTCACGGAAGGAGGATAAGCTGCTCTAAATTTCTAACAATGATGGTTTGGCTGAACAAAAACAAAAATCCATATTTCCCATCACAAAGGACCCTAAAAATACTCACAAAAGAAAAGGTGTGTTTTAGTACCGACAGAACACATAGGAGAAAGTACTGTAACATGGGTAACAAGGGAATGTTTTGAGTGGTTGTTTTCTCAGTGCCAAATTCTCCAAGTGCTGCAACCATACAATCTATGTAAAGATAATAGGTAAAGACATGTACAGGAAAATGTCAGTTTCAGTATTTCTGTGTTATTTGACCAGTGCACTAAGGAAATCATATAAATAACTCAGGCAATAAATAAGTAATCTGACCTCAGCACACACAGGACCAGCACCTGTGTAATGCCCATCAACTCATCAATCCTTTGCATTGTCAACTAACAAGAAATATCTTTTGATTGCTGTGCAAATTAGTGTACCAAACACCAATGTCTTCTAGGACTATCCATAGCACCAGAAAATCATTATTCCTGTGAAAGGCATAGTAAATTAATATTAGCAAGGTATCCCTCAAGTTGACATCTTCGACAACACTGGTCTTTCAGCGCAGGCCAATCTCTAGAGAGGTATCTAGCTGTGTTTATGAAGTCTGCGTCTTGCATAGCAAACAAAAAATGAGAAGCACAATTATCAAGAGGAAAAGAAGAAAATGTAGGGAAGCAAGGAAAACAAAGATGGAATAGCATGGAAACCTAAACAGAACTATCAACAGACCACCTGAACCCTGTAACTTTTTTCACTCAGAAATCGATGAATTAAGTAGAAAGCATGAAAAGGAACCAAAGAAACATATCAAAACTGCACATATCGCAACACGGAAACATGCCTTATCCACAACCACAAGGCCCTCGCAAAAAGACCAGAACTTGGACCACTTGAAATGTGCTTTGGTGCTTACCATTTTCCAGTGAGGTAAAGGCATGGACAATTATGTCACAGATTCAAATTCAACAGCCTGTACAAGAAGAAAAGAGAACATGAACATTGAGACTACCATGTGAAATAGACATCTGAAGGAGCTTTTATTTACGATGGATCACATAAGCCCAAGGAACCATAATATAAATATAAATACTGTAAAAAGGTGTTCCTATTGTTCCTGTTGGAGGAAGGCACCACAATGCAAGTAGGCAACACATGAAAATGTAAACCTATATATCATGTAGCATTGCAGCAGAAGTAACCACATATCTAGATAAGGAGAATCATCCCGCGTCAGTTTTGGCAGAAATGAAATATGCAGGCATCTTCATGCACAGGTGCATTGATAACAAAAGTGGACTATTAAGCAAACAGGCACGAAACAACACATGCTAGCAAAGAAAGAAGCGAAAGCATGCAGTGTACAGGAACAATATTTGCATTTTAGGGTCAATCTTGCAAGGTACTAAGAACACCAAATCTGCGATTCATATATCTATTCATGTAATTGTCATGGGCATAAAGAGGGGCGCCGTAGGGCGCAAGTGTCCTAGTTGGGCCTTAAACCCAGTAGTGTTAATTAGTGTCTCTCTTAGTTATTTGTCTATAGAAATAGTACTATATTGTCTAGGCACAAGAGGTGTTAGTCCTATGTACCTTTTTATATTTCGCCCATGGGGCACAATGGAAAGCAAGCAATGAATTATGAAGAAACAATTCTAGTCTCCCTCAATCTCTCAAGCTCTTGGCAAAGCATAAGGCCTAGTTATCCCAAAGCTCTTGGCAAAGCATA
>Ga0182004_10001197_pt1 | contig 18510 bp, 14 predicted proteins | sample Sormic07211540_1_FD_120479 | JGI IMG/M metagenome (GOLD analysis project Ga0182004, IMG submission 120479) | Endophyte microbial communities from Sorghum bicolor roots, Mead, Nebraska, USA - 072115-40_1 MetaG | ecosystem: Host-associated > Plants > Roots > Unclassified | place: USA: Nebraska...
AAATATGGATGGATTAGATGGAGATACTATAGAGCTCAAATTATTTTATAGTTTTTGAAATATATTTTGAAAATAATTTTTAATGCGAGTGATTTTTGAATGTGAATTTTTGGGATGTTACACATGATTAGACACGAGTTGCATTGTTTGCCTTGTTCCTTGTGCATAGGAACTTTTCCATGAGGTCTAAGTGGATTACTTTTTCATATAGTTTTTCTATGGAATTGAAGGTCAATAATAGTTTCCTTTGGAATTTCTATGAGCAATTCATACAAACCAAAGGCTGCTTTAGGAACACAAAATCTAACGCGCGACACGGGCTGGCCAAGCGTGCGCATCCATGCCCGCTCTCATGCAGCCCATGCGTGTGGCGACAAAGACGACTGTCGATGGCGGCAGCATTCTTCCCGAACTCCAATGGGCTTAGAAGAGAAGAGGCCTTGGAGAGGCAGGCCAACCAGGTGGTGGCCACGATGGTAGAGGCAGCAGGGCTAGGGAGGAGCGGGGGCGCCATAGCTGAAGCTCGTTGTGGCCAAAGGGAGAGGAGAAGAAAGCGGTGTCGTGGCTGCGCGCAGGGGTGGGGCGAGGACGACTATCCCAAAGGAGGAATAAGACCACGTGCGTGGGCAGCAGGAGGAAGACGACCACGGTGGGAACTAGGTCATGCACGCATTTTATCTTGGTCCCTACAGAAATCTAATCTATAGGAATTTGAATCCTTTGTTTCTCCTTCATTCCATGGAGACCTTAAATCTGTGGAGTATAATTTTTGAAAGAAAATTGTGGAGTATGAATTATCTGAATCCTTTATATTTTGTAGACAAATTTATAACGTTGCGGTTCCTTATATTTGGATCGAGGGAATATACTAGGAATAATTAATCTCACAGCGATAAGCTCCACCCCCTGCTGGTAGCGACCAGCGAGAATCAGGGTTGTTTAAAGATCCCTCTTGTTTGCTCGCACGACAGGAATTCAGACCTTGCTGGCCTCTTCGTGGCTGGACAGGTGTTCATGTGCTTCCTTTTTTTGACAGCAGTCCTATGTGCTTCCTTATCTGCCCACGGGCGATGGCCTGCCGCAGCAGCTCCTAGGATGCTGCATGGAGACGCTCCTCCTATTAAAAAAATAATAAGACAGATTAGATCTCGCGTACAAAGAGGAACGAATAGAACCGTGGGGCCCAACTCGTCCATCTCTCCTATCTCGCCCATCTCACACGCACATCTCGCCTCGTGTCTCTCTGCTCGCTCGCGAGTCGCGATTGCTCCGCCCCTGCCGAGCTTCAGCACCGCTCGCCTCGCCGTTGCTCTTCAGTCGCTCGTGACTCTTCGGACCGCCCGCGTTAGCGCTGTGCTCCCTCGGCGTCGATGATGGATGGGCCCCTACTGTGCTGGGCCGTTCGCAGAGACGGGTTGCCGTCAGAGCAGGTGTGTCGTCAGATCTCTCCGCTCGCCTGGTTGCCTCTCCCTGCGCCGCTCACCTTGACCTTCGCGACGGCCGCTCGGCGGGCTGGTGGAGTCAGCGATGATCCCCGACATCCATGACGGATGGGCCCCTTCCGCGCTTGGCCCCATGGCAAATCCAGTTGTAGTTGGTTTGGGTGGGTGTGTGGTGGCGTGCTGGATTCATATAGGAGGGCGGTAGGAGGATAGGTCCTCGAGTGCGTCTACCTGCCTCGAGACAGACGTGTCTCGTCCGACAGACGTGTCCCCCCTTCTCCAGACAGACGTGTCTCGTCCGAGGACGGCGCATGTCGCGCGCCGTACCCTCGTGCTATCGACCATGCCTCTGCAGCTGACGGCGTTGTATCTGGTGAACAGTGCATGGCGGCCTTGTCATCTACTCTTGGAAAACCACGGCCGGACCCCCCTGCTGATGCGTCGTTCGTTCTCCTTTTCTACCCGGCCAGCTGAGGCCCCCGCTCTCTATCCTTATGCCCATTGTAGACACTTGACTCTCCTATTTCTCTCTGATCCTTAAGTTTAGACAGCTGAGCCCAACAATCGTAGACGTAAAACGCTCAGCTTGATTTATGTGCATTTTTATCTGGTGCCTCTTGTGTTCATCTTGGCCGGGGGCTGGTTTCGTGTTTTGTCATACTGTGTTTTATGTTGTGCCTGTAGGTGAGCTCCTCAAGAGATGGCGCCAGTGACCTAAGCTCGTGACGGTAAAACTAGGAGAAGGCAGCTGTGCCTACCCGGGAAGAGGGTGACAGTGGTTTAAAAAGCTAGCGGTGACTTTACTTTTTGTGTAGAGAAGGCGGTGTGCTTTACGAAGACTGTGCAGGGGCAATGGTTTGGGTCTTGTTTAGTTCACTTTGAAAACCAAAAAGTTTTCAAGATTGCCCGTCACATCGAATCTTGTAGCACATGTATGAAACATTAAATATAAACGAAAATAAAAACTAATTACACAGTTTAGCTGTAAATCACAAGACGAATCTTTTGATCCTAGTTAGTCTATGATTGGATAATATTTGTCACAAACAAACGAAAGTGGTACAGTACCGAAAACTTTTTACTTTTCGGAACTAAACAAGGCCTTGACAGCAACCTTAAAGAAGCTATGCCCGGATGACGCAAGCGACGACCAAGAATGACTCTTACATGTTTAATTGATTCTTTGGTGTTAGCGCGCTACGAGTTTGCTCGGCACAACTTCAGCCACGACATCCAGATTGGATCAGTAGATTGTAGAACAAAATAAACTATCCAAAGTACAAATAATGACCTACTATTAATGCATTTCCAGCTCTGGTCAAGAAAAAAAAAATCTTGGAGCTACGAATATCCAACTTAAAAAAGTTCATAGGGCTATTATTTCGAACAAGGCCTTAAGGTTTAATAAAAACAACTTATGCAAGAAGGAAAGAAAAAATCAGCATGTGAATACTCGTTGATCACTAAAAAAAATCCTACTTTACCGAGCACTGACTTCTTTGTCGAGTGTCGTAGAAGAGGCACTCGACAAAGACGGCCCTTTGCCGAGTGCTACGTTAGACGCTCGGCAAATGGCTCTTTGCCGAGTGCCAAAAGCAGGCGGTCGGCAAAGATTCCCTTTGCCGAGAGCCCCGTGCTCGGCAAAGGTGAGCTCTCGGCAAAGTTCCTGGCCGGCTAACGGCGGCGGCTGCCGTCCTCTTTGCTGAGATCCAAATGTTAGGCACTCGGCAAAGGATGGTTCTTTGCCGAGTGCTAGCTGGCAGGGTGCTCGGCAAAGCCTTCTTTGCCGAGTGTCCTATGTGGCACTCGGCAAAGCATTTTATTTTTTTTATTTTTTGATCTGAGTTTTTTGTCAGGCTTTTTGACACGGTTTCAAACCCTAGTTTAAAGTTTGGGGGTATTTTGACTTTTTTGCTATATTTAACTGATTTAATTTGTTTCTTTGTGTTTTTCCGAATAATTTAAATTTGAACTGCACGTACATGAAATATCACAACGCAGTGTTTCAAAAAATGATATTCATGGTATTAGGTGTATTTTGAGTTCGTATCCACGACCTCACATAAAATCTCGACCATCTCGCTGAACGAACACGTCGAGTTACGTGTGCCGAGGCGTACACCAACCCGAACGCCTATGAGAAGATGGCCGAGTACACCTCACATGCTCGCACGCGCCACGAGGACGACTTCGACCCCGCCACCGAGCCCCTCGACACAGAGATCCTGATGAGGGCGGGAAGAGGGAAGCAGCATGGGCGGTACTATATGGCCCACAACGCCATCGACCTGACCACCGTGCCCACGCTCCGCCAGGTGCGACAGGCAAGCAGCTCGACCTCCTCCGATGTCCCTATACGAGCTCGGCAGCCGTCTTTCCAGGTAACTATAGTTTTATGCGTCATTCATAGACTTTACATATGTATCTAGTGCATTTTTCAAACATTACGAGTGTGTTATTGCAGTCCCAACTGGTCGAGTTACGGGCCAGGTAGGAGTTCGCGGAGGAGGCCCATCAGCAGGAGCTGGCGCGCCAGAACGAGGCCCATCGGCAGGAGCTGTCGCGGCAGTTCGAGGTGTTTCGAGAGCACCACCAGCGGCAGATGCAGGACTTCGCCAGCTACTTCACCTCCCTTCAGATCCCTGGTGTGGTCACGCCTCCGCTACCTGTCTCGCTATTCGCTCCACCCCCTCTGCCTGGCACTATAGTGTCGTCTCCAGTGAGTATATACAAGTGCACATTGTTTTGTCTTATGCGGACATCATGCAGACACTAATGACATCGCTCCTACTTTGTGCAGGCACATTCGCATGGGTCGAACCCGACTCCTCACGACGCCGCTTCTCCAGGCCATGGGTGGATGGTCCAGCAGACTCCACAGCAAACATGGCCTGGCGCTCCTCCTCCGCCTCAGACGCACGGGTGGGGTCTGTGGTCAGCTGGCGCTCCTCCTCCGCCTTAGACGCACGGGTGGAGTCCATGGTCAGCTGGCGCTCCTCCTCCACCTCAGACGCATGGGTGGTCGACGTGGTCAAGTGGCGCGCCTCAGCCACCGCACCAGGGGTGGCCAGGTGAGGGCTCTTCTTAGGGACACGGGGACGCCGGGTCGCAGCCGTGATGGACATGTTAGGCAGGTTATGCTTGTGATGGACATGTTAGGTGGATTTGTGAACTTTGTGTATGCGGATTTATGACTGGATGATTGTCAAGTATTGTGTATGCGGATTTGTGACCGTTGATGGGTGTATGTGTTGATTTGTGACTATATATGTCATGCAGGTTCTATTACATATGTTATGTATGTTGTCTACTGTGAATTAAGTGAAAAAACAGTAAAAATCTGAAAAAACAGCAAAAATTTAAAAAACAGCAAAAATCTCAGGCACTCGGCAAAGCTGGGCACTGCGTGGCTGTGGTTTCCAGCTTTGCCAAGTGCCAGCCACCAGGCACTCGGCAAAGAATTTTTCAAAAAAAAATTAAATATTCTTTGCCGAGCGCCACCCTGGCAGGCACTCGACAAAGGATTTTTCAAAAAAAAAATATATTCTTTGCCAAGCGCCACCCTGGCAGGCACTCGGCAAAGAGCCGTCAGGTAACGCCTCCCGTGAGACGGCCGTCAGCCTTTGCCGAGTGCTGACGTGGCAATCGGCAAAGCCTTTGCCGAGTGCTGACGTGGCACTCGGTAAAGCTTTTGCCGAGCGCCTGCCACGTGGCACTCGGCAAAGATTGCCTTTGCCGATTAATTCTTTGCCGAGCGGTCTTTGCCGAGTGTGTGGTGGCCCTTTGTCAAGCGCTCGGGTGCTCGGCAAAGAATCAGAATCCTGTAGTGGATGCAGCTTGTGGATGATCTGGTCAGCAGATATTTGGTTCCGTAGGAGCTCCACTTCTCTGTGAAGAGCTCCACTTCTCTTTGAAGATGATAAGACGTAGCCACGAACATGGATGGACCCATATGCTGGTTTAGCCCCCAAAATCGTGCAATAGCCCTACGCCTAGATGGCATTCTTTATTATCTCGGCGAGTATGATGTCGCTATCATTTACTCATCCGTTCTAGATTAAGAGTGATTTCAGGGCACTCATAATGCAGAACCATTGGTAGTTTCTGATAAAATATATAATTAGAGTAAATGGCTTAGCACTTTCGATTCATTGATCAGCAGTTTATATAAGGGATCACATGACTCTTCATATGGATCACATGACTCTTTATATGATAGGACTCTTCATTCTAGACTTATGACATTCTAGACTATTCGTATTCTAATACTCTCCCGCAGTGTCAACTGGGAAAGGAGCGATTGTTGAGACTAGATCGAAAGTTAATGAGGATGGCCAATTGGCAGCCCCTTAGTGAATATGTCGGCATATTGAAGGGATGTCGAAACATGAAGAACTCACATAGCTCCAAGGGCCACTCGCTTCCAAACAAAATGGAGATCGATCTCTACATATTTGGCCCGCTGGTGATGAACTGATTTATGGAGAAATACATGGCACTGATGTTATCACAATAAACAAGAGTAGCACAAGTTAGAGGACGATGAAGTTAGCCCAAGAGTTGACGAATTCAACATGCCTCAGCCACGAGATTACCAGTATTCGGCTTCAGCACTAGAGCGTGACATGGTGGGTTGACACTTGGAGGACCATGATATAAATTTATCTACAAGAAACACATAATATCTAGAAGTGGAGCGATGGGTGTCTAGGCAGCTAGTCCAATCACATCTGAGTAAACAACAACCTCAAGTGAATGGCTGCGAGAGAGCAAGAACATACTCTATAGTCCCCTTGATACACGACAAAATGTGTTTGAGGAGAGCAAAATGAGACTCTCAGGGGTCATGCATGTACAAGCAAACTTGTTGAATGGCATGAGCAATATCCGACCGTGTGAGAGTCAAGTATTGTAAAGCACTAGCAAGACTACAATATAGAGTAGGATCAGCTACCGTTGGTCCATCTTGGATGGACAATTTGGAATGAACCTCAAGAGGAGTTGGCTCAGGGAGGAGCGTGTGGGTTGGCTATCGCGTCGCCACGCAGACTGCCACCGGCTACGGGCGAATTGGTGGGCACGGGCCTCGCCCAACTAGCCGCCACCATGTAGGACGTCGCCACGCAGACTGCCGCTGGCTATGGGAGAGCTTGCCGACGTGGGCCTTGCCCAACAGGCCAGCACTACGGACGCCATAGGCGGGCATGCACGAGGCAGGAGTGCGGACATGTGGATCCACCCAATGCGCCGCCCCCACTCCATTGGCTCCATTTCGTCTTGTCTTCGTAGAAGCACGAGATGACGCCGATGGCCTCCGCGATGGTGGCCGCATTAAGCGACTCGCGAGGCATGTCTAGGGCACAGGCGGGACCTCTACGCTGTCGGCGACGCGGGCTCATCCCCGTGGGATCTGGCCCCCGGTCGTGCTGTCGTGGCGGATATACTGGATGGGGTCGTCATGGACAAGGGTGAGCACGTGCGGCTCCGCTCCGACGTGATCCCCCTCACCACAATCTTAGGCGGGCGGATGACAACATGCAGATATGGCGACGCGCGGACATGTGAGCAGAGGTTCGACACAGGATGGGGAGGTGGTAAACTACGTCGTTGCACTAGCGTTGGACGCCGTCCTCAACCTCGTGTCGGACCAAGTTAGAAGAAAGAGACAGGGGCAAATTGGACAACTTACCGCCCTTCTCTCTCTTCAACAGCAAGAAATTAATATTTTATTAGGCGGAGTGTCTACCAACAAATTTAACAAGAACTAGAGTGTTCACTAGCAAATCGCCAAATTTTATATGTCCGCTAGCAAAGATGGGTCACTTGAAATGTCATGTAGCAAATTTTACCAATGAAAATTGGAAAGATGCCCTACAAACATGTCCGAAGGGAGTAGAATTTCTTTAAGGTGACATTCAACGAAGTCATGATTATCATGGGCAAAACGATGAATGGAGACAAGATTTTTTTAGCTTGGGGAACTTGTACTCCCTCTATCAATGTAATACAATGTATTTTAGGACAATTTAAGAGAGAACATAAAAGATGCATGTACCCTTTTTATTTCTTAATCAGACGCTATCATCATATGATTGGTGGCGACTGGTTGATAAATAGGAAGTATTTAATGTAAAATTAGTTTTTGTCATCTAAAATGTATTATATTTAAGAACAAATGTTGAATGCTACAGGACGGAGAGAGAGTAGAACATTACAAAGGAATAAATCACGAATAGGAGTGGGTACAATGGATTTACCAATGCCATGAATGTCCATACCTGCTCCATTTGCGGTTTTGATCTAATCATTGTCGACATTGCGATTATGGATCATTAGTTTGTCGAGTTCCCTTGTAATATGGTCGGTGCCTCCTGTGCCTCCATACCAGTTGGCAAGACGCTGATCCGGAACAAAATGAGGATCGTAGTGATGCTAGCACTCTGTGTGACGCTCCTTGAAACAGACTTGGCACCACGGACTGAGCTGGTTCATTTACTGGCCCGTAGTCATCTTGGACATGGGGGTGTTGAAGTTGTAGCTCCCCTGGTGGAGCCTCCAGGGCCACCACGGGTACGGCCGCGCTGTCCGCCACTGCACCGTGCACCCACGGAAGGCAGCGTTGGCAGACGAATTTGAGTAAGCAGCATCATAAGTTCCTGACGCTGCTCGTAGTTTAGCAGCAGGGCATACAACTCTATCACGGAGGAAACAACAGAGTCGTACTCGGGTCCAAGTCCCGCGAGGATATACCAAACGAGAGTCATACTCTTGATGGTTTTGTCCGCCACTATCTCCTCCACTTCCTTGGGCGGCGCTTGAGCAGAACCATCAAGGAAACCTTCAAGAAGGGCACCTCGGATGGCCGGCAATACAGCAGCCTTCCACAGCATGTAATTGGAGTTGGTGAGTTTTTTCAACAGTGGGGACTGGGGAGGTTGACGGAAGTCGGCATGGGTGTGCTAGTGGAGGAATTGGATGTCGACATGGATGATTTTGAGTAGGAGCTCGCTTTGGTACCATGTAAAAATAATAATAAGCGTTGTCACCTCCTTTCAGAGGCCGCGTCAATTCATTAATAGAGTCAAGAACAGCCCTTGACATGGCATTACAAGGCAAGACTCAATCCGAGATTAATTGATTATACTATCCTATTGCACAACATACTAATTGGTACAATATTGATATCTAGCTTCTATGGCTAAACAGACCAGCAATCAACCTCGGATGTTGTCCATGATTTGATACATGTGATACAGTACAAGGAGAAACTATGTGTTTATTACAACGCCTGCTGCTCATTTTCTTGCACATATCATTACGGTATGCAAACACTAACAATTCATTTCAGTGGCGACGGCCGCGGATCCATGGCTGCAGAACATCTGGCAGAAACTTGTCCACCTGCCAGTATAGCCACCTCCTCCCGTTGCCCCACAGCAGCGTGGTCGTAAACACGATGATCAAGCCGGAAACGACCCCTGCCTCAATCGAAAAAAATTCCCAATTCAGCTCTTTAGAAGAGCCCGGTGTAGGAGCAGCAGATGGTGTGTGGTTAGCACACATGCGTAGCAGAGGCTTCCCACACAGCTCGTCGTTCCCCAGAAATGATGTCACCGGGAACGTCAAGAACTGGCTGGACTGTGGTATCATCCCTGACAGATGATTGTAGGAAAGGTTGAGCACCTCGAGGAATGACATCAGTGCCATTGCAGGTGGTATCTCCCCAGAGAGCTGATTGCTGGAGAGATCAAGTGACTCCAGCTGCAGCATGTTGGCGATCCGGGGAGGGATCCCGCCGGTGAAGGAGTTCCTGGACAGGTTGAGCCCCTTGAGAAACTTCAGGTTGCCAATGTTGTTGGGGATGATACCCTGGAAGTCGTTGTTGGAGAGATCAAGAGACATGAAGACTGAAAGTATCTGCACCAGAGTTGTTTCTTGCCCTTTGATGGTCACCGTGATTGATTCCCTGTAATAACTTGGAGATGCTGCCGCTGAATTGATAATTCCAACATACATGCTGAGAGCTCCTGAAGAAACCACCATCATAGCTTTGAACTGCTCTAGGAATCGTGCAGGAATGCTACCGTTAAAAGAGTTTGAAGAAAGGTCCATAACTTGTAGCTCTGGGAAGAAGGAATGCATCTGTTTGTTCATCCCATCGTTGTAATCAATGGGACCATGAAAACGGTTCGACTTCAGAACAAGCACTTTCAACAAAGGAAGAACTCCCAGCCACTCTGGATAGGTATCCTCTATCAGGTTGTTTCCTAGGTCTAGGACTTGTAGCATGTGACAGTTGATCAGAGGCACGGGTAATTTTCCCTCTAACTTGTTGCTGTTGAGATCTATTACTTGAAGTGCACATTGGTCACTGATGTCCTGAGGCATCGGTCCATGAAAACTGTTACCTCTTAAGTTCAGTATCTCAAGGCCCCTATTTTGTTCCAACAAACACGGTGGTATTAATCCAGTGAAGTTGTTAAAAGAAAGGTCTAGAATTTCGATATCAGTTGCATTGCAGATAAAATCGGAAACTTCTCCAGTGAGGTTATTGTGTGCCAATGACAAGGAAACAGCAGAGCTAATGCGTGACCAAAATGCAGGCGTGATAGAAGAATCGAAATGGTTATTGGAGTAGTCCAGTCGGTAAGTTCCCATAGGGGGTAGTGGGAGAGGTCCTTCTATCTTGTTGGAATGGAGATCTAGATCCAACCTATATACTGATTTTCTTGGTAAATTTGTATCAACGCTGGTAAAAATATTATGGGACAGGTTAAGACTAAGAGAGAATTCTCCAATTCCCCATATCCAATCGGGTATGTGTCCACCAATATTGTTGTTTGAGAGGTCCAAATAGTAAATACTCCTCTGGTGCATCAGGAATTTTGGCACGGATGATAGGTTACATGATGCCAATCTCAACTCCCAAAGAAATGGATATTCTCGGTAGGAATGATTGCTATCTTCCTCTACAACAGACAAGTTATTATAGGATAGCGATAGATAATCGAGCTCCTTGCAATTCTTTATGAAGCTTAGATCCACAGTTCCAGTGAAATTGTTTGATGAAAGATCTAACCAATATGTTCCTACAAGCTCCGACAGTAATTTTGGGATTGGTCCTTGCAGTCTGTTATTACTAAGATCAATCGATTCCAAATTACAAGATATATTTTGATATAATATTAAATTTCCAGTGAGATTGTTTTGTGAGAGATCTAAATACTCCAAAGAAGGGTGGGAAAACAAAGATGCAGGTATCACTCCACTTATCGAGTTGTTACTAAGATCTAATCTTGTTAGGCTGTGCAGACCACTGTATCCATCTGAAGGTAATGAGCCAATGAAGTTGTTACCTGACAGGTCAATTGATTGAATCATCGGCCATTGAGCAAAGTGTGGGATGCTGCCATTGAATTGGCAATAAGAAAGGTCCAATGCAGTCAAATTTCGGAGGTTAGCCATAGAATCTGGTATTTTCCCAGAAAGCTTGGTTCCACTAAAACTCAACTCCTGCAAAGAGCTACCCTCTATGAACTCCGGTAACTCTCCACATAGATTCTCATTTTGTGATACTTCCAGAACTGTCAAGCTTTTGATATGAAATATCCATGAAGGGAAGGTCCCAGACAATCCACAATCTGTCATTCGTAGCTCTTGCAGACCTGGTGTTGTATTGGTAGAAGAAGAATGTACTGACCTGATCGGATTTACTGAAATGTTGACAGAATCAAGATACAGCTTATGTAGACTGCCAAGGTTGTTAATCAAAGCATCTAAGCTCAAATTTTTAAGTTCAAGCCGAGAAAGGTCTAGCATGATTAAGTTGGAAAGAATTGGGAGCTTAGTCAGAACAGTATCAAAATTGCCGCTAGTGATCGTGCACTGCCACATGTGTAGCTCTTTGAGACCTGACGTGGTATTGGCAGATGAAACTTGTAGCTCTTTAAGACCTGATGTTGTATTGGTAGAAGAGGCATAGGTCAAATCTGTTGGACTGGCCGAAATGTTTACATTTCCAAGATATAGATTTTGGAGCTTACCAAGGCTACCAATCAAGGAAGAAAGGCTCATATTTTTAAGATCAAAGTCCTCGAGTTCTAGCATGACTAAATTGTCAAGCTTGTGACGAAATAGGAGATTAGTAAGAAAAGTATCAAAACGGCCACCAGTGATCGTGCACCACCGCATTCTCAGCTCTTTGAGACTTGATGTTTTATTGCCAGAAGAGGCAGGCCCCAGATCGGTTGGATTGATCGAAATGTAAGCATCATCAAGATACAACGTTTGGAGACTGCCAAGGCTGTCAATCAAAGTCTCAAAGTTCAAATCTTTTAGAAGAAGGCCAGAGAGGATCAAAGTCACTAAATTGGAAAGTTGGCCATTCTCGATGGGCAAATCACCAGATAAGCCAGAATAAGAGAGGTCAAGGTACTTGAGATCAGTGAGCTGCTCAAATCCTGGACGTGGCCACGGACTTGCATCAAAGTTGTTGTAAGCAAGGCTAAGGAAGCGAAGCGAGGTAAGTTCAAAGATGTCTGGTGAGCTAAGGTTACCCGAGATGCATCGTCCAGAGAGGTCGAGAGCAGTGACGTAACCTGACGTGCCGTCACATGTTATGCCTTCCCAGGTGCAGCAGTCGGTGTCTGCCTTCCATGACGGAAGAGTACTGAACCCACAATATGAAGCTGATGAGTTGTCGAAGCGGAAGCTGGCTTTGAGGCGGAGCAGGGCAGCGCTTTGATCTTGACGGCATAGGCTGGCTCCATGCCCGCTGATAGCGAGGATGACGGTAACTAGGAGAAGGTAGCTGGGAAGAGGATGGCAGCGAAACATGGTGGCTTCAAGCTAGTGGTGGGTGCTCGGTTCTTATGACTCTGCGAGTCTGAGAGAGCAAGGTTTGGCAGCAACCTTATTTAAATAGGCTATGGACGGATGACGCAACACGAGCGAGGACCAAGACTTCAATATAATGAAGTCGTCGGTGTGGGACAACTAGTTCCGCGTAACAATTACTCCTATAACAGTAACACCTTTTTTTGGTGTTAACGTGTTACGGATTAGTTACAGAAACATTCCTGATAAAAAATATGAGTGGATTGAACGCGCAAAAATAAAAGTTTAGGTCTGCTTGGCACAACTCCAGCCATCACATTCAGATTGGATCAGTAGATTGTCGAACAAATTAAAGAAGATCTATATCTAGTCCAAAGTATTACTAATAATGAACTACTCTTAATGCATCTCCTGCTCTAGACAAAAATTTTCTTCCAGCTACGAATATCCAACTCAAAATTTATAGGGCTCTTCCAAAAAAGGGTCTTAAGGTTTTAGGCCTTGTTTAGTTCGCAAAAAATTTCAAGATTACCCGTCACATCGAATCTTTGGTCGCATGCATAGAGCATTAAACATAGACGAAAATAAAAACTAATTGCACAGTTTACCTGTAATTTGTGAGATAAATCTTTTGAGCCTAGTTACTCCGTGATTAGACAATATTTGTCAAATAAAAACGAAAGTGCTACAGTAGCCAAAAACCAAAATTTTTGTGAACTAAACAAGGCCTTAACAAAATCTTATGCAGTGAATACTTGTTCACACACCTTTGTGTACCGCCTTATTCGTTTAGGTGATAAGCCATGGTAGAAAATATCATTGGTTGATTTGTTGTGAGATAAGCTTAAGCGAACAGGTTGTTGGTTTGTACGATCTCCACCCTTGCTTCTCGGTGAAGATCAAGGCCTTGTTTACTTCCACCCAAAAATTCAAAATTTTTCAAGATTCCCTATCACATCGAATTTTTAGACGCATGCATGGAGTATTAAATATAGACGAAAATAAAAACTAATTGCACAGTTTTGTCGAAATTTACAAGACGAATCTTTTGAGCCTATTTAGTCTATAATTAGACAATAGTTACCATAAACAAACAAAAATGCTATAGTATCACAAAATTTTTTCGTTCGGGAAGTAAGCATGGCCCAAAAGATGTACTACTCCCTCTTCCAAAGAAAAACACAAATGTTTATGCTAGTTAAATTTTTTAAGTTTGATCAAATTTATAGTGAGTAGTATTAATATTTATTATGTCTCAAATAAAATTTATTAAAAAATATTCCACCATTAATCTTTTGATACTTTTTAATTATAAACGTTAGTATTTTTTAATAATTTTGATCAATGTTGAAATCATTTGACTCTAAAAAATGAGAATTGTATTTTTTTATGCACGCAGTAGACCAGTAGATGGGATTCTTTATTATCTCGGCGAGTGACGGCTTAGTCAAGTCAACGTTGAATGGCTCACATGCTACAGAGACTTCTCTGCCCTATTCTACACGGAACACTGACACCATGATGTACATTTCCACTACTAGCTCAGCGATTATTTTAGGAAGGAAAAAGTCTAAATAATCCCTCAATGTATTGTGTGTAACTTAGGCCTTGTTTAGATCCAATTTTTTTTTTATAGATTTTGACGCTGTAGCATTTTCGTTTTTATTTGACAAACATTGTCCAATTATAGAGTAACTAGGCTTACAAGATTCGTTTTTATTTTTATCTATATTTAATGCTCCATGCATATGCCGCAAGATTCGATGTGATGGGGAATCTTGTAAAGTTTTGGATTTTTGGGTGCATCTAAACAAGGCCTTCCCAAACTACAAAACCAGGTATTCGATACATTAAACTATGTCAAACAGGTCATTCTACCCCCTAGCTGGTTTTGGTATCTGGTTTTGCACATGTGGCACTCCAACTTGGCAGTCAGGCAGGACCAGCTGTTAGACTCAGACAGCCTTGCTCCGTGCTGCCCTGGACTTCTTGCGCGCGCTAATCCTCCCGCGCCGGGCTCGCGCACCACCACCGGCGCCCAGCCTTCGACGTGGCCTGCCGCTTGCGCGCTCCACGCTACAGCGCTTGACAGGCAGCCGAGGAGCACCTGCCACACACACGTGGCGATGGGCAGCAAGCTGAGCGTGCACTGGAGCGCCAGGTCCTCCTGCTTGGACAGATCCCATAGCGTGGGTGCGTGGAAGAGGAGCAGCAGCATGGGGAGGAACCCCAGCTGGAGCGTACAGGCTGCAGTTGGGGCTTTGGGCACGAGCGCGGCGTCGCCGATCGGCTGTAGTGTGAACGGGCACGTGTGGTGGCCGGCAGCGAGCAGGCTGATGGGGCACTGGAACAAGCGTGGGATGCTCATCTTGTGCTGTCGCTCGTATCAGGATCGCGTCCACCACCTTCTTGTGGACTCCTCTACGACGCAGAGATGCAGATGCAGTATATATAGGCCATGGGACTCACGCCTTACATTTGGGGGGCTGCATCACATCAGTCATTGGTGCCAGTATATACAGAGATGCAGATACAGTCCTCCACTCCACCGATTGACATCATCATGATTTGCCATGGTAGCGATGGTAGGTATGGATGCGCAGCAGACTTGCAGTTGACGAGTTCAGCGACAAGTTGTACATGGCTACACCTACATCCACAACGACGACCTCGACGCTGTCGTGCTCGCACGCCGGACCACCAACCCATACGGCCGTGCCCGCCCTTCCTCCGTGCGCTAGCGTTCGCGGTCTCCCCAGCCTCGCTGCCCCCGCCCCAACCTCTGCTTGTCGAGAAGGCCATACCAATGCTGCCGCCATGTCCTCCACCCCGTTCCACTTCCCGGCCTCTGCGGCGCGCGTGCTGCTGTTCTCAATCCTCACGCGAGCCGGCACCAATTCGTGGGCGCGCGCTCGCCGCGCTCTTCTGGGTCGGGGTCGCCGGCGCTGCTGACAGGAGTGGGAGCTCATGCTGGCGCTCAACTTCCGCGAGCGGATGCACGTGCCGGGAGGGGGGGGGCGGTGATACAATGGCAGTTCGGTCCACTTCATGCGCAAGCACCTCGCATCTGATCTACCCTTCGATCCGTCGCCAGGCAGCGGCGCTCGGAGAGGCCATCCGCAGCGCCGTGGCGGAGGGCAGGTCGTCCAGTCTCGTGTATTTTGAGGCGAAGGGGTCTGACAGGTAGGCCCTTCCGCCAGCATGTCTTTGACTGCCAACCTGTAGTGCCATTTATGCAAAACCAGGTGCCAAAACTAGCCTAGGAGGTAAAATGACCGGTTTAGCAAAGTTTAATGTGTAGAATACATGGTTTTATAGTCAGGGGGTTAAGTAAGCCGCACACAATACGTTAGGGGGTTATTTAGATTTTTTTCATTTTAGGAACCTTTTGGGTTTCTTAGCACCACAATTTTCAACAAAAACCATGTGACAATTTTTTTGAAAGATCCGGTATTACCGGCTTTGATTCATTAATAAGTGAAGGAACATCCAATTACATGCGCGAGCTGCGCCCCCTACGTTGCCGAGGCCACGCAGGGCTTAGTTACATAGTGGATTACTCTCTAGTTACATGGTCGACCCTAAGAGCGTTGTAGCTTGCCCAGCTCTATTGTCGTGTTGTGTTCTTTATCATCGTGATTGTTACTTGGACTGTTTTGTGTACCCCTCTGAAGATCACATCGTTTCGGTAGTTCCAGATATTCCAGATGACTAGGGGCTATCCCTTCTTATCTCCTGCTTTGATCGCCTGACAATACCATGCCAGACTACCAGCGAGAAGGAGCATTCGCAAAATAAGTGGTGCGCCGTCTCCAAGTTCCGCTCACATAAGGCACAAAAATAGTTATTTGTCCATCTACACAATTGCAATCTTAGGCCCTGTTTAGATTGGAGATGAAAAAATTTTGGGTGTCACAACGGATATGTTGGAAGTATGTTGGGAGGGATTTTAGAAACTAATAAAAAAACAAAATACATAGCTCGTCTGGAAACTGCAAGACAAATCTATTAAGCATAATTAATCTGTCATTAGCACATGTGGGTTACTGTAGCACTTAAGGCTAATCGTGGACTAGCTAGGCTTAAAAGATTCGTCTCGCGATTTTCAACCAAACTGTGTAATTAGTTTATTTTTTTATTTACATTTAATGTTTTATGCATGTGTCCAAAGATTCGATGGGATGGATAAAAATTTTTTGGGTGGGAAACTAAACAGGGCCTTACAGCAGTCCATAACCTATTTTGTAGGAGCAGCCAAACGAAGTATTTGTATTTTGGTGGCGCCCATACTCTCCATATCAGGGCTGGGTGATTTGAAGCAAGATTACCAGCAAATTGCACTGCATATGCTGACCTTGTTGAGTATTCTCCCGAATTCTCTAGTGTCCAGACAATGGAGTCCTCCTCAGTTTCGTCTAGGTTAAGGTTTGCTGCCTCAATTGTCTGCCAGAGCTTGAAAAACTCACTTAACATATGCCATGGTTGAGGTTGTATGCTATGTCTCGCACCCATCTCCAATTTGTCAGCGCCTCCCTCACTGATCTATTTTTGCGCCTACTGTGTCTATACAACTTTGGATAGAGTTTGGTCGGCGGCCGGCCGTCAAGCCAGCTGGACTGCCAGAAGGATGCCTTGAAACCATTACGGACAGTGACCACAGTTGCTGCGTGGAATAGCGCCATGTCCACCTCGTCCACTGGCATTTCTATACTGTTCCACGGACGTTCTGGGTTTGTCCATATATAGGAACCAGAGCCATCTGATTGCTCTGCTAAATCTCCCCAGATCAATTATGCCTAGTCCACCAAAGTCGATCGGTTTAGCCACAGTCGTCCAGGCTACCTTGCATTCTCTCCCCCCTGTGAGTTCGTTGTCCCCAGCCCATAGAAAACGCCTTCTGATCTTGTCAATGTCCTCTTTCAGTTGCCTTGGCACCTTCATCGAAGTCATCAGGTATGTGGGGCCAGATAGCGCTTAGCATAGAGCGAACTAATTCTCACCTGCCTGCTGGGTTCAGTAGGCGCCCTTGCCAGCCTGCAAGCTTGGACCTGGACCTGTCCACTGTCCCTTGTACATGCACCATTTTGAGGCGTCCAAGTGTGAGTGGCAGACCCAAGTAGGTTATTAGAAAACTGACCCTCTTTCCCACAAAGCTCTCTAGGATTTGGTCAAGATTTGTGCTAGCACATCTAATTGGCGCCACACTGCATTTCTCAATGTTTAACTTGAGGCCAGTTGCTGAGCCAAATTGCTCAAGGATTCCAAATAAAGCTTGAACTTCCTCCTTTACAGGGTTTACGAAAATGACCGCGTCATCAACATATAGGGAGAACCGCAACTTGGCATGTCTTCCTCGCAGCGGAGATAGGAGGCCATTTGATGTTGCCAGCTCTAAGATATTTTGCAATGTCTCAGTGGCAATTATGAATAAATAGGGTGAGAGTGGGTCACCTTGCTAGACTAGTGAATCCGTCTGGTCCTGGCGCCTTCTCCGCTGGCAGTTCATCCACCTTGTGCTTGAGCTCCTCCATCGTGAACGGCCAGTTGAGGTCGCTGTCTTCCAGCCTGCTCAGATTCAGGTTTTCCCAGTCCAAGGTGTGTTGCCTATTCAATTTGCTGCACAATGCCCTCTGGAAGTAGTGGAATAAAATACACTCCTTTTCCTCATGCTGCCACACTAGATGAAAGGTCCTGGTTTGGTTTTGGTAATTGAATGACAACTTAGGTGGACTAATAGTGTTTATGTGAGATACACAGGAGATTAGTCCAAAGGTGATTATGTGATGATGAAGGAGCTCATTGTATATGAGACATGACATGGAGTCATGTGACCAAGGTGGAGAAGATCAAGATGAGGCTTGGCTCGACGGACCGGTTGCAAGAGTGAAGGGCAAGTTGGAGGCTTTGAAGCGAGGGACCGCGTGTGACGGTGAAGCTTGAGCAAGACTTGGCGCCGATGAACCGAGGCAATGGTGAAGAGCAAGTGAGGTCAAGATCGATGAACCAATACGGTCACGTGATAATATGAAGTGGATCATATTATTTGGTGATTGGTTGGTGCATGTGTTGCATCAACATTGGAGGAGATGGAATGGAATGCGCAAGGCAAAACCTAGGGCATTTCCATTTCACCGGTCATAGGTGTGTAGAGAAGTTTATGACTGGATTTAGGATAGATGGCCGTACTATCAAGAGGGGCAAACTTGTTTGCATATCGGTCATCTAGTGCCAC
>Ga0182004_10001198_pt1 | contig 18508 bp, 23 predicted proteins | sample Sormic07211540_1_FD_120479 | JGI IMG/M metagenome (GOLD analysis project Ga0182004, IMG submission 120479) | Endophyte microbial communities from Sorghum bicolor roots, Mead, Nebraska, USA - 072115-40_1 MetaG | ecosystem: Host-associated > Plants > Roots > Unclassified | place: USA: Nebraska...
ATTTTACTGATTTAATAAGATAATTATTAAAGAGAGAGCAAAAAATCATAGAAACTCGATCTAAATTAGAAACTATGTCTACACAAGGTCCAAGACATGAAGTGATATGATTGGTTGAGAATGGAGAGAGAATGAATGTGATTTAATAACAAATTATTTTATGAAAATTATCTATTGGGACTATAATTTCTATATATATAGTGTCTATAGAAATTAATAGGTATAGAAGTAATATGTAGTTTCTAGCATTGAGACTGCCTTGACGTGGGGAAGAAATTGCACTCCCCGTATGACATGTCTACTGAAGTATTGATTTCTGGATTAGTTCAAAAATCTGCTAGTACTCCTACTTACTTAAAGGAAGAGAATGGTTTTACTAAGATCTTATTTGCTTAAAATTAACTCCTTATTAAAAATGTACTCAAAGGAAGAATGGATTTATAGTTACAGTTGTTTGCCATTTTTCATCGAGAATTCGAGTGTTATATTACAGGCGAGAACAAATATATCACTACTACATAAATGATTTTATAAGATGGTGCTCTTTTATTAACGAAGACGGTCACAAAATTCAACCGCCTCGATTAATGCCAGCGATTAACGGAGGCGGGTATTTTTTATTTATGGAGGTGGGCACTTTTGGCTGCCTCTTAAAATCGATTTATGAAGACGGGTGTATAAGGCAACCGCCTCTAAAAATCCTTTATTTTCAGAGGCGGTCATCTTAAAGCAACCGCTTCCATAAATTCATTTTCGGAGGTAGACACTATAAGACCCGTCTCTAAAAATATGTCCATACGAAGCCCAAGAGGCTCAATTCCAAGCACATGTATATATACCCCACTTTAGGGTTTTGAGCCTCAACCCACTCCCTCCATCAATCAGATGAACCGCACTCCCTTAGCCTTCTCCCTTGCTCACCCGCACGGCGCCGCGCTCCCTCATCGTTGCTCACTCACACGGCGTTGCACTCCCTCTCCCTCAGTGTGCTGACCTCCCTCCCTCCTTCTTTCTCCCTCATCGTGCGCTAGCCTCCCTCCCTCTCCCTTCTCTGGTGCGCTCGCCTCCATCCCACCCCATCCCTCCTCTGGTCTGTTCGACTCCCTACTCTTCCATGGTGGCGACGACACATGGCCCTAGAGTGGCGGCGCGTAGTTCTCGAGGGAGTAGGTGTTGCATCTACCGAGCTCATAGCACCGACGAGATATGGATCCGGCGACTTCGTAAGATCTAGCGCGAGGAGGCAGAGTTCAACGAGATCCTTGCACGAGGAGGCTTGTGGTGCTCCCCGACGGTGGCTCCAGGGTGGGCACGCTCACCAGTGGTGGATCCAGGGCATGCCCGTCCTCCGATGGGGGTCAAGGGTGGTGGCATCCTCCGGTGGTGGATCCACGGCGTGCTCGACCTCGTGTAGTAGATTGAGGGTGGTGGTGTCCCTGGTGGCGAATTGAGGGCGGGTGCGATCGGATCTAGGGATGACAACGGCGAGGACGTGCAGATCCAGCCGCCACCGGCGGCGGCGCTTGGATGGGCTTGACAGGCCGTGAATGGGCTCACTATTTTTTTGGTTTCCGTATTTGATTTACGGAGGCGAGCAAAGTAACCGTCTTCATAGATCACGAATTAATCGGAGGCGGTTGCGATGTCCGCCTTCTGAAATAAAAAATGCTCGTCTCCAATAGATATTATGTAGTAGTGTCTATAGTAGGTAGTAGCCAGTGTAGGAGACCGTCTCTAATCACTTTTGCCCAAAATCACCGGAACCGGCATCGACCACATGACACGAAAGTCGGGTGGGATTATGATAACGTTCCAACTAAGGCCCTGTTCGTTTCTTACGGAATGGAAGTCTGGAATGATTCCAACCAGGAATGTTGTACAAATTTATGCTACTTTTGATCATCGAGAATAAATGAACAATAGCTAAACCAACGAGCCCTAACGGATCGAAACCAGCATCCGATCCGAGACGGCGGGCGGACCCGGTAAGAAAGGAGCTCCTGGTCGTGGCCTCGTGAGCACGAGTTGTTAGGTTGAGCCTGAAAACTACTCCCCCCGCCGCGGGCCCCGCCTAGTCGAGTCGCCTACCACCAGCACCAGCACCAGCACCAGCGCCCCCACTTCATTTTCTTCCCCACGCGTCCCGCCACGGCGCCACACGCTGCACCGGTCTCACCTCACGCCTCCGCTCCCGCCGACACCGTGGGCTCCCGTCCGTCCAGGCGTGGACCAGTCCCACGCGGCCCCCGGTCGGTCGGTTGCTTCTTCCTCCCTCGCTTTCCGTTCCTTCTCGTGGCAGACGCGGACGGACGGACGGAGGCGCGGCCGCCTGCGGGACGAAGCAAAGCAAAGCAATAAGCAAGCAGCTGCGCCCTCGCCATCTCCGCCCCGCCTCATCCACCACACCAAACCAGAGAGAGCGAGAGCAGTTCGGCCGCCGGTCGCGTCCGATTCCAGCAAAACCCCAGCGCCCCCCTGATTGATTTTTTCTTCTTTTTTTCATTACCTTCCTCGGGTTCGGTGCCTCCCTGCCTGCCTGCCTGACTCCGCACGTCTTGCCCCTTTTCCCCCCCTCCCGACCGTCCACCGGATCCAGGGAGCGAGCGAGGTTCGTGCTCATCGACCGGAGTCACCGGACGACCCTCGAGGTACTGTACTACACAAGTTCGTCGCCGCAGCTTCGTTCCTTTGATTGTCTCTTGTTTTCCCCTTTTTCCACTTGCTTTGGTTCTGTTTCGTAATACTGCAACTGATCATCATCGAAATGAAAGTCTAGCGTACGATCCAGCAATTTTCTCAAAAAGGGTAGGTAGGAAGAGGGGTAGATAATACCCTCCTCCTAATGAAATTTAAAGCCTTTATTTACTGCTGAATTTGCCCCCGGAGAGCTTCGTTAAGACCGACATTTCCATGTTCTGATTGAGTAGATCTCGGTTCAAAAGTACTTGCTTCTGCAATTCTAGGATAAACTTCAATGACACAGCATTCTTGTTCGCGGACGAAATTCAGTACTCTTGTTCACGAACGAAATTCAGCTTACGATTTGCTGTTTCCAGGAAGGATGTCGAGCCTCGAGGAGCCACTCGGTCTCGGAGACCTGCCCAAGTTGAGTATTAACAGACTCGGGAGGTTCTTGTCGCCGACAGCTCGCAGGTCATCACCGTCCGATGACCACAGCACTGGAAAGTAAGTGTAGGCGTGTGAGTATGAGCAGTTGATGTGCACAACGGCATTCGTTTACTCGTCATATGGGTGATCAGGGCTTTTCTTCAAAAAAAAAAAGTGGTTTCTTGTTAAGTGAAGGGATCGCTTCAAGTTTGTGTTGTTTGCTACTTTCAGATACAGCAACTCCTGCAATGGTAGCCCCTTCCATGGCAATTCCTATCCCTGGCATCCGCAATGCCGTCAGGCCGATTCGTCATGTGATGCGGTGGAGCTTAGAGATCTTCCTCGGAAGGTAATTTCGACCACACATATATAATTATTATTAGGACTGACCTGAACCTGATAATCAGTTTTATTTGTCCATCAGTCTTTGTTTTACCTAGTCATAATAATCTTCCAATGTAGTACCATTTAAAGTAAAATAGCGTTAGAAAACTACAACAATCACAATATGGGCACCAAAACGCTTTCTCTTAATCCTGTCGATCAACAATCTGTCCTCAGGTTATGTGGGAACTGCCAAGGTTTGTGAAGATAGTTGAGGTTGGACCACGGGATGGCCTGCAAAATGAAAAGGGCAATGTTCCAACATCCGTAAAGATCCAACTGATACACAAGTTAGTCGGTGCAGGTCTGTCAGTTGTTGAAGCCACAAGTTTTGTATCCCCAAAATGGGTGCCGCAGGTGATGTACTTAGTTAGTGACTATGATAATGGCATGTTGTTTCCATGAAAAAGGTCATGAAGTTCTTATCTAGCTCAGTTTGGAATCTGCAGCTAGCTGATGCAAAGGAGGTCCTCAAAGGTATCCAGCAGGAGCCAGGCGTACGGTATCCGGTGTTAACCCCTAACCTCAGAGTAAGTTCTCTCATCATTTCTTCTAAGAAATGTATTCCACTGCAGTTGCACTGCTGTACATACTTGATACTAGAAGATATGATCTGTACTAATGAACTGAGTGCTTTACAGGGATTTGAGGCTGCTATTGCAGCTGGTGCAAAAGAAATTGCGGTTTTTGCATCGGCCTCTGAATCCTTCTCTAAGTCGAACATTAACTGTACCATTGAGGAAAGCCTTGTTCGGTACCGTGGTGTTACAGCGGCTGCCAAGAAACATGGACTAACTATCCGGGGGTAAGTTAATCAACTTCTAACCTCTTTAAGTCTGTGATAATTGACGAGTTGGGTGACTGAGGCTTTTCAGCTGTGATGTGTGGTCTGAATCTTGCTTCCTCTGTTTGATGTCAGGTATGTTTCATGCGTGATTGGTTGCCCTGTTGAAGGCACAATTAATCCGCCGAAGGTCGCATATGTAGCTAAGGAGCTTTATAACATGGGCTGCTCGGAGATCTCACTTGGCGACACAACTGGTGTTGGGACACCGGGTACTGATTCTCTCTGCCTATGCCTAACCTTTTTACGATTCTCAGTCATTTAATAACAGTATGCGGAGACTGACCAAAGTAACTGCAACATCCGTGTTTCAGGTAGCGTGGTTGCTATGCTTCAAGCTGTCATGGCGTTTGTTCCAGTAGACAAGATTGCTGTTCATTTTCATGATACATATGGGCAAGCCCTTGCCAACATCCTAGTCTCCCTTCAAGTAAGCAACAATATTTTTTTTATGTCTCGTCATTGGTCCACAACATTCATAGAAATGCCTAACACACACACATGCATTTCTTGTTTCGTCAGATGGGGATCAACGTAGTGGACTCATCAGTGTCAGGCCTTGGAGGTTGTCCATATGCAAAGGGCGCCACTGGCAATGTTGCCACAGAGGATGTTGTGTACATGCTCCATGGCCTAGGTATAGAGACCAACGTCGACCTCAACAAGCTCATGGAGGCTGGTGATTACATTTCCAAGGAATTGGGAAGGCCACTGGGTTCCAAGACTGCGACTGCTCTGCGCAAGCTAACTACCTGAGTCCCTGAAAACCTTCTCAAGCACTCCGAAGACAACGATGAGAAATGTATCAACGAAGAGAAATGTATCAGTTGTGTTATCACACGTTTTTTTTTTTACTTACTTATATATACAGACGAGTCATATGAACGTCCTAAGGTTGTACTTTAGTTTGCAATTTCGTGGACATACTCTGAAAACATTTGATTCACACAGTTGTACCTCCCGTTGGATGATTCTGAATAATCTGGGTTTTCCTGGACGCAAATTGTGTTTGCTCAAACGAATACACGGAACAAAAAACACTAATAAAGTTTTGGAACAGTCTACATATTCACCAGTTGCAATGTGGTAGCCTCGCTGGTTTTGTGCCGACGGAAACTAAAAATTCGATCTTTGGTAGCTTACCGATATTCTATATTGGATGGGCGGCACAACTGCAAAATGCTGCAGCAACAGTTTCTTGCTGCCTGACAATCTCTTGTTTCTTACACGCACATGTATCGGAATATCACGGTTAAGGATCTAGGCAACAAATGAGCAAACTAATCGAAGCATGTAACTTTTCTTGCCCTGCCCTCTGACATAAAATGGAGGGAGAACTTTGCCATATTTCTGTACTATATGCGTATATCGGAATGAAATTTACAATCACCACGTGAACTTTACATGTTCCCTGTGCTGGTTTTTAATCCGTCGTCATGGTTACTCCAGGAAGAGTTTTAAGAATGGCTAGGCATTCCTTCAGAATCGCCTTTGCTTGCTCACTTTTTTCAGACTCGCAGAGCTCTGTAAGTTCATCCTCGAACTTGGCCTCTGTTCTTTCCAACAATGGGAAGTCTCTGTACAGTTTGCTCAAATCAAGAAGGCACTCCGATGCAGCAATGTGAACCTGCAAATAGGTTATAAGTCATGACTCATGACGAATAAGGTTTGGTCTGCTAAAACCACTGGTTTAAGAAACAGCCATGGGTCCTCATATTGTGGACTACTTATGGCAATTCCAGACAACCTTTGCACCATTCGTGTTATCATGTATTACCTCTGTCCCTAAAAGGATGGAACTATGCGTTGCGTGCCAGTTAAAATGTTTCACATTTGACCAAGTTTCTAGTAAACAGTAATCATATTTATGGCTCCAAATTAATTTATTATGAAAATACATTTCATAATTAATCTAATGGCATTTATTTGATATTATAAATATTTATACTTTTTTTATCTATAATTGGTCAAATTGATAAACTAAAATATGACGTTCCAGAATTGCATTCTTTTGAGGAAGGAGGTAGTATAACAGTATGAGAATGAATGATGTAAGTATTGTGAAACACTAGGGTTCTGTTGGCTAGCACTTATTCCAGTAATTTCACTGGTAGCAGCCATGACATCTGACCAGCCAACAGGAAAACCTGACTAACTTAGCATCCATGATTTATTACATGTCAGGAAATTAAGATCTGCCAGCCTCCATGATTTATTATATGCCAGGGGCATTTAGTTAAGAACTGAGCAGGTTAAAAGAACAATGAGACAAATGCATATTTGAATCTTAAAGAAATAGAGGGGACCCTAATGGTCACCTGAATGATTTATCTGAAAACATAATCTTGCTCCTTACATAAAACACTTATGCAGTTTTCCAATAATTGGTTTGAAGTTACTTGTTTGATGAATGACAAGTAAATTTGACAGAAAACATTGCCAAAATGCCAAAGCAACTTCGATGAGTGAAAAAGGCACTGCAACTTTTCTTATCAGCATTAATGGAATCATAGAAAAGTATACACACTGCTAAATCAAGGGGCAATGCTATTAAACCATGCTTTAAACTGCAAGTGATGCTTTATTCCATAAAAAAAACATGTTATAGGCACATATTTTAAATTAACACATTATCTACAGGTAAAGGTGTTATGAGATGGCAACAAAAAATAGGCAAATATATTTCAACATCAGCTAGGGAGGACTAGACATATAGAAAATTACCTGAGCAATCTTTACTAATCTTATGGAGTCTACTAATTTTGGTGATACCAAATGAAATAACTGAAAAAATTAAACAGAAAAGATATGTCAGAAGCAATGAAAACCAACAGCAACCTGAAGCGAGACAAACAAACTACAGGATATACCTCCTGAACCAAGCAAGCTGTGTCTTGAGGCCATGTGTTACTATCACCAGAACTATGAAATTTCAGGCACAACTCTTTGATACACAAGAAGGATGATAGTTTAACTGTTCATGAAAAAATAATATAAGTGCTACTATGATGATTTGCAACCATGGGACAGAAGTATCCAAAAGATGATCACATATATCATACCTTGCCAACTCTCCTCAGGTGAGAGAGAATTCAATATTAATTCTAAAACGTTCTTCTTTTGGTTGATAATATCCTGTGGAAAAGCGACACTGATGCATGATGTTGCACAATTGAGCACTTTATCCAGAGAAATAGAAGCACCTTCACTTTCATCTAGTTCTGCAGAAAAAGAACCCATGCATAAATTTTAAACGAGTGAAGTATTTGGAGATACAATAGAGATAGATTATATAAGATGGTTGCATGCCTAATATATCATGCATTTAACCAGGAATTTTATAATGGTTGTATTTCAGTTCAATTTATTAGCAGTAAGATCAAGTCAGGATTAGTTGAGGCTTCACTTATTGATTCAGAAAGACAATTCAATAAGTGATAACAAATTCGGCAAATTAAAATGATCATATTCCATACTAGAGCAAAATTTGAAAATTATATCCTAAGCCTCTCTGTAAATGAAATTTTGCTACGCGAAGGGTGTCAATGTATTATTCTGGAAGTGCCTCAGTCAAGCTTCAAGCTATTCTTGAAAAGGTCCTCAGAACTAAAAAAATATGTTATCCTACAAAATAGCTATACATATAAAAGGGAGCATCAGATATTCTTGTATTCAATTACAAAAGGTTTTGTTAAGAATGGTCATTAACTGAATGAAATATTCAAAATAATGACTTACCTGCACCAGCAGAGTTTTTTGTCTTCGAAATGACAGATTGGCTAGAAACCTCGTACAACATTGGAAACACACTATTGAAAAATCCTGGATCTCTGAATGCCGCAATCACCTAAAAAATGACAAAAAAGAACAACCCTAGGTAAATGGCACCAATTCTAAAAATTTGAAATAGTATCTAAAAGGCTATATATCATTGCAAACCTTGCAGTCAGAAAATGGAAAAATAAGTTAACACCCTCAAGAAAAATCTAGTAAATCTTTAGCATGATGCTAAAAGATACATTTCTGCAACAGTTAAAATTTGTTTTATTAAAGAAAATTTTGGTCCACTATAGAAAATGCTGGCCAACAAAAAATAACACTACAGCATCTGCTAGTGAAAATGGGTTCTGAAAAGTAAATAAGAATTGAAGAAAAATACTTTGTGTAGACACAAGAAAGCTGCTTCACGGTACAATTTTGATTTCCTACTGCATGCAGCACACACAGCATTTAGTATAACACTTGGCAAGCTGGAGTCGTCTGCAGTTATAGCAACATGGCAGGAAGAACACAATGAAGCCAATGCGTCCAGAATAGCATCTTTTCCCTGTTGAAAAATGTAAGGGAACAAAATTAATTATGTACCAATAACCAAGACAAGGATAAATTTCCAAAACAATGTATAAGCAGATAATCCACTTATCATTCCATGAAATAGTGTGAATTACCTCCCAGAATCGACCTGGCAATTCTTTCAAAAGTGATTTGAGAATATTCTGGTAGTGTGCTGATAGGGGTTCTCCGAGAATATCACATAGCTTCTTCATAGCCTTGGCTGACTGGAAGGAGGAGGCTGTACAGTAAGTATATTACAAGGTACAGGACTTCTAACTATTATTATCTGATATGCATATGGACAAGCAAATTATGAAATAGGACTGTACCTTTCTTTTACCAGCCCATGATGACAATGACATGCCATCACATAAAAGAGATACAATTTCTGGTAAATATAGTGTTAGGGTTACTCTTTCACTAGTAGGAATATCCTCCCAAAGTTCTTCATATAAAGCACTGGTGTCTTTATCATCATCAAACCTGAAACAAAGTTTTGTTTATACACATGGAAAGGTTTCTGTATTTCAACTAAACTGAAGGCATTATGAATATTTGAAATACTAGGAGTCAAGAAAATGCAAGGTAGATAAATGTGTTCTTCACATACCTCGACACAAAAATTACAGGGATAACCACCGCATTATATCCACCAAGAATATCAGCTGCATTGCTCAAGTAGGCTTTAATAAGAATTGCACCAGATAACTGATCGTTTTTCCCACCTGAATGCAGAGAGGTAGTATCTTCAATAAGCTTCTGAGCCTGGGGAGGACTAGCGTATTTCAAAACAGTTGCACAAGAGGACGCAAAAGCCTTTTTAGCGGCAGAACTCCTTTCCTCCAGAACAGCACTATACAATAACTTCAGCAATATTGTTGTGAATGGTTTGATGTCAACCATGACCTTCTGAACCAAGAAGGTTATGAAGCTAGCAACACCAACCCTGGAATCAAACAGAAATGAACAATGCCACATGATTGAAGTAGTGAGAAATGAAGCATTTGAGGATATAATGAATAAGATTGTACAGGCAATCCTAACCTTGTATTTAAGCCAACAGCTGATCTAACCATTTGAGCCAGGCGAGGAACCAATAGATCAAGTGAATTCTTATCAACAATTTTTATACAGATATCAAGAGTTTCCCACATTGGAGAATCTTTAGCCACAGCTATACGCAAGCTTTCAAGCTTATCAGTTTTGATGCCAACATTTCCTGCATGCATCTTTGATCCAAAGGCAGGAGTGAGTAAAATATTGCATTTGTCAGATATACACGTGCAACATCATCACCATCAGTCTTATAGAAGTGGGAAAAATTAGCATACCTCAACATAATTCAACCTTTGATCCTCCAGACTTGACAAACATTCAAGCATACAACTAACAAGTTCCGGCAGATGAGGACGAAGGGCAGGACCAGCACCCTGAAGACATCAGGAAGCCATGAGCTTAAGACATCTCTTTAGTTAATTATTTTGGTAATGGCATCTACATAAGCAGAGGAACTAGAAGCTGTAGTCTGTGCATAGGCAAAGCAGTAACTTTATTTTGCCCGTAGTGACAAGAACCTTTCATGTTTATTTCCTTTTGATTCATTTCCTTTCGTAACATTACTTAACAAATTCTAGGGCTCTGGTCCTTTACTTTAAGAAAGAAGGTAGAATACTCTTGAGGCATTTGGCCAAGTTCCTGATAGAGTGTGATAGTGTCTAATTGGATTATTGGGCTAACCCCAGAAGGGTAGCAATATAGTATGGCATACATGGGCCTAATACACTCATACTCTAACCCCCCCCCCCCCAGTCTAAATTACCGGCGCAGCGGAGTTACAGACTGGAGTCATAGACTGGACATGAAACGAAAAGAAGTACACACACAAGCCCCCCACAGGCGGAACTAGCCACTGGTGATGTTGAGGCTGGAGCAAAACTCGGCGAAGGTCGAGGACGGGAGGCCCTTGGTGAAGATGTCAGCAAACTGGGAGGTGTCGGGACATGGAGGACCCGAACATCGCCAGTGGCAACCCGATCTCGGACAAAGTGTAGATCTATCTCCACATGCTTGGTCTGCTGGTGCTGAATAGGGTTGGTGGAGAGGTACACCGCACTGACGTTGTCACAGTAGACCAGCGTGCTCCGGGAGAGAGAGGGTTGTGGAGCTCGACGAGGAGTTGCCTGAGCCAGGAGGCCTCAGCCCCGCCGTTAGCGACAACACGGTACTCCGCCTCGGCACTGGAGCGGGAGACCACCGGCTGGCGCTTGGACGACCAAGACACCAGGTTGCCCCCTAGAAAGACAGCGTAGCCGGAGGTGGAGCGCCGAGTGTCCGGACACCCGGCCCAGTCTGCGTCAGTGTAGACAACGAGCTCGGTGGAGGGAGACCGGTGAAGGAGCAGGCCGCAGTCGACAGTGCCGCGGAGGAAGCGCTTGAGAGCAGTGAGGTGGGGCTCTCGGGGATCATGCATGTGAAGACAGATCTGTTGTACTACATAGGAGATGTCCGGCCTGGTGAAGGTGAGGTAGTGAAGTGCACCGGCAAGACTCCAGTAAGCAGTTTGGTCGGCCACTGGTGGACCCTATGCCTCTGACAGCTTGCCCTGTGTGTCAACCGGAGTAGAGCAGGGCTTGCAATGAGTCATCCCAGCTCGCTCCAGGATATCAAGAGTGTACTGCCGCTGGTGAAAAAGTAGGCCGGGGGGAGGAGGCTCAACGGTGACCCCAAGGAAGTGGTGGAGCACACCAAGATCCTTCACAGGAAACTCCTGCTGAAGAGAGCTGATGATGCGGTGGAGTAGTGATGAACTGGAGGCTGTGAGGACAATATCATCAACATAGAGCAGCAGGTAGGCAGTCTCAGCTCCATGGTGATAGATAAACAAAGACGTATCTGACTTTGCCTCCACAAATCCCAGTGTCAACAAGAACGCAGCAAGTCGAGAGTGCCACGCCCGAGGGGCCTACTTGAGGTCGTAGAGAGACTTGTTGAGCCGGCAGACCATGTCGGGACGAGAAAGGAAGACGAACATGACGGCCCAGTTGGCACGCATGACACAAGTGCTCATCGTTAGCCCGGGTACAATGAATGGTAGAACTACGACTAAGCTGCATCAGAGCATCACGACCAAGATGGCCAAGGCGACGGTGCCAAGTGGTGCAGGAAGGAGTGGCGGCGAAAGCAGCTGGCAAAACATACGGCGAAGAAGACGAAGCGGATGCCGAAAATCGAAGGGTGTAAAGGGGCCCCGTGCTGGACAAGGTCGTCAAGGACCTGCAGGAAGGTGGGAAAGGGCCGCTGCCTGGTGATCCACGTCTGGAGGTGGGCATAGCGGTCAATGAGCCCGCGGAGGACGTTGAGGACCAGGATGCGGTCCTCCACGGGCCAGCCAAGGTCGCCAAGGGAGTCCGCCATGCCCTTCATCTAGCGGCAGAAATCGCCAACAGAGAGGTCACCTTGGACAAAGGTGCGGAAGCTCGCATCGAGACGCGGCAGGCTCGGCGAGCGTCGGGAGAGTTGCGGACGAGGTCGTGGAGGTCCAGGGAGATCGTCCTGAGTATCCAGGAGAGCACGACGCTGTTAAGGCGCAGCCACGAGGGGTCTGAACCGTCAATGAGGCGTCGACGAGGACGTGGTTGTCGACGGCGTAGCGGCAGAGGGTGAGGAGGACCAGGTCACGCCAGCGTGCGTAGGAGGGCGTCTTTGGCTCGAGGAGGACCGGGATGAGGAGCTAGATGTTCTAGACACCCCCGGCCTGGTAGTGGAGCTGCGTCACGAGCGGGTCGGCCGGATCGTGCCAGATGACCGCGGTGACCCGTCGAGCCGGAAGAGGTGGCCCTGGCGTCGTGTGAGGCAGGGAGGATGAGGAGCTGCTCCGCCTCGGCGATCTGGCAGGCCAGTGCATCAGCCGCATTACGCTCGCGCTCCCAAGCGAGGGCGGCCGCACCCACACGTGCCTGGCCTTCTGCAGCAGCAGCTCGTGCAGCGGCGAGTGAGTCGGCCCCCGTGGCGTGGAGGTTGGAAGTAGTTGGCAGAGGTGGCGGGGCGGGGAAGGGAAAAGCACCCGCGCCCATCGGCATGCCCAGTCCACCCGAGCCCAGCGACATTCCCAGGCCGGCAGAGATGACAGCAGCGACGGCGGCCGCCCCGGGATCGACGTCCAGGCCGTCTGCTCCCGCACCTGGGGGGCCTGCGTCCGCGGCTGGGGCCCCAGCGCCCTCGGCCAGGGCAGCGGCGCCTAGAGGAGGAGCGCCTACGACTGGGGCGCCTGGAGCACCCGCCGCGAGGGAGAGAGCAACAGCGGCCACTCCTAGGGCGACAGCGGGACCGCCGGCGCTGGCTGTTGGAAGACCGCCAGCGCCCGCTGCGGGAAGAGCGCCCGCACCCACTGTTGGGAGGCCGCCAGCGCCCGCTGGGGGCCGCGGTCACCGCACCCGCCGCCGAGGAAGGAGCAGTAGCGGCGCAGGGGGGGGGGGGCGGGGCAGCAGCGGCCTACGCCCACGTGTAGGCAGGGAGAGGGGGGAAGGAGTGGAAGTAGGTGGGAGAGGGAGGAGGGGGAGGACGGCCGACCATGGCTCCAAGGGCGGTGGCGGCGACGGCGCGCGGCCGGCGGCTGGGGAGGAGGGAGAGGAACCTAGCTGTCTGATACCATGATAGAGTGTGATAGAGTGTCTAATTGGATTATTGGGCTAACCCTAGAAGGGTAGCAATATAGTATGACATACATGGGCCTCATGGGCCTAATACACTCATACTCTAACAGTTCCAACCACATAAAAATGACAATCCTGTCTGTGTTTTCAAATAATGTTAGTATAACAAGGCTAATGCTGCATTAGGCTATTGGCATCCAAACAAGGAACTGGAGAAATTGCAATTTATATAAGTTCAAGTGGAATAACATATGAAATTGCTTAGAAAGTAGATGTAATAGAAAGTTTCTCTTTGGTACCACCTTGAGGAACTTCAATGTTTGATTAGGATATAATAGAGATAAAGTTCTATGATCTATTGTTCACTCAATGGTCAGTATGTTAGAGTTGAAACACAATTGTCAGAGAAAAAATTCATCGAATTTGGTGAAATATCACATGGTTTCAATATAACTCATTATGGCAGATATTGCAACTAAACTTGTTAAAGTTTACCATCAATATACCTTAGCAAGCTTCATGACCAAACTAATAGCAGCTTTTTGAACACTTGGAACTTTACTGAGTATGCCCTCAGAAAGCAAGTATGGCAGCACAATGCTCATTGTTTCGTTTGCATCAGAAGTAGAAGTTAGTGATATATCACAGAGCCTAATTGTCAATGAGCTTACAGCTCGGCACAAACTGTCACCAGCAGTTCGCACAGTTTCCTTTATGTCATCCATTGCACGGAAGGTGGTTGTCCATATTTTTCTCAAATGTTTACAAACCTAAAGAACAAATAAAAAGGTGAGTTGTAATTGTTCTGAAAAGAAATCCAAAGTCAGATTCATACAAACACTTTAATATAGCTCATGTCAAATGAAATATTGAGCTATTCAGAATTTCCATAACACCATGAATGTTACCTGACTATATCTTCGACCTTGGATGATGTCTGCAAGTGCAAGACAGGATGCTTCTCGTGAGCGCCAAAGCCTCGATCCAGATTGAACCAATAGATCCTCTACTATGGCATCATAATGTTCATCTATTGCTTTTTTCGGATCTGAAACAATTAACTTCCAGATGTGTGCCATTGAATCCTAAAGGGTGCAGCTGGAATTATTAGCTCCGAGGAAAGGCTCTATGAGCTTATTAAGAAATATGAACGCAATAAGATAACCTATTGCTGTATATCAATGACAATCAGAAAACAGTGCAATAACTGATTGCTGAGAGGGACCCTCTTAAGGATAAGAGGACTGCTGACATGTATATCAGTTACTCATCAGTAGATATGTTTGGTCTATTTTTCTGATCCGAGTTCCAAGGCCACGTTTTACTTAATTTCAAGCACTAGTTGCATGGATGTTTATTATACCAAAACCTTGCTACTCACAGTAAAGGATGCTTGAAAATAATGATTTCTGGAACTATGATTGTGCATGGGAGTGCATTGACTACTAGAAAACTATTACTGTGGTATAAAGCTAAATCTCAATGAGTTATAATGCAATACTCGTGCAATGTTTAAATAAATTTAATATAAATTTTCTCAACAACAAGAAAAACATGAGGAAATCTTATCTGCAATCTGATTACAGGACAGAAAGTATACAACAGTATAGCATAACTAACACAATGTGGAAACAGAGTGTTTAGTTATAATGAGTGTTTACTTATAATGCTCAAAGTCATCATAGTGCCTTAATAAACCAGCATATAAACATGCATAACTTAAATGTACTAAATTAAGGAAATCAATGTCAAGTTATGCTTAACTAGTCGAGTTATTTGATGCATTACTTGCTTAGCACATCAGCTTCTTACTTTCTCATATGAAAAGAATGGCAACACCATACTAACTATATTACATGGTTATAAGTACTTTTACAAGAGTACATTCATCAACCAAATAGTTTAATTTCAGTCCAATAAAAAGGAAACATAGAAAATGGCACATATGGTGATGAGTGTGCAAACTTAGATACCTGGATGTTTTTATCAGGGTCGTGTTGGTAACGGACAAGCCTAGGAATTAAGGTATGCAGATAAGGTTGAAGTGCCTCGCCAGCTTGTTTGGCTATCTTGGAAAATCCAAAAGCAGCACCCCTTTTAGAATTGAGAGCAGCCTGATAATTAGCTAGATCCATGAACTTGTATATCAGGTCAGGTTGCCCCATTTCATTGGCAAGACTGCACAGCTCCTTGTACGTGCTAAGTTTCCCTCCAGTAGGATTATTGCCAATTGTGCCTTCTTGAAAGACCTCAGAATCCTCCATCAACTAATGCAAGTGCATAAAACATAATTACCTTTTGGTGAAGCATTATCATCTAAGGAAAAAAATATATAATTGAGAAAATTATGAACCTTAATGGCTTTTTTCTTTCTTGCAGCGCCAGTCAGTGTGTTCACCAGAGCATGAACCAGCTCCTCTTTCATAGATGCATCACCAAGCTCATACACAATACTCATGCCTTGAGATGCCAAATCTTGCGTAAGCTCATTTGGATCACCAAGAAGATGTGAAAGGGCTTCCTGCAAAAGAAATGAAATTTACATTTGTCAATAAAGAAGGAAGAACTATGGTGGGAACATTAAATGACTATCTGAACAAATAAAGCAATCAAATATTAGACTAAACTAAAACTAAAGGTGACCTATATCCTCCAAGCAACAACTGTGCTAGCTGAAGAAAAGAAGTATATTTCAACAGTATATGCATAAGCAGTTCAGCTCACTTCAATCAAAAGGTGAGAGACCCTATGTCTATTTTTTGGCACCACACGAAAGCGCAATTTTGAAATACAGTCATAGATTGGCACATAAACCCTAGTAAGAATTCCTAAAATAAATCAAAAGCTAGTTCAGTTTTTAAGTGGGGTACACATCTAAATATCTAATGTACTTCTACTCAAAGTTAGCTTCCATGCCCAAATCCCTGTAGATTACTGGCACTAAAATACCATATGGACATCACCTTATAATGATTACAGATTCTAATGCACTGAGGCAGTTTAGAGAAAAGTTTAAAATGTACAAAGGTCACCTTAATAATCTAGGTATCTTATTCTTGGTTGACAAACCTGGATTTGCGGAAGTAGTTCTAGGATTTTTTTATGTCGGCCACAGTACATCGTCAGTGAGACCAACCAGACAGTACCTGCACAGCGTTCTTCTTTTCTACTGCTATAAATTAGTGTTTCGAACAACTTTTTAATAATTTCTTCTCGTGCAACTGAGTGTGCTTCTTCACAACCACTTTTTTCATAGGAGTTACTCGAGACTAGAGATGCATCACCGGTAAGATAGTTTGTGGCCTGGGAAAGGGAAACAAAGTTCGTCTCCAGTATCACATCTGCTGTCACAGGAACTTCTCCCCATATGAAAGATAAAGCCTCCCCCGCAGCAAAAAGTACATCTTCCACCTGAACAAGCATAATTTAAGAATGTTATTATTTATTCCAAAGAATAGTGGTAATATTTTAGCTGCAAAGTTTGGATTTTTGTGCCACTACCTTAGAACGTGAAAGACTAAAAATCAAGTCTAATGCATCATTCAGGTGAGGAAAGGACATCTCATTCCAAGATATGTGCCCCAATGATACAAGAATTTTCTGTTGAGCTTTAGTATCATTTTCAGAAAGAAGCTTGGTCAGCCTCTCACGGAGAACGCTTAATAGTGTACCTGAAGGCAAAAAATAATTAAAATAAATAGCATCATAGATGGTGAATAGCGCAACTCATAAGCAGTATAGGTTTGATTAACAAGTTTAACCTGTAGAAGAGTTTTGGTTGATGGAAGGCAATGCACAACGCAGACCAATGTGACCAAGAGATTCCATTGCAACAGATGCTAATGTCGAACCTTCAGAGATAACTACTTTTACAAGAATATCAACTACATTTTTTACCATATCCTCAGAAATCTGCATATGCACTCCAAATACAAGAAATTAAAAAACTTCAATTGAAAAACATACAAATCAGTTGCATTCATAAAAATAATGTTTTAAGAAGAAAGTTTCTAAGCCACATGATGGCAGCCAAATTAATTGCATCATAGAAAGTCAAACTTGTGAAGTGGGCACAAGTATCCAAAACATAAAAATTAGACATCTATCAGACAGATCCAGTTATAGTTTTGGCTCCAATCTAGCACTAGCACATCTGTTTTCATAAGCCTAGGAGTGAGTGGGTGTGTGTTAAGATTTCTCCAAAGTTCAAACCCCTTCTCTCTTCTTAATATTGATATGCAGCTCTCCTGCATGTTCAAGAAAAAAAGTTATGGTTTTGGCTCACTGACGCTAGGGGCTAGTTACTTATGGGGTAATGGTACAGATATTTCTTCTACAGTTGTGCAGTTATAGCCCTTGCTTCCAACACTAATAGGCCACCCTCGTAAGATAATCTGCTGCTGTGCAGAAAAGACTGCAAGAAAGTGCAGACCAAGTTTCCTTGCTACTAAGGCCTTGTTTAGTTCCCAAAAAATTTTGTTTTGGGATACTGTAGCACTTTCGTTTAATGCTCCATGCATTTGCCGCAAGATTCGATGTGACGGGGAATCTTGAAAAAATTTGACTACTTTTTGGGAACTAAACAAGGCCAAAGATAAATTTCCTTGTAACTGCTGAGCAATTTCCTTGCAAGTTCCTAGCAAGGCTTAGCAGCCAAGTAGGACAGTAGACTTGACTACAAGTCAAAGTCTTTTTTCCTAGTTTGTAAAAAAAAGCCACTAGGGCTGTTGTATGTAATCACTTTCAGCTATAAATAAGAGGTAGGAAGCACCAGCAAGCTGCAGCTTACAGCAGCCACAAACAGCCTCCTCCATTTCTATCAAAGTGTAGTGCAGCAGCAGTTCTAGTTCAGTTCAGTTGCTGCACTTGCTGTGCGCGAGTGTGCTGTGCTCAACTTCTTTTACCACCAGCCCAAAGTGTGTGTGTGTGTGTGTGTGCTCACCTGTGCAGACCAGCGGCATTCCAACAACCCTTTCTAGGAGTGCTATACTCCCTCCATTCCAAATTATAAGACATTTTGACTTTCCTAAATGTGTAGCTTTGCTATACACTATGTCTAGATACATATAAAAAACAATGTAACTAGAATCTAGAAAAGCCAAAATGTCTTATAATTTGGAAAGGAGGGAGTAATGTTTAGCAAAGCTATCTATTGACTTGCACAACCAAGCACTGATGCTCAACA
>Ga0182004_10001199_pt1 | contig 18489 bp, 23 predicted proteins | sample Sormic07211540_1_FD_120479 | JGI IMG/M metagenome (GOLD analysis project Ga0182004, IMG submission 120479) | Endophyte microbial communities from Sorghum bicolor roots, Mead, Nebraska, USA - 072115-40_1 MetaG | ecosystem: Host-associated > Plants > Roots > Unclassified | place: USA: Nebraska...
AGTTTCATGGGGATGAAACTCCTCTCTCATCTGATGAAACTCCTTCATTTAATGACCCTGCCAAGTCAGCAATTTTGCTTATGTGGCACCCTATTTAATGTGCATGACACTTCCATGAAACATACATTAAGACTGATCTTAGAAACACCCTTTTAACTCCAGCCATCATTATTATGCGGGCCAAAGCCAACTGATTCCACTTCAAAAGTTGCTCAGCTGTGGACATGCAGAAGAAAGGGGCATCAGTTTCTCTTTTGACCTGACAATGGCTTTTGTCGTTCCATAAACCAAACAACAACTAAACCATTACAGGTGCAGCTGAACCACTAACCAAACAACACCTTCTTAAGTTAGCACACCGCAGTTTGTTCTGTCACAGCTCTCAAGTTAGCATCTGGGAATCCAACAAAACCCTCCCGAGCTTTGTTCACCCACTTGCACCAAAATCTCCTGCGTGCCTGCCAGCAAGGATTTGGGCCTTGTTTAGTTCCAAAATTTTTAGCAAAATGAGCACCGTAACACTTTTGTTTGTATTTAATAAATATTGTCTAATCATGGACTAACTAAGCTCAAAAGATCCGTCTCATAAATTATAGAAAAACTATGTAATTAGTTATTGTTTTATTTATATTTAATGTTCTATGTATGTGCCGTAAGATTCAGCCGTACTTTTTGTGCCAACCGGTAGTGTTTTTATTTCACAATAAATCAGTCAACAATATTTTCAGCCTTAACTTTTCGGACCAGCGAATAGACCCTCAATGTGACAAGAAATTTTAAAAATTTTATAAATTTTTTTGGAAACTAAATAAGACCTTGGTGGACATGTAGCCCTTCGGCTGCCCTAACCCCAATCAAACAAACTTTCTGCAGACACAGAAAGTTGACACAAAAATCTTTTGAAATTTCTATATTAACAGAATTGAAAATTCATTCAGAAAAGCGAGGAAGCTACCTACTCCGTACACTGTGCATTGCGCAAATGGCGGGGCTTTGCTGCTCGCTGCCGCGCGGGGAGCCCCAATTTGAAGAACTCGGAGGGTCTTTATGCAAAAGTTTAGGGAAGAAGGGACCACCACGAGATATTACTACATGTCCCCAGCAGAGGGCCTCCATTTGGTCTCATCTCATCTCGCTTCTCTCCCTCCCGCGACATCAGCGGCGGCGCAGCGGTGGGGTTGGGGGGGTGGGGGGACGGCATTGCGAGCTCACGCCACCTGCGGCGCGGCGATCTCGGGAGGTTGCTGTGCCGCCCCGGCTATGTAGTGATCTGGGCCGTGATCTCGACGGCTATTCGCGGCTGAGCGGGCGGCGGCGATGAACGGAGCGAGCGCCAGCGCTGGCGTCGGCACCGGCGCCGGCGCTGCTGGGGAGGCGCCGCTGGTGTACAAGGCCTGGAAGGGTAACAATGTGAGCGAAATGCCCCTCTCCTCTCTCTTCCCCTCTGCGCCTTTCTCCCTCCCCAAGTTCCTTGGTCGCGGGTGTGGTGTGGATCTGTGCGGCCTTGAGGTCGCGACTCAAATTAACTGTCCCTTTCTTTCTAGGGACCGGCACTAGATTGACTCGTGTCTGCGGTGTCGTTGGCAGATGTTGGGATTCCCTTGCTGAACTTGGCAAAATCGTTTGGTCATTGTTGCCTCCAAAAATAATTGATTACTCGATTTTCCCCCATTTGTTTTATGATTTTGTACTGGGATTCTGGGAATGTAGGTTCTAGGACAGCTGGACGGGTTAAAGTCCACTGCCTGGCCTTTCTCAGGACAAGAATCCTAAGTTTTAGGACTGGACTAGTGCATTAATTATACTTAGACTGAGTGTCTATTACATCTCAGAATAATTTCACCCTCTGCTTTCTTGAGTGAGTTGGGCATAGACAAAGTTGACGATGGTACCCACATAGGCACATAGCTTGAGAAGAAATGTTTCCTACGAGATTTTCAAGCTGTTTCTGTTTATGATTGAACTAGAAAGTGTGATTGACGGTAGCTTCCATCTTTTGCAGGTGTTTTTACTGAAGGGGAGGTTCATATTTGGTCCTGATGCAAGATCCTTGTTTGTCACCATGTTCCTTATTATCGCGCCAGCATCAATCTTCTGTGCATTCGTTGCGAAGGGATTGATGGATAGGTTCTCTTATGCCCTGGGATTGCCGGTTATGATTGCAGCAGTTCTATTCACAGCATATGTGAGTATCGTTCTTAGCCCTTTTCAAATCACCACACTCATTTATTTCCTGAGCTGTGCGGTACAGGTACTGCTGCTTAATATATATGCAGTTATTGGAACAGTACGAGTCTTTAACAAAGCTGACAGCTTCAGTTTTTCAAACGATGCTTGTATTCTGTCTATACTGGTTGTGTCTGGCATGATCGCTTGGTTCAGTTTTATTGCAATCAAAGTATATGATTAGAAACTGGAAATTTGCAGTTTCACATTTGCCTTTCCAATACATTGCATTCAACTGGGCAAGTGACTCTCTGGACGATACACTGCTTAAGAACTGTTATTTAATTGCTCCTAACCGTATGGGACTCTGATATTCTGCTTTTATCATGTGTCATGTGTTAAATGGCAAAGTGATTCCGAATTATACAATGTAACTTAGTTCTGGATGTCATCAAAGGGGATTATTCCTTTCGCTTCTGCATTAATTATTTTATTATTCATTATATGCTAATTGTGCAAGCGGCTCTCCCCAGATGATATAGTACATGTCAACTGTCAAATTTAATTGCTCGTAATGGCATCGAAATGTAATATTCTACCTTTATTAAGCGTCATGTGTTAATTGAAGTGATTCCTGATTTTATCTAGAAAAGGGGATTATTCGTCCTGTTGTAGTATCTTTTTAACTTGTTGTCCACTGGCACCAAGCATATTTTGCTGGTGCCCCTACCCCTATCTTTTAATTTGGTACATACACAAATTTATCTTTAGTCATGGTCATGCTGCCATGCTGGTAAAGAGAAGAAGGTATAGAATGAGCATATCTTCTAACCTGTTTAAGCATTATGCCTCCTTTCAGGATCTGAGTCTTCTGCTTCTAACTTCTGGGAGAGATCCGGGGATCATACCTCGCAATGCACATCCTCCAGAACCTGAAGGTTTTGATGGCAATGCAGAGGTTGGGGCTAACCAGACTCCACCTGTGCGTTTGCCCCGAGTGAAGGATGTTGTTGTCAATGGGATCACTGTGAAGACAAAATACTGTGACACTTGCATGTTGTACAGGCCTCCTCGCTGCTCTCATTGCTCTATCTGCAACAACTGTGTGGAGCGTTTTGACCATCACTGTCCATGGGTTGGACAATGCATAGGACTTGTAAGTTTATTAACTAAACACTTGTGAGTCAGAAAGCCTGTTTTGCTGTTCATATACAATCTTTTGCCAACACTTTATGTTAAATCTTGCAGCCCCTGTTGTCCCTTCATTTAATGCATCAATTGTATTTGCTTGTTCCACCACATTACTAATATGTAGAGCATCTTTTCCTTTTAGAATGAGATTCCTGCTTAAATTTGATGGATTGTAAAAAACTTCAAACACCTTAGAAGATTTCTTATGTTTGTGCAGAGGAATTACAGGTTCTTCTATATGTTTGTATTCTCAACAACTCTGCTCTGCCTGTATGTCTTTGGGTTCTGCTGGGTGCTCATTGTTAAGATCAGAAATGCAGAGCAGATTACAATTTGGAAGGCAATGGCAAAGACCCCTGCATCTATTGCTTTAGTCATCTACACATTCATTGCGGTTTGGTTTGTTGGTGGCCTCTCTGTGTTCCATTTGTATCTCATGAGCACAAATCAGGTAAAAACTGATTCCAAGAAGGATGCCTTTATATCCTTGCCTGATGAAGTATGTTGCGCCAATTGCTAATCAGTTGCCCTACTTCTGCTTTGTAGACAACATATGAGAACTTCAGGTATCGCTATGATCAACGAGCCAACCCATACAACAAGGGAATCATAGAAAACATCAAAGAGATCTTCTTTACAACAATCCCTCCTTCCAAGAACAACTTCTGTGGTAGGGTCCAACAGGAGCATGGTCTGAGGCCTCGTCCAACAAATGGTTTCATGAGTCCAAACATGGGGAGAGCTGTTGGCGACATTGAGATGGGTAGAAAACCAGTGGCATGGGATGAGCCTAGGATGGCAGCTGAGATTGGTGATTTAGGAGCAGGTCTGAGCAACTTGTTGGAGGACAAGGATGGCAGGTTTCGTAGCGCATCTCCAGATCTCAGCCGTGACGCCCTTGCAGTTGGAGGAGGCTTAGAAGAGCAAGGCTCCTCGGCGATGAACCCTGGGCGTTCAAGCTGGGGAGTTGAAGCAGGTCGATGATGGCATTGACCATGTAAGCGACTGTAGTGAGATGCTCAGGGTGGTTAGTGCCAGTTCGTCGCTAATTTGTTGTTTTGTTTGGGATTTGTGGTCACTAATGTTATTAGACTCATGACCTGTATGGCGGTTGTTTCTGGACTTTCTTTTCTTCTTTCTCTTAATTTGCGATGTCTTTCATGTCTATTTTTTGAAGCAGTTGGTTTGTGATGTCTCCAGTTTGGCACTGTCAGGTTTCGTCTGTATATAATCGGAGCAGTAAGCCTAAAATAGGTTTCAGTTGCTTGGATTTGGATGGTATTCGTTGTGAACAATGTTGAATCTTTGCATTGCAGTAAATGAACATCGCATGATCTGAGTGCCCATGTTAAGATTTATTTCCTTCTTTGTAAGTGTTAGTTTATCGCTAAGTTATCTTGACTTAATGTGCTGTAATCTTGTTCCTTCTCTAAAGTTCCTTGAGACAAAATGACATTTTGCTTTAATATCCATTTTCAACAGTATATGAGTAAAGGTTTTCATCTTGTAGCGCTGAGACAAAGTGGCAAACAATCATCTGGAGTTAAGTCATCTGGGGATTTGGGCGAACTGGAACATTCTATAATATTCTTGACTAATTATCTTGAGCCAGGTAACAAAACAGTAACACCTGGTTCATCTGACATATCTACCGAAACAACTTTGGTAAGCTCAATTGACATGGAAAAATGTCTTCACAGCTCCGACGAGAACAAGTATTTTCCCTGACGGGAATGGATGTTTCGTCAAATGCTATCAGAGGACAGAGATGGTATTCTTGTCTACTCGTAACACACTTTATTCCTTTTCATTTCCAGATACGTAGCACTGTTAAGTAGAGGCATGGTATCTGAATCTGATCATTACAGCTTGGAGAAAACAGGCTTCCGCTTCTCCAGGAAGGCTTTGATGGCCTCCTTCAGATCATTCGATCTCATCATACCCGCATTCCATGTGGCTACATGCTCCAGGCCTTGTTCTACAGTCACATCCCTGCTTCTCAGCAAAACCGCCTTGGTTCCCATCACCGCCCATGCCGACTTCTCAGCAATTTCTGAAATTATCAGCCAAATTCAGTCCAAAACTAGTCAATAATATGATTGATCATGTTCATGCACGAGTGAGCTCAAGATAATTCCCAGTTTAACCCAGCATATATCAAGTAAAAGAGCACTCATACACGATTCAACACACTAACACAAAACCGAGAATAGGTACAACACTATGCATTCTCATCATAGAAGGGGAATGAGCGTGTTGAAAACCCACAACACCACCGCTAGGTGCCTGACCACATGGGTGTCCCTTGGAGGTGGATCTATATGAATTCCAGGAGCATAATACTCCTAAAAGCTAGTTAACCTTGTGCTTGATATATTGGCGGTGCAAGGGTTGTCAAAAGGGCTGTGACAGTCCTTGTGCTCACTAGAGCTGCATAAGTACAGTTTGTTGCTTTCAGCTCTGTAGCAGTAAGTTTTAACATCTCATGTTAAACAAGGTAGCAAAGCAAGAACAATTATACTGTACATGTTTGTACCTTTGGCAATATTTGCAACGCCGGCATCCAATTCTTTCTTGGAATCGAAGACCCTGGTAACGAGGCCCATCTCCTTGGCCTCCATGGCGGTGATCTTGCGTCCGGTGAGCGCGAGGTCAGCAGCGTTGCCGTATCCGACGATCCGCGGGAGGCGCTGCAGCGCGCCGAGATCAGCGACGATGGCCATATCCACCTCCTTGAGCACGAACGTGGCGTCCCTGGAGCAGCACCTGATGTCGCAGGCCGCGACGACGTCGACGCCGCCGCCGACGCAGGCGCCGTGCACCGCCGCGACGACGGGCTTCCGGCACCGCTCGATGGCCGTGAGCGCCGCCTGCATGTCCAGGACCGCGCGGCGGAGCGCCTCCGCGGCGGCCACGGGGTCGGCGGAGGCGGAGGCGGCGGCCAGCGGGTTCCCGGGCCCGCCCAGCTCGATGCCCGCGCAGAAGTGCGGGCCCGCGGCGGACAGCACCACGGCGCGCGCGGTGGGGGTCCGGTCCAGGAGCGACATGGCGCGCGGGATCTCCGCGAAGGCGGCCGGGCTCAGCGCGTTGCGCTGCGCCGGGCGGTTGAGGCGGACCTCGTAGACCCCCGCGGAAGGGTCCGGACGCGTCACGGCCAGTGTCTCGAACCCCGCCCGGAGCTCCGCCTCGGCCGCCGCCGCGTCGGATGCGTCACGGTTGCCGCCGGCCATCCGTGTTGTGTGGGTTGCTGTGGCGTGGGGTTCACTGCTACCTGCCCTTTTCTGGTGGTTGCGGGATATGAAGCCGCGGGTGATTTGTCGCCACGTTCTCCCCTGCTCTGCTCTGCTCGCTCTTGTTCTTGTTTTTGGATCTCGGAGATTCCTAAGATAAGCGGCGACGGATAGGGATAATCATCGTGAGTAATCTCACTTCACTTGTATCGCTCTTGGACGGATCCGTAACAGCGGCGGTAAAATCGATTGTTGTTCCATGTGTTTCTTGGGGAATCCTGATTGGCCAGCGGAAATCTTTTTTTACTTGACCAAATCTGCACCATAGCTGATAGCCTGATAAGCCCAGCCTAAACGAATGAAGCTGGGACACACGTCACACGCCGCACCATGGTGCCCACGAGCGAAAGAGGCGTGCTTGCGATGGTGTTAAGTGTTAACACAGACAACGTTTGACTGCGCTTGTCATTCAACAATATTTTTTTATCACAACGAATAACTATTTATCAACCAAACAAACAATCTATAAGACACGATGGTGTGGTGTGAATTGATTTCTTTTGTTTTTCCTCTGGTTCTGTCCACGAAAAGGTGTTCAATGACAATTTTGACATTGTTGTGCTTTTTTGTTGTTTTAAGGGGACAATATCACAATACAGACATTTCTACAAATAAGCAAGGACTTGTTAATATCGATCATCAGGTGCATGGTTGAGGTTTTCATGCATTTTTCTCCCTAAACAATTGATCACTGCTATGTTTGAAATTTTGCATCCTTCTCTCCCATTCTGAACTAAAAAACATGCCTAGATCTCCACTCGAATAAAAATCCTTGCCATTTATTAGCATGAGAAGCAAAAGTAAAAAAATAAAAAGTAAAACAAAAAATTGAGCTACTGTACTATCCCAAGATATCCATAAATTACCATGCACAGCGTCAGCACCTAATTTTGAGCTGTAGTTGAAAAAATTGTATTAGTGCCATTCACATCTATTTTGATAAGTTATGTAGTACACCTAAGATAGGTTCCGGTATTTGAATTAATTGATTTCTGTTCTGTACCATGCAGGAAGAAGACAGTTACTGAGCACAGCAGTGGGTGCCAAAGAATATTTCTCTGTCTTCAAAAGATTGATGACCATTCGTCGTATTCAAAAATTTTGAGTAAATTATTTAATAGATAAATTATTATTAAAATACCTCTAATAATCAAATAAGTCATATCAAAATAAATAATATTTATATAAAAAGTTTTAATAAGACAGATGGCCAAACAAAATATAAAATTAACAATAACAGTTTTTTTGAGATGGACGGAGCTCCTATGGGCAAACGAAATACTCAGATCAAAGGCGTTTCTAGAGCTATTTAGATATTACCTTTCTCTCAATACTATTTCCTCATCTGGTGAGATCCCAAAATGTAATCAATGTTTGCATATTTGCTAAATTCTAGAACTTGCATCGGTAATTATACTTGCTGCAATTTATCATACTCTTTATATTTCAGCGTGCACAATATGCAGGAAACAATTAAGAAGAAATCACATTATTGGCTGGGTTCATCATATTTCATGCATTCTATATGTAATCTTGTATGTCCACCTACATACAAATGAACTTGGGAGGACCTATTGGAGAAACTATAGGCAGCGATTTGCTAGCTACAAATTTGGCGAGCTTCACACATCCTTGCAAAGTACTTTACACCAGTAATTGATTCTTTAAACCACATACTCTTTACAGTGATTGCTACAGTTTTCTCCTCCTGGTCGGCACACTTTTCAAGGGCGGGACGCAAAATAAAGATTTGGATGATCCCTCTACCCCTAAATAAATAAATTCAAGAACTATCTTAAGCCAAATTCGGTAAACCTTGAAATTTAACTTAAGACAACTCTAGAGACTGATTTATTCAAGATGGAAGGAGTACTAAACAGTTTGCAACCTATTTACCTATATGAGTTAGCACATTAGTATTTCAATATCACTATTGCTAGACCATTGTATGTGCTATGTCTTAGTTTAGAGCTAGGAACTTTTCGTCTCTCAGTTCAGTTGAAGACTTTTTATTTATTATAGTTCAGTTTTTTTTGTCAATACCACATGTATTCAGTTGAACCTATTTACCTATAGTTCAGTTGAAGATCATTGTATGTGCGTCCTTCCCCTTAGGCTTCTCTAACTGTCAGGGTGCTCCGACCACCGAGACTAGAGGACGCACTACCCTACCTCATTATCCACATCTTGGACATGCTCCACCACCACCTTCTACCCACGCAGAAAACAAACATTCAAACCGTTGATAATAACTTAAGAGAAAACAACTGATATTCATGTTTAGTGTAACCATGCAGGTTTATGCAATGTTAGAAATAAGATGTGGATTGATATCGAAGAAATTTCCGAGGAGTTCTAATAAAGTTTTCCACAAATCTTTATGTTTTATGCAGAAATGGTGAATCTTATTGAAAGAGCGGGATGTCGGATACAGAGATGATAAAGTCCAAAGAATGAAAAACTGGTTGTTTCTTTTTGAAGAAAACTGAAGACCTTGAAGTTCTCTATGTCTGTTTTGTCTGGCTTTTCGCTCAGTGTGTTAGTTTTGGTCTTGAGACTTTAGCTTGCTTCTGCTTAGTTGTTCGGCGTTCGGTCCCTTTCTTTGTAATGTGTTGCTCTTAGCTTTCTATAAAAAATGGGTTTACCTCTATCAAAGAAAGAAGAAAAGAAAAGAACTGATATCTCTCTAAAATCTGTGGTCTAAACAGCTGGGAGTTTTTATTGTCTACTAAATCCTGATACAATACAAATTCCTATAGTCGCTAGGCCATCCACGTTACCCAAATCTCGGCCAGGCTTTTCGAATTTGGACATTCCTCCAAAGAATCTCTAGGCCTTGTTTAGTTCCAAAATTTTTTCGGATTTTGGCACTGTAGCATTTTCATTTTTATTTGACAAATATTATCCAATCATGGACTAACTAGGCTCAAAAGAGTCATCTCGTGATTTACAAGCAAACTGTATAATTAGTTTTTATTTTCGTCTATATCTGATGCTTCATCCATGTGCTCCAAGATTTAATGTGATGGAGAATCTTAAAAAGTTTTTGGTTTTCGAGGTGAACTAAACAAGGCTACTTCAGATTCTATGTCACAAAACAAGGAAGGAGCCAGGAGGGGTAGATAGAATAGAACAAATTAAAACGAGACTAGTCTTTGATTTGTGGTTGAGGGCTTGTTTACTTTCTCCCAATAATCAAAATTTTTTTTAAAAAAATTCGATTATATCGAATTTTAGACGCATGTATGAAATATTATAATATAAACAAAAAAATAAAAAACTAATTATACACCTTGTCTATAATTTACGATAAATATTTTAATCATAATTAATCTATAATTAGATAATATTTATATTACGGTGTCAGGCAGCGAGGGCCTCATTTTGCTCAAGTCCTTGTCAGTCACCTCGCTGCAGGTACCGCATCGTTTTTAGGTGGTTCGGTAAGGCCTTGTTTAGATGCAAAAGGTTTTAGAATTTTGACACAGTAGTATTTTCGTTTTTATTTGACAAACATTGTCTAATTATAGAGTAACTAGACTTAAAAGATTCATCTCGTAATTTACAAGTAAGCTGTATAATTAGTTATTTTTTTATCTATATTTAATACTTCATGCATGTGTCGTAAGATTCGCTGTGACGGGGAATCTTATAAAGTTTTGGGTTTTTCGGTGTATCTAAGGCCTTGTTTAGTTTCAAAATATTTTGCAAAATGTGAATAGTACTAATTTCGTTTGTATTTGACAAATATTTTCTAAACATGGAACTAGGCTCAAAAGATTCATCTCGTCAATTCCGACCAAACTGTGTAATTAGTTTTTATTTTCGTCTATATTTAATACTTCATGCATACGTCTAAAGATTCAATGTGACGGAAAATCTAAAAAATTTTGCAAATTTTTTTGGAAGGAAACAAGGCCTAAACAATGCCTAAACCAGTGCCTCCGTGGCGCCAACCGCCAAAATGTCTCACACTCTCCTAGCCCCACGTCCCCTTCCTTCCGGCTTCCTTCAGCCTCGCACCGCAGCCGCCGGTGTGCAAAGTCACCGTTCGTTCCTTCTAGCTTTGCACGTGCGGGCATCAATGCAAGTGTGTGTTCACATCACACTTCACTGGTGGCCGGGGCCCTGGTGTCGACGAAGACGGCCACCACGACCTGCTCTGCTTGTGGTCTTCTCCCCGCCCGCCGCATTGACTTTGACGCCACCAACTCATCTCAAAGCGATGCGCCTCACTGCCCACTGCCACTGCCACTGCTGAGCTTCGCCTCGGTCGCTATACATATCCGGCGGCGTGCCAAGTTGATCCGGACCGGCGCACTGAGCACCACTACTGCCTGCGTTTGGAGCACCTTAGCACCAGCAGCAGCATGGCGGAGACGGCGATCACCACGGTGCTGGCCAAGGTGGCGGAGCTGGTGGCGTGGGAGGCGGCGGTGCTGCTGGAGGTGGGCGACGACGTGCGCCTCCTCCGCGACAAGCTCGAGTGGCTCCACACCTTCATCCGCGACGCCGACCGCCGCCGCCGCCTCCGCGACGACGAGTTCGTCGCCGTCTGGGTGCGCCAGACCCGCGACGTCGCCTTCGAGGCCGAGGACGCGCTCGACGACTTCCTCCACCGCGCCGTCCGGAGGCGGAGGACGCCCGCCCTGGGTTCCCGGTGCGCCATCGGTGCGGGGTCGTGGTGGTGGCCCGGCCGGTGCGCCGGCCAGGTCGCGCTCCGCCACTACCTCTCGGGGCGTATCCGCCAGATCAGGAAGCGGCTCGATGAGATCTCCGAGAACCGCGCTGTCTACAACATCGAGCACACGCCCGCGCCGGCCTGGGCCGCCGCCGCCTCCTCCGCCACCACCCTTGCCGCCTGGTACGAAGCAGTGTTTGCGGTCAATTTGAGTAATCCTCCTGCAAATCTGCGCTTCTCGTTCCATCCTCCGGCCAAGATTCGTCTGGATTTTCATTTTGACCGAATTTATTTCTGTGCAGGGACGATCTGGAGGAGTACACGGTTGGGCTGGACAAGTACAGCGACATGCTCAAGGAGCAGCTCCTCGACGACTCCGTCCCCGCGCGCGCGCTCGTGGCAATCGCCGGCGAGAGCAGCATTGGCAAGACGACGCTCGCCCGGAAGGTGTATCAGAGCCTCGAGGTCCGCAACCACTTCGAGATCCGCACGTGGACGGTGCTCCCGCACAAGTGCCGCGCCGCCGACGTCCTCCGCGACATCCACCGGCAGATGACCAACCAGCTGCGGCGAGCCCCGTCCGCGTCCAAGCAGGCCGCGGAAGACGCCTGCGACGGCGACAAAGCCTTCGGGTCAGGAAAGGACATCAGCAACCAGCTGCACAAGAGCATGACCGGGAGGCGGTACCTCGTGGTCGTCGACGGCAGCGTGTCCGTCATGGACTGGAACAGCCTGCGAGCCTCCCTCCCCGACGAGGGCAACGGCAGCAGGGTGCTCCTGATCACGGACCCGGATGGCCTGGAGGTGGTCGGCCTCGGCCACGCTGGCCACACGTACGACCCGATCGTGCTCACCCGGCTGAGCCCGGAGAGCACGTACGAGGTGTTCCGGCGCCGGGTGTTCGGCGCCCGCGGCGACTGCCCCGGCCGGTACAAGTCGAGGTACTACCAGGACGTGTTCCGGATCACGCGCGGCCTGCCGCTGTCGATCGTCGTCCTCGCCGGGATCCTGCGGTCCAAGGAGCTGCCGGCGGAGTGGGACGAGGTGATGGCGCAGCTGGCCCCGCCGGCCCGCGAGCAGCAGCACAGGGGCGGCGGCGGCAGCAGCAGCAACAGCTGGCCCCGGATCATGTCGCGGGCCTTCGACGACCTGCCGCACCACCTCAAGTCGTGCTTCCTCTACCTGGCGGCGATGCGGGAGAGCACGCCGGTGGACGCGCAGCGCCTGGTGCGTCTGTGGGTGGCCGAGGGGTTCGTGCGCCCGCGCCGCGGGAGCACCATGGAGGAGGTCGGGCAGGGGTACCTCAAGGAGCTCATCTCCCGGTGCATGGTGCAGCTGGTGGACAAGGACGACTTCGGCGCCGTGCAGACGGTGGTGGTGCACGACCGCCTGCACGCCTTCGCGCAGGACGAGGCGCAGGAGGCCAGCTTCATCGAGAGCCACGACAGCACCGACGTGCTCGCGCCGGCCACCGTGCGCCGCCTCGCCGTCCTCAACTCCACCATGGACAGGTACGTGCAGCTCAGCAACGCGCTCCCCAAGCTGCGCTCCATCATCTGCGACTTCGTCGAGGTTCGCCGAGTCAGGTCGTCCAGCAACATCATCCACACCAGCGACCTGGGATTCCTCCATGCTTCCAAGTTCCTCCGTGTCATTGACATCCAGGGACTCGAGCTCAAGAAGCTCCCAAACGAGATCGGCTCCATGATCCACATCAGGTACTGTGATCGATTCCGAAACACTGGAGTAGGAGTTGCAGAGATGAGATTAGAGGCTAGATTAATGTTTGGTCATGTGTTTTGGTATGAGCAGATACCTGGGCCTCCATTGCGGCGACCTGGAGAAGCTCCCGAGCACCATAGGCAACCTTGTCAACCTGCAGTCGCTCATCCTCGGCGGCCGGCGCGTCCTGGAGGTGCCCGCAGCGTTCTGGAGGATCCCCACGCTGCGGCACGTTGTTGCCCTGTTCACTCTGCCGAGCAGAGCCCTGGGCGACCTGCACAGCCTCCAGACGCTCCACGGCGTGCATCCCCGCGGGTGGGGCGGCGACTACAACCCGCTGGGGAAGGCCGCCAACCTCCGGTCGCTGGAGCTCGGCGAGCTGACCGCCGAACACGCCGATGCGCTCGAGGCCGCGCTGGAGAGCCTCGACCTCCTGGAGCACCTGGAGCTGCGAGGCGACCCGCTGCCGTCGAGCGTGTTCAGTATCCCGAACCTCCGCCGGCTGCAGAGCCTGAAGCTGTTTGGCGCCATGGATGCTCCGGAGGGGCCTAGAGGCGCGGAGGACGTCCGGTACATCCGGCCGAACCTGACCAGGCTGTCGATGTGGAACACCGAGGTGGGGCAGAAGTTCGTGGACATGCTTGCCGAGCTGCCGAGCCTGGCCGAGCTGACAATGATGTTCGACGCCTACGACGGCGATCGGCTGGCGTTCATGGAGACTGGGTTCCCGAGGCTGCACAAGCTGAAGCTAGGCCTAACGAAGCTGGAGGAGTGGACGGTGAGCCCAGAGTCCATGCCGGGGCTCGCCATGCTGACGCTGTGCCGGTGCGCCAAAATGCGGATGCTCCCGGAGGCGCTCGCCGGGATGACGGAGCTGGAGGAGGTGGTGCTGTACAGCATGCCCGACATCGTGGACAGGATCAAGGAGGGCGAAGGCCAGGATTACCACAAGGTCAAGCACGTTCCCGTCATACAGACTATATACTGATCATCACCATCTGGCGAGTGGTGATGCATGGCTTGTTGTCAGCACTGCTTCAACTCATGAACGACTATGATGATACGAAGAAGCGAGGACATTGCAGTTCGAGTGTTAAATAATGTCACTCTGTAGTGTGTAGACATATTAGGGGCCATTTGGAATTTGTTCAAGGTTTGCCACCCTATTTAGGCACTTAGATTGGGCTATTTGATCCATGCCAATTATAATTTTTGTGTTTTTAGGATATGCCATTACTCTTTGTCTTACCATTAGACTATCTCTAACAATATGACCTTAAACTCGAGACCCATTGTAAGATATAGGTCATGCTGTGCAAGAGAGTTCCATATCTAAAAGTTTCTTTCTCCAACAGCAGACACAAACTTGGAATGGAACTGTAGTTGCCGCACGCCCCCTTTCCTGGCCGCCAAGCCGCCGCGCCCTCCCCGACCCTGAAGAAGTGGCGGCGCACCTCCTCCCTGGCCCCAAGCACCGGCGGCGCACCTCCTCCCCGGCGCCAAGCAGCAGTGCACGCCTCCTCCCCGGCCCCAACAGCAGCGGCACGCCTCGCACGGGCCCACACCAGATATTTGCATCGAGGAGAGAGACGATGGAGAGATGACACATATTTGGGTTTCCTCTCGCCCCGCACGTAAAATAGGTCTGTGCTTTGCCTGCTCTGTTGGACAGCGTTTATTTCCTGTGAGCGATGCAGTTTAGGTTTGAGTAGCCGTTTGCATATGTTGTTGGAGACAGCCTTACAATTTTATCTCTACCTCATCCGTGCTATTTTCTGCTTCTAGAACCATGTCAGTACCACATGCAGGCAGGCCACTATATTTTCGTATGTCTAAAATACCCCTGTCATTTTTTTGTCTCTGTACTCACTGCCCTAGAGGGCCCACACGTCATTCTCTATTACCTTTCTTCTTCCTCCTTCCACCGTTGTTTGCCTGAACGGGCCGCCGCCCACCCTTCCCGTGGCCGCCTGCCTGCGAGAGGCCCTGATCTCAAGCTCACCGACGCCACGCGCTGGACCTGCGCCATGCTCCGGTGGATGGCCGCTGTTGGTGTGCTGCGAGATGGATTGAACTGCCATCAGGCTGAAGACGGCTAGCTAGGCTCACGCTCGGATCTAGCCATCGCCAAGCCTAGGGCGACAAGCACGTCATGGAGCTAGGCTGAAAGCGCCAGTGGGGGATGGAGGCTGACGCCGCCGGTTGGCGGAGGGCGCTGCTGGAAGCGCCAGTGGGGAGCACCAGAGCAGAGGCCCAATTCCACTTTAGCCTTTGTTTGGATGTAGTTGAATTCAGATCGATTCACATGCGTTGAAGTGGATTGGAGTGGAACTTGAACTAAATTCTACCCCAATCCACACCAACCCACGTGACAAGGCCTAGCGTTTGTTCATTTGCTTTGAATTGAGCAAACGATGGGTCCAGCTCGTTGCGCGGCATGCGGATGTGGACAGGTGAACAGCCTATGTGTTTGTGAATGTTTTCTATTATTTTTTATTTTTTTCTCTATATCCTATAGGAGTCGAGCGAACACGTTTGGTGCAGCCGAATTTTTGTCTCCGTCTATGTGACTCACACAGATGTTTAAATTTTTGTACTTCAATATTACCTTGTCTGGATTTGTAATATCTTTTTTATTTTTATATTTCTTTAAGCAGCATTGACAAGTTGTATAGAGTAACTTATATACACAAGTTGTATATAATAACATATAACTTATATACATAAGTTATGTTTCATAGATTCTGTGTATAAGTTGTCTTTCTAATTTTAAGTTAAATATTAAGAGATGCTATGAAAACGAACTAGCTAACAAGTTAGTTCTTTATTTTTGTGTTTTAGATTTTTGTAAATGAGTTATGTTTCATAATTCTTGTGTTTTCAAGTTTTCGTATAAGTTGTATGTTATAAGTTATACAGTCTAAGTTATATATTATAAGTTAAGCTTATAAATTATATATCTTAAGTTATATATCATAAATTATATGTTCTAAGTTAGTATATAAAATTTTTTACTAAAAACAATATTTGTTTGAAACATATGCAAGGTCTGTTCGTCTTGTCATGTAAAATACATCCGTGCAAACAGAATTAAAAAGAAACATACCGTTTAGAAATTATAGCATTTTAAAATAAATATTTTACTTTTTCATGGCTATATGTCAGCGCTGACATCATAGAGGAAGTGAGGGTTGAGGCTTTGTTTGTATTTTGACACTGTAGCAATTTCGTTTTTATTTGACAAATATTGTCCAATCATGGTGTAACTAGGCTTAAAAGATTTGTCTCGCGATTTACACGCAAACTGTGCAATTAGCTTTTGTTTTTTCTATATTTAATGTTCCATGCATGTGCCGCAAAATTCAATGTGACGAAGAATCTTAAAAAATTGGTTTTTGAGGTGAACTAAACAAGGCCTGAACGGGATGGGGTGATTCAAAAATAAAAGTAGGTGGGATTGTTTTTCCTAAGAAGAAAGTTTGGTTGGTTGGAAAATTGTTGGCTTGATTTAGGCCTAGCTTAGTTTTATTTTTTTTGTAAAATGGACACTGCAACATTTTTGTTTGTATTTGACAAATATTGTCTAGTCATAGACTAACTATGCTCAGGTAAACTATGTAATTAGTTATTTCTTTTATCTATATTTAATATTTTATATATGTGTCGCAAGATTCGATGTGACAGAAATTCTGAAAAAAAAAATTACAAATGTTTTTAAAAACTAAACAAGGCCTTAGTTTGGGTGGACGTTCGCCGATTAGCGCCATCCGAGCAAAGGCCGACGTGCGCTGTTGTCGGAGTGGAGGAAGGCCAGGGGGAGTGCCATAGGGGAGGAGGATGGGGCCTTGGGCTCCAATACGGAAAAGAATGGCGCTCATAGCATTCACAAAAACATTATTGCCTAACTGCCTTATACAGTTTGTGGCGGTAAACTCACCGGTCCAAATATCTCATCAAAAAAACAAACTTGAGTCTTGGATCTAATACTAATACTAATCTATATCAATTATATCTATATATCTATCTATTATATATCTATATCTAAATTTTTTTAGTATCACATTTATATTTGTATCCATATATCACTCTATCTATATCTCTATCTATTATATCTATATCTATATCTATATTTATATTTTAAGTGTCATTTATATCTATATTTATATTTTTAGTGTCACATTTATATCTGTATCCATATATCACTCTATCTATATGTCTATCTATTATATCTATATCTATATTTACATCTATCTATTATATCTATATCTATATTTATATCTATCTATTATATCTATATCTATATTTATATTTTTAGTGTCGTTTATATCTATATATATATATCTATGTATCACTCTATCTATATTTATATCTACATTTATATATTTTAGTGTCATTTATATCTATACCTATATATATTGCTCTATGTATGTAATCTATACATCTTATTTTCAAGGGTGTGCGCTCTTCCATGGCGGACTTCCACACGAACCTATCAAAGAGGATCGACGATGTGGAGGCCGCTCTTGGTGCTCGCTTCACCACCCTAGAGAATGCCCACAAGTTGTTCGAGGATTGGCGCCCTGAAGTGGATGCGACCATCGACAACTTTCGCGTTGAGCTAGGTGCGATGCGTAAGACTATGAATCGAGTGGTTCCCGATTCCAAGGCTGCTTCATCGGCAGACCTTCCCACCAAAATGAAGATGACCGCGACATCAACATCCACCGGTAACCCGGTCATCGAGCCTGACAGGCACCACATGAACACACATCACCAGGGGCCTGTGTTTCAAACCCATCTCACAGATAAGGGTATGTGTGGTTTCCCTAAACCCAAGCTCATTCAGTCTAAATCCCATTCGTTGTTGGAGGGTTTGGGTCATCAGGCTTCACTAGCAGGCCTCCTCACCAAGCCGGAGATGGCTACAACGTCAGCATCTGTCGGTAACCCAGTCATCGGTCCTGTTGGGCATCACGTCGACACACATCGTCGGGGGTCTAAGTTTCAAACCCATCTTCCAGACAAGGGTACGTGTGGTTTCCATGACCCAAGCTCATTTGGTTCGCATCCCATTCGTTGTTGGAGGGTTTGGGTCATCATGCTTCATCAGCAGGCCTCCTCACCAAGCCGAAGGTGGTTGTGGTGTCAGCATCTACGGGTAACCCGGTCATTGGTCCCGATGGGCACCGCGTCGACACACATCACAAGGGGTCTAGGTTTCAAACTCATCTCCCAGACAAGGGTACGTGTGGTCTCCCTGAACCCAAAATCATTCGGTCAACATCCCATTAGTTGTTGGAGGGTTTAAGTCATCATGCTTCATCGACAGGCCTCCTCACCAAGCCAGAGATGGTTGCAGCGCCAACATCTGCCGTTAACCCGGTCTTCGATCTTGATGGGCACCGCGTTGACACACATCACCAGGGGTCTGGGTTTCAA
>Ga0182004_10001200_pt1 | contig 18488 bp, 23 predicted proteins | sample Sormic07211540_1_FD_120479 | JGI IMG/M metagenome (GOLD analysis project Ga0182004, IMG submission 120479) | Endophyte microbial communities from Sorghum bicolor roots, Mead, Nebraska, USA - 072115-40_1 MetaG | ecosystem: Host-associated > Plants > Roots > Unclassified | place: USA: Nebraska...
CACTCTTTCTCCTAGTGGTAAAAAAATAAATACGATACTCTGGATAATTTCCCGGGTGAAGTGCTCACCGATATCCGTGCGCTTGCGGATCAATTCCTTATTGTGTTCCCAAATATCAACAGTATCTATTATAATCCATGGTTGCTCTTTGTACTCTAGGTCTGCCTTTATCTTGATACCTCGGGGTTCAATTCTTTGCTCACATACTTTCAGACACTTTCTTAACAGGGACACGTGGAATACTGGAAATATAGAACTTATCTCTTCAGGCAACTGTATCTTGTAGGCCATAGTGCCTTTCTGTTCTATTATCTGATAAGGTCCCACATATCACGGTGCAAGCTTACTTCGAACCCTAAAACGCTGGACTTTATTCATTGGTGTAACTTTGAGGTATACATAATCACCTACGACGAACTCAAGTGGTCTTCTCTTCTTATCAACATAACTTTTCTGACATGATTTTGTGGCTTTCATGTGCTGCTGGATGATTTGCACCTTTTTCTCAGCGTCGATGTCGTAGTACCTCCTTTCATCGGGTTCAACCCAATTTAATGGAGTTCTGCACTTTTGACCATACAGGGCTTCGAATGGAGCCATCTTGATACTCTATTGACAGCTATTATTGTAAGAGAATTCAGCTAAAGGTAACCAGGCCCCCCAAGAACCCTTTGAAGACAACACACAAGCTCTTAACATGTCCTCTAGGATCTGATTAAGTCTCTTTGTTTGGCTTGAGGTTTGAGGATGATATGATGTACTCCTCACTAGGCTGGTGCCTAAACTCTTATGCATTCGTTCCCAATAATCAGCGGTGAATTGCGAACCTCTATCTAATACAATAGTCTTGGGAATACCATGCAATTTCAGTATGCATCAGGTTGAACCCATCCTCAAACAAAGGCTAAACTGTATGATAGTGTGGTTTGCGACTCAAGGCATCCACCATGATGTTAGCCTTGCCCGGGTGGTAGTGTACCTCAAGATCGTAGTCCTTGATTAGCTCTGACCATCATCGTTGCCTCATATTTTAGCTCTGACTGAGTGAATATGTACTTAAGACTCTTGTGATAGTGTAGATGTGACTCTTATTTCCAAGCAAGTCATGCCTCTAGATCTTCAGAGCATGCACAACAATAGCAAGCTCAAGATCATGTGTAGGATAATTGACTTCATGTTTTCTTAACTAACGGGAAGCATAATCAATGACTCTGCCCTCTTGCATAAGTTCACACACCAAACCACATTTTGATGCGTCACAAAACACATCAAAAGGCTTCTCGATATACGGTTGTGCCAAAACAGGAGCAGTGGTCAGTAGCTTTTGCAAGGTGCGGAAGGCAACTTCACACTCCTTTGTCAAGGTGAACTCATGATATTTTTGCAGTAGGCTAGTCATCGGTTTAGCGATCTTGGAGAAGTCGGGGATGAAACAACGATAATAACAGGCCAACCCAAGAAAGCTTTCAACTTCTGAGACAGAAGTTGGGTCCTTCTAGTTCATGACCACTTGTACTTTAGCTGGATCTACTCCTTCTTCCAACAAAATGTGACCTAGAAACGAAACCTTCTTCTGCCAAAACTTGCATCGCATACAACTGATGCTCCTGTAGTCGACTCAATACGACCCTCAAGTGTTTGGCATGGTCTTGCTCATTCTCTGAATAGACTCAAATGTCATCAATGAACACCACTACAAACTTGTCCAACTCGGGCATAAAGACAAAATTCATCAGATACATAAAGTATGCCGGAGCATTTGTCTATCCGAAGGACATGACAAGATACTCATACAACCAGTATCTGAAAAAACGGTAGTCTTTGGTATGTCTTGCGGTCGAATCTTGATTTCGTGATACCCTAACCTTAGATCTATCTTGGAGAACACTTTTGCCTTTGACAACTGATCAAACAGGTCATGGTCATAGCATTGAGTGGATGATAGTTTATGCACATGCGCAAGGATTGATCCTTCTTCTTCACGAACAGTGCCGGACACCCCCATTTGGACGAACTTGGCCGAATGAAACCCATGTCTAGCAGTTCCTTCAGTTGGGTTTTCAATTCCGCAAACTCATTTGGCAACATCACGTATGGTCTCCTAGAGATTGGCGCTGTACCGGGTATTAGCTCGATGGCAAACTCGACTTCTCTATCTGAGGGAAGCTCTGGTAGCTCTTCCAGAAAAACATTAGGAAACTCACAAACTACAGGGATTTGGGTTAAAGGAAACACTTGTGTAGCACAAGAGATGCAAGCAAAGTCGAACCGACGAGGTAAAGGTACTTGGAAAGAACCATTGCCCTGAGGCTCCTTAAGAGAAAGCATCCTCTTCCCTACATCTATGACTACATCCCACTCCTTCATCTAGTTCATGCCTATGATGACATCCAAGACTAAGCTAGACATGACCACAAGATCTACTCGAAACATGCGGTTACTTATATCTAGGGTTGCCCCTCGGACCACTTTACTTGTTAGAACATCTGCCCTTGCTGAGCTGATGCGGTAGCCATAATCCAACTATGTAACTGCTTGATCATGCTTTTGTGCAAATGCTTGACTCATGAATGAATGCGATGATCCGGAATCAAACAAAACAACTGTGAGATGTTGGTTGACAGGAAACATACCAGCTATTACCGGTTCTCCTTTTGGAATCTCCTCAATCAAGGTGTGGTGCACACGGGCTGGGTAGGTCGTCTGCTACTTCTTGGGGTAGGAGCATTCCTTGGCAAAGTTCCCCATCGTGTGGTAGTTGTAACACGGTCCCTTGGCCGTGGTGTTAGTAGCAGGTGCTGTGGCAGGATTGGCCCTTGGCTTAGTGGGGTCACTGCTACCGTGTATGGCTTTTGTTGAGTTGGTTGCCCCGTATTCCATCTCTGTGGAGGTTAGAATCTAGCACCCAGGGTAGGAGGACGATACTGCTGACGCCCTGCCATTGGTGCCCTAGACTGAGACGAACCGGCCTCAAAAGCCCTCTTACACAACTTGGACGAACCGGCCTCAGACAGCCACTGATGTAGCTATTGAAAGTAGCTCGGGTCCCTGTGTCCATAGTCTTCAGCATCATAGGGCTCAAGCCCCTCTGGAAACAAGCGATCTTCTTAGCTTCGGTGTTCACAAACTCTAGAGCATAATGAGCAAGATTGTTGAAAGCATGCAAATACTCTTTCACAGTCTTGGTTCCCTAAGATAGCTTCATGAACTCCCTGACCTTCATTTCCACCAAGCCTGGGGGAATATAGTTTCCCCGAAACATAGTCGTGAAGTGGTTCCAGGTGATCAAGGTTCCCTTAGGATAAGTGATACGATGATGAGACCACCAAATCTCAGTGGGCCCCTGCAGTTGATGTGCCGCGTACTCCGACTTTAGCTCTTCAGTCATTCAGAGGAGATGGAATTTCTTCTCCATAGTGTTGATCCACTCATCAGCCTCAAGCAATTCTATGGCCTCCTTAAATACCGGTGGCTTTGTGTCCATGAAGTCCTTGGAGGAACTCTACTAATTCACTTCATGGCCGCCTGGGTTAGCCCCACAATGGATGTTGTCAGCGATATTGCGTAGGGCAGCCTCCATATTCTACTGCATCTGTTCCAAGTTTCGCTGACTCCCCAAAAACTACGTGAAGAACACCTTTGCAGTGTACGGAGGGGGAGGTGGTGGTGGCAGTGGTAGTGCTCTATTCTCATTCTGCGAGCCGCGCCTCCCGAGGAACCTTCCCTAGCATCCTCGTTGTGGTTACCCCTACCTTGTGTTTCCACCATCTGCACGCGTCAATGATATGCAACCATTAGGAGTTGTCACCAATCAGTAGATACATGTAAAATCGTGCCATACTAAATTTACTGATGAGAATAAATCCACACAATAAACAAAGGCACAATAATTCATCATCCACACACAACATCACTAACAGAGTTATTTAACACATCGCCAAAGTGGTTTGCATACATCCAAAATTACCAACATACATACACTGGACTTTTCAAATGTCAACACAACTCAACCACATCAAGTCTCACACACAACCAAGTCTCAACCCAGATTACGAGTACATGCCATGCAGAAACAACAACAACAAAAGAAAGACTAGCACTAGAACACTAGCGTCTACTCGCTATTGTCGCTATCCATGCCGGAACCCTCGCCTTCCTTGTCTTCACTTGCTGCCACCTCTATCTCTAGATCCTCATTCATCTCTTCCTTAGAATCTGTCTCAGCTGCTCCAGAAAGGTGATGTGGATGGAGCTGGTTATGCAACTGGTGGATCTTCTCATGCAAGTTCTCATTATACTCCTCAGCATTAGCTATGCTGCTCAAGCTCTAGCTGTCGGGTCCTAAGGGTGTCTTCCTCATGCCAGGCTTCATTCCTTTGTCTAAGCACATGAACTAGCATGCGCTCACAGTTCCTATGGGCTGTGGTCACCCTATCTCTCTGCTATCTCACTACTAGCATGTCTTAGCTCAGCACGTTATTCTACTGAACTGCCTGGTCCCTCTCTAGAGTCACACGGGCAAGCTCTGCCTGCAACCTCTCAACCTCACTGTCGAATGCACTCTGCAACTAGCGCTTCTCATCCTAGACTGTTAGTAGAGACCTAGTCAACCGCCCCAAACAGCGCTCTAGGCCCCCATAGGTCTTCATCATAGCAAACATAGCACTCATAGCTGTAATATCACTGTGTTGGTCCTCATCTGCACTCCTCTCTAAGGCACTCCCCTCGGACTGATCCCACACTGAGGTGTAGGGGTCACCCTGGGGAAACACCCCAGCGAAGGCATGAGCTAGCTCTTGTGGAAACCTCTCCACGATATCCCTCAGAACTGCAAAAGCAACCCTGCTTGCTCCCTAAAAAGGAGTTCTGCCTCAGGACTCGTACACCCAATCGCCCCAGGTGGGGTCACTGCCACTAGTAGGAATCACTGCCTCGACCCCAACTAGAGTCCCGTCACCAAGCTGCTCCCTGCTCCAAAAGTAGCGAGGTTCCCTTCCTTCAGGATACCCCATCGCACTAAGCACCCTCCACAACAAAGTAGGCATACCAAACACTCCCAGGAACTTGCTCTTACGACACGTGTCCCTAGGTACCAGCTGATGGTGAGGAACCCACCCTCCAGTGGACTTGTGAGCGGTACGCCTGGTGCGAACCATCTACTGAAAAATGGGATACCTTGGGTAAGACTGAGGATTAACTCTTGTCATTTTTATTAAAATGGGACAGATTTATATAAGGGGAGGAACTAAGCTGTAACACTCTTAGTGTTAGCTTGCATGTTAACCATGAGCACTGCATCAACATGAGCATCATCATAATCACTCATGAGCATCATACCATGATCACATGTCATTTTGGTGTACACTATGTGATTGAAATGCTTATATGGCTTGTTATAAGTGTAAGTAATGTATGACCAATGTATACAAGTACACATTGTCTTCCAAAATACTCTATTCATGTTTAGAATATCATTTGGAACAAAGTTTGTGTTGGAGGTTTCCTCCAAAAATGCCTCTAAGTCATGGTTAACCCTAGGTTGACCTAGTTGACCCCAAAACCTCTTTTAAAGATCTTTGATGAAACCAGTGTTAGAGACCTTGCATGTAAATGACATCAAAAGCAAAGTTGTAGTAAATTTTATAAGCTACAAAAGTTGTTTTGCTGCCTTTCCATGAAAATGGACGGAACCTGACCAAACATGGCCCACAAGACACAAATCAGTGCTGTTTTCAACACTTAGGCGATTTGGCTAAGTCTGGGTTTTGCAGATTCGAGGTAGGGTACTTAGGAGCTTTGTAGTTTGAATTCTAGGCCAAACCAGACCTTGATCCTTTAAGCAAACTTGTAGAAATCGTGTAGCTCTATCCATTGGAACAAATCCAAGTAAAAACCACTGAGTGAATCGCGAGTAAAACGTCGACGAAGATCGGGATTCAGTCATTGTCGACGGCGACTGAATCGGCCGATTCAGTTTGGATAGCCACCATCCGCCGCCGCGTGTCCGGCTAGGTGTCGACCGTACGTTGATGGCGACCCCGCCAGTCAGTCCCAGCACGTCCACTTGAGCGCCACGCACCACCTGGACGCCTCAGACGCGCCATTCATCCCTCCAGCGCTCCACATTTCGCCCACCATCGTCCTCGGCGAGCTCCGCCGCGCTTCGGCGAGCTCTCCCGGCCGCACCACCGCGTCCCGAGCCGAGCTGCTTCGCCCAGAGCTCCGCCGTGATGTCCTCTACCTTGACGTCCATCTAGTTTCCCTAGCCGAGCACCAGTGAGGTCACATTGCCAACTTCGTCGCGAACTCCACCTCGCCGGATTTCACAGAGATCACTGACAACGTGGCCAGATCTCTCTAGTTCACCTCTTGCCGTGATTCTTCTTCCTACTGCTTCCCCTTGCTTCACTCTTACTCGTCCGCAACCTCTACTGGGTCCGCCATTCTCGACGGCGAGCACCTTAGAGTCCAGTAGAGCGTGAGCCAAGTTGGTCAACAGGTTCGCCTTGATGTGAGGAACAAGTAGATGCCCTCGGTTTCCCCGGAGATCTTGCCGTCGATGAGATCTCCGGCAGCCGAGCTCGCCTCTGCTCTGTGTGTCGCTGACGAGTGGGACCTCTCTGTCAGCCACTGTCCCTCTCTCCACCTATTTCTGTTTTTGGCAGATTCAATGTTGTTTTAGAAAATTCATAACTTGAGTTAGACAGATCCAAATGGAGTAATTCCAATTTTGTCACACTCTTGAGTTAGTATAGTTTTTAATAAAAATATGAAACAGGCCATATTTTTGCAGAAATAAATAGATATGATTTAATCTTTGATAAAAAGAAGGTAATATATCTTGAGATCTGTAAGTACTATCACCATGCAAATTTAGGATGTGGTTATTTATGCTATGTGTAGGCTCTGGTAAATTTCTCATGATTTTTGGATGCATTATGGTGAAGTTATAAATAGCTATTGTTTAAATAGGAGTTTCTTATGGTATTTTTAATAAATAGAGTATGACTCCTTTTATGATGGAACTTGCTGGGTGATGTAAGCATGTGAAGTTAAAGCTAAGAAAAATCTGAAATTTGTTGTTTGACACTTTTTGATATGGTTTCACATTTATGCCTCTAATGCCATGAGTAGCTTGTCATTTTTGTACCTCACAATCTGCATGTGCAAGAGCCATGAAAATTTTACAGTAACCTTGTGGTAGCTTAGATAGCTTGCTGTAATGTTGTCAGAATTTTTGGAGCACTTGTACTACATGCTCATTAATTCACCTTAATAAGCAATTAATTAGAAAAGGGGATAATAAAAATGAGTTTAAAGCTTGCCATGACGTTTTATGGTGTTTCTTAGACATATTCTAGCTACTGGTACCTTGTTTTATGTTCCTTTGGCTCCTCGTCATGACATATTGCATCATATGTTCATTCTCTATATTTATCGCCTTGTCAAGCATACATAGGTGTACCCAAGGGCCTGGAGGAGCAGCAGAGGGAGCCACCTCAAGGAGAAGGAGCTGAGGAGGAGGAGGATCTATCGGAGTGTCCTGACCACCGTCCTTCCACCTACATCAAAGGCAAGCCCCGACGCATTATGAGACTCTCACTATTTTGTTATTATGTCCAGCTGTCAATTAACTATGGTTATGTATTGTTGCATTAGGTGTTAGGTGTTGATATGACAACCTTGCTGCATATTGACTACCTTGTCCACCTTATACCTCACCTCAGTAGGTCCATGATCGAATTAATGCTTAGCCATGCTTAGCTCGGTAGAAGCCGGGTGATTTCCTGTCACCTGCGAGAGATAGGTGGATACTTGATCACGGTTGGCTAGATTTGCTATCGTAGAAATAACCATGTGCTAATAATGAAATGAGACTGGGCGGGATGACAATAGTGAAGCAACAAGTCATGGAGGTCGTGGGTGTGAATCTATCCCCGTCTTTGTCGTTGAAGGACCGATACGTTGTACGTCCTCTTGTCATGTTGAACGCATGCCTAACAAAAACTTGCTGCTGAAAATGTTATAAATGGGTTACTCAAAAACTAAAGCTTTTATGCAAAATGTGAGTCAAACCAGCCCACAAATATGAGCCTTGTGTAATCCTTGGTGTCACTTTATTTCTTGTTTATGACGGGTAAGTCTAGCTGAGTACATTCTCGTACTCAGGGTTTTATTTACTCTTGTTGCAGATGATGTCGTGTATCGTGGCTACTGTGCTAACTTTAGCATCCGGCTGCGGATGATGAGTAGATCTCGGGCAAGATCACCTCTTGTATCTTCGGTTATGATTTTGTTGGGATGATCATGGAACTGGCATGTAATTAAACTAAGTGTGTGTTGTTTCAAAACTACATTGCTTCCGCTACCGAAATATGCTGTAATAACTTTATTGAACTCCGATGTGTGTAAAACTATGTTCTGTGTTGAATGGTTGTAATCTGTGATGGAGATGCTTGATCATGTACGGTCTTGGTTGTATGTTGGTTGAATCGAGATATTTTGAGATTTCGTCGGACTACCGGGTTTATATAGGTTCAAGTCCATTGGCTTGACTACTCTCGTGGTCGCTAAATCACTTGAATTCTTATAAATTGGATGGTCCTGTTACAGCTGGCATCCGAGCAAGATTAAGCATTTAACCTTCATAGATGTATTTAAAAACAAATGAATTTGTTTTTCCCAAAGTAATTGGCAACTTAGACTATGCATAGGGCTGTTTTAAAATGATTGAACAAAATATACTATGCCAGTGGTCATACCCTTTATGCCCGCTTAAGGACTTCTAGGTGGCTAAGTACTACTAACCAAGGGGGGGTTTTCTTTTCGTCGTCCGTACGGCATGCAATAGTATAGATGCCACTTACTTAAGTGGTAATGCATGGATCTATATGCCTCTACGCTATGGTAAGTGTGAGCCGTGAGAGCATGACCGTCCAACCGTCGGCCTAGGGGAGTGTTAGTTGTGGTTACTGGAATATTTACATGTTGCACACATGTATATATGAAAGTACTTAATTATGGGTAGTTGGTGCAACCGTGTATATATATTTGATGTATATATGGGTGTACTTCACATGGTTAGTGTGCTGCGATATATGTTCGGGGATCTATATCGGAGTACCTAGCTTGAATTTAGAAGATCAAGACTTTCATTTCCGCACATATATTATTGTCGGGTGGGCTGAAATGAAATTTTCTGCTGGTACGCTAACAACGAAACATGTAGACCGTGTAGATCCGTATAAAGAGAGCACGTATGTATGCCACCGACTATACCGCTAGAATTGTCTTTCTAGGAATGGTAAGGACGTACGGAGTGTGCATGTACCATGAATCATTCATGCATCCCTTTATGCACTACTTAAATTATTGTAAATCTGAAACTTGTACATAATTATCTTCTCTTATAAGTAATTTTTCCTTACTCAATTGTGGTCTTTCCCTATAAATGGCAGCCCCACATGCAAGGGAAACTTTTCTGGACATGTTTGGCACTCTTACTCTGTTGTGGAGGGTGCTAAGTTCAGTGGGATATGAGGAACCACCGCAGTATAGTTGGGGAGAGGCAGAGCATGCAGGATCTTTGCCTTGGGTAGATGTCCAAATCACAGTTTCCCCTTGTCCAAATAACCCACAGTGGCTAGGATGGGTAGTGGAGTCCGATGGTCAAACTCCTTTTGAGGGCGCCCAAGTAGCAGCCCTAGAAGTGTTGTTGGAAATATGCCAGGACTTTGGTGATGAGCTAGTTAATAGCCGAGCTGGATCTTTTCCTAGAGTGAGTGTAACTGATACCTTTGTATCCCAAATAGGAACGGAGCCCCTGGAGATGAGAGAAACCATGGTAGGGTATAGCTCTAGTCCCGCCATGAGTGCCATGCTGGCGGTACTCAAGATGTACTATGTACGCCAAGATACCTACATAGAAGCCATGCTAGCGCTTCAGCAAGCTCAATCTGGGCAGCGCAAACTGCGCAAGCGCGTGTGCAAGCACCGTAAAGCCTTTAGTGATGCACAAGCTGAAATTCAAAACTATCATACCGCTTTGCAAGCCCGCCGCAACCAAGTTGAAAATGCAGTTAGAGAGCGCAATGAGGCACAAGCCCACATGATGCAAATGACTAGAGAGCGAGATGATGTTATGCGCTTGGCTGAAAATAGAGAAGCTGCTAGAGTTAGAGCATTGTTCCAAGCTGAGGTTTGAGAGCAAGAGCTAATTCATAGGATTGCTGAGCTGCAGTTAGATGTTCATCGCCTAAACAATGTTATAAATCCTATTCCACACCCTGTCCAGTTAATCATGAAGAGGATCCTAGTGAGGAAGATTAGGATGATGGCATGGTCTCTAATGAAGAATCTGAGGAAGATCTATAATTTAGCAGTGATTGTCATATTTATGTACCAGCTCATGTCCCTTTATGTTTTTGATATGTAATCTAAATTTCTAGTTGAGACTCTATGTATTTGGCCATGATGCCCTTCTTGTAAGACTTAAGCTGTGACAATGACCCTGTGTAACCATATGCACCTGTATGTGATGCTCCATGTTTATGTTGAGCTTGAATAAATTTCCAGTGATGTCTTTAATCCCTGAGAATTCATGTGGTTGTGAATGATTGCAAGTGTAACCAGTATCGTGGGTGATGTTTACTTGTTGTTAATGGATTATTGTGCCTTGTATTATGTGGATTTATTTCAGTAAATTCCGTATGGCATCAATTGAAATTCATGGCAATTATTTCTGTCATCCTAAACGATCACTTGGTATGCCTTGTGTAGATGGCTCGCAATACTCGTTTCGGCCATAATGAGGTGCCGCCACCACCACCTCCTCCCCTGCCTACGCCTACTGAGCTCCTGGCAACTCTTGTTGAGGGCCAGCGGATGCTCAATGAAGCTATGCAAACCATGGCGCAGCAGAACCGGGGCGGTCGCCATGCCCTCTAAGGCGGAGAAGCGAATCAGTATAGCAATTTCAAGGATTTTTAGGACACCAAGCCACCGGTTTTCAAGGAGGCTTCTGAACCTGTGGAAGCCGATGAATGGCTCAACACTCTCGAGCAGAAGTTCCGCTTGGTGAGGGTGACTAAGGAGCTAAAGATGGAGTATGCAGCACAGCAATTGGAGGACAAAGCAGGTGTTTGGTGGAGTCATCATAGGGCCTCCTTGCCTGCCAATGCTGTTGTAACCTAGGACCAGTTCAAAACTGCTTTCTGGGACACTTATATTCCATAGGGCTTAATGACCATCAAGCATACCGAGTTCATGAACTTAACTCAGGGCACCAAAAGTTTGACTGAGTATCTTCATGCTTTCAATAATTTGTCTCGCTATGCTACTGAGTTTGTTGACACTGATGCTAAGAAGCTTGCTAGTTTCAAGAGGGAACTTGGGCCCAAGCTGTCCAAGAATATGGCTGGTAACAAGAGTACCACCTTCAATGATTTCATGTGTGATGCCTTGACTCAGGAGAACTCTAATGCTATATATGCTGCATCCAAGAACCGCAAGAGGGCCTATGAAGCAGGTGCTTCGCAGTCCAAGGCTCCGGTGACAAGTAAGCCGGCCTATCGCCCACCCAATGTTGTGACAATGTACAGGCCGCCGCAATAGAAGTCAAATGTGAAGACGGGAGTTCACAAGTCCTTCACAGTTGCTCTTCCTAGAGCTGCCACCGGTCAAGGGAGCTCCAAAACATCCCGTGATAACCGTCCCTGCTTCAACTGCAAATAGGTTGGTCATTAGGCAAGGGATTGCCCTTATCCTAAGAACACTTCTGCAGCTGGGGTTAATACTCGTACTGGCTGAGTGCACTATACTACCATTGAAGAAATCCCCACAGGTGAAGTGGTTACTGCTGGTATGTTTCTTGTCAACCAACATCCCGTAGTTGTTTTGTTTGATTCTAGAGCATCGTATTCTTTTATGAGTCAAGCATTCGCATCTAAGCATGGACATCATGTAGTTGATCTTGACAAGGGCAAATTTTGCATTAGTGCTACTGGTAATCAAATCTCTACAAATCAATTAGTGAGGGATGTGCACATTGCCATTGAAGGGCGTAATTATTCAGCAAATCTGGTAGTTTTGCCGGGCTTGGGGATAGATGTTATTCTAGGAATGAATTGGATGAGTATTCATAGGGTGTTAATAGATACCTCAACAAGGGTAGTCATGTTTAGGGAGCCTGATAGTAAAGAAGCTTTCTTAGTCCAACTTCCTAAAAATGACGACATTCGTCAAGCTACAAATGCTATCAGACCACTTACTGTGGCAGAGATTCCTGTAGTTTGTGAGTTCTCGGATGTCTTTCCAAAGGATTTGCTCGGGTTGCCTCCGGACAGAGACATAGAGCTTAAAATTATCTAATTCCGGGTACCGCACCTATCTCTAGAAGGCCATATCAAATGCCACCCAATGAACTGGCAGAATTGAAGAAGCAATTGCAAGAACTCCTAGAGAAAAGTCTTATTCGGCCTAGTTCTTTCCCCTGGGGTTGTCCAGCTCTTTTTGTCAAGAAGAAAGACAAGTCTCTCCGTATGTGTGTAGACTACTATCCGCTAAATGCCGTGACTATCAAAAACAAGTATCCCCTGCCTCACATTGATATTCTGTTTGATCAATTAGCCAAGGCTAAGGTATTCTCGAAGATTGATCTGAGATCTAGATATCATCAAATCAAAATTTGGCCTGAAGACGTTCCTAAAACGGCTTTCTCTACCAGTACGGGTTGTATGAGTATCTAGTCATGTCCTTTGGCCTGACTAATGCCCCTGCTCATTTCATGTACCTAATGAAGGTTCATGCCTAAACTAGATAAGTTTGTAGTGGTGTTCATCGATGACATATTGGTGTATTCTGAAAATGCCCAAGACCATGAGAAGCACCTTCGGATTGTACTCACTAGATTGTGAGAACATCAGCTTTACACCAAGTTCAGCAAGTGTGAGTTTTGGGTGAAGAAAGTGCCTTTTCTAGGCCATATTTTATCCGAAGACGGCATATCTGTTGACCCGTCAAAGGTGCAGGAGGTTCTAGACTGGAAGGCCCCGACTTCGGTGCATGAGGTTCAAAGTTTTCTCGGTTTAGCGGGATATTATCGTCGCTTTATTCCGGACTTTTCCAAGATAGCCAAACCTATGACCTAGCTGCTGCAAAAAGATGTGAAATTTTGTGTGGTCTCAGGAGTGTGAAGTCGCTTTTAATGCTTTACACCATTTGTGACCACTGCTCCTGTTTTGGCACAGCCTGACATTGAATATCCATTTGATGTCTTTTGTGATGCATCGGCACTAGGTTAGGTTGTGTACTTATGCAAGAAGGCCGAGTCATTGCCTATGCCTCTTGGCAGCTGAGGAAGCATGAAGTCAACTGATCCTACTCATGATCTAGAGTTAGCAGCAGATGTGCATGCGTTGAAACTCTGGAAGCACTATCTGTTGGGTAATTTGTGTCACATTTATACTGACCATAAGAGCCTCAAATATATCTTCACTCAGCCCGAGCTAAACATGAGACAAAGAAGATGCTTAGAGTTGATTAAGGACTATAATCTTGAAGTGCACTATCATCTAGGCAAGGCCAATGTTGTAGCAGATGCCCTTAGCCGAAAGCAACATGTTGAGCCCCTCCTCGAGAAAGGTTTCAATTTACTACACCTCGTGGTCTTGCACAATATTGTAGTCAGTTGTTCCTTAGAAAGTCAAATCATAGAACTGCAAAACACCGACCCTGGTATCTTCCATATCAAGAGAAAAATGAAAGAACAAGACACCAATCATTTCAGGGTAGATGAGAAGGGTGTACTATGGTTTGATGATCGACATGTAGTACTCAAAGACCGTGACCTACGCAATAAAATCTTAGATGAAGCTCACTCCTCTAAGTTGTCTATCCATCCTGGTAGTAGCAAAATGTATCAAGACTTGAAGCCTCGTTTCTAGTGGACCAAAACGAAGAAAGAAATAGCAGCTTATGTTGCTAGGTGTGATACCTGCTTCAGGGTAAAGGCAATTCACCTTAAGCCTGCAGGACTATTGCAACCTTTGTCGGTTCCGGGTTGGAAGTGGGAAGAAATCAACATGGATTTCATTGTTGGGCTTCCCCCTACTCAAAAAGGTTACAATTCCATATGGGTGATTGTTGATCGCTTGACCAAGTCAGCTCATTTCATTCCGGTACACTCTACATACCGACCATCCGAGTATGCTGAGTTGTACTTCTCCCAGATCGTTAAATTGCACGGAGTGCCTCGCACTATTATTTCTGATAGAGGTGCTCAGTTCACTGCTCGCTTTTGGGAACATTTACATTCACTCCTTGGTACAAAGTTGGTTCGTAGTTCAGCCTACCATCCTCAAACCTCTGGTCAGACTGAGCGTGTGAATCAAATCTTAGAGGATATGTTGAGGGCATGTGTCATCTCTTCCAAGGGATTATGGGAGAAATGGCTACCCTTAGCTGAATTCTCTTACAATAATAGCTATCAAGTGAGTATTCAAATGGCCCCTTTCGAAGCTTTGTGTGGCCGCAAATGTAGAACTCCTCTAAACTAGGTCGAACCTGGTGCAAGGAGATACTATGGAATTGACTTCATCAAGGAAGCTGAAAAGCAGGTTCTCATTATCCAAAAACAGATGGAAGCCGCCCAAGCAAGACAGAAAAGCTACGCTGACCGAAGAAGAAGACCACTTGAGTTTGAAGTAGGTGACTTTGTGTACCTAAAAGTATCTCCCATGGAGTGAACCGCTTCGGTGTGAAGAGGAAGCTTGCCCCTAGGTATGTGGGTCCCTACCAAATCATTGAGAAAAGTGGCAAAGTGGCTTATAGGGTACAACTGCCTCCTGAGATGAGACTATTTTCCCTGTATTCCATGTGTCGTAAGAAATGCCTTCGCGTGCTCGAAGAAAGAGTAGAAACAGGAGGTCTTAAATTAGAATCAGATCTATCCTATGAAGAAAAGCCTGTACAAATTCTTGATGTCAAGGAAAGAGTTACTCGAGGGAGAGTGATAAAACTTTATAGGGTGTTGTGGAACCATCAAAGTGAACGCGATGCCACTTGGGAGAGGGAAGATTATTTACAAGTGGCTTACCCCTCCTTCTATGAAAAATGGTATGTCTTTCAAATCTCGGGACGAGATTTTTGTAAGGGGGGAGGGCTGTAACACTCCTAGTGTTAGCTTGCATGTTAACCATTAGCATTGCATCAACATGAGCATCATCATACACACTCTTGAGCATCTTACCATGATCACATGTCATTTTGGTGTACACTATATGATTGAAATGCTTATATGGCTTGTTATAAGTGTAAGTAATGTATGACCAATGTATACAAGTACACATTGTCATCCAAAATACTCTATTCATGTTTAGAATATCATTTGGAACAAAGTTTGTGTTTGAGGTTTCCTCCAAAAATGCCCCTAAGTCATGGTTAACCCTAGGTTGACCTAGTTGACCCCCTAAACCTCTTTTTAAAGATCTTTCATGAAACCTGTGTTAGAGACCTTGCATGTAAATGACATCTAAAGCAACGTTGTAGTAAATTGTATAAGCTACAAAAGTTGTTTTGGTGCCTTTTCATGAAAATGGATGGAACCTGACCAAACGTGGCCCACAAGACACAAATCAGTGCTGTTTTCAACACTTAGGCGATTTGGCTAAGTCTGGGTTTTGCAGATTCGAGGTAGGGTACTTGGGAGCTTTGTAGTTCGAATTCTAGGCCAAACCAGACCTTGATCCTTTAAGCAAACTTGTAGAAATCGTGTAGCTCTATCCATTGGGACAAATCCGAGCAAAAACCACAGAGTGAATCACGAGTAAAACGTCGACGAAGATCGGGATTCAATCACTGTCGACGGCGACCGAATCGGCCGATTTAGTTTGGACAGCCACCATCCGCCGCCGCGTGTCCGGCCAGGTGTCGACCGTACGTCGAGGCGACCCCGCCAGTCAGTCCTAGCATGTCCACTTGAGCGCCACGCACCGCCTGGACGCCTCAGATGCGCCATTCATCCCTCCTGCGCTCCACATTTCGCCCGCCATCATCCTCGACGAGCTTCGCCGTGCTTCGCTAAGCTCTCCCTGCCCCACCACCGTGTCCCGAGCTGAGCTGTTTCGCCCAGAGCTCCACCGCGATGTCCTCTACCTCGACATCCATCTCTTTTCCCTAGCCGAGCACCGGTGAGGTCACATTGCCAACTCCGTCGCGAACTCCACCTCGCCGGAGTTCACAGAGATCACCAACAACGTGGCCAGACGTCTCTGGTTCACCTCTTGTCGTGATTCTTCTTCCTAATGCTTCCCCTGCTTCACTCTTACTCGTCTGCAACCTCTACTATACGCTGGCGTACCGCCGCGCAGCGCCGCCGCTCTGCCATTCTCGACGGCGAGCACCCTAGAGTCCAGTAGAGCGTGAGCCAAGTAGGTCAACAGGTTCGCCTTGATGTGAGGAACAAGTAGATGCCCTCGGTTTCCCTGGAGACCTCGCCGTCGATGAGATCTCCGGCAGCCGAGCTCGTCTCTGCTTTGTGTGTCGCCGACGAGTGGGACCCCTCTGTCAGCTACTGTCCCTCTCTCCCCCTATTTCTGTTTTTGGTAGATTCAATGCTGTTTTAGAAAATCATAACTTGAGTTAGACAGATCCAAATGGAGTAATTCCAATTTTTTCACACTCGAGTTAGTCTAGTTTTTAATAAAAATATTAAACAGGCCATGTTTTTTGCAGAAATAAATAGATATGATTTAATCTTTGATAAAAAGAAGGTAATTATATCTTGAGATCTGTAAGTACTATAACCATACAAATTTAGGAGATGGTTATTTATGCTATTTGTAGGCTCTGGTAAATTTCTCATGATTTTCGGATGCATTGTGGTGAAATTATAAATAGCTATTGTTTAAATAGGAGTTTCTTATGGTATTTTTAATAAATAGAGTATGACTCCTTGTATGATGGAACTTGCTGGGTGATGTAAGCATGTGAAGTTAAAGCTAAGAAAAATCTGAAATTTGTTGTTTGACACTTTTTGATATGGTTTCACATTTATGCCTCTAATGCCATGAGTAGTTTGTCATTTTTGTACCTCACAATCTGCATGTGCAAGAGCCATGAAAATTTTACAGTAACCTTGTGGTAGCTTAGGTAGCTTGCTGTAATTTTCTTAGAATTTTTGGAGCACTTGTACTACATGCTCATTAATTCACCTTAATAAGCGATTAATTAGAAAAGAGGATAATAAAAATGAGTTTTAACCTTGCCATGATGTTTTATGGTGTTTCTTAGACATATTCTAGCTACTGGTACTTTTGGTCTGAACCAATGTTGCATTCTTGATATGTGCTAAAATATTATTTTGCTATTTATGCCTTGTCTAGAGCACATTCTGGGTAGCTGATAGCAATTGCTTAAGAACTGCTTGAAGATGAAGTTTGCTGGAAAACTTGTCTGTAACAAACTTGTAGCTAACTTACTTGTCCACCTTGTATCCAAATTTCATAGCTTTTGGCTGAGTAGTTTAAAAGTTGTGACTGTTACAAGTAGCTACTGCGAAGTGCTTGTTCTCTGGATTTTCCAGAGCAGGTCTGATACTTTGTCTGTTTTAGCCTATTTCGGTTGGGAATCCTTCTGTGATGTCTAAAAGTGTTTTGTAGATAATTTGTTAAGCTTTCCAGAAAGTTCTTACTTGCTTAATTTGGCCAAATGATGACTATGTTATAGCAAAAACGTGTGACTACTCACTTTGTCCACGACACCAGCTGTTGAGTAGGAGTAGCTAAGGTTTATTAGCTTGTCTAGTTAGCCTCTCTACCAGAGAAGAAGTATGCACTTACTGTTATTTCATGACTCACTTAATCTTAGAAGCTTGTGATCATGTTTGCACCTTGTTTTATGTTCCTTTGGCTCCTCGTCATGACATATTGCATCATATGTGCATTCCCTATGTTTATCGCCTTGTCATGCATACATAGGTGTACCCAAGGGCGTGACGGTTCTGGAATTCGCACCACCCGAGCCGGAGGAGCAGCAGAGGGAGCCACCTCAAGGAGAAGGAGCTGACGAGGAGGAGGATCTACTAGATTGTCCTGACCACCGTCCTTCCACCTACATCGAAGGCAAGCCCCAGAGCATTATAAGACTCTCACTATTTTGTTATCATGTCCAGCTGTCAATTAACTATGGCTATGTATTGTTGCATTAAGTGTTAGGCGTTGATATGACAACCTTGTTGCATATTGACTACCTTGTCCACTGTTGATATTTGTTAACGCCATCAGGAAATGATCCGCAAGCGCACGGATATCGGTGAGCACTTCACCCGGGAGGTTATCCAGAGTATCGTATTTATATTTTTATCACTGGGAGAAAGCGTGCATCTGACTAACCAAATCTATTGCTACTACCCTTTTGGCTACAAACAATGTGATTCGATGTGAGCGATGTATAGAGAAGACTACAACCGCACTCTCGTTCTAACCTTGGTA
>Ga0182004_10001201_pt1 | contig 18479 bp, 14 predicted proteins | sample Sormic07211540_1_FD_120479 | JGI IMG/M metagenome (GOLD analysis project Ga0182004, IMG submission 120479) | Endophyte microbial communities from Sorghum bicolor roots, Mead, Nebraska, USA - 072115-40_1 MetaG | ecosystem: Host-associated > Plants > Roots > Unclassified | place: USA: Nebraska...
ATATATATATATATATATAATACCTCATGACATGGAAGGAGGCCTCACCTAGGCCAATTTGTACATGTCTCGGCTCACGAGCTCAGAGGCTCGATTGATAGCCTCGACGCTGGCACGACCACACGCGTCCAGACCCTGCCAGAGGTAAGCCTCCGACGGGTCATCCAGAACGAATCTGGCCTCTCCCTCTGCGTCGTCGAGATTGGGCCAGAACACGGGGCTCTTGCCCCATCGGGCGTCACCTTCCCCTCCTGCCGCGGGAGCCTCGAGACCGGCAGGGCCCTTCCCGTGAGGACCACCGAGGGACGCCACGTTAGACGCCACGATGGCCTGGCCCTCCTCGATCAGCGCGGGCCGAACCGCGCCTCCCAGATTGGCATCCTCTGGAGGAGGCGTAGCCCCGGGGGCAAGGGCTGTCTCCTCCGGCCCTTGGGGCCTCGGCGTCCCCGTCTCCTGCGCCTCTCCTTCCCGACGGGGCTCCCCCTCTTCGCGGCTCAGGGGGGCGGCGACTTGGGCCTCGCCGACCCAGGTGTCGACTGCGCCCCCCTCTTCACTGCCTTCAGGGGGGCCAGCGCCACTGGCGCCGCCTTTTGCTTCTGGCTAAAAAAATAACACAAGTCAGAAGAAAGAGAAAAACAAAAAATCAAAGGAATGATCAGAAATCCTATACGCACCTCGCTCGGGGGGCAGATTTCTTCTCGGAGCTTGGAGCTCCTTGGGGGCCTCCCGAAGCGCCAGGGACCGTCGGCCGAACCCCCGTCTCGCCCGCGGATGGCGCAGGGGCCTCAACGGTTGTCTCGGCCTGTGTTGCCTCCACTGAGCCGCCGGCTTCTGCCCCGGACGCTGGGTGGGGCTCGGCTAGGCCCTCTGGCGCTACCGGTTGTGGGGGCGCCTCGGATTCGCCCCCTGACGCCTTCTCCCCCTCCTGGGGACCCACAGGGACTGAGCCCTCTTGTGGGGCACCGTCCTCGTCGTCTACAACAATGTGGGGGATGGTCTGGCCGCCCCCGGTGTTTGGGACCCCTCGGGGGCCTCCAACCCCCCTTGGGCCCTCGACCCCTCTGGGATCTCGATCCCCCCATCGACAGGGGGGATCACGTCGTCCTCTTCTGCCAGCTCGTCAAGCCAGTGGGCGTTGTCTCCCCCGCCCTCAATCTCCGAGACCGAAGTCTCGGGAGAGTCGGGCGGGGCAACCCCCGCCTTTTCGGCTTCACGGTGGTTCTTGGCTGAGATCTCTCGCCGCTGCGCCTTCCTCGCAGCCTTCGCCTTCTTGTCCTCCTTGGCTTTCTTCTGCTCCTCATTCCGGGCCCGATTCTTGGCCCGGATCTCCTTATCCTCTGGGACTGGGGGCAGGGAATCCCTGACGATCCCCATCCCCTACGAAACAAACGGAAAAAGGAGATTGAGGCAGGAACAAAAGGGAAACAGGCGCAAGAAATCAAAGCAAAAAATAGCCTCTTACCAGTGAAACGTAGCTCTTTTCAGGGCGCATCGACACCACCCGGGAGTTCTTCATATCCGGGTGTGTCGTCTTCTCAACCCGAGCGGCGATGTCCAATGCCGATATCGGCTCGGCCAACATCCTTGTCCCGACCCAGGGGACGTCCCGGGTCATCTCGAACATGAATGCTCGCCGCTGCGCCAGCGGGAGCAGACTCCTCTTGTGGAATGCCATCGCCACCGTGGCCGCGGTGACTCGGGCGTCGCGCAGCTTCTCAAGCCCCGCAAGAAGCGGGGCGAGCCTCTTTTGCTCCTCCGCAGGAGCGCCCCACACCCACTTCTGGGGGCACTCTTTCACCATCTTCCCGGTGTATTCCGGGAGCAGCCCGCCGTCGTTCCGAATGTAGAACCACCCGTTCTGCCACCCCCGATTCGACGAGGGCATCGCGCTCCAGATGTATTGGCCGGACCGCTACTGGTGGAGCTGCAGCGTGCAACCGCCAACTCACAGGGGGAACTTCTCCCCTCTCACGTAGCGGGCGGACATATCCACCTTAAAAAGATGAAGCCAGAGGTTCCAGTGGGGAGGAACCCCCAGAAACCCCTCGCACAGCGTGGCGAATACGGCTGCCTGCATTACCGAGTTTGGGTTGAGGTTATGCAGCTCCACCTCATAGTGATGGAGAATCGCCCGGATCAGGCGGTTGGCCGGAATCCCAAACCCCGGTCTAAGAACGATAGGAAGCAGACCACATAGCCCTGAGGCGGGTTCGGCTCCCTGTCGTTCGCCGAGGGAACGATCCACTCTGGCTGCCTGGCGTCCGTGATGGGGCGGAGGATCCCTGCCTTCATGCGCGCCTCCATCGCGGACCTGGTAACATTGCAGGGCGGCCACGCCTCAACACCAGCCATGGCTTTGGGTGAAGTAGGGCGTCTGCGCGGCGGAGGTGGAGAAGATGGCAGCACGAGAAAAGGCAGGAGGCAAGAGTTTCTTCGCGCAGGAGCAGGAGGAAAGAAACCAAGTCCCCCGCGGCTGCTTTTATAGAGAGAGCGTACCGCGGCCACACCGCCCGCACGCAAGATCGAAAGGGAAGAAAGAGCAACCGTCGCCCGCTTCCCACCAGGTGAAAAACTCGAAGCGCCAACTCCCTCCGATTCTCACGCCCGCCGCACGCATTAATTTCGTAGGTGAAACGTCGCATCCAGACGGGGTACAACGGCACGGCCGTTTCGACTCCCCGCGCGCCACACCTCAAAAGGAGCGCCCTGAAAAGTTATGTCAGGGCGGTTCCTTCCAGGGCAAGCGGCGCTCGACCCCCTGCTGACCAAGGTCGCAGGGCGGTCTTCGTCGGGCACAGACTCCGTCTCGCCCGACCCCTTGCTAACCCCGAGCGAAAATCGCAAGGCGGTTCCCGTTGGGCGCAGATTCTGTCTTGCCCGACCCCAATTCTACAAACAAAATCAGAAAGCATTTCGAGGCCAAAAATCCCCAGGCTATGGCCACCTATGTTCCAGAGGTTGTGAGACTGACCTGCAAAACAGGTTCGAACAGTCGCCTCAGGATGACCGAGTGAGGGATGACTGAAGATGAGCACAATAGAGGCCATGGTCCGAACCCCTCAAAAAGGTCGGCGCATCTTTACCAGTCATATCCAAGACCCATGCGGGTGTCACGCGAGTGGGATCCCATCGAGGGAGGCACCGAGCCCTCGGGACCTAGCGAACGGTTCCGACATCCACTGTGACTGTCCTCGGGTATTTTGAGGTGTGCCCATAAGGCCACAAGCCGACCTTTATCGAATAGGGCTCGGACATCCACTTGGATTTACCCGCTTGCAGCTCCCGGGGAACGTCGATACTCGCCCATCGAGGGTAGTACGGCGCGACCCACCCCTCCTCCGAGCGAAAGGATGAATGAGGGACGTAATTAATAAGACAAGAAAGAACCTGATCGACCCTTGCGGGGAAAGGGCTCGGGGGCTTCCTCGCACCATGGGAACAGGCACTACGTGTAAAAAACACGCAACCTATCCCTCAGATACTCCCGACTACATCACTCAGGGGTAAAAGCCTTTGAAGGAATAACACCATTCCTCCAAAAGGCTCGGGGGCTACACCCGGTGGGTGCGCTCGCGCGCACCCTCCGGAGGAAGTAAAGAAAAAGCTCCCGGTCAACAAAAAATGGTCCCTCCAAAAGGAAGAACCTTTGAAGAGGTGAGCTCACCCCTTCAAAGGCTCTGGGGCTACTGTTGGGTACCATAAAAAGGGATACCCAAATCAGAGCAATAAGAAACGCTGAAGACAAAGCAAGTCATCCACAATCACCAGGACGCGGGCCCCAGCCCATCTGCTTCCTCGATCTCGGGCCCAAATCGCGGCTCACCCGACCCCACAGGCCTCGGACGCGAGTTCTGTCTCGCCCGATCCCTCGGGGCTCAGACGCAGACACCGCCTCGCCCGACCCCCCTTGGCCTCGGGCGTAAGTTCCGTCTCGCCCGACCCCCCCAGGGCTCGGGCGCCAACGCCGCTTCGCTTGACCAGGGCAAAGTTTCCAACGCACGGCGCCCGTACCCATGACATGACAGGCGCAGTGACTCCCATACCGCAGCAGGGCAAGGTGGCGACTGTTCCAACCACCCTGGACACTGCAGCCTTACCTCTTTCACTGTGCAGCCTTACCTCTTTCACTATGGTGCACCGCCTCACAGTAAAAGAGGAATGGGAGAGGTTAATCAACATCACTATTTGCTGTCTTCTCTCACTGTTAACATGACAGGCTGCAGTATCGCCGACCCGACCCCCACGACATCAACAAGGCTCGGTAATCCTCCACAGGAGCAGCCATGCTATCAGCCATGCCTCGAGGACGGGATGGGCGAGTCTCTACAGGGTCGGGACTGTGGATCCACCTCTCGGCAGGGAAAGTTTCCAATCGCTCACGTAAAACCCTACCTCCCCTTGAGGCTATAAAAGGGGAGCCAGGGTTCATGGCCAAGACAGGCACACGACGAAAGCAAGCTCAACCACGTCACACACACACTTCAGAATTCCAAGCTAGTTCACTCATAGAGTAGCAACTAGCACTCTGTCCACCACATAAAGCCGAGACCTGGGACTTAGCCCTCTCTCGCAACCCGCTTGTACTCCCCTACTACAAGCACCTTTGGGTGCAAGGCAATACAGATCATCGATCTCACTGGACGTAGGGCATCCCTAGCCCGAACCAGTATAAATTCTCTGTGTTCCACTTGCATCACCATCCGGACTTAGGTAGTCACGCATACTTATACTCGTTTGTGTCTAGACCACGAGTCTAGACGCCGACACCATGCAAGAAACCATCGATGAACAGGTCATGACACTTTAGTGGATTATGATGTGGGCTCTAGACAAGATGATATGTGATGGGGAGCCAGAGTTCCTCAATGCAAGAAATTTGAAGAAGTTGGAGCAAATGACAAAGGATGCAAGAGCACCGCTTGTACTCTGGTTCTACTGTAACTATGTTGGAAGCTGACATTTTGCTACTTGAGTTCAAATCAAGGAATGCTCTATCCGACAAAGGATTCAATGATTTATTAACTCATTTGGAGAAGATACTTCCACGACCAAATGAGTTGCCCGAGAACACATATCAGGCGAAGCAAAATGATCTATCCAATAGGGCTGGAATTAAGTACAAAAAATTCATGCATGCATCAAATGATTGCATATTCTACCATGACAAATAAGCAGAGACGGATGCGTGTGTCCAGTCTAAGGCGATGATAGGTGACAGGAACAAAGGTTCCTCTGATAAGGTTGTGCGATATTTCTCTATAATTCCACGCTTGAAAGAGGTAATTTGCGAATGAAAAGACAACAAGGCTGATGAGATGGCATGCCAAACAAAGGTGAATTGGAAAGGTCATACACCCAACCGATTCATCATAGTGGAGGGCTATTAATTTCAGATACAATAAGTGATTTTCAAGGAAAATAAGGAACATAAGACTCGAGTTGAATACGAATGGGATCAATCCTTTCAACATGGTTAGCAGGAAACACAACACCTACCTTGTGATTTTGTGCATATACAACCTTCCGCCTTGGTTGTGTATGAAGCGCACCTACATTATGATGTCATTGTTGATGCATGGGTCAAAGCAACCTGGCAATGGTATTGGTGTCTGCAACCATTGGTGGGTGATCTAATAGAACTGTGGCAAAAAGGTGTCAAGGTATAGGACAAGTACAAGCGAGAGCACTTCACTTTGAAAGTGTTGCTATTCGTAATATCGTAATAATCACTAACCCACCAAGCTTTGGTTGCTTGTCGGGACAAGTTAGGAAAGGATACAAATGATGTGTGGTTTGCTTGGAGAACATTGATGCTAAATGGCTTATTAGTGTAGGACATCCGTACCGCAGTAATAATAAAAAATCCTCTGACAACACAGCTGATAATCGCCTAGCTTCTCGTCTTTTAAATGGGAGAAAGATCTTTAAAATAGTGAATAAACTTTAGAGTCGTACTTGGAAAGGGTGAAGAAAGCGTACCAGCACTGAAAGGCTCTTCGTGGAAAAAGTTGTATTTTGAAAACTGTCCTATTAATCGTTCATATCTGTTCATCACATACTTGATTGTATGTATATATAACTAAAATTGTAACCGAAAGCATGTTCAATACCATAACGGCCACAAAGGGCAAAGAGAAAGATTCTGGGTACTGCTCTCAATCACTGCCGGTTAACATGAAAAATTTAAAATTTAACATGATTTGCATGAAGACGCACGATTGCCCGTTGCAATTAATGGTGGTCTACTCCGAAGCTCCGACCCTCTTTTGAAGGTAAATTTGATAGCTATAAAGAATGAGGTCTGTATCGTTTACGTTTAATAAGGCTATGTGGAAAGACAAAAAAAAAGACACAAAACTGTGCTGCCTTTTCTCACACCCATATATTCCTATTCTTGCCTAAAGGGACATAGAACAATGCTTAAAATCACTTTTCTTCAATTTCATTTAATGCAAAAGGACAGTTTAGAAATTTCAGTTTGTACTAATGCTTAAAATCACTTTTCTTCAATTTCATTTAATGTGTTCATAATTTCATCGTACTTATTTTGTACTAATGCAAAAGGACAGTTTAGAAATTTCAGTTTGTACTAATGCAAGGACAATTTAGAAATTTCAGTTTGTACTAATGCAAGGTCGTATTTTTAGGCTAGAAGCACAAAGCATACCATAGAAAGTGGCTAGAAACACAAGGCCTGAATACGAAATTACGAATAGAATGTACCATAGGTCCACAGCAAATACTACTAGCACGGTGAGCGCCGCCATGCTGCACCGGCTTTTATGAACAGAAAAACGAAAATAAATAGTGCAACAAATAGTGACCGGAGAACAATAAAAAAAGGGCTAAACAGTGTTACCTACAGTGGTGAAATAGTGTCGTGTACAGTGTAGAAACAGTAAACGGTCAGTGTCAGGAACCGTGTTAGGCCTCTAAGGCCGTGTTTAGTTTCGGAAAGAAAAAATTTCGCGATACTGTAGTATTTTCGTTTGTTTATGGTAATTATTGTTCACCATGGAATAACTAGGTTTAAAAGATTCGTCTCGTAAATTTCGACCAATTAATTTTTATTTTTATCTATATTTAATACTTCATGCATGCATCTAAAGATTCGATGTGATGGAAAATCTTGAAAAATTTTGACTTTTTGGGTAGAAGTATACAAGGCCTAATATTAGGATTTCTCCAAATGACCAAATTTGTGTCAGTCTGTACAGATTACTTGCTTTGCCCTATCAATGTGTAACTTTCTGAAATTCCTTGTGCAGACTTTTGGGAGGTATATACAAGAAGAAATAACCAAGTACAATGATAGATAGGAGTTGCGACAATATATATATCACTATATCAGTGTTTTACACAACAGTAATAATACTAACAAGATTAAAAAAGATAGATAGACACGGTGCAAACGTCGGTCACCTCGGCTCAGAAAACAACTGAAGTCACAAAATATATATATATATATATATCACAGATTCACAGCCGACCGATCGAAATCCGTCGTGCCTACCACCCCGCGTCGCGGCACCGGCCGACGAAGTCCGCCAAGCTCTGGTAGCTCGTGCCGCCCTTGCCTGCGGCCGCCGCCGCGGCGTCGCCGACCCTGGCCGCCTTCCTCGCCACCACATCGTTGCCGACCACGGCATTGATCTTCTCAGCCACTTCCTCTCCGGTCACCAAGCCTTTCTCCCCATCCCAGGTCCACCGCTCCTCCCACGCGCCGAGCCCGCCGCGCGCCACCACGGCGGCGTTGACGCGCTGGTCGCCGAACCTGGGCCACGCCAGCACCGGCACACCGAACGCCGCCGCCTCCGTGACGGAGTTCCACCCGCAGTGGCTGATGAAAAGGCCGACGGAGCCGTGCTGCAGGATCTCCTCCTGCTCCACCCACCCCTTGGTCACGAACGCGCGGCCCTGCACCCGCTCCAGGAACCCGTCCCCAAGCAGGTCGGCGAGGTCGGCGGCGTCGTCTCTGTCCACGACGGTGCTCTTCACCACCCACAGGAACCGCTGGCCGCTGGCCTCGAGCCCGGCGGCGAGCTCCCGGAGCTGGTCCGTCGATATGGCCTTGCGGCTGCCGAAGCTGACGTACACCACGGACCGCGCCGGCTGCGCGCTGAGCCACCTCATGTAGTGCGCCGGCTTCTCCGCCACCTGAAACCTCACCGGTTGCAGCGGCCCCACGGCGAACACAGGCGGGAAGTCGGAGACGACGGAGCCTTGACGCAGGGCCGTAATGGCGTCCGGCTCGAAGGCGTCGAACGTGTTGACAAGGATGCCGTCAGCGGCGACGAGACCGCGACCGTTGGCGACGAACTGCTGGGTGAAGAGATGCTTGGGGTCGTGCAGCGCCTGTGGGACGGAGGACTTTGGGATCCGATACACGCCGGGGATGTCGACGTCGCCGACGCCCAAGCGGCCGCCGCCGGCGGCGGCATTGGCGTCGAGGTGGGCGGGGAAATAGGCGCATAGGGAGAGCATCGCGGCGGAGGACGTGAAGAGGACGTAGCACGGGACGCCCCGCGCCTTGGCGACGGGCAGGACGACGGAGGCCAGGACGATGTCCGTGACGAGCGCGGACGCCTGGGCGGCGTCGAGGAGCGGGCCGAGCAGCGGCGCGGACCGGCGTAGGGCCTCGAAGCGGAGGAAGAAGGGGTCGGCGCCGGGGAACTGGGACTCGTCGAACGGCGCCAGGCGGAAGTCGAGCCGGCGGACGGCCGGGGCGGCGGCGAAGAGCGCGCGCAGGTGCCTGGACTCCGCCGACGACACGGTAGGCAGCACGGCGGCGAAGGACACGTCGCAGCCGTGTCCCTCCGACAGGGCCACCGCGAGGCGGGCGAACGGGACGAGGTGGCCCATGCCGGCGCTCGGGAGCAGGACAACGTGCGGTGTAGCGCCGGTGTGGTCGCCGGAGGCCGGCATCGCCGATGGGGCCATGCGCCAAGTCTAACAACTGCGACCTGCCTGCTTCCGGCCGGCGTGACAGTGGTTGCTAAACAAACCTGCAGGGAGGCACTAATAAATAAGGTGGGGGCGCTACCGAATGTGCACCACACGAAGCAACAACCTACACGCGGCCCCGCCGGTGTGGTCGCCGGAGGTTGACATCGACGGTGGGGCCGGGGTCCCTGCCACCGGCTTCGAGCGAGACAGTGGTAGCTGCGCAGCACGGGTGCTACCGAATCTGCACCGCACGATGCAACAACTACGGCAGGCGCCGCGGTGGCGCTCTGCTGACCGTTGATCATTACCCTGCCGTTGGGCAAACATCTGCTTCTGTGGGAGACAGATTTTGACTAATACATGTCGGAGCAGCATTCCACTTTACTTCATGGGATTTTACTGTCCCCAAAATGGGGTACACAAAAAGATGGACAGCATAAGAGCAAATTTCTTATGGCTAGGGACTGAGGAAAAAAATAAATATCACATCGTTAAATTGCTCGTCATGAATGAATGATTGCTAGTAAAATGGATTTGGAAAATCCTACAACATGCTGATGCTCTTTGGTTTAAGATTCTCAAAGTGAAATACTTGAATGGCTGTAACTTCTTTACGAGCAAGGGGAGCTCTCAATTCTGGCAAGGCCTGCATAAAGTAAAGAATCTGTTCAAATGGGGTGCCATTTTTAAGGTAGGAAATGGAGTTAGGCAAGATATTTAGCTGCAGGATGTCCCTCTAAAGATTGCCTATGAGAACATGTATAAAATGGTAAGGGAGCCATAGTGTTCTGTCCTTGAATGTTGGGATCAAGATGACTGGTATGTGGATTTAGATCTCTGTCAGTAACTGAGTTTGAGAGCTGGAATTCTTTACGTAACGAGCTTTCGGGTCTTGTTTAGTTCTCAAAAATTTTCAAGATTTTCTATCACATCAAACCTTTAGACTCATACATGGAGCATTAAATATAGATAAAAGAAAATAACTAATTGCACCGTTTGCCTGTAATTTACAAGACGAATCTTTTAAACCTAGTTAGTTCATAGTTGGACAATTATTGTTAGATACAAACAAAAGTGCTACAATAACGAATCCAAAATTTTTCGCTCAGTCAGTTTCTTTAAACTCTGACTCGTAACTTGAGTCTTGGAAAAACAAGGATCTTAGGCCTTGTTTAGTTCCTACACGAAAACTTTTTGGTCCACTGTAGCACTTTCGTTTGTATTTGATAATTATTGTCCAATCATGGACTAACTAGACTCAAAAGATTTGTCTCGCAAATTACAGGTTGTGTAATTAGTTATTTTTTATCTATATTTAATGTTCCATGTATATGTCGCAAAATTCGATGTAACAGAAAATTTTGAAAAATTTTTGGTTTTTAGGTGAAACTGAACAAGGCCTTATTCCACCAAATCCTTGTACGGATTCCTGACCAACTGAGGTTTTCCCAGCAGGTGGCTGGAGTAATTTGGAAATGTAGGATAGCTTTTACGATCACTTTTTCTTATGGCAAGTCTTTAATAATATAAGCTCTAGGTGGGGCTGAGTCTTATCAAAAAGGGGTGGATGGGTAGTGGAAAATGTTGTACTCCCTCGGTTCTAAATTTCTTTGACTTTTCTGGTACATCTATTTTACTATACAGATAAATAATATGTTTAGATAGATAGCAAAATAGATGAACTAAAAAAGTAAAAGCGACTTATAATTTAGAACGGAGGAAATATTTGTTTTTTTTACTTAAACGGGGGGAGGCGTTCCCCACCTGGTATGTATTAATCACATGTGCCCAAAACGGTTTGGAGTTTTACAGAGGATACAAGCAAAGAAAGGAAAGAAATACAACAACAGTAGCATGAGTTCTATCCTTGACCTTGTCGAGCCACCTGGAATGCAAGTTCCCAGACTTGGGCTAAGTGTTTCTTTTTAACAGGGAGGCGGATGCTCCATTGCGCTGCCAAGGAGATGCAGCTTTGGAGAAGCTGGGACAGAGATGTGTTTTGGTTTCTGAATACCTTCTCATTTCGGGCCTTCCATAGCTGCCAACAGCACAAGGCTATGAAGGTCGAGGAACCATCCGTGGGGATTGAAGGAGGAGGCACCCAATTCTGAATATTTGCAAGGTTTTGAAGAGGGGGTGTCATCTGCAGACTCTGCCATAGCTGAGACGCCAGGGGGCATGCGGATAAGATGTGTTGTGTTGTTTCCTCTTCTTGCTGACAGATCTCGCAGCATGGGTTATCAACAATGTGTTTGCGATGAAGGTTGGAGCGACACTGAATCTGGTTTTGTGCCAAAAGCCACATGAAGAGTTGGATCCTAGGCGGTGCATAGCTTTTCCACACAAAAACTGCTGATGGGTCAGAAGGTTGGCCTCGTGCCTTGATCATCTTGTAGATGGCGCCACTGTGAAGTGAGGAATCGGCCTTGGCAAAGCATGATGTGCGCCTGTCTTCATCATTAGACAAGGAGGTTTGCGAGAGTAGGAGCCGAATGCCCACCATGTCAGACTGGGCAGCATGAGAGAGCCTGGGCACAAAGTAATGCTCAAGTCCGTTGGATAGGATTTCATGAACAGACCCATTCTTGAAAGTGCAGTGGCTGAACAGTGACGGGAACGCATCCGCTAAGGCTTCATCACCAATCCAGACATCGTTCCAGAAGGAGCATGATTTTCCATTGCCCAGCTTGACACTGGTTATAGCTTGATAGAGAGGGAGAAGCTGGCGCAGCACTTGCCAATGCTCACCATGAACCTCGCCTTGCAGTGTAGCTAGGGAGACGCGTCCTTGGATCCACTGCGACCACGCCGAGGAGCCAGGGCAGTATAATCTGTGGATGAGTTCTAGGAGTAGGCAAACATTCTGCACTCCAATGTCCTTGACACCAAGTCCGCCGAACTCCTTGGGGTTGCACACTGCAGTCCAAGCTACAAGGCATGAACCCGGGGACGATTTCCCTTGCTTGTCACCACTCCATAGGAAAGCCCTCCTGGTCTTGTCGACGTGTTTGATGACCCCTGGAGGCACCTGAATCGAGCTCATCAGATAGACTAGCTGAGAGTCCAGGACAGAGTTCACTAGGACCGTTCTTCCCATTTTGTTCAGGAGACCAGCTTGCCAGCAGCTCAACCGACGATCAGCTTTCTGAATGTATGGGGTAAACGCCGAAATCGGTAGCTTGTGAACTGAAAGGGGTAGGCCGAGGTATGACTGCGGAAAACTTTCAAGCTTGCAGCCAATAGCCTCAACACACTGAGCAGAACCGTCTCATCCATGTGGATCGGCACCAAAGTGCTCTTGTCAAAATTAATTTTGAGCCCTGAGAATGCTGCAAAAAGGTCAAGAGTCTGCTTCACAGCCACAGCACCCTCCAACTCGCCCCGCATAACAGTCAGAGTATCATCCGCATATTGGAGAACAATAGCAGGGAGGTTCATTTCGGTGGGGTGCTTGACAGTAGCGTGTTGTCGGATGAGACACTGTAGCGTTTCGGCCACCAGCAGAAACAGGTATGGGGAGATAGGATCTCCCTGTCTGAGTCCCCGCTTACATTTGATCCAAGGGCCTGCGCACCCATTTACCAGGACAGCTGTGAGAGATGAGGATAGCAGGGTACGAATCCATGATATCCATTGGACTGAGAACTCTCGAGCACTAAGCACCACAGTCAACCCCTCCCAATGCACTGTATCAAATGCTTTGGCAAAGTCAAGCTTCAGCACTATTGCCGGTTTTTTTCCTCTTATGACAGACTTGCAGGAGTTCCAATGCGTAGACAAAAGTGTCAGCAATGGATCTCCCACGGATGAAACCAGTTTGGTTGATGTCGATCAGCCGGGGGATTTGCGTTTGCAGCCTTGTAGTCAATACTTTGGACAAGATTTTGAAGCAGCAGTTTTGAAGAGCAATTGGCCTGAAAGCTGAGACCTCCGCGGTGCCCGGCTTCTTTGGCAACAGCACCATATGAGACCTGTTGATTCTCTGAAGGTCTACCTGCCCACTGTGAAAGTCATGCATCAGCTTCATGAGGTTCGGTTTAACTACCCCCCAGGCGGCTTTATAAAAGATAGGCTCGAAACCATCAGGTCCCGGGGCGCTGTTCATGTTCATTGACAGCACTGCTTGTTTGACTTCAGCCTCAGTGAAAGGGGAGTTGATGGAGCTGTCGGGGTTGTATGAATTTGCATAGAGTTCGGCTAGCGGGGTTGGTTGTGAATCTCGTGAAACACCTAGAATTGACTTGAAGTAGCTTGTGAGTGCTGAGATCTTTCCATCATGATTTACAATCTGGGTCCCGTCCACCTGGACCATCCTTATGTAATTTGATATGAGCCTTTGAGTGGCAACCGCATGATGAAATTTGGTGTTTGCATCACTCTCTTGGATAGCTTTTTGTTTGCTTCTCTGTTTCCAATATGCAGCCTTTTGTTTGACTTGAAAATGCAGTTGTTCCTGTGCATGACGCCTAGCCTGCAGTTCGTGTACGGACAGAGATCTTGTTTCTTCGTAATAGTCAAAAAGTTGGATAATAAATCTAGAATTTGGGATTAGGAAGTGTGGTGCCCTGTTGCACCTTGTCCAAACCTTTACAGCTGCCCACGTCGCCTTCAGCCGCGCAGCAATGCCCCCAGCCGCATCACCAGTGACAACCGTTGACTGCCAGCCCGCTAGGATTGATGGAAGGAAGTTTTGGTTATGTAGCCAATGTTTTTCAAACCGGAAAAAAATTGGCTTTGGAATTTCAGTGCACAAGGTTAGCAGGAGGGGGAAGTGATCCGATGTTGGTTTTGGTAGTGAGGAAAGGTTGGCAAGCGGGAAGGTGGCATTGAGCTCGTTGTTGGAGAAAACACGATCAAGTTTTGCTAGCACTGGGTGTGTTTGCTGGTTGGACCAGGTATAGAGTCTATCCGATAGGTGAATTTCAGAAACACAAATGGACTCAATTGTTTCATTGAAAGCATTTGCAAGGGTAAAGTTTATCTGTCCATTGTTTTTATCGGACGGCTGACGCACAAGGTTGAAGTCGCCTAACAGGAGCCAAGGACCAGCAATCAGTGGTGGAAGCTCACAGATAAACTGTAGGTAGCCAGGCGACTCAGTGTGGTTTGAGGGGCCATAAGTATTGGTAACATTGATGTCCAGGTTCGATAAATTGCAGGAGAGTGCACATGTTATGGAGTAAGGCTTGATGAAATGATCGGTGAGTGAAAAAATGTTTGGGTTCCAAGCAGTGACAATTCCCCCCCGAGATCCCTCAGAGGGTTTAAAAGCAAACTGGAAATCGGTAGGCAAAAAGGTTTTGGCTTTAAAGTAGCCAATATCAGACAACTTAGTCTCTTGCAAGCACACAATAACCAGATTTGCACTGAGAATCACGTTACGAACGACTTTGCACTTGTCCGGGTCGCCTAACCCACACACATTCCAAGACACCACCGGGAAAGAACGAAAAGGATGAAGCCTGATCAAAGTTCATTGGATACACAGAAAACACCAACCGACAGGTAGCAAAGACAGACTCTAAGCATTACACAGTTCGAAGAAACTAAAATACAAGATCTGCAGCTCTGGCATGCCGCACCTCAAAACTCTAAGCTTCTCCATCGTGCTTCTATATGCCTTTGGAGTATAACTCTAGTGTCCACTCTGGTGACCACACTAGAAGGATGCCTCTGGGCTTCTTCAACTCAGCCTCGAACTGAGTCCACATTGGAATCTTTGTACTGGATAGCTTCGATGACATAGGAAAGTTCATGTGCACCTCCCTCAGTGCTATTATTATGAGTGTATTTCTTCGCGTCTATTTTGTCTAGGCTTCACTTTGATGTCTTGAGCTTCCTGCTTGTCTTCTAGGGTCTTCATGGTTGCTCATCAGTCTTATTTTAAGGTGTAAATTGCTTGACCTCCATCTTAGCCTATCTCAAGTTCATCCTTGCATCCCTAGGATGAAAATAGCTTGCATACTAGCAAACAATGTTACTCTTAATTATTGTAACATTGTATACTAGTAAACATTGTTAGTCTTAATGGCTATGTTGTTTTTTTAGAATCATTGGTTATGCTGTTATTTAACCAGCAAAATCACTAAGCCTTTGCTAGAGCACATGGATGTTTCTTACACATTGCCAGTTATTAGCTTGTTGCTTTGTTCTTTCCTATTTTGACTTTTCCTGCTTTTAGCACTGACATGGTTTAAGCTTAATTAAACTAAGAGATCTCTCTCCATTTCCAATTTACCATTTAGTTTTGTTACTATCATATTTTGTATTTGATGTTTGACTTGCCTCTACATATTTCGAGTATGTTGTTTCGATAACTCAGACAAGTTCTCACTTACCCGGATGCGGAGGTGGGTAGAGAAGTCACGCTATATATGTTAATCTTTTCTTACTGGGGATATGTGTGGTTTGTTCTCATGGTCACTAGCTATTTCAATAAGCTCGAGTTGATAGATTCTTCTAGTTGCCAGTGCAGCCTCTTGATGCCCTATTGTTCGTATTAGGTCATGGCATAGCCCAAAAAGTTTGACCTGAACAAATCAAACTAAATTGAGTGTCTATTATAAAAATTATATTTCCAGCCTTAATAATATCATTAGAATTATATTGTGCATTTGCCAATGAGCATGAACAGCCAGCTGAGTGGCTATACGTGAATTCTCCTCTATATTCATCGTTGTTGTTAGTATTATATTCTAAGCCTATCCATCCATTCCAAGGTAGATTCTTTATTACACTTATAGTTTATCTATCCATTGCAAGGTGGATTCCTTATATATACTTCTACCCTATCCATCCATTCCAAGGTGATTCTTTACACTTGTCTAATTAAGGCTCTCAATCCCAATTAAATACTAAGAACCTATTTGGCAGAGCTCCACTTCTAGCTTTGAGCAGATCATTATGATTCCTACCAAAACTATTAAAGCACAACTAGAGATTTTGATGGAAAGTTTGGCAAGAATCACTTCTTCATTTATACTATGAGCATGGGGCTAAAAAATCACACCCCCATTACTCTACATTCGATCCCTATCAAAATCATTTTAGAATCACTTCTCACCTACTCCCCTACTAGAACCACTCCACTATAGAATCAAGAAGTGGACCTGAAGAATCAAGGAGTGGAACTCACTAGCATAGAAACCTTTTATACAGGTGGGCATAAATCCTTTCGAGGGGCATCTTGAGCTCCACCTCTATCATATGGCATGAGTAGAATGACAAATAAAGTTGAAAACAAAAGTGCATTAGCTCCATGGGCAGCCGCTTCTACCCCTAGTCATAGCCGCTTCTACTCTTAGCTCTTGCAACCAACAACATCAACTGCCTCGACTTGAACCTAGCATGTAGACCTCACTGGAGTCATTGTCATGGATCGACACACTTTTGGTGCCAAGTCCGCTCTCGAAGCCAAAACAAGGGTAGAGCACGCTTGTGGATCTCATCGAAGTTGCCATAAACCTAGCATTGTGATGTCCTATCCTTGTCATGGATCCCACATGTCCTAGCATTTGAAGATGACATGATGCATGGGTTGACAAAGTTGGGGACAAGCTTGCCAAAATCTGTGGCGGCGTGGCTCAGAGCTATAGATCAGCGCAGGGTCAAAAGGGAGACGAGGAAGGGGCTTGGATGGAAAGGGAGATGAACCTAAGAGGGGAGAGGAGGGGGCTAATGGATAGATTGGGTGGAGGGGAGGGAAGGGGAGCAGAGAGAGAAAACTGCAAAGGATGAGGAGTTGAGATGCAAGAGATTAGGGTTCAAATTATGTGTGCCTCTATTTTTAACTAGGCTTGGTGGACCTTTGGTTGTGTGGGGGCCAACCATTTTTAAAGAGGCAGTCGTTGCAATGGACCACCTTTGAAAATTTATTTTTGAGAGGCAGGGATATCATTTGAACGTCTTAGTTCTAAAATATCTTGTCTCCTAAAATCACTTTAAAGAGGCGGTCATACATAAGTGTCACCTCTTAAAATAAAAGTCTATATCTTGATCTACAATCATTTTTTAGTAGTGACTCTACCAAACTGGTCCCAAAGCTAGCTTAAATGCACTTGGATCATAAGTTGTAAGGAAAAAAAGTCATTAAGAAACCAATGTACTTAAAATTGCTTGCTTTTGCGGTAAATAACTGGCAATAACTGAAGCTTCTCAAAATGTCTTCTTTTATTCATTAATCATCTGTTTTAAAATTAAATTAGCACAAAAGCCAGTAGAAGCCAAAACAAAAAGGAGCCTAAACTCTAGTGCCATAAGTAAATTAATCAAACCCGTCCATCCACGTCTGGCATTAAACTAAACGTAGCACAGTTAGTTTGATTAATTCTTTATGATAAAATCTATGCACCCATGATTAAGTTCCTAAACTCAGCATCAGTGGCTATATTGTTTGTATATTTATTACATGATTAAAAGTTTACTTCCTGTGGTTGGTGATGCGGCCGTCCTATGACAGCACAATCTGAAGATTTGTGGATCAAATCTGTCACATATGTGCTCACAGTAGCGGAGTATCGTGCTTGCATTATTCATGTGTGTATATGCGAGCGTACCTGTCTATATATATATACCATGTTTAAAAAAAAAGTGATGATCTATATGCCGGTGAGTCGCTGCATGTGATGGGCCATGCCCAAAAGTCAGTAAGATTACACGTGTGTGGATATAGAGGCTCGATTTCTATCCATTATCTATATATATATATAAAAGTTAGATTACCCTGCTGCCCTCCTCGCCTATATATAGCTCGCCAGTCCGTCTTCCATGGCACACAACAATTAGTATCTGCAGCTCCATCTTCTTCCTGGAAGGTAAGAAAACACCTGTCATCTCTCTCAACCCATCGGTATGCCTCAATCGTCTCTGGCTCACTGGTCTATGGGACTATGGATCAATTTATCTCTCAACGACTCAACATGTAGCAAATATACTATAAATAAAACCATGCATGCACAATAATCCTTAGCTTTCAATATCTTCATCCTCTCGTTCCATGCATGCATGGTTTTATTTATCTATTTTTTTCCTTCTTATTAGATATTTTACTCCTATTATATATCCTATATAATATGATGATCCATATGCATGCATGAAAAGGTGACAGAAGAAATTGAAGCTAAGGATTATAAGGATGGAAATGGTGCTCCAAATGGGAACTCGCAATTCTTCTCTAGTCTAATTTAATGAACTAAACAGATAATTCTTTCTCTTATTTTTTTCATTTAATTTATTTAGCTAAACTAAAGAAGAACCACGGGTATCTATTTGGAGGATCATCACCACGCATGCACATTGATTTAGTTATCATCATTTAATTATCATCATATGCTTTAGTGGTTGGTTGCATCTCTAACTTGGCCAGATAGAGATCCAGATCAGCGGAGAGAGGGAGATGGCTTCGCACAATAACAATAAGGATGCCAACATCTACCACGCACCAGTCGGTGGCAATGGCTATGGTGGCACTGTCAACATGGGCCCTACGGCACCAGCACCGGCCAAGCCGGAATCACCAGTGGTGACGCAGCATG
>Ga0182004_10001202_pt1 | contig 18462 bp, 27 predicted proteins | sample Sormic07211540_1_FD_120479 | JGI IMG/M metagenome (GOLD analysis project Ga0182004, IMG submission 120479) | Endophyte microbial communities from Sorghum bicolor roots, Mead, Nebraska, USA - 072115-40_1 MetaG | ecosystem: Host-associated > Plants > Roots > Unclassified | place: USA: Nebraska...
AAAAGCTTGCTTTCAATGATGCAATCTTAGAAGGAATAAACTCTAAATTAGATAATTTTTCTTCTGTTGTTAAAGAACAAATAGCATTCAATAAGAAGATAGAATTACAAATAGCCCATTTGGCTTCTACTTTGTCTGCTACCGCTAACCCTGAATAGGTAAAAGGAATATCTACTAGAGGAAGAAAGTCAACACGTTATCCACCTTACGCTAAAGGGGCAAGGAGGCCACCACAATTAGAGTAGGTAGAAGAAGAAGTAGACAGAGACAATATAGAAGAAGAAGTTATACCACAAGATTTGCCACAAGACCTAGAGTTACGGCAAGACTTTCATGACACAAATCTCCTACCGTTTCCACGTAGAAATAGATGGACCAAAACAGATGAACAATTCGGTAAGTTTGTAGAGGTAATTTAGAAACTATATGTCAACATTCTGTTGCTAGATGCCATGCAGGTGCCTACATATGTGAAATACTTATGTGATATCCTCAACAACAAAAGACCACTGCCTTCTACATAAGTCATTAAGCTTACAGAAGAGTGTAGTGAGGTGATTCTAAATTATTTTCCTATCAAGAAGAAGGATCTAGGATGTCTTACTATTGAATCCTCAATTGGAGACCAAAATTTTGAGAATGCCTTATGTGATCTTGGAGCTAGCATTAGTGTTATGCCCAAGAGGGTCTTCGACAAGCTCAACTACTCTACGCTTACACCAACTTTGATGTGTTTGCAACTAGCCGACCAATCAATACATTATCCACATGGATTGCAGAAAACATTCTGGTAAGAATCTGAGACTTTTTCATCCCTATAGGTTTTGTAGTACTTGATATGCAGGAAGTGATGAAGACACCACTCATCCTCGAGAGACCATTCCAAAACATCGCAAATGCACACGTTGATGTTGGAGTTGGAGAAATTAAATTCACTACTAATGGGAAAGAAGAATGATTTGCATTCAAGCCACGACTAGAGCAATGCCAAATATTAGAGTGTCATGAAAAGCAAGAATTAAGGTCATCATCTCCAGACTCAAAGATCAAGCATGAAGAATAATCAAATTGAAGAAGTCGGATTCAGTAGACATAAAAACCCAAACCTTCACCGGGAGGTAACTCGGTAGTTATCGGTCATTTTAAATTTTCACATATTTACTTTCTTAGCTTTTGCATTATTAAAAAGAAATTAAAACAATCATGGCATAATAGTAGAATAAGCACTGAGTAATCAATGCTTACAGAGACTAAAACCTCCGTTAGTGATTTTTATTCCAAAAACAAAAAATACAAAAACACTGTCATTCGAATTCTTATATTCCATAGATTCATTAAAGTAATTTAGTTTTTCATTCTTGTGTCATTATACGGCATAATAGGGAGATATGTGGGACCCACACCCATCTTCTCACACCTCATCACACCTACCATTATTCACCACCATCCAAAAATCAAATTATCATTCACATGCATGCTTGTACCACCTCCACTACTATCTGCAACCAAAAGAACACCGTAGGGTATAGCATTATGAACACTTACATGCCAGTGTCAACACCAGAGAAAGGAGAGAGCAAGCAGCCAAGGTGTGGGGCCGGCCGGCCCCACCACTAAGCCTGTCGGCACCCCCCTTCTTCCTCTTCCTCTCTCTCTTCACTCATTCTCTCCTCTTCCATTCTCAAGTCTAGAGAGCTCTGCTCCCCTCTGTTCTTCACTACGAAGAACACAACTCACCAAAAATCCCACTAGTTGCTTAAGGAAAATCTAGAAAAAATTAAAAGAGAGGGAGATTAGAGTTTTGTTCAAAGCTTCATACAAGGGAAGTGATCTCTCATCCTCTCTAACCCTTCTCCCCTAGTTGTTCCTATTTGTTCCTAATTTTGTTCTTGAAGATGAGTAAGAGACTCAAGAGTGCAGCAAAGAGCCTTGGAAGGGCACTCTACTTCCACTCAACAAGCGGTCAAACTTCATCACGTGCACCTTCACGAGCCGACTCCGGGATGGAGGTCGACACACCATCACCTGTTCTCCATGAATGATCATCCCAAGGTGAGCCACCAAGGTATATCCTTACGGACGACTCTCAAATTACTCTACTCACTAGAACTGAGAAGGGAGTATTTAATTCCATTAAAGACAATGAGTTTTTCCATACACCGGTATTTGATAATGCACTACTCGTAGCAACTGGTATGGACACTGAGTTTGAGTTAGTCTTTAGAATTATGGGATGGGAAATGATTGGTACTGATATGAATCGGCACAAGGGTGGACTGATCTTCACGATAGTAGATCAAAATAACAAGGATGACTTGCTGCGAACAGCGGATAACTAGCTTTATACCTGACAAAGGTTGGATGCGACCAACCGACGGGGAGAGAGGCACCGAAACCGCGAAGACTTTGACTCGATCTCCAAACGACCGTAGAACCACAATCTGGAACTAATCCACACAATATGGCGCAGCCGAACGAAAGCCGTAGAGCACGAAATAGGGGAACCCAGAGGATTCACTTCACAAGTCCAAGAAGAACTAGGAAGAACAAAAGGTTGAGTAAGGCACTCAACAGCGTGGCTGTAATATCATGTAGTTTATCAAATGATAAAAAAAGCCTAATAGCTTAGAGGTAGGGAATATTTATACTTGGAACAACCCTCCTAGATAGGTATGAAAATGAAATTGAGTTTCTGAGGGAAGGTAATGTGAAAGGTCCCCTCAGAATGGATTTCCGAACTGGTTTCGCGTGGCTATTGGACTCCAAAGTAGTTTCCAATAAACTGACTATAACTTCTTATTGGGAAGTCCAAATGAAGAACCATTTCTTGGATGTCAAACAAGACTCAAAGGTCTTTCCAGCAATGTATTCCATCTAGCACGAAGCATTGTAGATCGATACAATTTTACTTGGCAAGTTGTACCAACATTTTGTCACGACAGACTATTGAACTTCTGAGCAGTCTGTACTAATTCTGGTCTGCAGGCATTATGGAGCATCCAAACTGATCGCGACTAGATTCATTTGAAAGTAGACTCGACAAGCTTTCATACAAGTCCTCATGGCCTTCATAGCTTTTGTGAGTAAAAGGTTATGAAGATTTCTTTTCACTGGTCCGTTCTTGAGTCTACTGGTCCATTTTTTACTCTACTTGTCCGTTTTGCTAGTCTGTCTTCTGGGACTTGCACTGGTCCGTTCTTCAGGGTCCGATTTATCCTTCTTTTCTTCTACATACCGGAGTACAATCAATATACAACACTTAGGTAGTATATAATTCTCATTAGTATGAAAATTACAATTACTAAGGAAAGAATTCACCTGCTCTTGTAGCTTCTTGGCACGGCTTCTTGTAAGTGGACATTGATGTGTAGCATTTGAACTTGAATAAGCGTGCATAGCTGGGATGTCCTCAACATTCTTCCCCTCTCGAAAAGGAGTCATCCTCGACTCTTTGAATCTAAAGAAAGGAGATAAATCGATGGCGTTGAAGCTTGTACTCACATTTTTAGAGGCACCCACTCACGAACAGCTTTGATCTTTTCTTCATCCACCTCCACACCATGACCTGAAATAACAAAGCCAAGAAAGACTACTTTGTCGGTGCAAAATGTGCACTTGTCAAGGTTAGCATAAAATTTTTGCTCACGTAGGACAACAAGCACACTTTGGATATGCTCAACATTTTCATCAAGAGACTTGCTGTAAATTAATATATCATCAAAGTAAACCACAACAAACTTGTCAATGAAAGATCTAAGCACATGATTCATCAATCTCATAAAGGTACTTGGTGCATTAGTCAATCCAAAGGGCATTACCAACCATTCATAGCTGTTTTCCACTCATCTCCTTCTGTTATTCTTATTTGGTGATAGCCACTTCTCAAGTCAATTTTAATGAAAATTATTGCACCACTAAGTTCATCAAGTCTAGGAATGGGATGCTTATACCTTACTGTGATATTATTAATAGCTCCATAGTCAACACACATTCTCCATTAACCATCTTTCTTAGGAGCTAAAAGAACAGGGACTGCACAAGGTGAAAGACTTTCCTACACATACACTTTTCTTATCAATTCTTCCACTTGTTGCTGAATTTCTTTTGTTTCCTCCGGATTGGTGCGGTATGCGGCTCGGTTTAGAAGTGAATCACCAGGAACAAGGTCAATTTGATGTTCAATTCCTCTCTTAGATGGCAGCCCCAGTGGTACCTCATCTGGAGAGACATCCTCATATTTTTGTAACACATTAAAAATAACACTTGGCAAAATAGAGGATAAGTCGTTAGTGGAAAGAAAATTTTCCTTGTATAGGATAACAAAGAATGTGGCATTGGGTTCACTGAATTCTTTTAAATCTCCCTTCCTAGCCATCATAACTAATGCCTCTTTTCCCTTTGTCTTGGTTGATTGTGGTTGTGGGGTTTTGTTTGGCTTTGGAAACACTCCATCACTATTTTTGTGGGTCACTCGCATGTGGTTCTCGCTCTCTTGTTGTTTTCTTTTTAGATCATCCTTCAAAATCTCCTCCGGTGTCAAAGGGAGCGAAGAAATTCACTCTCCTTTGTCCATGAAAGCTAGCTTGTTGGTTTTTCCAAAGATCTGAACATCATGATCATATAAGCATAGTCTTCCTAGCAGCAGTTGGCATGCTTGCATAGGCACCACATCACACTCCACATGATCATTATACCTCCCAATAGAGAAAGCAACTGTCACAACATGGTTCACACGCAGCGCACCACAATCATTCAGCCACTGCATCTTGTATGGATTTGGATGATGCCTTTGTTTTAACTCCATTCTAACAACCAATTCCTAGCTAGCAATATTGTTGCAGCTGCCATTGTCAACAATAATTCTACACAACTTTTCTTTGATCATGCCTGAAGTGTGGAAAGATTGCGTCGCTGCCCATTCTCTTCCTTTGCAGCAGTAACACTAAGCACACGAAGAGAAATATAGCAGTTGTTATCACCTTCATCGGGTTGGATCTCATTTTCATTGCTTTCATAATCCTCATCATATCTTGGACCTTCTTCCTCACGATCACTTTCAGATTCTCATTCACCATTCTCATTCACAATCATGGTCCTCCTACTGGGACATTGTGCAGCAATATGTCCACGACCATGGCACTTATGGCACACAATTTCTCTACTACGTGCAGATGAAGTATTAGCTGAAGAAGCAATAGTTGGGGCTGCTGCACTTGTAGCAGGACGCTGCTGATTTCCAGGAGATGATGCTGTAGAAACCGCCATCTTCGAAGGAGCATTAGATGAAGAGGGCCTAGCTGCAGCACCTTGGGACCGTCCCCCATCGAAAGAAGTGTTGGACTTCTGCTTACGCCATGGGGCTGCAATAGAATGACTTGCATAAGATTTTCCACGTGTCCCTTGCTGAATTTTTCCTTTAGTACGCATGCCTTGATCAACATGGTCTTGCAAAGTATGGTATAGAAATATCTCAACAAAACCAGCAATTTCTCCATTGAGACCACCCAAAAATCTTGCCATTTTTTACTCTGGATCCTCTCTAATTACAGTCCGCACTAACAACAGCTCCATCTCCTTATAATACTCATCAACTGATCTTTTTCCATGCTGAAAGCTTGACGGTACAAATCGCCTTCTCATCACTTGCTTCATCTCTTCCCATGTGTTGATATATTCACGGCGCAACACAAGTTGATTCTCTTGTATTTGATTCCATCAAGTTAGAGCAAAACCAGAGAATTCCACTGAAGCAAGATTAACACACCTCTGATCAGAGAGATTATGCACTCTGAAAATTTGATCGCACTACTCAGCTCACTCAAGATATGCATCTACATCCTCTCTTCTAGTAAATTTTGGGATACTCAACTTGACACGAACAATGCTATCTGGGTCTTCCCTATTACGACGGTCATGATGATGCTCCCTATCTCCATGATCAACACACCGTCGATGATCATGGCGCTGCCCGTGCAATCCATCATATGCAAAGGGATTATCATCATACCACTCTTCTTGATGAAAATTATCAAATTCTTCATCATCAAAATGAACACGATGGCCACGACCACGCCCTGAGCCCATCCTCCATCTTGGCCATGATGACTAGCCTGCCTGCCACCACCACGACCATCTCTAAAACGGTCATGTCATGCTTCAGAATTTGTATGCGTGCATCAAGCATCCTCTTCATGGCCTGCAAGAGTGAGTCTGCTATTTGGCACAACTCAGCCTGTGCAGCAGGGGGTTCTTCTTCTCCATGACGATCACCATGAATACTTGAGTTGGATCCTATCATGTTAGCACTAAAACAAAATATAGTGGAATGGGTAAATTTATGGAATCACACAACCTCACCTCTTACTTACGAATGCTCTTTCGTGTTCTCAAGGATATTGAATTGTGCTAGTGTAGGAGCTCAACAGAAGTGATTCCGAGGTCGCAAGGATTACGAGTCGAAAGTCCTAGTTTTAGTTTTTTTGGTGGAGCTATAGGTGGCTAAACAAGGGAGGCTACGGTACTTAAAATCAAGTGGTATAATGTTCTCAAAAGATATAATGTTGCTGGTATATAAATCCCCAAGAATCTGGATATATAAACTGAAATTTTCAGTAAGCAAACCGCAATACAACCCCTTTCCTCTTCTTTTACTTTTCTTTCGGATCTTTCTGTTCTTTTTTTTCTAACTCTTTTTTTATACAAATAGGGGTACGGATAACAAATGAAACACAACACAATATATGAAAAGAGGGTGACTAGCAACGTGATGAACGCAAGATAACAGTACCGTCAAAGGGCTTTAGGATTTTTTTGTAGCTTTTTCAGTGGACTATAGGTGATGAACAAATTAGTAACAAATGATAGATATACTAAATATAAATATGAGGATGGTTGTGAGACCTAATGTGACAACGAAAGCTTTGATACCAGTTGATGGGTATCGATACGAATCGGCATGAGGGCGGCCCGATCTTCACGATAGTAGATCAAAAGAACAATGATAACTTGCTGCGAATAGTGGATAACTAGCTTTATACCTGACAAAGGTTGGATGCGACCAAGCAACGCGGAGAGAGGCACCGTAACCGCAAAGACTTCGACTCAATTTCTGAATGACCGGAGAACCACAATCCAGAACTAATCCGCACAATACGGCGAAGCCGAACGAAAGTCGTAGAGCACAAAATAAGGGAACCCGGAGGATTCACTTCACAAGTCCAAGAAGAACAAGGAAGAACAAAGGTTTAGTAAGGCACTCAGCAGCGTGGCTGCAATATCATGTAGTTTATCAAATGATCAAAAGTTTCCTAATAGCTTAGAGGTAGAGAATATTTATACTTGGAACAACCCTCCTAGATAGGTATGAAAACGAAATAGAGTTGCTGAGTGAAGGCAACGTGAAAGGTCCGCTCGGAATGGATTCTCGAACTGGTTTCGCGTGACTGTTAGACTCCAGAGTAGTTTCCAACAAACTAACCATTACTTCTTATTGGGAAGACCAAATGATGAACTGTTTCTTGGGTGTGAAACTAGACTCAAAGGGCTTTCCAGCAATTTATGCCATCCAACACGAAAAATTGTAGATCGATACAGCTTTACTCGGCAAGTTATACCAACATTTTGTCATGACAGACTGTTGACCTTCTGAGCAGTCTGTACTAATTCTGATTTGCACGCAATATGGAATATCCAAACTGGTCGCCACTAGATTCATTGGCAAGTAGACTCGACAAGATTTCCAACAAGTCCTCATGGACCTTTATAGCTTTGTGAATAAAAAGTTATGAAGATTTCTTTGCACTGGTCCGTTCTTGACTCTACTGGTCCGTTTTTTGACTCTACTAGTCCATTTTGCTAGTTTGTCTTGTGAGACTTGCACTGGTCTATTCTTCATGGTCTGATTTATCCTTCTATTCTTCTATATACCTGAGTACAATGAAGGTACAACACTTAGGTAGTATATAATTCTCATTAGTATGACAATGACAATTACTAAGGAAAGGATTCACCCGCTCTTGTAGCTTCTTAGCATGGCTTCTTGTAAGTGGACCTTGATGTGTAGCATTTGGACTCATACAAGCATACTAGCTGGGATGTCCTCATGAGGAAAATGCTTGCGCTATTAATGAAGAAGGTAGTAAATAGCTTATCATGGAATTTTTGATTACCTTAGAACTAGGATCGGATGAAGTATCATTTAGGCTTTTTAACCAAGAGTTCACAGTCACATGGAAGAACCATAGTACCATACTAGGTTTTTCATCTGCGTGCCCAGTAGATATTGATGATATTCTAAGAGATTTTGACAGAACACAAATATGGGAGAGTGTTGACACCGTTTTTGGACACGTATCTTTGGACATATTTCTAGGAGTTAATGAAATATAGATCGGCAGGCGAAAAAGTGGTGACTGGTTAACAGAGGGGTTGCCGATGGGTTATAATGCCGATGACGAGATAGCACAATGTTACTAAGTCCAGGAACAATAGTTAGTCTGTGCCGATAGCAGATATTGATGGTTGCCGATGCCGATGAAGGGTAGTTTGCCGATGATAGCAGAAGAAGGCATGGGACTTACCGAGAAGGTGACGACGGTGCACCAACCGCCTAGGGTGGATAAATTAATGTTTTCCATAGTTATTAGAGTTTGTTTTGTATACGGATTCTGTCTAGTTTGGAATTAGAATCCTAGTCGTGTCTGATTGTAACTCTTCTGGACAGGGTATAAATATAAACCCAGTAGCAATGTAAGAAATATACACAATCAATCAAACACAAGTTTTTACATCTATTCCAGCATCTACTTTTCGACGACTTCGTCAATCTGCATATTTTCCTTTTACTTACGAGTTCTTAGGAATTCATCGAGTTAAACTCAGTGAGTTCTTGAGTTCTGCGTGAATACCTCTTGGCCGTGACATCCAAGCGCATCGCTGTTGTCCGGACCAAAGTATTCGAGTTATCACCTTTGTCGATTGTAAGGTCAAATCGGCTGGCACGCCTTAATATCGAATCGGGTATTAGCCTTTTCTATTTGCAGATCTATTTTTGCATCAACACATCTTTTGGCACGCCCGGTGGGACCTAGATTCATCATCAAGGTCAACATGTTGAATACAGATTTCGATGCAGACAACATTATTGCCATAACTAAAGCCAATCTCAGAGATGAGTAGAAGCAAGCTATGGCAAATGCTATGGAGGAGTACAAGCAGCTATGTTTAAAGTCCATTAGTCTCAACAGGAGCGGTGAGGTGATCCAAAAGGGAGCATTGCCAATGCCTCGGCAAATCATCTTTGAAGCTAATCCAGGTAAATTGCAAGAGATGGTTGATAGTGCTATTAATCGTGTTTTAATCAATCAATCTAGTGTGCTGTCCAATACAGTTTTCAATGTTGTAGCTAGAACCTTAAAAGAGGGACAGATACCACCATCGTATGTGGGCCCGGCCTATCATCAGCCAGGATCATCATCGGTTACAACTCCATCGGCTCCTCCAGCCGTTGAAGTTACTACTCCTCCAAGCACATTAGGGATAACTAATGGGCAATCTACACCGATGAGGACTAATCCAGCAACATCAGAGGGACAAGTCCAATTAGCTACGGATCTATTGGCATCGGCAATGTCATGATCTATATTCCAAAATTGTCAAATTCCTCCCAACTGGTGGGGATATGGTATGCCCCCAGATTTTGGTGCAAATAGTTCTGGGACGTCTCAAGTGGCTGACATGACAGGCAAGGCTCCTATGACATCGGCACCCTCGGTGTCGCCAATGACTCAGAATCCCTAGTATTCTACAACTACTACTGCAAGGCCTTTTACTGGGAATTCTCAGATGCCGACATTCCAGATACCTAACGCATCGGCGGATCCGCTGCCGACACATCAAAGGTTTATGACTCAAGCAGGGTATGTCAACCCAATGATGACACCCAATTATCAGCCATCGGTAGGGCCTACGCCGATGAATGTTAGCAATGGTTGGACAGGGCAATTTGTTTTCCCACAGATGGCTCAACAGAATCATCAGGCTACCGGACAGGTGCAACTTGGTTTTCAGAATCAAGGACTAATCAATCAGCCGATCAATCATACTCAACAGATCGGTGGCCAACAGACTATGGCCAATGCTATGTTCCCTGGAGATCATGCACATTAGAGACACGTGGAAGCTTATCAGCAGGTGCCGGATCCACAACCCACACATCGGCAGGATGCCGATGCCTATTGGGCCGATAAGATAGCTGAGGTGATGAGGGACCAGTTTGGGATAAAGCCCAAAGTCAACACTTATTCTTATCGGACGCCGTATCCTCCTGTGTATGATTTGATCCCGCTTCCAAATCGGTACAAGGTATCAGATTTTACTAAATTCTCTGGACAAGATGACACATCAACTATGGAGCATGTTAATAGGTTCATCATCTAGTGTGGAGAAGCTGCTAATAGAGATGAGTTAAGAGTTCACTTGTTCTCATCATCTTTGTCCAGATTGGCCTTTACTTGGTTCATTTAATTGCCTCCAAACTCAGTAATTACCTAGGCCGATCTGGAAAAGCAGTTCCATAAATACTTCTTTTCTAGGGTTTACGAGAAGAAACTTACCGATTTAGTCAGGCTGAGGCAACGCAATGATGAATCGGTTGAAAGTTTTGTGCAGAGGTTGTGAGTTGTCAAGAACAAATGTTATAGTCTGGTTCAGGATGATCGGCAGCTAGCCGATTTGGCTTTTCAAGGATTGTTGCCACATATCAAAGACAAGTATGCTTCCCAAGAGTTTGAAAGCCTAAGTCATTTGGTGCAGAGGATTTCTGACCAAGATATTAAGGCTTTTGAGCCTAGGAAAGCTTGGAACAAGAAAGTATCATTTGTTGATGAAGTAACAAGCTCAGATTCTGATGAGGAACCAGTCATCGGCTTGGCAGAGTGGGTGAAGAACAAAAACCCGGTGTCTTGTCCTTTTGGCCATAAGGAACCAGAGAAGTTTGCTTTTGATATCACCAAAGCCGATAGGATATTTGACTTTCTCCTTCAGGAAGGGCAAATCAAATTGTCACCCAACCATGTGATTCCATCGGCAGAAGAGTTAAAGAAGATCAAATATTGCAAGGGGCACGACGCAACGTCTCATAATACAAATGAATGCAAGGTGTTCAGATAGCAGTTGCAATCATCTATAGAGTCTGGGAGGAATAAGTTTGATAGTTCCAAAGCTCAAAAAGCTAATGAAGATTGATCAACATCCTTTCCCCACAAACATGCTGGATGGCAAGGGCAAGACCAAAGTCTTGACATCGGAAGCAGCCGAGAGAAGCGCAACGGTAGACCCAGCATCAAATCACTACCGATGACGCTAAAGGTAAAGGGTTAATCCAGGAAGGCACCAGTTTTGGAAGACATCCTCGGTCTGGCATTGTGATCACTCATAGGAGACATCGGAAAACATGGCAGCAGCGTGAAGATCGGTATCGCCGCCATCAATAGGATCGAAGCCGAGAAGAAGAAAGGCGTCGACAAGAGTGGAATTGGCATAGAGATCATTGGAATTGCCCGTTCTTCATCCACTGTTGGGAACAAAACATCAAGTTACCAACTGTTAGAGACCGCCCTGAGTGCAATGGTTATAATCGGCATGATAGACCAAATCGGCGATATCAAGACGATGATCGGCGATTTAATGGGTCGATTAGAGGAAGGACATTAGTTCACGATCGGCTGGGGGGCAGGCTTAGTGTGTATGATAGGCTTGGTGAATGTGTCAGCTATTTTCCCAGAAATCAAGAGAAACTTGAGGATATGGCGGATGCACGAGTTCCCGATGAGTTTATTTTTTGCAGAGATGCTAATATTCATCGGGTCGAATCAAGGGGGGTTCAGTATCAACCGGTGAGGCAACCACAACTTCCCCAATGGTGTCTAGAAGGATTGACAAGGACACAGAAAAGAAGGATGCAGCAAGAACGGCAGGAAGAATTGAATCAGGAAGAGAATTCTTCTAAGGCTAAGAATCGGCAGTAGTCAGATAACAAGGGAAAGGGGCCATCGGCAGATGTTAACATGGTATTTATGTTGCCGATGGAATTTCTTGCACCCTTTAGTGATAATGAGGAGGTAGATTTTCCTAATCAGATAGCTCAGTTGGCTCTTGACCCAATGACATCTATCTTTGAAAAGCCGGCTGATGATGAAAGGCAACATCTTAAAGCTTTATTTGTCAAAGGTAGGATTGATGGACAGCCGATGACCAAGATACTCATTGATGGTGGAGCTGCTATCAACATTATGCCTTATGCAGTCTATCGGAAGCTTGGCAAAGGGGATTAGGATTTTACCAAGACCGATATGATGTTGAAAGACTTTGAGGGAAATGTGTCTCCAGTCAAGGGGGCTATATGTGTTGAATTGACCATCGGTAGCAAAACTTTGCCGACGACTTTCTTTGTCATTAGTGGAAAAGGTGCCTACAATTTATTATTGGGGAGAGACTGGATTCATGCCAATTGTTGTATTCCCTCTACAATGCACCAGTGCTTGGTTCAGTGAGTAGGTGACAAGATTGAAATTGTCCCAGGAGATTCTTCGTACGTCATTGCATTGGTAGAGGCACATATTTATGAGAAGACCAGATGCATTTCAGGAGAAGTTTGGGAGAAGGATTTTCTCAAGGTTGCCGATTATGAAATTCCACCGATCCAAGCAGTCGGTTCCGATGAAGAGTTTTAATGGATAGGTTCACCGATGACGGAAAATTAGGTCAGGGGTTTACATCAGCTGATGATCTAGTAGAAGTAGATACAGGTAATGGTGATAGGCAAAGGCTTACTTTTATTAGTGCTAAGTTAGAATCTGAGTGTAAGCAACAATTAACCGAATTGTTAAAGGAATATAAAGATTGCTTTGCTTGGGATTATACCGAGATACATGGTTTAGACCGATCGATTGTTGAGCATCGGTTGCCTATCAAGTCTGGGTTTTGGCCGCATTAGCAACCAGCACGCCGATGCAATCCTAATATTCTTCCTGATATTAAGGCCGAAATAACCAAACTTATTGAAGCTAAATTTATTCCGCAATGTCGGTATGCCGAATGGATTTACAATGTTGTTCCTGTTTATAAGAAGAATGGGAAGCTTTGTGTTTGCATTGATTTCAGGAATCTTAATAAAGCTACGCCGATGGATGGGTATCCAATGCTAGTTGCCAATTTGTTGGTTGATGCTGCAGCTGGATATCGGGTTATTAGCTTTATGGATGGCAATGCAGGTTACAATCAATTATTCATGGCTGAAGAAGATATTCCCAAGATAGCATTTAGGTGCCCTGGCCATGTTGGATTGTTTGAGTGGGTAGTCATGACCTTTGGTTTGAAGAATGCTGGTGCTACCTATCAGAGGGCTATGAATTTCATCATTCACGAGTTCATCCGCAAGATAGTGGAGATCTATATTGATGATGTGGTGGTTAAGTCTAGAGATTTCACAAAACATCTAGCCGATTTGCGAAAGGTTTTGGAGTGCACAAGGAAACATAGTTTGAAGATGAATCCTAATAAATGTGCATTTGGTGTATCGGCAGGACAATTTCTTGGTTTCATGGTGCATCAAAGGGGGATTGAAATTAGTAGGAGATCCATTGATGCCATCAACAAGATAGTTGCTCCCACTAATAAAACAGAACTTCAATCATTGATCGGTAAGATAAATTTTATCAGACGATTTATATCTAATTTGTCTGGTAAGATTCGTGCTTTCAGTCCTTTGCTGAAGTTAAAAGCCGATCAAGAATTTGTGTGGGGAAAAGAGCAACAGTTAGCATTGGACGAAATCAAGAATTATTTGACGAATCCTCCTGTTTTAATTCCACCTCAACAAGGAAAGCCTTTCAAATTATATTTGTCTACTGATGGGATGGTCATCGGTTTGGCTCTAATTCAAGAATTTGAAGGGAAAGGACGTGTGATTTATTATCTAAGTAGAAGATTGGTGGACGCTGAAACGAGGTATTCGGCAATTGAAAAGTTGTGCTTATGTTTATACTTCTCTTGCATCAAATTGAGGCACTACTTGCTATCGGCCGAATGCACTGTTTTATGCAAAGATGATGTAGTCCGATACATATTATCAATGCCGATTATGAGTGGTAGAATCGACAAGTGGATACTAGCGTTGTCGGAATTTGATCTACGCTACGTGTCAGCTAAGGCAGCCAAAGGGCAGATTATGGCTGATTTTGTGACTCAACATTGTGGTATAGTGAATGCTTTGGAAATCGTTCCTTGGACGCTTTTCTTTGATGGATCGACATGTGACCGAGGGGGCAGGAATTGGCATAGTCTTAATTTCTCCTCGGGGAAAGAAGTATGAGTTTTCTTTGCCGATTGTTGCCACGTCAATGAATAATCAGGCTGAGTACCAAGCACTGATCAAAGGGTTGGAATTATTGAAGGAAGTTCATGCTGATGCTGTTGAAATCTTTAGTGATTCTATGCTTGTTATAAATCAGTTGGCTGGAATTTATGAATGCCGAAGTGAGGTTTTAATAACCTACTATGAAAAGTGTGTACAACTGCTAAAGGAATTCAAAGACTTCCGATTGGAGCATGTTCCTCGATTGCATAATGAAGAAGCTAACCGATTGGCCCAACACGCCTCGGGATATCAACCCATTTCGAATGTGTTATTGGTATTTGATGCCGATGATTGGAGAAGGGAGATTATTGATTATCTAAAAGATCCATCTAAGAAAGTTGAGATGTGTGTTAGGTTTCAAGCCACAAAGTATGTACTCCTTGAAGAAGAGTTGTATTAACGGACGGTAGATGGAGTTTTGCTCAAATGTTTGGGTAATGATGAAGCTAGAAACTTGATGGGCGAAATTCATGAAGGAGTATGTGGAGCACATCAATCGGTTTTTAAGATCAAATGGATGATTAGAAGAAACAGATATTATTGGCCGACTATACTTGAAGATTGCTTTAAATATTCAAGGGGTGTCAAGGATGTCAAAAGTTTGGCAATATTCAGAGAGCGCCCACATCGGCCATGAATCCTATTATCAAGCCTTGGCCGTTCCGGGGATGGGCTCTTGATCTAATCGGTCAAATTTATCCACCATCAAGCAAAGGACATAAGTTTATCATAGTCGCTACCGATTATTTCACTAAATGAGTTGAAGCTATTCCTTTGAAGAAAGTAACATCGGCCAACATGATTGATTTTGTGAAGGAACACATTATCTACCGGTTTGGCATTCCTCAAACGATCACTACCGATCAGGGTACTATGTTCACATCGGGGGAGTTTTATGAGTTTGCAATCGTTATGGGGGATCAAAGTGTTGAATTCTTATCCTTACTATGCTCAAGCTAGTGGACAGGCCGAGGCTTCTAACAAAAGGATTATTAAGCTTATTAAACGAAAAGTTGAAGAAAATCCGAGAAGATGGCACGTATTGTTAAATGAAGCTTTATGGTCATATCGGATGGCATGCCATGGATCGATCAAAGTTTCACCCTATCAATTGGTGTATGAGCACGATGCGGTATTACCATGGGAAATTAAGATTGGATCTGGGCGGGTATCTTTTCAGAATCAATTGGCTGCCGATGACTATGCTATTTCGATGAAAGATGAGTTGGATGATTTAGTAGAGCATCGGTTGAGGGCTTTAATTAGTATAGAAAAAAATAAGAAAAGAGTTGCTAAATGGTATGATAAAAAGGTGCAGGCTAAAGAGTTTACCGATGGAGATTTGGTGTGGAAGTTAATTCTACCGATTGGGGCTAAAAGTCCAAAATTTGGAAAATGGTCTCCTAATTAGGAAGGTCCTTATCGGATAAGCCGGTCTGTTCCTAGCAATGCTTATATTTTAGAAACTCTCGAAGGAGTTGAATTTCCCAGAGCATTAAATGGAAAATATTTAAAGAAGTACTACCCAAGTATTTGGGTTGACGCGTGAAAGTTTAGATGCCGATAACACTCCTATCATCTGGATGAACTGTATCTAGGATCATGCATAATGTTTAGGTGCCGATAGTAGTCCTATCGGCTGGACCAAAATGATTAGAAGTTTTCTAAGGGCAGAATTGAGCGAATTGCCCATAAAAAGCTCACAGATTCAGTAGAGCTTGGATTGTAGATATGGCGCACAGACGGATCTGGTTGGCCTCTTCTATCTCTCGAATATCTTCATCGACAGAACTCTATCGGCTTCAGCTTTTTCTTCATCTGTAGTGCTTTGCGGGCTTGGATATTTCTTTATTGCTGAAGAGTTCTGAGCATTTCAGGTAGCTGGCTTTCCTCTTGGTGAGCTTGGATCAGGGCCTCTTCTACCTGTTTGAGTTCAGCTAACAGAGCTTCTCTTCATGCCGATAGATCAGAAATCTTCTGCTTTAGCTCAATCCCTGAGGACTGTAGAATGCCGATGCTCTTGTGTTTTTCATTGGCAGTGCGTTTTACTTGCATTACTTCCTCTGTGAGTCGGGCATGAGCAACTTTATCGGCAAGACGCTGAGTGGCTTTCTGATATTGGAGCTGATGACTTTCTAAGTGTGCAGCTTGGAAAAGGACTTCTTCTGCATCAGCTGGGATCTGACCACGAAGAGTCTTGAACAAAGCCTTGGCTGTATCGGAATCATCTACCAGCTAGGCTGTATCTTGATGCTGCAGAGCCAACAAGCCTTCTAGCTTTGCTTTGATCTCTGCCGATGAGATTCCCACCGCCTGAGAAGAGCTTGCTTCTTCACCTTCGTCATCGAAGATGTCGATGGCAAAGGAGAATAGACTATCTAGGGAATCTTGTTCCTAGAAACGGAAAAGGATAAGTTACGCAAAGCCAGGTATTAATGATGAAAAGTCTGAAAGAATCGAGCGACTTACTTGCTCTAGAAGAATTTCATGCCTCTGACGTGGAGAAGCAGTCGGTACTATGGGTCGATCGGCTGAGGTCGTTGATGGAATAACTTCAACTGAGAAATTACAAGGATGATTACAGTTTGCAAAGATGAAATTCATCGGTGATAATTCTATGATCAATACTTCACCTTGAGGAGGTATGGTGATTGATTGTTCTGGAGGGGTGGCCCATGATGTGCCCGGATCTGCCGGATCAGCAACCTGTTCAGAGACATCGGCTGGTGTTTCTTGCTGGGGTGCTTGCCGAGGAGGAGAAGATACTTCTTGTGTATGGGCTTCCGGTGAAAAAGGCGATGATTCTACATGGATCGGCGATGCTGCACGAGGGGGAGATGATGGTGCTGTCCTCTGGCGCTTTGGTTGCGACTTGGTGCTCTTGGGGCCTTTTCTCTTAGCTTGACTGGGCTAGGGGGCATCGGCACTGGATGCTTGAACACTTCTGGTCCTAGCTGATTTGCCAGTTTGTTGTTGCAACAGCCAAAATTTCATGAGTAAAAGCATAAAGGAATATTGATGAAATTTTGTTGAAAGATGAAATTACCGTTGAAGTTCCTGTTGCGGCCGATGTGCCCTGAAAGGATGATATAAGTATGGGATGAAATCAGTGCAAGTAGAAGAAATTAAGGAGTTTTACCTTGAAAGCCTGTGCTAGGGTGGTCGTGGCTACCGATGGGGATGCTTTTGACCTCTTGGTGGTCGTCTTCTTGAAGCGCACGTTGCGGTGCGCCAGAGCCGCTAGACTTGGTGTGTGGTGGCCGATCAAGGAAATCGGACTTGATTGAAGAAGATCAATTGGCTTCCTACTCTTGCTGACTGTCGGTGCTGGATTATCGACTTGTTTAAAAAGGGAAAGTAAATAAGTTGCCGATAGGATCAGAAATAATAGAAGGGTCGAGGTATTGGTAAAAACTTACAATGTTATCAGGAACTTTGTAGTCAGGGTCGATCATGCCACGGTATGACTGGGCCGATGCACTGAACAGGTGCTCCTTCCACTCCTCCCACCATTGTTTATACTGCTGAGTAATAAAAAGAGCTGGTACCCATGCCGATAAATCGATGTCTGTCGTATCGGCATTTAGCTGAAGCTGAGCTATCCTTGTGCACTCGAGCCCACTGGTTATTATCTCCCTTGGCTTCACCACATCAGCATAACAGAGTCTGATAGGTAGTTGGCCGAAAGCTAGTTGGCGAGCTAGTGCTGATGGATTGTAAAACTCATAAGTGGGGCTAGTGTTTTTCCCACTGCCAAAGGTGTTCACTGGAATGGCCCTCGGGGTGATGATTGTCATCATCAAGTCATTATCCTTTGTGAGGGCTTCGTCAAAAGGGTGGAAGATGAGTGGGAATCTAGTGTTTGGATCTTCGTAAGGCATCCAAGCTCATTGTTCTTTAGTAAGGCCATCATATTGTTGACGCTAGCTAACACCATTTAGATACTAGGTTGTCATCCCTAGCATGGCGCCAGAGTGTACAAAGGTATTTATAAATGTAAAGGCTCTCTAGAAAATAATCTATTCTATCCGCAAGCGCACAGATAA
>Ga0182004_10001203_pt1 | contig 18461 bp, 22 predicted proteins | sample Sormic07211540_1_FD_120479 | JGI IMG/M metagenome (GOLD analysis project Ga0182004, IMG submission 120479) | Endophyte microbial communities from Sorghum bicolor roots, Mead, Nebraska, USA - 072115-40_1 MetaG | ecosystem: Host-associated > Plants > Roots > Unclassified | place: USA: Nebraska...
GCATCGGTCAAGCGGTGTCGGGCATCCGAGCCTTCCTCGTCGGGCCTCATGCACCACAATTCCAACAGACCCCTACCACCACCGCCACCACCGTATTTCTAGCAGGCTTAGCCGGTGCCACCTTTGCCCTCTACAGCCTTGGCGGCAGCTGCTGCCTACCCTTACAGGATGCCAGCCTATGGCACGATGTTGCTGCCATTCCAGGACATGCAGTCAACGGTGCTGCCGTTCCTAGGCATGCACCCCACGACACCATTGTTCCATGGCGTGCAGGCAACCGCCCCAGTTCCCATCCATCAACTACGGATGTTGCGCCTCCAGCACCCATTCACCGATGGGATCTTCTATAGGGGCATTGGCGTCCAGCAGATCCAGGACGAGGGTGAGAAGTCACAATAGATTGAGGAGCCGATGGACATCATGATGAAGCCAACGAGGAAGATGCTTACCCGCCAGGAATCAGCGGTGGTGCGTCTGCTGGGTGTTGCACATGGCCTCTTGGCCCATCGGCGGGTGCGGGTGATGCGTGATCGGTAGCTGATTCAATCATGCATCCGTTCCTAGCTCCTCCAAGTTGCTCTTCACCAGGCAGAGGACCTTGTTCTTGTCCGCTATGTCAGGGATCTAGGGCATGTGGATGAGCACACGGGCAGTGGGTATGTTGTTTGGCACGCAGGTGGCGAACTCAAAGTTTTTGATGGCGATAGGAGGGGCACTACCCTCCTTGTCGCTCTCCATTGAAAGCCCTCCACTCTCCTCTCTGCAATACAGACCAGCAGCCATGTAGCGGGGACAAGGCATGGGGTCACCGTGCGGGAGCACACTGCCTAGCTTTTTCACATTCTGCTACCGGCCACAATGAGGGCGTCTTCGCTGATCACTGCGGTGACCACTTCCTAGGGGCCACACTCATGCAACCCTTTCGTCCAGATGGTGTCCATGGGATCTAGGTTGCTATACACGTGCAGGTCTAGCGTACAGATGGTGTCCACCTTATGTGCAGGAGTCAAAAATATAGTGTCCCAATTCATTTTAGGTTCAGAATAATAAAATAAACCAAGATATAAAAGGCTTGTTTTTAAGTATTAGGTTTGTGTCGAGTCGAGTCATTATTATAAGTTGGTTAGGTTGTAGCTTGAGGATGAGCTACATGTCTAGGTGGGGTGTAATAAGAGTATGTTAGGGACCTATTGGGCCTAGGCTGGCGTCATAGCCCATTAGTGTTAGGGTTAATTAGAGATAAGGATCATTTGCTTAGGGGTCAAGTAAACATTGCCTACAAGTCAAGTAAACCTCTCTATATAAGGAGAGGAGATGTATCAATCTAATCAAGCAAGAATTAAGAAGAAAAAGACTTCCCTCTTGCCCGGTAGTGGACAAGGCCCCCGACCGGCCTTCTCTCGCCCTCACAGCTCTAGCCACCGCATAACACCCACTGTGAATAGTACCCATGGGTACTGTAGCTCTGTGGGTATTGTAGCGCGTCAACCGCCATTCCTCCCATCAACTCTCTTCACTCAATCCCAACATTCATAACAAGAACCACTATGGAAGAAGAGATATACTTTTTTTTGGGAAAGAAGAAGAGATATACAATGAATAGAGTTAAGTTTGGTGATGAATGTCCCAAAGTTTTTTCACAGTATAGCGACCATCTCATTTAGGAGGAATTCCATCCCTCAACTCTTGAATGACTAGGGATTCTGGATTCTAGATCATGAAGGTAAGACATTGCTTCTCTAGAATTCATTTTAAAACACATGGGAATTTCCTCACATCCTGTCATGGTCTTTTATCTCGACACTCTTATTGATGCTATTCATAGTCTGGATGAGCTAGTGCTGCCTTTTCATTATATGGAGATTGATTCGATTGTCAGACCCATGCTTCCTAATAAAGCCCAAAGCCCTGATGGTTTTAATGTCTGTTTATGAAGAAATGTTGAACAATTATCAAAAATGACTTTTATGCAATTTGTGAAGAGTTTTATAGTGGTTCAGCAAAACTTGAGTGCACCAATACCTCATTCATTATTCTGAAGATGGTCAGTGCAACACCCAGCAGACGCACCACCAGCAGATGCAATGTGCTTGAGAATAACTGACTGCAGCCTATCCACTAGAATTTTGGTAAGAACATTTAGATGATATTGAGAAGCGAAATAGGCCTAAAATCACTGACCATCTTCAGGTTGCCAATTATAGGCCTAAACTTGAGTGCAACCTGAAGATGGTCAGTGATTTTAGGCCTATTTCGCTTCTCAATATCATCTAAATGTTCTTACCAAAATTCTAGTGGATAGGCTGCAGTCAGTTATTCTCAAGCACATTCACAGTAAGCAATATGGCTTCATTCGGTCTCACTTTTTTTTGATGAACCAGGAGAGGTGAAGCCCCTACTGGAATTTTATTAATTATATGTACAAATCATTACAAGTGTAAGCTCAAGATACATAAAAGGTATGAAAGCAAATAGCAAGAATTACACAAAGTGTTCTAGCCATTGATCAATATGGGGATGTAATCATGTCGTTTCTCTTAGAATAACTAGAGCAAACTCGTTTATGAAAACACTTTTGCATCTCTGAACTGAGTGTGCGAGATTTCTTAAAATGATGTCATTTTTTTCATCATCCAAATAGCACAACACATTGTGACAATAATCTCCATGAAGAAAGTTGCCCTTATCTGATCCCTGATGCTTTCTAAAATGAGTGAAATGTCATCCGAATTTGGTAGCATAAGGCATAAGGGCAATGAAAGAGCATATGAAACAAATCTTCTGGAATGTGCATAGTGCAAAAGACACAATTGTATTCATCAAGCCGCATGCCCTTCCGTTTTAATAGAGCTACTGTACTGAGTCTAACTTTTAAGACCAGCTAGAATAAGAATTTCATTTTATTTTGACAGGCCGATGTCCACAACCATCTGAAAGATCTATGAACCTGCTGGTGGTCAATTAACTGCTTATAATCCTGCCTTGAAGAACACTACAAGGAATTAACCCTGATACAACGGTGGAAAAGCATTGCAATAGACCCTAAAGTGTTGCAAAAGACACTATCGCAACCCTTTTTTTTTTGGTTGTGAGGCGTTGCCACTACTTCCGTAGCAATAGCCTTGCGCAACACTTTGTTTGGTGCGTTGTAAGAGCCATTCCTCTTTTGCAACACAAGCTTGGGTTATTACAACGTCATGTATTGTTGCAATTTAGAGCAAACACAACTACCCTAAGTGTTGCAAATTGATCTATTGCAACACGTCCGACGTTGCCAGATATATGTATTACCACATATTCAAAGAGTAGCAATAGCTCCACTTGCAACGTCAGTGGTCGTTGCTACAAACCTTCTTGCAATGGTCAAGTAACATTGCAAAAAAAAAGTATATGTATTGCCACCACATCTAAATGGATGCCACAGCATGGACCCTTGATTGCAATGACTCATATTTGGTTGCTACAGTCTTCCCCACTATTATCACACTCTGCATTACTGTTGCCACACCTTGTGTGGGCATGCTGTGGTTGCAGGAAGCTCCGTACCTATTGCTACCAATACAATTGCGGTTGTTATAGTTGGGTCCTGTATTGCCACGATGAAAGTTAGTTTTGTTGCTATAATTACTTGTTTTTTTGCAACAAGTATAGGTGTGTTGTTATAGGTGAAGGCTCTATTGCAACACTTGACGTTTAAATAACATGAATTGTTTGTTGTTGATACACAAATGGCAACGCTGAATAATTAATTCGAACCTTGTTATTGCATCGCTACATCTGGTAGCTTCAAACAACAATTCCACGCCAACAATATATGATGAATGAAGTAGACATCCATTAAACAAAAATATAATTTTTTTCATACAAATCATCCATAAACTCATGAAGCATAGTAATATTTACACATAGTGGACCTAAGAAAAGGTGCTTTTGAGCAGTTGAAACTAAAACAATCTAAGATGTGTAGTTTGACTTCCATCATCCCATCTCTCTTGCACCCTACTCAAATTCCATTTGGGTCCTAAAAAATAATAATAACAATGGCATACATCAGGTAGTCTGAAATAGTAATATTTACACATAGTGGACCTAAGAAAATCGTCTATGAATTGTCGTCTTGTTGAGTCTTATGTCTAAGCCGTTTCATAGCTGCAGTTTCCCTCAGTGCTTTTGAAGTAGTAAAATTCACTGGCCCATTCCCTCCTAAATGTTTCTTATTGAAAGAACGACTAGTACTATTATGTCCTGTAGGTGTGAGCTCTGTTTGTGGCGTGATTGTAGGTGTGAGTTCTTTTTCCATTGGGCTGCTATCTCCGTTAACCTGCAAATCAATAGTTAGAGGCAAAATTAGACCCCATCATATTGAATATATATGGCATGGCAACATTATGTAAACCTTCATTATCAAAGTACCTGCTGATTAACCAAGTCTTCACTTTGTCTAGTTTCATTCCCTTGACCAGGGCATGCTGGAACAACATTGTCTCCAAGGCTTGCTGCAACAACATTGTCTCTAAGGCCTGCTGCATCAACATTTCTCCAATATGTTGCCGAGTTACAGACTGCATTTCATGTTTGGTCAAACAATCATTAGAGCATATGAGTTTGTCAAATATACATGGTCTATAGGCAACTTGAGCACATGATTTCATTTGATCACGGAAAGCAATGGAAATACAAAACAAGTGGATACGTATACAACTAAGACAGATAATCACATTAACTAACAACTGAAAAATATGAAAGCACATGATCTGCACATATATCTTCTCTATTTCAGAAAGAAATAAAAAATAGATTATAAAAAGTCAGAGCCCTGAGAACATGTTGCACGATGTCATCTACTAATGGAAGTACAATGAAGTAAATAGACTATACCTGTTGTACTGAAATTTGTCCAGGAGCTGTTGGGTTTGTAGCCATGAACTCTTGCCTAAGCACTTCTCTATTGGCTGGCCTCGCCTTTCTCAATTCTTCCATCTCACGCATATGCTCTTCCCTTTTAGCTTCCCTTTCAGCGTCCTGGGCTTCCATTCTTTGTAGCAGCTGGTTTAACGTCATGACTGATACAGTGCTGGTAATCCTCAGAAAGAAGCTGCCTTCTAGTTGGGTACTTTGCCATGTATCCATTAGCATGGATCTTGGTTGATTTGCATTGTGTTGCTTCCTTGTAGGTTGGCTGGAAAATATGGTTTTCCTCCACAGTTGGGATGGCACCTCGACTTGCTTCCTTCTCAGAAAGTTTGGTGCTAGCATATTCCTAACAAGGATACATAAACAAAAGTAGTTAACTAAAAATGTAATTGTAGGCCTTCACTGTAGATCACTTAGTATGGTTTGAACAATTGTAATGTACTCACATAGACATTGTTAGATTCTTGGGTTGCCCATTATCCATTCTTGCAGTGTGTCATCATAAAAAGGTCCAAGTCATTTGGCACATCACCAGTTATAGGGTCCCTCTAAAGTTTTAAGAATATAAAAAATTAGCGACATTTCATCATGCAAGGAAGCATATACACGTGGTTATCAAGTTATTACCTTCTCATAGCTTAACTGAGAAAAAGCCTTTGATCTTGTCACATGGTTTATCTTTCGATTCATCCGATTATTAGAATTCTTGCTACTAACCCTCTACACAAGGAGTAAATTTTAAAAAATAATAATGCATACTTGAAACATATGAGTACTTCATTCAGCAAGTGCAGTTGGCCACAATATTAAAAAAATGCCTCAAACTTGGAATTGTTCGCTCCCATAATACATGACCAGATAGTGCGATTCCACAATGTCCAAATCTCAGGCTTGTGTCTCATCCTCTCCTCAGAGGTGTCGTATGCCCTGTACGTAGCACTGATTGTGGAGCGCCATCCCTTGTATCACTCATTTGCAATGGTCCATATCTTTTTCTTGTTGTCCATGGTGTCCTCAATGTCCCACTTATTCTAATGAACATAATCACATACTTTGTCAAACAATAAATAATTTGGTTACAAAAATGTGTATGCTACCAAAACAATTCTGAAGCTTACCAGGATTTCAGATGCTAGTTTTTTTCACATCGACATGGATATCTCTCCATGTTCTCACTCCGATAAGTGGTGTGTGTTTCCTTGTAAACAACACAATTTCATCAGTAAATGTCCGTGCGTTCTCACTTGCAGCTCCTCCAAGTCTAGAGAACTCGATTTTAAGTTTTTGACAACCAGACTTGGATCTCTTGTTGCTTGCTGCCAATCCTTTCATCGCACCTTGTGTCTTCCTCTTTTCAGAACCTTGTCCAACAAACCATGTATAATGCAAGACATCAAATAATATTGTTTACATAGGGACAATGGATCTGAACATCAAAATGAAAGTCAAGCATTCCTTACTATTTCCTAGTGTTGTTCCACGCCTGGCATGTGATGGTTGATTTTGAGGTTCTACTGGATTGCAAGTTTGACTTGACATTATTACATCCGTTTGAATCCTAGGGCTGTCAAATGCATCTAGAAATAGTATATATAGGTCACATGTGTAATCTATAAATGGTTTGTGAAGAAAAGATATATTATAATTTGGGAAAAGATATTATATTACTAATATCATCAGATTCTCCTTCCACAATTAACCATTCTTTGTAACAACAGACTGTGTCATTCCTGGATATATCTTTGAAATCTGTAAAAAGACTGCTGATATTAGTGATGAGTTCCCAATGCAATATTATATGAAAATAACCTTTTGAAAATACGACAGAAGCATATATATATCTCTTACCCAAGCAATTTCCCTCTTCATGTATTTCCCTAAGCCACCACTTGTGATCAAGACCCATCGTCTGTGTCATCTTTAGTAATTGATGAAATTCTAGGCAATTTTATGGGTGTTATTTCAACATTTCTCTCTGTTATTTGATCCCTAGACAGGACTAATGTGATCTCCCTCTCCGCTAAATTACATGTTACCATTGCATTTGCATCATCATCATATTGGATCTCTTTTAGTGTTCCTTCTGCATTACCACATCTCTTTTTTAATACAGGTAGTCCCTAGAAGCATACCCCAAACCTAATTCATTGTTATTAAGTTGCCAAACATCAGCTGATCCTTTGTGATTGTGTAACTAGCAAATTCTTGCCCCCCCCCCGATGCATCCTTGCAAGTGAAAAACATAGTCCATGTTTCTTCTGAGCTGTCACATAGAAATTAATTAGAGAGAACCATACAAGCACAAATTATGAAACAATATCTCTACCTCAATACTTGATTTGCAATTTTCTCTAATGGAAAAAGCTAGTACAATACATGTGCATACAATATCTATACCCAACAGTTACGTTCAACCATGAAACCCACCCCCCTCTCCTTGATCTAGCAGAAAGGAGGTCTGGTCCTGAATATATCTTTGAAATCTACCTATACCTATTGTCACCATTCTGAAAAGAACGCTACTGGCCTTGTACTCCATGGCTGCCATCACTTCCATTGCTGGGCGAAGGGGTCGATGTACTCGACGAAGGTGTCCGCCTAAAAAGCGACATCGTCGCCCTAGATCGTGACATCGTGGACGTGGTGCCAGTTCCGGGCGCCAACGAAGGTGTTGCCGCGTTGAACGCAGGTGATGGTCTCTCTGACGCAGCAATTGCCGGAGTTGATGCCGATGCAGCAGGTGTCCCCGTCGTCGGTGTGACCCATCCCTCTGAAGGGCTCACCATCTTCTTCCCCTTCTTTCTACATTGAAACCCTAAATACCACCTGGCGGCGGCGAGTAGCCTCCCTAGCGCTCTCCCAATTTGTTTAGCGCTACTGAAAGGAGAACATGGGACCAGTCATGCTTTAAATGGCAGGTGGATGGGGATTTGGCATGAGGTTTTCGCTACACTGCATGCGCGCGGCACCGAGCAAGTTTTGATCATCAAAAATCTAAGGCAGCGGGCCAGGTTGTTACTTAATTTCCAAAATCCAAAACCCTTTTACGTACCTCTCCCGTGTATGTTGTACATGGTAATTTTGAAACTTTCTCAGAATTAGTTGAAACTTTTTTCTCAACACTATGCACCTAAATGAGGTGTCCATGCAAGGTTTTAGATTTTTCTAGGTAGCTTAGGATATTTTAACATTTATCCTAGAGAGAATCAATAAATAATTATAGTAATAGGTAAACTTGGTGTGAAAATTGCACAGATGCACATAACATCATGATACATCTACATAAACATCGCAAAAAAAATCAAACAATTTGGTGAATGTTGTACTACACATCCCCCAAACGGATGAGCATCTCTTAGTCACAAGTTCATGTGTGAGAGATGTGTGTCTTTGTAAGCATATGCATCACAACTTTCTCAGAATTAGTTGAAACTTTTTTCTCAACACTATACACCTAAATGAGGTGTCCATGAAAGTTTTTAGATTTTTCTAGGTAACTTAGGATATTTTAACATTTATCCTTGAGAAAATAAACAAATAATTATAGTAATAGGTAAACTTGGTCTGAAAATTGCACAGATGCAGACACCATCATCATACACCTACATAAACATATCAAAAAAATTTCAAACGATTTTGTGAAAGTTGTACTATAGATCCCCAAACGGATGAGCATCTCTTACTTAGTCACAAGGTCACGTGTAAGAGATATGTGTCTTTGTAAGCATATACATCATAACTTTATTAGAATCAGTTGAGACTTTTTTCTCAACACTATACACCTAAATGAGGAGTCCACACAAGTTTTCAAATTTGTCTAGGTAGCTTATGATATTTTAACATTTATCCTTGAGAAAATCAACAAATAATTACCGTAATAGGCAAACTTGGTCTGAAAATTGCACAGATGCATACACCATCATGATACACCTACATAAACATCATAAAAAAATTTCAAACAATTTGGTGAAAGTTGTACTACACATCCCCAAAGCGGATGAGCATCTCTCACTTAGTCACAAGGTCATGTGTAAGAGATGTGTGTCTTTTGTAACCATATGCATCACAACTTTCTCAAAATTAGTTGAAACTTTTTTTCTCAACACTATACACCTAAATGAGATATCCATGTAAGTTTTTAGTTTTTTTAGTTACCTTATGGTTTTTCCCATTTATTCTTGATTAAATCAAAAAAATTACTTTAATAGGAAAACTAGTTCTAAAAAGGGCACAGATGCACACAACATCACGGGACACCTTCATGATCATCCAAAAAAGATTCAAATGATTCGGAAGTGGTAGTACACATTTCCCAGAAGGATGAACATCTCTCACATAGTGACAAGTGCTAGTACACATTTCCCAGAATGATCAACTCTGCAATTCTGCATGCAGTTTGCCCCCATGTTCTTGCCGTTAACATGACATACCTAATTAGCTCTATGAAGCTTCAATGACGCCTGGGTCCAATGATGCTGGGGCCCACAATTTTGTGAAAGATCAGTAAATGTGTCTCCCTTTACATGCATGAGTGAAGGGTCGGCGTAGTCTTCCACCCCCACATCTCCTCCCTTCACCCCGGCGCCTCGCCTTCCTCCAATGCGACCATGGTCTGTGCAACCCGCTCCTGCACCTATGCCCTCGGCTTCCTAGCCTCCCCTCCTGCTGCTGCTGCTGCCGCCATTGATGCGCCACCTAAAGAGCACCCCTCGGCTAAGCAGAAGCGCGACAGTAGAGGAAGGTTTGTCGCCGCTGCTGGGACCAGGACCGTGCGATCGAGGAGGAGGTCGACGACGGTGACACGCACTCGCATTGAGGCAGAAGAGGCGCCCGAACTCGAAGCCAGTGCGCCATACCGCACCCATCCTCTGCTTCCACTGAACCATGTTAGAGTTCAAAACTTATTGGGGTTGGGGTTTTCTGTGTGCTACTGTTTGAGGCATATTGAGATTGGATTTTTTATTTGATTGCTCTAATACTATTCTAAAGCATTTGGGAGATAGATTAATGTTATTTGGATCCTTGATTAATATTATGTGGTTTTTGAGATAGATTAATGTTGTTTCTGGAGATTTGTTCCATATAAAAGTTGTTGATAATTTCCTTATCTTGCTTGTCCTAAAATTTCATGATTTTAGGCCAAGTGGTTTAGGAGTTGATCTTAATTTAGCACTTGCAATCATTACTGACTATATAGTCTGCAGTGGAATCCAAGTCTACTTTCAATTGTTGATGTTAATTTAGCACTTACAATCATTAATGTTAAAATATTTCATTACTGACTATATATAGTGTGAAGTGGAATCCAAGTCTGTATTGATTTGTTGATGTTAATTTATCACTTGCAATCATGAATATTATTTCATTACTGATGCTGATTTTGTTAATGAAGGCTCCTGATCATCCACACGTCTTTGTAATAAGTGACAAAGTATCATTGCATTGCACACTTAGCCATGAAAGTGATGAGGAGACAGAACAATGGTCAATCAAGGAGGTGATATATGCCTACCCTAACTTAATAAGTTTCTTAAATTTCAATTATATATATGCTAACTTTCCCATCTGTGAATTAACAGATCAGGAGAAAGGCAGAGAATCTTTGTGTCCTCCTGAAACGCATGTACTTCCATAGATTTCACTTTGATTGAAGCCAGCAACCACCCATCCTACAGTGATGCTTGTAGAAATTAGGACGGGCTAAGCCTGATACAGTGATGCTTGTAGAAAGTTGGATGTATGAACTTAAGTCTCACCTGGGGATGTATGTAAGAACCTAATAGCAGTAATGCTTATATATATGCAGTGATCTTATATATGCAGTGATTTTATATATGCAGTGATGCCTGTGATGTTTTGGTTTGTTTCCAAGTGATCTTATATATGAAATGATGGCAAATCTGTGATATATGCAGAGAAGTGCTTAGAAAACTGTGATGTACAATAATCTCAACTCATATAATTCTGTGATGTCAGATAATCTCAACTATTATTCTGAGAAATAAACTGAACTCAACTCAAAAACTCTACTGACCTATGTCCATAAAGTCCACTCAACTATGCATCGGTTAAAGTATGATGAGATGGCGGGAGTATTTCTTAATGTGCATCGGTGAGGGTTATTTTCGTAATTAGTCAGCCCATATTAAGCACGGTGACCTACTCGGTGCAGTTTCACCCTTGACAGCTTTCTCGTCTCTTCTTCTTCCACAGTCAGCAAGGCAAGGGTGGTTTGCAAGGCAGATTGCGCGGCGGCAAGGCCTGGAGATGGAGCATGGAACCTGTGGTGATGGCAGTGAGGGCTGCACTAGCTAGAGGAGGTGCCCTCATGATGTGGAGGAGGTGGTCAAGAAGCCGAGGTGCCACACCAACTCTTCCTTGGGTGGCGGCCCCATAGAGTCCTATGCTGATTCCATGGAGGTGGCGTTCATCTTCCCACGCCCAGCAGCCGACAAGGAGAAGACCCTCATTGGCGAGGGCGACAACCACAAGGACAAGGTATGCTCCACCACGACCTCGCCCAATCCCAAGGGGTTAGGGTTTATTTTTGTAGGGATTCTAAAAATTAGTGTTGTTAATTAGGTTTATTAGGGTTCAAATTGAGATTATGGCCTACTCTATTGGTTAGTTACTATAGTTTATTAGGTTTTCGCTTTGGGATTGAACTAGGAATGCGAAGTTTATTGTTTATTATGGGTTGATATGTATAGATCATATGTTTGGCCTACTGAATTTAGTTTTTGTTAACATTATTGTAGTGATTATTAGTGTTGTTAATTATTTATGCATTAATGATCATATGTTTGGCCTGTATGCATTGTTTGTTTAATTAAAGTTTTGCCTTATATATATGTTTACAACCCTGATGCTTTCATTTTGTACTTTATATATGATTGATGCTTTAATTGATTAGGTTAAAATCAAATTAATTGAAATGAAGATTGATGGTATAGATGCTTTGAGAGGAGCTGTTTCTAGTGGGATGTTTTGCGCTATAAACTGATGTAAGCTAGTATCTGCAGTGTTAAGCTAGTATCCCCAGTGTTTAACGTTGTACCTTTGCTTTCTAAAACAGCAGAACCTACGGGTCATTGATCTAAAAAAATAAAAAAATTGAAATGGGTTTTCATATATGTTTGTTTGTCTAGTTTTGACGTAATTACTTTATGTTTATCACAAGTTTGTTGCATTAGATAAGCTGAAAATTCAACATATCATCAATGTTAGTTTTGTATGGTCATATCTAATTGTTTATCAATGTTTGTTGAATATGCTCGATTACAGGAGCCGGGAGAACCAGAAGCTACTTTCTGCTTCTGGACTGAAGCTACAAAGTACCAGGTGCAAGGAGACATGGAGGATTTCTTTGAGAAGATGAAGGAGCTGCAGACCGGGGAAGAAAGTGTAACAGTATGTGACAAGATGAAGCAGAAGGTGAATACCAAGATTGATCATAAGATGGAGCAGATGTGGATGAAGCTGCTTTGGGATTACAATATGTATGGACACATTTGGGCTAATGATGGAGCCGATTGATCTAGTATGTAGCAGTAGTAGACTTAGAATCTTAACTAGTAGGAGTGTGGTGGTGTTGTTGGGTAGAAAAACTTTAATTAACTATATAGATGTTAGTACTTTGTAAATATATAATTAAGTCCTGGTACCTTTTAAATATGTGTGTGCTAATTATATATATCGTGCTATATATTTTGTGGCTTTTGTGTGTCTCCAAGCATTTCTGATTATGAGTATGATGGATCCAGACCTGGTACCTGTGTAAATATGTAAATTTTAATGATTGCTGCCAGGAGGGCTTGAATTTTCATGTGTGTGTTTTAATGACTGCTGCCAGGCCAGAGGGCTGCTACAAGGAGGTACCTTTGTAAATTTCAAACATTGTCTCTAATTCTTTCTATGAGTGCTGCTAGGAGGGCTGCTGGCTGGCTTCCAGATGCTGGGGCACCTAGAAGAGTATTAGTATAATGTGAGCATGCATGTGTGTGTTTTGATGGGATTTACATAAGCTCCAATAGATTATATGACAATGTGAGCTAGTACTTGAGGTCTGATGATTGTATGTGCATGACTCATGTCACTCTTTATTGCTTGGAATTTTTGTTAATGACACGGTGTGTTTTGAGATCATGCACATTATTGGTAGTCCAAGATGACAAATTAATGCTCATTTACACCTGTGTTCTATTACTTAAACAAAGAAATCATCTTCCTCGCTTTCTACCACAATTGGTGCAACTACGCCATCATTAATGTAGGTGTCATCTTGGTCGTCTTCGTCCTCATCAAGCCATATCGCATCATCTGGTTCAGGAACTGCTTCGGCACGAGCCTGATTACAACATCACAAATTAATTAACAAAAAATGGTATTTGAACACAGAAATAAATCTTCCTTGGTTTCTTCCACGCACCTGATTAATAACCGAGGCATCACTAGTTGTGCCTTCCATGTCTAATCTAGTCCAATTTGACAATTCCTGAGTTGGGCCTACTGAATTCATATGTTCAATTCCCATATCAAGTGCACCGACATCAAGGTCACCCTAATTTTCTTCATCTGGCATAGCAAACAAATTTCTTGGTCTCATCGCAACAACACTGGACCATCCTAGCTTTTTCACGAGGTTGACATAAAAGACTGGTTCAGCCCCTTTCACCAGGATGTAAGGTTCATCTGAATATCGGTACATAGAAGTCTTGATGTCGACAATACCATATTCATCCCTATTGTATCCTCTACTTCTACTAGTGCTAGTAGTAGGCATATCATACCAATCACACTAGAACAATATAACTTCTTTGTGTGTAGGGAATTCGAGTGAGATCATTCTTCTAATCAGTCCATACCATGTCATGTTGCCTGTAGTATCATTACCCCTCACAAGAACACCATTGTTCTGTCTCACAAAGCTTCTCTCAATGGAAGTTTTTTGAAAAAGCCAATTATTGATGTAGCATCTACTAAACACACAACCTCGATGGTCCAACCCTGTAGCAAGGGCATTCAAAGACCATCACATATGGAATTCAAAGATACCAAAAATATAGTACTAACTTTGTCGTCAAACCACCTTACAAAGTGTTCCTCGTGTCGTTTGTTAACATTCCTTGTACTAGTATTCTTGAGTTCTTCCTTATGCTGCCTGCAATGAAATAACCAATTACTTCATTCAACACATAAAAAATAATAAATATATTATAAAATATAATATATTGCAACTTACTCGACCAAATAGTTGACTTCATCGTAGTTACTAAGTATATATTGTTTCATCTTCTGAATCTCATATCCGTCAAATACATGCAAGTTCTGACCTCTCCTCTTATAATCTATTTCATTAAAAATGCTTAGACCAGCTGGTGGCTCAGTCACAGCTGTGCTTGCATGTCGATCAACACGATTGAGCTTGGTGTCAATGTTGAAGAACCTAGAACAAAATGTAAGACACTCCTCACTTATGTATCCCTCGGCTATAGAACCTTCTAGGTGGCCCTTGTTCCTCACATAGCCTTTAAGAGTATCTAGATACCTCTAAATAGGATACATCCATCTATAACACACGGGCCCTCCAAGTTTAGCCTCTTATGCTAGATGAACTGGCAAATGCACCATGATATCAAAAAACGCAGGTGGGAATACCATCTCAAGCTGGCAAAGAGTATCTGCAATTGAATTGCTAAGTTTGTCGACATCTTCCTCCACCAGCTCCTTTGAACAAAGAGCACTGAAGAACCTACTATGTTGAATCAATGGCATGACAACAGCCTCCGGCAAAATCTTTCTGATGACTAAGGGTAGGAGTTTTTGTTGAATTATATGGTAGTCATGAGTTTTGGGTCCAGATACCTTACATCCATTTACATCAACACATCTCCTTATGTTGGAGCTACAACCATCAGGCATCTTTGCTCCATGTAAAAATTGGCATAAATTTTTCATGTCCTCCTTATTTAAAAAAATACAAGGCTGCCGACAAAGTATACTTGCAATTTTTAATCACAGGATACTGATCTTGCCTTATCCCTAGTTGTTCCATGTCAAGTCGGGCATTCTCGCTGTCCTTACACATACCTTCAATTTCTAGCAAAGTACCCAATATGCACTCACAAATGTTTTTCTGAATGTGCATGATATCCAAATTATGTCATATGAGCAAAGCAGACCAATAAGGGACCTAAAAAAAAATACTCTTCTTCCTCCAATTGTGCCATCTGTTATCTTCATCACGCCTCCTCTTTTTCCCTGCCTCCTTTCCAAATCTCAACTGATCAAAAGTTGCAAAATGCTCCAATACTTGCTCACCAGATAGTGGAACTAGAGCTTCCCTGCTTTCCACCTCATTGTTGAAGTTGATCTTGTGCCATGGATGGTCCATGGGAAAAAACGATGATGTCCCATGTAGCAGAGCTTGCTACCATGTTTCAACCACAAATATTCTGTATCCTTGTGGTAGTATGGACATGCAAATTTGCCTTTTTTGCTCCATCTAGAAAGCATTGCATATGCAAGAAAGTCATTAATTCTCCAAAGCAGAATAGCATGTAGGGTAAAACCTTATCATCCCAAGTAAGAACACCTTTTACCCAAAGATCCTTAAGCTCAGCAATGAGGGGCCTCAGATATACATCAATATTCATACCGAGAGATTTTGGACCAGGTATAACCATCGACATTATCTAATAAGGTTGTTTCTCAAAAAAAAATGAGGCAAATTGTAAGGGATTAGGACAACAGGTCATGTGTTCTATGTAACATTTTGCATACTAAAGGGGTTGAAGACCTCAGAAGCAAGACCCAACCTAATATTACGACCTTCTTTTGCAAACCAATGGTACTTGCCATCCACGTGCATCCATGCCTTTGAGTCAGTAGGGTGACACAAAATACCATCATCCACCAATTGTTCCTTATGCCATCGCATTCTGATGACATAATCTCTGTCATATATAATCTTTGAAGCCGAGGAGTAAGAGTATAGTACCTTAATATTTTCCTTGCGACACGCTTTTTAACTGTTGTATCAGCACCACTATCTGTCTCGCCCCTACATGCACCGTCGTCGGGTGTTTTCCACCTAGACTCTCTACAGATGGGACATTTATCCAGTTTAGTGTGCTCCTTCTAGAATAGCACACAATTGTTATAACATGCATCTATCATTTCATAGTCTAAGCCTAGATCTTGAACCACCCTTTATACTTTCTCCATTGTATCTGGAACATAATGGCCTTTAGGGACAAACTTTGAGAACAGATAGAGTACCCCCTCCAATGCACAATAAGTAATACCATACAGGCACTAAACCTAAAAAGGCTCCACAATAAAAGAGACCTTACTAGCATTTGGGCACCCGTGATACAATTCCTTCTCTGCCTCCTGTAGTAGTTTCCAAAAGATCTTAGCGTGCTCATTTGGAGGTTCATTGTCATCATCTCTAATCTCTCCATGCATGGTGCCTCTGATTAGGGATCTAACTAGACCAGTGGCACCATGCCCCTCGTCTTCACTAGGTGCTGGGGCATCTTCGTTGACTTCTTCTGTATGACCTGGTGGTGTGTCATGTTGTACTTGTACTTCACCAGCTTCTGGACTTGCATCTGAACCATCCCCGACTTCATTGTGTAATCCCAAATCTGAACCTTCCCAGACTTCATCGTGTAATCCAAAATCTCAACCTTCACCTTCTCTAATGAAGTTTTCAACAAACCCTCTAGAAAGCAAAGGAATCTGAACCTTAGACCATAGTCTGTACGTCACGCAAACACATCTCAGACATGGACACTTAGCACTACCACCTCTATCACCAATTGTGTTTTCAAAAATTCTAGTAATTTCTGCATCCACACTGGCGACGTTCGAGGTAAGCGCATCTAACTCCTATCTTCATGTGACATTATTCTGCATGCATAATCATATTGCACCAATCACAATTAAAATACAACTTATGATCATATATTTGCAATCCTATAGAGGAGACCCACTTGTAACGTTATGAACTTATGATCAAGGTGGATGAGCAATCCAGGGCACACACCTCGTTGACCCTATGGAAGATGGGCAAACCCCACCACCGGCCATCGCTTGTCGCGTGCGTCTGCTGCTAGGGTGCCGCGCACGATCAAGAGGTCATCGTTTGTCCCAAGGAAGATGATTATGTTCCTATTGGGCCCCAGCCTAAACACCAATCAAAGCCCACCATGTACTTTAGTGTTTCACGACATATATGTAACCATGGCAATAGCAACTGGATATTTCATCCATAGGATCATCGTTGCTACTAGTGGGCACAAATGGAAACACTCCAAAGTACTTTTGCTTCCCCAAAACATCGTTGTAATAGTATGACGCCATAGCAACCATCATGGATTCATCATTGTAATAGCCATTTAGCATTTGCAACAAATTTAAAATATTGTTGCAACCCAAATAGTCATGACAATAATGCACCACAAAGGCAACCACACCACGGGTAGTTGCAAGAATGTCCAGTAATTGCAACACAAGTCAACACTAATGCAACCACAAACCTCCATTGCAACTAGGCTTACCAAATGCAACAAGAACCTAAACAAGTTGCAATAGAAGGCTCAATTACAACGACAATCTAAAACAGTTGCAATATGACCCCCAATGGCAAACAAATGTGTGGTGTTGCAATGGACCGTCGTGGTATTAGACCAAGTTCCTTGTAGTGAGAATTGAAAGAAGAACCTTGTACATAGGACCAAACATCATTGGACTAATTGAGCTGAAGATTTTGGAAGGTATTGGATAACTACTAAGCTTCATTGGATAATGGTAAGTGAAAGAGATTCTAGGGTTCAGTGGAGGCTACCACACTTAAAGAAATATGCTAGGTTTTGACATAGGAAAAAGGTCAGGGTAATACTCTATTGTCCCAAAGATCAAATCATAGAAAACAGGTAGAGCCATTCTGCAAATTCACACTATTATAAGAATCAAGTAGTTTTAAATTATCTTTCTACCAAATTGAACCTCTAATGGTTCTACATGATAAGGGTAGCTTGTTTCTAGTTTAATAGTGATCCCAAACCAATTGAACCCAATGTACTGACATCTTGTTAACGAATTTGTCGACGTTTTTGACCCCGGGGCCAACACCAACGAGTGAATTTGTATGTGTGCTCCCTCTTCCACATGGTGATGCAAGAACACAAATAATTTATCCTGGTTTAGGCAAAGAAGGCCCTACGTCCAGCAGGGGTGGGAGGATTGTATTATCTTGCACTAAAGTGCTTGTATGTCACACCTCAAATTTCCTACTTTGGAATGTGACTTAGAAAACACTAAAAACAAAGCCAAAAAAAAATTATTTTATAAAATGTTCCAACTCTAGTTATGTTGTCAACATTTTAGATAGTGGAAAAATGTGAGTTTTTAAAAAATTTCCAATACAACTTAGTGGTTTGTTGCATTCATGCCTTTGCATTGTGTTTATGTGTGGAAAATAAATTTAAATGTTTTCAAATACGCCTAGGGTTGATCCCAACTTCATCTCCCCAAAATAC
>Ga0182004_10001204_pt1 | contig 18453 bp, 6 predicted proteins | sample Sormic07211540_1_FD_120479 | JGI IMG/M metagenome (GOLD analysis project Ga0182004, IMG submission 120479) | Endophyte microbial communities from Sorghum bicolor roots, Mead, Nebraska, USA - 072115-40_1 MetaG | ecosystem: Host-associated > Plants > Roots > Unclassified | place: USA: Nebraska...
GCGATTCTCAACTAAACTGTGTAATTAGTTTATTTTTTTATCTACATTTAATGTTCCATGCATGTGTCCAAAGATTCGATGGGATGGATGAAAAAATTTTGGGTGGGAAACTAAACAGGGCCTTAGTATCTAGACATAGTATATATGTATATACATAGAAAAAGCTACAGGTAAAAAAAAACCAAAACATCTTAATTTAGAACGAATCAAGTATTAGATTATATAAGCAAAATTAATTGTTTTAAAAACATAAAATACTTGTATGCATTTGCATGTGATGTTTTTAGCACGTGGAGCATGTATGTTTAATAAGAATGAAAATATCTACTATAAAAGTTCACACGACCCTACATAAGAGTTTCTTTAAGAAAACTAAAACATCGAGCTACTCGGTGTGACACAAAAATGTAAGACAATAGAAAATAAAAGAAACTAAAGAGAACAACCAAATCTGTCAGATTGAAGAAGCTCTTGACACCACACGAGAAACTCAGCTATCTTGAAAAGAAGTAGAACAACTAGGTGCATATATATAGGGTGAAGATATTATCATCTCATAGGTCATGCCTCTTTGACATCCAAAGGTGACCTAAGAGAGCCAACCAAATGAACAAATAACGTTTTTTTTGGGTGCCCATGTCTTCCAAAGAAATTTGATTCCTCGAACCTTCAAGCTCTATATGCCAAAGAAGAGGGAAATTCTTCATAGAAGGCCACTCTGTCACAAGGCCACTGTCACAATAGTTGGATGTGTTTGAGTCTCTCCCGCACCTGCATGTATTGTAACAATCCTTGAAGTGACAGAGCATGACTAATTTCTTTGATCTAGTGACAATTAGTCAAGGTTTGTAGATATTTTGGTTGTCCATGGGTTTCACTAGAATCAAGTCGTGCAAGGCTAGGGTTGTTTCCAGCAATGATGCTCCATCAAAATACCAATCTGACCAAAATAAAGCACATTCTCCATCCCTAACATCATGGAGATCGAGGCTTCAAACATGCATGGCCTTGTTGACATCTATCTTGACAAGTAGAACCACCCCAAGTACACAACTTATCGGTGCAGGTCAACTAGAGCCATCCCATAAAGCCTAGTTGGGCACCCTAAGATTGGAAATACCTTGACCCCATGCTCTTTTAGCCAGCATGCCCTTGTTCAAGCGACTGCACACTTGCCCTAGAAACAATATCATAAGTCCTAAGAAACACTTGTAAAAGAAAATAGAGTCGACCACCCGAGGAGAAGGGCCAATGGCAATAGCAATGTAACAATAACATGAAGATTGAAAAGAGGTTGGTTGCATGAAGATAAGCCTATAATTTGAGCAAGCGGCCTTTCCATCCTAGAATTCAACTAGTGACTTTATCAACTAGAGGCTACAAGTCATCATTAGAGAGCTTGCAAATTGAAATAGGGTCCCCTCCTAGGTATTTGCTGAGGAAATATGCAACCAAGATTGGGAGCGAAGGTGTCAATCTATTAATGAGAGTTTTGGAGAAGAGTTTTCCAAAGCTATGTTCTATAAACGAGGTTGGTGGATATATAATCTCTAAGCTCCTTTGGCTCGTCCCTTTTAGGAAGAAAGTTGAGTAAGCCTCATTCAAGGATTCAAGTTATGAATGCATATTCACTCATATGTTTTCCTAACATATCACTGTAACCTTTCAAGACTATATGAAACAAAGGGTACTAATGTTTGTAGTATAGTAGCAGCTGGGATGGCTTTACACCTCAAGGATTAAAAGATGATAAACACATTGTCTCTCTTTTTTTCTATTAATTGTGTTTTATAACTCGTGTCCTTCACCATTATCTTCACGTATTCATTGTTCACAGTTATTTAAAATACTCATTTGGAAGTCATTGTCATGACAAATATACCAATGTTATTTTCTGTGACAATCTTAATAATTTGTATATTGTTGGTCGACGTTTACACAGTTTCACTAAATGTAGTAAACGCCATTCTCTTAATAACGTAGGGTCATTTAGTAAAATATCAGGTGTTTTTTAATGGATCAGGAGGGGGTACCCACTAGTAAAAAAAGGCTGGAACACAGCTACGTGTGTGATACTTCCTAAAAAACAAAAAACACACACACACACACCCCACCACCACCACAACAACAACAACTAAGCTTCGCCATTGTAATTATCTCTGGACACGAAGCATCTACCGTTTTGTCTAATGTCTAGAAACATTGGCCAGCCAGCAACGATATATATAAGAACACGGTGCATCATTACTCCAAGCTGAGCCTAAAAGAAGGAAAAAAAACTGTTTCAAGTAGCCAACCACAAGCATCAAATTCAGCAAAGGCTACACACATTGGCCAGCAAGCAACGATATATAAGAACACGGTATAAGAAAAATACTGTTCGCTGACAAAAAAAAATACGGCTTATAAGTGCATCATTACTGCAAGCTGAGCCCAAAAGAAGGGGAAAAAAACTGATTCAATTAGCCAACCACAAGCATCAAATCCAGCAAAGGCTACACACATGTTCGCTGATTTTATTGTAAGAGAAAAATACTGTTCGCTGACAAAAAAAAATACGGCTTATAAGTGCATCATTACTGCAAGCTGAGCCCAAAAGAAGGGGAAAAAACTGATTCAAGTAGCCAACCACAAGCATCAAATCCAGCAAAGGCTACACACATGTTCGCTGATTTTATTGTAAGAGAAAAATACTGTTCGTTGACAAAAAAAAATACGGCTTATAAGACAAATGAACAAGACTGTGCCATACTTGTGCCATACTTTTTCTGCCAGCCAACAGTATTTTTCTCTCACAATAAATTAGTAAACAGTACTTTCAGCTCATATCTTTTTAGACCAGCGAACAAGCTCACATGTGAGCCTGTTACATCTGCGTGCTCAAAATGTCCAGAAGAACAGTTCATCTGCACAATAATTAGAGCCACATAGGCCCTGAGGCAGCTTTTTAAGTTAGAACTAGCTAGTTTACAACGAATGGGTTTATTAGGCAACTGCACAGAAGCAAAATATAGGAAACATGATCCAGATCAGCTACTCGACAGTCTCCGTGAAGCCTTGTTGATGGAACCGGACATCATTCAGTTGAGTGTATTAACAGTCTAATAAGGCTAAGAAGCTACTGTCATTTACAAATTGTGTCCACTGGGATTACACATTCAGATCAGAGCGCTAACAAGAGTGCACAACTATTGCTTTGGGTTTTGGCCACTAGCCTTCCCCTTCGCTTTGCCTTTTCACAGGTACAAAAGGTTATTGCATTTTTTCCTCCCTACACTGAATTCATTGGGGAGGGAACCAACTGCCATTGCAGAAATCATCCGGTGTAGGTGGTGGAAGGTTAACATCGACTTGTGTGTGGTTTCTGGAATTGTCAAATACAGAACCTGCACCATTTTGTGCTGGGCCTTTATTCAAGTCTTGTTGCTCTGGGAAGTAGTCTGTGACGGCTGTTGTGTCGTCCAGAACAGGAATGTCACCTGTAAGAGTCTTAAAAGCAAACTCGATGCAAGGATCTGACCAGATGTTTCCGAAAGCGGATTGAAAGGCCAACCCAGACTGATCAGAACCTGTTTCGGTTGGAGCAACCTGTGGCAGCAAAGCAGGTTCTGCTGCTGCTGCATTGTGGAATCTAACATTTGCTGGAAAGCTTGCAACAGGTACTCCATTTATTGGCATGGAAACCGATGAGGCCTGACTTTCAACATTTTTCCAGAAATCTGTAGTAGGGGCTCCGCCGTTCTGTTCAGGAGCCCAAGAGAAACCAGATTGCAGCATAGAATTTTCATCATAGTTTGGTTGCAAGTGATCGGTAGTGCTTTCCAGATCAATTTGTATTCGAGCCCCAGTTTCTGATTGGCTCAGCTGAGGTTGCTTGGACAAATTTTCCTCAATTATCTGCATTTCAGTGACACAGTCTACTTGACTTAAATATAAGTGATCCTCAGTGTTTTCCTGATTGGCCTGTATTTGATTCATAATGTCAGCTTTACCAATATGTGAATAATCAGTTGTGTATTCCTCAATACCTTGTACTGGAATGACTGTGTCTGTTAGGTTCGATTGTACTTGATCAGCAATGTATTCCTGATTGGTCTGTGTTTGATTTGTAGTGTCAGTTTTACTCAGCTGTGAATAACCAGTAGCATATTCTTGAATAGCCGGTACCGGAATGACTGTGTCTGCTAGGCTCACCTGTACTTGATCGGCAGTGTTTTCCTCACTGGCCTGAATCTGGCCTGTAGTGTCAGTATTGCTTGGCTGTGAGTGACCCGCTGTGCATTCTTCAATATCCCCTAATGAAATAACAGTGTCAGCTGGTAGCCTCGACCGGAATTGATTCCCAGTGAATTCCTGATCTGTGTGTATATGATTTATGTTTGGCTGGCTTGGCTGATCTATAGTGCATTCCTGTGTGATTTGTTTTGGAAGCAAAGAATCTGTGAGCACCGATTGTAACTGATTGGCACTGTTTTCCTGTTTTTTCTGTGTAGGATTCAGATTATCCAATTGGCTTGGTTGTGAATGAAAGGTAGTGTTTTCCTGTATAACCGGCATTCCATTAGCAGTGTCTGCTTGGCTCAACTGTAACTGATTGATAGTGCTTTCCAGATTACCATGAATCTGATCAACAGAGCCTGATTGGCTTTTCTGTGTCTGATCGATAGCGCTCTTTTCTATAGTCCGTACCCGTTCCACATGATTTACGTTAACTATTTCATCTTTTATAGCCTGTACCTGTTCCACATGATTTATTGTAACTATTTCATCTTCATGTTCAATTCTTACATCAAGCTGAACATTCAATGCAGCTAAGCGGGGCGACGCTCGAACAGGAGTCACAGCAGAACTGGTTTTGCGCTTCTTGGATTTCACCTCTGCATTTGGTTCTTTCCTTTTAACAGATTTGGTTTGCCTTGAACCATTATGCACAGAAACCGGTTGAACACTCATGTGTTCCACAGTGTCAAGCTTGCTGCCATATCCTTGACTTGCTTTCAAGCTCTCAGGCCCTGTTAACACGGTATGTTCAGTATCATTTCCATTATATTGAGTAATTAGTTCCTCCCATGGCACCATGATACCATCCGAAGTTAATATTTCACACTGAATACCCTTATCTGCAGTACCAGGCCTCGTGTATTGCGATGATGAACTTGTCTGATTCCACAAAATTATGTAATAGTAATCAGCGAACTTGAGGGGAAAAACAAGCAGGCAGACATAAACAAAAAGAACTATAACTATATCCAATCACGGAATCACCTATAAAATTTGTACATGGTATGTAAATTGAAATCATATTCAGAAATCACAAGGCATCTGAATCATGTGATCTGGTTACACCACAGGTGCATCCAAAGTAAAAACTCCAATTCTTCACAGGTGGCACAAAGAAAAACATGCACTTGCAATATCCTATTCTCCAAGGGGATAGTGTGTTCACCAGGATATATGAACAGTCACCAAAAGGCTGGTTTGCATGGCGTATAAGAGTATAAGACATAACTATGATATGACTCAACTCCCGAATACCCATCATGAAAAGATACGTGCAAATTGAGGTGTGCATCAGAGTAATGCTTCCTAGAATTTGTTTCTCTAATGTTTCTGATGGATGAATATATAGTAGTCAGACAAGGAAAGCTGCAAGGAACTCACATGAGTTTGACTTTCGGTTACATGAACTTCGAAGGTGGTGCTCTTCTTTGGTCTCACGGCACATTGTCTAATATCTCCAGTTTTAAGATAGCGGTGCACATCCTTCAAAGAGCGAAATTCATATCCACTGACTGGATCAATGTAGTACTGCACAGATAAAAAGAATTAGAGGCCAAAAGAGCCAGTTCACTGAAAAATAAACAAAGAAATGTGAAGCAAAATGAGATTTATGAAAGACACTATATAACATAGCAAAAATTACGGTATGTAGTACCTGCAGTAGTAGCTATCTTTAGGTTTCTTTTAAAATGGACACCATCACTCATAAACTAAAACCTTTATCTAAGTATAAACCGTTGTTATCGTTATGGAACATGGAAGAAAGAAATACTAAGGTTCATCTATGTTTTCCTCTCTTTCAAAAGGGAGCCCTTTTGTTATTTTAATATACAAATTTTTAAGTACAAGGTATTTTTATTTCTTAATATTCAATTTCTATTCCTCTAGCCTACCCCAACTTGCTTGGGACTAAAAGGCTTTGTTGTTGTTGTAATATTCAATTTTTATTCCAAATGAACATTGGTAATGACTTATATATATGTTGTTTAGATAAATAAAGAAGAAAAAAAACACAAGGAAAACGGTCGTGACACCATACCGGATCCTGAAATGAACCGCTCTTCCTTGGCCTGTATTCTTTTCGCCATCCATCAGGAAAACCCTCAACGACTCTTTCATCCTGGCTTACAGTCTACAAACAACAGATAAGTGTCAGAGTTGGACCTCTAAAATGCCTAAATAAGTGCCCTTTTTTGGGGGGAGGGGTGTGGGGGTAGGTTTAGGTTAGAAACTTGCTTGCCTTGGTAGATAATCTTGCACCGCCAAGGCCACTCTGTGTTCCAGCAACCTTGTCATTTTTCAGCCATCCATCAGCCGGCCCCTTTCTGACTAGTTCAGCCTTGATTGGAACCTAGATGAAACAAAAAGTGGTAATTTCTCAAAGTTCTTGTCACATTGCATTATTAGATCACATGAAAAGGGGTGATTAGCTACAAATATCCATGCCTTGGCAGCAAGGCTTCCTCTGACAAGGCCACTTCGAGTTCCAAGAGGCATGTCTTCTTTCAGCGACCCATCAACCAGCCCCTTAATCACTGATTGATCCTTGCTTAGAGTCTTGTAATGAAACAAAAGATGGCAATTTTCACAATACTAGTCAAGCTGCACTCCTAATAAAATAAATAAAAGCGAAACAAGAAAAATATGCATGCAATGCAGAGTCGACACACTTGTTACCCTGCACTGACAGTAGGGCTTAGAATTTTTTGTACCTTAACAGTAGGGCTTCTTCTGACAAGTCCACTCCGCGTTCTAGAAGGCATATCTTCACTCAAACATCCATTGGGAAGCGCCCTCGTGCCTGATTCGTCCTTGGTTACAGCCTAGTATAGAATATGACAGGAAACTCTGACAAACATATAACAGTGCACGAAAAACAAACAAAAAATTGACAAGTTGAAAACTAGCATACCTGGTCAGCAGAGCTCTGTCTAACAGGCCCATTTTGACTTCTAGCAGGCATCTCTTCTTTCATCAACCCATCAGGAGACTCCTTCAAGACTGCTTCGTCATTTACTATAGCCTAGCATGTAGGATCCAAAAGTGTCAAATTCTAATATACTCATGGTGCAGTCAATAATTTTGTGCTTCATACTGAATCAGAAACTTCTGTACCTCAACAATAGGAGGGCTACCTCTTACATGGTCACTTTGTGACCTCGAACATGAACCATCACGGGAATCCACAAATCTCTTTATCCTTAGAAGCCCACTTCGAGTTCTAGAACTCGAAACATCACTGGAATCCACAAAGCTCTTTGCTCTTAGAAGCCCACTTCGAGTTCTTGAACATGAAGCTCTACTGAGAGCAAAAATGCCTTTTTTCCTTACAAGTCCACTTCGTGTTCTAGAGCATGAACTTTTGTCAGAACCCATAATGCAGTTCACCCTGACAACCTCACCCTGAGTTTTAGAACATTGTCTCCCATCACAGGGCATAACACCACTCTTCCAAGCTACTTCAATTCACAAAGACCTGCTCAATTCCACAAAAACAACAAATGTCCTAAAAGCTGCATATGGAGACTATAAATTCATGATGACAAAATGCAGGCCAGAAAAAGGCTTGTACTCAAACGTGAAATATATTATTCATGAAAATAGTTGCAATTAGTAACGGCAAATGGGTGATAATGTTTTCAGATCCTCGACAAGAGGAAATTAGAATAAACCAGAGGGTAGGTAATTCAATTGTGAACGGAGTGGTTGATGCAACTATGTGCTTTTACTGTTTGATAAGAAACTTTTTTGCACAGGTAATTTTTCCCATGTAACCCAATCTGCATAACGTGCGCCTGTTGTATAAGAAAACTTTTGTAGGATTTAAGAGTCTCATGATACAAAGCAAGTCATAAACAAGAAATGACAAGTTTAGGATTGACTTACTACACAATAGATCGATTGGGAATCGTTTACCACTGTATAGTCAAGAAAATTTCCAATGCATGTGTTCATAGCATGCAGTAAGTCAAGGATGAAAGCATTGGCCATTGGGCAAAAGGAAACTCAAAAGTTTTGTTAAGTGGGCACAACCCCCATGCTCAGCATATCTATGTCCATCCACATTCCATCCATCCAGAGCACTAGTTATAGTTCTACAAACCAAAAAAACTAGACATTTTGAAGTTTGAACCCAAATTTCACGCTAACAGCTAATCACATGGTCCACCAGGCACTAGCCATTACTAATCATCCTGACGCAAAGTTCCAATTTTTCTCTTGCTACACTGCCTATTGCACTAAATCATGGGCTCTGTTCTCAGATCCTCAACAGGACCAGAGGTCAGATAATTCATCAATTGTTCCGGAGGGAGTGGTTGAGGCTGCTGTGTGCTTTCAATGTCTATGATAAGAAACTTTTTCTACAGTCTGCTGTGTGCTTTCAGTGTCTATGATAAGAAGCTTTTCTACAGTGTCAATTTTCTCAGAAAATCCATCAATATATCATGTTAGTGTTTTTCATAAGTAAACTTTGGTAGGATTTAAGAGTTTCATTCATGAAACAAAGCAAGTAATAAACAAGAAAGGACTAAGTTAAATCTATGGAGAGCCATATACCACCGAGGGCAAGAAATGAGCCAGCAAAAGTGTTTATAGAATGGCCATTAGTTAGGCAAAACAAAAAGGCAAAAGTTTAGGTCAGGTGGGCTTAGAACAGGCCTGAAGGAAGAATTTCGTCATAGGAACCGCATGATGCTCACCTCATCTCCCTTCATCCACCTATCACTCCGCCCACCAGGCCATTGGTTATTATATATATACTTTTCTATAAACCACTGGTTATACATCTCCAAGCAAATCACATACTCCTAGTCCACTAGGGCGCTAGCCTAGTAGAAACTCAAGTATGGAACTTGAATTCTTACTCATCTCGACCTAAAGTTACGATTTTTTTTCTCGTCCGCCACTGCTCACCGCACCGAATCGCTGCTCTAGCGCCCGGAAATCAATCTTCTTCCCAGCCCGAAAATCCACTCCCCAAACACAATCGCACCCAGAAGAGGAGCCCCAATTCCCCCAAACCACTCTCCCCACACACATGTGGAACCCCAATAAAAAGAACACCACGAATCTCACACCCGAATTTCCCAGCCGAAACCAGACCAAACCTCCCGGAGGCCACCGAATCCCATCGCCTCCCAGCGTACGGCCTCCCCCTCTCGACCCGTCGTCATCCGAGAGCCCCGGAGGAGGAGAGAGAGAGAGTGAGTGAGAGTAGGAGTATTAGAGAGGAGGAAGAGAGAGAGCACGGATTACTCACCGTACCATCGGTGGAGCTCCGCGGCTAGGGTTAGGGTTCCGGCGGGGCGAGGGAGGCGAAGCGGTCGAGCCGTCGAGGCAGTGGAAGAAGACTTTTTTTTTCCCTGCGTGCAGAGAGAAATGGAAGGGGGAGAGAGAGAGAGGCGGAGTTGGGGACGGCAGGCACGCACGCACGCGTCACTCGTCAGCTGGCTCGACTCGCCCTTCCCTTCTTCTTCTTTACCAAAACAGGCAAACAGCGCACGCAAGCACACACACTCTTTTCGATCGTCCAATTTCAGTGATGATTTGCTACTCTTTTCATTCGTCCACCGGATTCTTCACCGTTTTGTATCTACAGGTTGTTGACCTACGGCAAAAGGAAATGTGTCCATCTATGGGAATGTTCGATGGGCAGTAGAGCGTCGTCACGTGTAATAAAAGAGGCGTGTGGTTTTCAAAGATCCAATTGAATGGAATCACTTATATTCTATCCCATCCTATATGTGGAAAAAAGAGTCATATTTAGGATTGTGAGCAACTCCAATAATTTACTAAAAGTACTTGACATTTTAGGATTATTACCAAAACTATAAAAAACAGACTTCAACAAGTTGGCAAAATTACTTAGCAATTTCGTGAGCTTGGCAAAATTCTCCCTTCACTTGGCAAATATGTCAAGTCCTCCATCGTTTGGCCTCACGTGTATCCCAATTAGCCAACTAATTTTGCCAACTTGTTGGAGGCTCAATTTTGTGATTTTGGTAAAAATTCTAGGATGTCAAGTTCTTTTGCCAAGCTCAAATAGCAAACTGTTGGAGAAGGCTTTTTTTTTACTTTGCATTTGTCAAGTAAGTTTTAGCAAACTATTGAAGTTGCTCTTATAAAACATTACTCCTATAGAAGTGTTTGGATAGAATAAGGAAACGCTGGAATGCAATAAACGGCGCAAACATAAATATGGTATAAGAAATTACTTAATTTGTTTAATAGGCTCGGTAATGTTAGGGTCTGTTTGGTTACGAGCGGTAAAGTTTACCGCCCGTTACATCAAGTGTTTTAACACATGTATAAAGTATTAAATATAGATTATTTACGAAACTAAAAATATGGTTAGTCAATAATTTGCGAGACGAATCTTTTAAGACTAATTAGTCCATGATTGGATAATAATTATCAAATAAAACAAAAATACTACGGTACATGTTAAACTTTAACAACCCTAACCAAATACCCTTTTGGCACGGAAGCTACGGCTTAGATTGCGGATATCGTCGCGGTGGGAGCATTATTGCGTTTGTGAAGTCACATATCTCTATCTAAACACCATGCAACGACATCTACCGTAAACAAGTAACGTTACAATCAATCGGTCTGTTGCTTTTGTCGTTCGTTGCTCAGCTTCCACCGGCCACTTCCCTCCACGTCAGGCTACTACTCTGCTCTTGACGTTAGTTGTCCTTCTCGGTCCTCTCTCTCTCCCCCCTGCTCCCGCAAGTAAGCTCGCCATTCTTTCCATCCTCTGCTACCTCCTCCATCCCTGGATTTTAATTTGTTTGTTTTCTCAGGCCATGGAGGTTGTCAGCCAAGACTGCGCGCCCTACACCCATGGCGTCATCATCCACTTCTAACTCCGCTTCTCCTGCATCCTCGTCGGCCTCGCACGCACCCTCCGCTAGGCAGGCGGTCGCCGTCCTCATCGCTGTTGCAGGGTTCCTACGCACATATGGTGCGTGCTCTTCTTGCTCCCTTCTCTCTGTCCTTTTCTAGTAGTGGTTGGTTTCTAGTGCAGCACATCAATCAATATGCAAGACTAGTCGTTAGTTCCTCTAAAAAGAAGATTTTGCAAGACGAGGTGATTGTGCGCACGCATGCGTGTTTGCCTGGGATGTGAGAGCTAACTCACCTAGGAATTCCTTGTGCATTATGTGAATATTCCTTCAGTTTCAGGTTTAATTTATCGTTGAAGGACCGCAAAATAGCGATGCCAGAGGGGGTGTGAATGGAAACTTCAAAATTCTTTTAAAACTTTTTATCCTTGGCTCGTAAACAATCTAAAATGAACACTCACCAAAGACGTGAGATACACGTACTAACTAGTAGCAAGGTACCACACGTGAAGCCTTAGGCCCACCCAAAAGTACTCAAGCACCAATGGAAACAAGCTCTCAAAGAAACGGATCGAACTGCACAAAACTAGAGGTGGCAGACTGTACGCTACAGTACCTCAGACAGTCCGCTACAATACCTCGGACTGTCTGCTACAGTTTATAGATTAAGGTCATGCCATGATGCAAAAAAGATCAAATCATGCTGACAGTTTAGGATCCTCTTGTCGTTATCTATTAAGGTCGTTTTGCTAGTGTTTTACTTATGATGGAGGTAGCTCAAGTTTAACTTTTGGTGGTATAATATATTCACTACACCATAGCCCTAGAATAGCAATGTCCCCTCGATCGGGATAGGGATTGGTCAGTATAGATCTATGCCGACACTTATATGCAGCCGCTGCAAGTGGTGTCGGGACAGTTTATAGCGACCGATATACTTTTAGCGACCGAAAGTCTAACGAAATGTTGAAGAAATACCGACCAACAAGTTGATGGAATGTAGTACTTTTACCGTCCAACAGTTTATGGCTAATGGTATTTGTACCAACCAACCATCCAACCCAAAGATCACATCAAAATACATTAATAATCTTATATCAACCAAATCATATAATTATTTTAGACATTAAACATACAAGCTCACATTCAATATCATATAAAATCAAGTCACGATGACATAGCTTCGATTTCATTCATGCCAATCGGTATATGTAACATTCATGCTCGCTACAATATAATGTTCTTCAAATCACACAAGTCTAGCTTGCACACTACACAGATAACATACCCAAGGAGTTCTCTACAAAAAGTTACATAATCAAAAGCAACTACATCCATCGCCAAGCAGTTCTTTACAAAATGTTATGTCATCCAAAGCAACTAGCATCCATCAATGTTTTGTCTCCATCTCACAAAATGTCTGATCTGCTTGTCGACACAGAATAATCATGTTACAGCTAGCGCCTTCCACCTAAAAAACCAAAACATATTTTCAGCTCCAACTACTAGTATGTGGTCTCAACTACAATGGAACATGCTAAAATGCCAAGGTTTTGTATCAGAATAGATTATTTTCTTCTATTCTAGGCTATATATACAAATTCCAAGACTAAAGCATATATTAATATCTCAAAAATATATTGATGGGTTGTCAGATTTTTAGAAAACATGTGATTCTCATGTTTTTCACATAAGATTCTGTCATATGGTTATTGATATTACTTCAGAGATAACCATATTATCTAATTAGTTACAACCATTTCTTATGGATAAAATTCATGTTGCAGACATGCTACGTCAAGATCTATGGTCATTGGGCAAGTGAATTGTCACATTTGTTAATATTTTTTCTTTATACTTGATTCATCTTTTTCACTATGTCGCAATACTACTTTAGTTACCACCATCATAATTGCTAGCATGTATGAGTTAATAAGTTGCAACCATCCTAACAGGTTCTTCTACATTTTCACTTCCAGAAATAGTGATCCAATTCACTTCATCATTACTTCCAGAAATAGTGATCCAATTCACTTCATCATTAAGTAGGCAATGAATAAGAACCAGTACTATCAAATTCTTTCGCTTGTGTGTTGTATACATAGCAGGGTGTGTTCAGCATCATAGGTTGCAGCTTGGTGAAAGTAAAATTCAGAAAAATACATACCTACAGTAGACTTGGGTGAATGTGATGCCTTGCTGACCCTCAACTATTACAAATATCATTAATTAGAAACTTCCTTCATTTATCACATATATGAATAAAAGAAACAAAGGCAAGTATAGTATAATACTCTATTGTATGGCCACTGAACTGACATTGATATAGCATCACCCATAGTCTCCATGTCACCATAAGGGCGAGGTAGTATTGTATCCTTTTTAATGACAACCTTCATAACGACTTCATAAAATAGCCTTCGAAGAGGTTGGCCTTCTAATACATTCTTTGGATTTGTTGAAATAACTATTGCCTTAGCCACAGGTTGTGGCCTCAACAAGTTATATAATATGACCTCCTTTCCAACCTAAAATGGTTTATGCACTTGTTAGCAAAAACTAAACAAATATATAGAACTGTTAGAACTAAAAGCACCATTATCATCAGGTGAAATAAAAGGGACTTTATTCTTCTTTGTGGCTACATGTTTTATGGGACTAGTAGCGCTGCACTCTCGATGAAGATCAATTGATCCTCTATAACACTATGCACAGAGGAGGCAAAAATACGCTATGTGGATGGGGCAACAATAGGCTATGTGGATGGAGGAGCAGCAGGTTGTGTGGATGGGGCAGGAGCATGCTGCGTAGACAAGACAACATCACACGTGCACAACGTAGAAGCATGTTGCACAGACACAGCAGGAGCATGCTGCGTAGACAAGACAGTGGCATGTGCAGACAGGGCAGACGCATGCTGTGCAGGCAGGGTAGGAGCATGCTGCGTAGACAGGACAACAGCACGCGCAGATAGGGCAGCATGCTCAGATAAGAAATTAGAATGCTGCATAGATGGGACAGTAGGAGGCCTAGGAACAAGCATGTAATCATCTTCATCATAGTGGTCAGAGTTTTCATTCATATCTACAAAAACTTCATCTTCAAATGTTTGATCATGATGTGCCTTATCATTGTGTTCTTCAGCTGCATAAACAATACAAGGATAACATGAATTATTCACATGTCACCTTATTAATTATTATCCAGCATAGGAAATATTATTCAATCATAACTTAAGTATTTCAAAGGCTAAAGTTCTTTAGAGAATTAGAACCGTTCTGTGAAGTGATTTCTATATTTCTTCTTTCTTGCACCATCCTTGCCTCCTCCAGACTCTCTTCTAATTCTTGTATGCGTCCTTCTAGAGAAGCTTCCTCATTTTTCAACCTTTTTACGAGATAGAACTTCCATTTGTAGCCTTGTTGACTTGTAGCACTTCAAACCAGGGGTACCAACATCTTAGAGAGTTGATCCTAAAGCAAAAGCACGAACACGTCCCCTTGGCTCCTTTTCTCCACAAGCAACAGCAAAGACATCACCTTGTTGAATTGATCTTTCTGTCAACTCTAAGCGAGCTTCAACAATTTTTTAAAAGTTTGTTCTAGGAAAATAGAATATGGATGTTTATTGACTAGAGAGAAATATTACATACTCAAATTCTTTTATGGAAAAGAACTTACTATAGTTGGCTCCGCTTGTTGGGTTGGAACTCCACTTTTTCTTGTATGTGTTTTGATATATATTTTATCTCTTCGAGCCATGCGCCCCATCTCTATAGCCTAAAATTGTTTTTATTCAGTACTAAATTGCAGCAAAATAATGCACTAAAATTGAATGCAAAGAGTTATTTTCTATACCATTTCATGTCTAGAACAAGCAAAGCTCTTGCTTCGTGATGTATGATGTATCCCCAACTTTGCATGATCAGCTTTGGATATTTCCACTTGAGCCTAAGATAAAAATTGTTAAGTTCAAGAAATATATTGAAGTACAAAACTCAAAATATGTATACATATAAATTTTTACAACTTACTTCAAAATCAGGAGAGGTCCAGTGCTTAGTAAGGAACTTCCGGTCAATATCTTTAACTCTATCACTATATTTTGGCTGCAGTTCCTCAATGGTTACTTTTTCATCAAAAAAATTGGGCTGCCTTAAATTCCTTCCATTTCCTTACAGAAGTGACTAGAAACTAGTCTTTGGCAGCCTCATCAACATCATAGATTGCCTAATTTTGCATCGAGAAAACATAGCAAATTAGTCCTTAAGGTGATAATCCAATACTCAGCATAAGAATCGAATAGGCCATAGTTCATAGCTGATCAGTATAGAAAACAGTAAAACAGTATAGAAAACAATGCAGTACATGATGTGTGGCAGATTTCAGCAATCAAGGTCTAAAGAATTGAAGAGGGAAAAATACCTTTAAAGCGGCCCACACTACCTGAAGACACTGACATGGCTTCATCCATCTAACGAGCACAAGTGCACAACATGGCACGTAGGGAAGAAAGCAAGCAAACGTAACCTTTCTTCTTGACGTAGTTTGTGGTCGTAGCAGCAGGGCCCAACGTCGTTGCCTGGCACCTCAGCCCTCGCAGCTGCTCTAGCCCACACAAATCACTTGTCGTCGCGGATCCCAAAAGACCGAGCACGAGGGCGGCTTGGGGTTGGGGCGCCAATTGGGCGTCGGGTGAGTTGGAGTTCGATGTCGACGACGAAGCTAGCGCACAGGCAAGTGCAGATGAGGCCGTGGGACTTGCGACGGCGTAGGAGCTAGGCGTGCGCAGAGGACGCGACGAGACCTGTGATGGAGCCAGCTGGGTGGCGACGTAGAGAGAGGCGGCGGGGAACTAGTTGAGGCTGAAGACTGAATGAACAAAAAGGTAGGGTTTGGAGAGAAGGTATATGGGCCTAAGATGTTGCCGGGAAGGCCTTTTTTCATTTTCAACTTCCCGTGTATGATTTTTTCTCTTCGCTTTCCGCGGGTCTTTTTTCATAATGGTGCGCAAGAGTCACAGTCTATATATATGTATCGACTAATCGTCTGCCCCCTTTATTGATCTATCCCGACCGATGGTGTAACAATACAGCCAAATATATATATTCCACTAATCATATGTCATAATAGGTATGTTTACCGACACTTAGTCCGTGATCAAGATATACCGACCGACAATCCAATAACGACACATGTGTGAAGACAAAGTCCACCATGACGTGTCTATCGAAACTTCATACTTTATTTATTTATATCTTTAGAGAGCTAACAGAAGTAGAAAATAATGTATAAATTTATGGGTCTGACAGTGGTAGGGGGCACGAGTCCCCTAAATCCACCCTAGGTATATATGGTATAAGTGACGATGATCGCAATCACCCGGCTGCTAGGAGTAAGCTACACCACCTTCATATGATATGACAAGGCTCTCAAGATCATGTGGTCATGGTTGACTAATTATAATTTATAGTGCTAATATATTCTCTCTTAGATTGGATAGAGAATCAACAATGCAAATTAGGAGGAAGGGAGGAATATCTTTACCATGTTACTATACTAGCTAGAATTCCAATTGTACGCTCACCGTAACAAACTTCATAGTACTTCCTTCGTCTACCAAGGGTAATGTTTCATAATTTAATGTAATGTTTTATAATTTTATACGTTTGACCAATTAATTACAAAATATAGTTTTATAATAAATAGATTGAGTTATAAATGTAAATATTTATTATCTAAAAATTTAGTCAACGTGAACCACTTCTAACTGACATGATCCGTAATTATTTTTTATTTTATAGGCGATGTGACAGCAACTAGCCGTCCATGGGAATCCAACTTGTTTAGTTCGTGATAAAAAGTTTTTAGTAGCACTTATATTTATATTTAGTAATTATTATTTAACTATAAATTAAGATAGATTTAAAGATTCGTCTTGTAAATTATAGGCTGTATAATTAATTATTTTTTATCTATATTTAATATTTATGTACGTATGTTTTTTGTTTTTGAGTGAAATTAAACGAGACCATAATATAGAAACATCCATGCATGTTTTATTGTCCTCGCCATCAAAGCGTGGCACTGACATGATCCGTAATTATTTTTTGTTTTATGAAAACTTACCAAAGAGATGATGTGACAGCAGTTAGTGGTCCATGAGTTCGTGTGACAGCAGCTAGTCGTCCATGAAAATTAGTTCGTAGGTACTATAGCACTTGCATTTATATTTAGATTTTATTTAGTTATAAAAGGTTTTAAAATTTTGATATTATAGCAAATTTTATTTATATTTGATAAGTACTCCCTCCGTCCCAAAAAGAGTGACGTTTTTGACTTTGAGACATCGTGTTTGACCGTTCGTCTTATTTAAAAATTTTATGTAAATTACAAAATAAATTAATCATAAGCAAAGTATCTCTAATGATAAAATAAGTCTTAACAAAATATATAATATTTATGTAAAAAATTTGAATAAAACGAATGATCAAATAAGATGTCTGAAATTCTAAAACGACACTCTTTTTGGGACGGAGGGAGTATTGTTTAAATATAAATTAACTAAACTCAAAAATTTATCTAACTATATAATTAATTTTTATTTTTGTCTATATTAATGCTCCATGCATGTTCAGAAAAAACCTAAAAAACTAAAATACTTGCAACTCTGGAGAATTCAAACCTAAGACCTCTCATTCAACACTGTCACCCTCTACCACCAGACCACACAATCATTTATGTATATATATAATATGCTATCTTTTTATATCAATATTTCGTAATATTACATTGGGTAATTTTGCTACTAAATAAATTCAAATGAAAAAATTTTAACTATAAAGTTTTATATCTTGTCGAGTACTATAATTTGATATATAATGTATCGCCATCAGAGATAGTTTAAAATTTTTTACAAAATTGAGCCTTTAAATATGTGAATTTTAAATACATATTTGAGACTTTGATGACTTTAAATCAAAAACTTGTCAATATCAAATATGTAGATTAGGTGAACCACTAAAACTTTGATATTAACTATGTGAATATTGGAGATAATTTAGGAATTCAAAATTTTAAATTTCAAAATTCATAACCATTGAACATATGTTTGAGAATCTAAACATATTCAAATTAAAAACTTTTCAACTATAAAGTTGTAGATTTTATCAAGAACTATAACTTTTGTATAGACTATGTCAACGTCTGAGATTGTTTGATAATTATAAATTTTAAATTTTAAAATCTGCACACTTAAAATAATATTTTTTGACCCTAAATAGTTTCAATTTATAAACTTTTTAACTACAAAGTTGTACATCACA
>Ga0182004_10001205_pt1 | contig 18452 bp, 18 predicted proteins | sample Sormic07211540_1_FD_120479 | JGI IMG/M metagenome (GOLD analysis project Ga0182004, IMG submission 120479) | Endophyte microbial communities from Sorghum bicolor roots, Mead, Nebraska, USA - 072115-40_1 MetaG | ecosystem: Host-associated > Plants > Roots > Unclassified | place: USA: Nebraska...
ATTCTATATGTGCTCCTTGGAACTGCCCAAAACTGTTATCAAACAAATAGACAAATTCAGAAAAAACTGTCTATGGCAAGGAGGGGAAATTAATGCCAGAAAGCCTCCAAAGGCAGCCTGGAAAATGGTATGTGTGGCAAAGAAGGATGGTGGATTGGGAGTTTTGGATATTGAAAAGCAAAATCAAGCCCTGATGCTCAAAAACCTTCACAAATTCTTCAACAGAATGGACATCCCCTGGGTCGGCTTAGTCTGGGAAAAACATTATGCAAATGGGAAACTGCCAAGTCATATAAGAAAAGGATCCTTTTGGTGGAGAGACAGTTTGAAGCTGCTGCAGAAATTCAAAGACTGTACCTCAGTTGTGATTGAAGATGGAAAGTCCTGCTTCTTTTGGACGGACAACTGGTGTCATCAAACGCCAGCGTCATTAGCCCCGGAATTATTCTCCTTTGCCAAAAACAAATCGGTCTCAGTGGAAAGAGCCATGCTTGGTAACATATCGCCTGATCTCTTCCACCTCCCAGTCTCCCAGATAGCCCTAGAACAAATGCATCTTCTCCAGTCTAGACTTCATCATATCAATCTGTCTGATGGGAAGGACAGATGGATTTATACATGGGGATCGAATCAGTTCTCCTCCTCCAGAATGTACAAGGAACTGGTAGAACACCCGGTACCCCACCCTGCCTTCAAATGGTTTTGGAAGTGCCCATGCCAGCCCAAGCACAAAGTATTCTTTTGGCTGCTGCTCAAAGATAGACTGAGCACTAGAAACATCCTGAGGAGAAGAAACATGGCCATGGATAGCTACGACTGTGTTCTCTGTAACATGCCGACAGAGGAATGCCTAGATCACCTGTTCCTCACTTGTGATTTTGCCAAGCAGTGCTGGAATCTCCTTGGGATTAATATTCACCAATCAGATTCTTTTCCCGATGTTGTAAGCTCCTTCAGGGACAAACTCCAGTCAGAATTCTTCATGGTGGCAGTTATACTATTATGCTGGTCGATCTGGACAGCAAGAAACGGCTGGATCTTCAAGAACATGCACCCCAGTATCCAAAACTGCAAGCAGAGCTTTCTTACAGAGTTAAGGTTGGTTCTTCACAGAATCAAACCAAGTGCCCTTCCAAGATTTGAATTATGGATGCATTCAATTTCAGCCCTGCTAGCTTAGGCGCTCCTGCTCCTTTATTCTTCATCTTTTTTCTTTCCTTTTTTGTACCCTAGCCCCTAGTCTTCTCCTTTTGTTATACTCTGGAAAATTTTTTTGTCTTCATTAATATATTTCTGTAGGGGCCACGGCCCCTCCAGTTCTCTCAAAAAAAAAACATATCACTAATATGAGATACAGGAAACAAATCACTAATGTGGCCAACGTACTATACTACACAGCCGCCGCCACTGGGGATGGCTCACCGTCGCCGGCGACGACCTTGATGCCGGCACGGCAGATCGGGCAGGTGGCGTGCCCACGCAGCCACCCGTTGATGCACCGCGCATGGAACGCGTGCCCACACGCCGTCAGCCTTCTGACCGTCTCCCCGTCCCGCAAGACGCTGATGCACACCGCGCACTCCTCCACGGACGACCACGACGACGGCTCAGAGCCGCTGCCGCCGCCGGCGTCGGCGCCCGCCGCGCAGTACTCGAACGCCGGGATGGCTTCGATGTCCCCCTGGCTGAGGCCAACGCCGACGCCGTCGCCGTTGACCTCATTCTGCTGCTGCTGCCCCACCGTTGTTGACTCCTCAGACCCCCTCGTGCGGCGGAGGTAGTAGTAGCACGTGAAGATGAACACGAGCGCAAGGAGCACGCCGGCGACGACGAAGCCCCAGAGCCGGCCGGCGAACGCGTACACCAAGATGGTCACGAGCTCGGCCAGCGACCACATCAGAAGGAGAGTCGAGCGGCGGCCCCACCGCGCAGTGCTTGGGTCAGCAGTCCGCACTGCGTCGTCCATGGTGGATATAAATTTAATTAGGATTAATTAACCCGGCCTGCAGCTAAGCTAGCCTGCTTTCTGGTGTTACTAGTGCTATATAACGATGATCCAGCCGTATATGTGTGCGATGCATGGTACGATGATTCTATCTACAAGGTAACAAAAAACTGAGTCAGCAACATGTAGATAGATACTAGAATATATTGGGATGGGTGAAGTGCGATCGAAACGAGATGAACATTCTTAGGTCGCAGATAGAACCTGGAGAAGTAGCCAATGTCCAAGGTGACATCCGGTCCACATTGACGACCGAATAGGTTAAACACAAGTTGCAGAGTTTTTCTAGGATTAAAACCAAATTTACCAACGTCATCATCAGCGCGCAATTCTTCTAGGATAGTGCAAATCTTATGCAAATCGCTTTCTCATGTTACTTAACAATGATTATTAACTCGTAGGCCATGTCTGGACACATATAGTAACAAATAATAATCATTTACAAGTGTAAAACCACTCCGCTTGTATTTGCATTGTGCACACCAGTGTACAATTATTAAAATGTTCGTTCTCTGTAATTGTTTGTTTGGGATAAGTAAATTAAATACATCAACTGGCTGCCTAGAGTCAGAATATGCTCGCCGCCGTTGCTTAGAGCTAAAACGCAGGGCTTAAGGCCATCGGCGTTACCATGCATTGTCCGTCATTTTGCCTAGATGTTTGACTTCAACAAAGCATGGATCAAATTGGGGCAATGAACAAGACATGCACTGAAGCGGCAAGCACGGAGCACGACCATGCCGACAAGGACGGGATGATGATCACTACTACAAAACCGACTTTGCACGATCGATCAAATAAAACCGGTTTACACAAACGGTAGCTGGGTCTTTGGGAGTCAAAGTCTTCAGCTGTGGCTTCAAGACTGCAGCTGAACATTGAATTTCTAGAGGCGGTTAGAAAAGTGGTTCATCTATAGAAACCAATTTTTTATAAAAAGAAGCACGATGACCATATGCAGTGCACCATTGCCATTCGCTAGCCGTTCACCACATCTGTCGTGGATGAGTAAGATTTGTTGTGCCTATCCATCAAATCAGTTGTACCCTAGCCGCTTGTTTCGTGGCCAACACTTCCTCGCGTAGATCTACCATGGCCAAGACCTTCTCTGCCAAATCCGCCATGGTCAAACACCTCCCTACCAAATACACTCAACATGGCTCCGTTGCGCTGCCAGCTAAACCGCTTTGCCGAGGCCCCATCACGCTCATCGCAAGCTAAGCCCCTATTGTACGGTAGAGAAAAAAAGAGGTCATATGTGGAGTAAAGAGAAGATAGAGATATGGGTGGATATACTGAGAAGATAGAAGAGAGTGGGTGAGAGGTCTTTGGCTGATGTGGCTAAGGGAAGAAAGTAGAAGACCAACTAGGGTTTGACACCTATATTATCCATAGGTTGGATATTCGGGATAGTAGGTTGGATTGATTTCCAAAGATAGCCAGTATATGTTTACCCCTAGAAATGCTAATTCTATCAATCACCTCAAGCTATTGTTATAGTGCGAGCACATGGGAGGAGTGAGCCTAGACGATCATGACCCATATGGAAACGGTGCACAAGTCCTAGTGCCCATTGGCGCTCACCTCGTTGACCAAGGGGTAGTCAATGCATGGTAGAACATGGTTGTAAAGAACATCACTTGTCAAGAACAGGGAGGGAAGGGAAAAGGCAAAAGTGTAGAGATATGAACGGGATGAAGGATAAGACTGAGACCTGGTTGATTTGCTATTAAAATTGGCTAAGGCAAAGATTTGTCAAGCAAAAGTTACCAAAATCTTGAGTCAAAATTTTTACCATAGATTTAGCAAGCTAAACATGAAATTTGGACAAATTTGGGAAGTTCTCAAGGAAAAAACAAATGGTAACAAAGAGCGAGCCTTAGAGCCTATCTATAACTCTCATAAAGCTAAACCCCACTAGATGAATTCTCTCTTCATGCAAGGTGTCGACATCATTCCCCACTAAATGACCCACTAAATATTCTATCTCTTCATGCAAGGTGTCCACATCATTCTCCAATAAGTCCATGTCATCCCATATTAATTACAAAAAATGACCATGTCATCTATATTATGTGAAATACTTTAAATATTTAATCTATTAATATACAAGTCATATACATACACTATTTGTTTCATCATCAATTAATTCCTCTATAATATAACCACATATTAGTTTATGTTCTATTAGCTTAGCAATTTTTTATTAGATCTAATACAATAAAATACATACAAGTCAAATGCATATGTATACATATATAATAGACTGAATATCATATATAATAATTTATTTTTAAGAAAATCCCACAGCAACGCGTGAAATTCACATAGTTCACTTTATTGAAAAACCATATCTATAAATATCGTTTTCTAATTTGTTACGAGAGAAAAAAACCACTAAATAAACAGGCTCACGCTATCACACAAAGAGAGATCAGAATTGTTGAAAAATCACTGGTCCATGGAGACGCTGTCCACCGACGGACCTGGCTGCGACTTGGCACGAAAAAAAAAAAGAAAAGATCTTTCTCGCCTGCTTCCGACGTCCGTCACGACAAAATTCCTTCCTTCCCGTCCCCGTCGCGCGGTAGCATCACCCATTCACCTCCAATCTCCATCTCGCTCGACGCTCGCTGTCTCTCTGATGTGTGCGCTTGGGTCATGCATGCGTGACTTCACACCTACACGCATTGCGAGTTCGGACTCAGATCCGACAGTCCCCAGCGTTCGGAGACTCGGAGTCAGCTCCGGCACAGTGCGTCGGCTCCTCAAAGCCTCATCCCGGCATCCCGCGGAGGAGGAGAGAGCTCGGCTCCTCACCAGTTGTCCTCCTCTTCACCATCCTCCTTCCTTGCCCACCTCAAAACAAGAATCTTGCTTTTTCCGACGATACCATAGCTCCACCCAATCCTTGCGCTCCCTGCCGTCGCCATCCCTCATCCTCCTAGCGCATCTCATTCAGTCATTCCTCGTCCTCAAACTGACTGATGCGGTTGGTACCAAGGTTCCGGCGCTCGACGGCCCCCGCGCCGTGCTCTTCTAGCCTCTAGTGCCGCTTGAATTCCGGGCAATGGGCGCCGCTCAGTTGGTGATTCTGTTCTTGGCGCTTGGCGCCGCGATGCGGGCGGCGTCGGCGGCGGGGGCGCGGCCGAGCGAGGTGACCGTTGGCGCTCTCTTCACGTACGACTCCACAATTGGTCGCGCGGCGCAGCTTGCCATCGAGCTCGCCGTCGATGACGTCAACGCGGACGGCAAGGTCCTCCCGGGGACCCAGCTCAATTTGGTGCCCCAGGACACCAACTGCAGCGGCTTTATTGGGACCATCGAAGGTTCGGTTTTCGTTTCCCCCTCTTTCTTCAGTTGCTCATGTGTCATGTCCATGTGTCAAGAAGTTGGTTTTTTTGGTCTTTCAAAAAAAAAGTATTTTTTTCCTTTTTTATATATAGTTAAGAATTAGAATTACAGCATAGATAGCAGCCGAAATGGAAATATTGAGGTCTTTCTGGAAGCTGTTTCAAAGTTTTGAGGAAATATGGGTTGCAGCCAGCAGCTGTAACGGTAGTCTTAATCCTATTGTTCACTTTTATACTTATTATCAGTCAAGCATAAAATAGGGGGAAATTTCTCCCTTATTATCTATGCTAGAAAAAAGTTGATCGTTCGTCTAAAACCTGAGCAAAATCTCGATTGATCCAAGAGAGAACTTTACTGCCGGCAAAAACATAGGAGGCGGATGGGATGGGCCTATTCAGTCCCAGTATATTATTGGTTTAGTCAAACTAAGTTTGGTACCCCTACTGGTAGGATTTTTATAGTCTTAATAGTTGCTCAGCTCGTGTTTCATGAGATAATTTGACAATGTTAGCTTTTCTGTTTGTCTTATGTGGATCAAAAGTATCTTATAATAGCATATCCCTTTCTGAAGAATTATGATTGCACAGATACTTACAAAAGTTTACATATCAGATAATGATGCTCCTCGAATATAAATTGGACAATGATAATTGTCGGTATCAGTAATTTTTGTAACTTTCAAATAAATAAGATTAGATACCTTTTGACACTTGGTCAACACCCCGTCGCTTTTGGATGCCTATGAACCCTAACCCCTCGTTCTACTTAAATCTCACTCTCTTGTCTCGAGATAACTTCCACTTGCTCCCCCTCATTATGCATTCACTTATCCGTATCCATATTGGTCTACCTAAGTACCTATGCACAAATAGCTTAAGAATTCTACTAACCTGATTGTCCTGTCAACAGAAGAGTGACAGTCAGAAAGACTACTGACACTGACGGAGTGGTACCACAAATAGCATAACTTGTGGTTAAGGTATTCTGTAGGATGAAGGCAACATGTGTCAGCTGTTACTGATGGAGTGGTTCTGTAACTTGTAAAATCGGTTAGGTATTCTATAGGATGCAGGACATGTGTTAGCTGTTACTGATGGAGTGGTACTACAAATGGCATAACTTGTGAAGTCGGTTAAGGTATTCTGTAGGATGCAGGAAACATGTGTCAGCTGTTAGGGAGCATCCAATTCCTCACTTTATTCTCATTCAAGATTCTTTGTTTCCTTCTGTCAAGTTTGAGCACCAGAATAAAGTAAACTATATAGGTTTATTGGAGACTTTCCTTGTTTGAATCACAGCTAGTTTTCCTGTTTTTATCAGAAAATAAAGTTTGCATGACATGCATAAAGTTTAAGGACAAAATTAGTGGGATCTTTATAGGCACAAGTACAATAAGCTGTCATCTTTTCTTGGCTTGAAAGACATCAGAAATTAACTTCAGTACCTCAACTGTCACTTCTACCCTGACGGTGCATGAACTGATTCATAGAAACCTTACTTGGTTGCAGCGTTGCGGCTAATGGAAAAAAGCGTAGTTGCGGTGATTGGCCCGCAATCCTCTGGGATAGGCCATGTCATCTCCCATGTTGTTAATGAGCTACATGTACCTCTTCTATCATTTGCGGCTACAGATCCAACTCTCTCTGCATCAGAGTATCCGTACTTCATCAGGACAACCATAAGTGACTACTTCCAAATGAATGCCGTTGCTAGCATTGTTGATTACTATCAATGGAAAAGGGTGACTGCTATATTCGTTGATGATGATTATGGGCGAGGTGGCATGGAAGCCCTCGGTGATGCGCTTGCATTAAAGAGGGCAAAGATTTCATATAAAGCAGCTATTCCTCCAAATTCAAATACGGATGTGATCAATGATGTACTATTTAGAGCAAATATGATGGAATCAAGGGTCATGGTTGTGCATGTCAATCCTGACACGGGGATGAGAATATTTTCTGTAGCTAAGAACCTCCAAATGATGGCCAGTGGCTATGTATGGATAGTAACTGATTGGCTAGCTGCTGTCCTTGATTCCTCAGCATATAGAGATCTTAAAGATATGGGTCATATTCAGGGACTAATTGTTCTGCGTCAGCACATTCCTGAATCTGAAGCCAAGGATAAGTTCATATCTAAATGGAATGATGTGGCTCGTAACAGAAGTATTACTTCTGGCTTGAACTCATATGGTTTTTATGCTTATGACTCGGTTTGGGCTGTTGCTCGTGCTGTCGATAAATTTCTCAGTAGTGGGCAACAGATCAACTTCTCAACAGATCCCAGATTACAAAATTTAAATGACAGCACGTTGCATCTATCAACTCTGAAGATATTTGATGGTGGTGAGCAGATGCTGCAGCAACTTCTACTCTCCAAATTTACAGGTGTTACAGGTCCAGTCCAGTTTGATTCAGACCACAATTTGGTACGCCCAGCGTATGATATCCTTAATATTGCTGGCTCTGGCTCCCGCTTGATTGGCTATTGGTCTAACTATTCTGGGCTTTCGGTGGCTGCTCCTGAAATTTTGTATCAGATGCCACGAAATACATCTACAAGTGCCCAGCAGCTGCATGATGTGGTATGGCCTGGTGATTCCACTACTAAGCCTCAGGGATGGATATTCCCAAACACTGGCCAACCTCTGAGAGTTGGGGTTCCAATTAAAGCAAGCTTTAAGGAATTAGTGTCAGGCAGAGGAGATAACATGAGTGGTTATTGCGTCGAGATATTCAACGCAGCAATTAAACTGCTTCCTTACCCAGTTCCTTACCAATTTATAACTATTGGGGATGGCACAAAAAACCCTAGCTATATTGACATCATTAGAATGGTTGCTGCCAATGTATGCCCTCATTCCTATCCCAATCTATTTCACAATTTTGTTGTCAGGCCTCTGATTTGTTTCATTTTCATTTAGTCACTTGATGCAGCTGTAGGCGACTTTGCTATAGTGAGAAATGGAACGCAGCTTGCAGAATACACACAGCCTTATATTGAGTCAGGGCTTGTGATAGTAGCGCCTGTGAAACACGTAACTTCAAGTGCCTGGGCTTTCCTTGAACCTTTCACATTGGAGATGTGGTGTGTCACAGTTGCTCTTTTTATTTTGGTGGGTGTAGTAGTTTGGCTTCTTGAACATCGTACTAATGAGGAATTTCGAGGATCTCCAAGGCGACAAGTCATAACAATGTTATGGTAAGTTTGTTGCATGTTGTAACTTTGTGGATGTTTTTTTGTCCAAATTTACCATACCTTGTTCAAGTCAAAGTTCAGCTTTCTTCAATTCATGCTCATCTTATGATCTACTGTTATTTTGTTGTTGTGTTTTTTTTTCTAAATGCTTAGTTGCTAACTTTAGGAATTGACGGATGATATGTGCTTCTCTTTCAGGTTTAGCTTCTCAACAATGTTCTTCGCACACAGTAAGTCCACTAGACGCGTCCATGATATTAACTTATAAGCTCTTCCATGATTCTTTGACCTATATGGATGGAAATGTCTTGATGAGAAACTCACTTCAGGAGAGAACACTGTAAGCACACTTGGGCGGTTCGTGTTGATAATATGGTTGTTCGTTGTGCTGATCATCACTTCAAGTTACACTGCTAGCTTGACGTCAATCCTCACTGTCCAACAGCTCTCAACTGGAATTACAGGGATTGATAGTTTGGTTTCAAGTTCTTTACCTATTGGATACCAGAATGGAAAATTTACCAAAAGGTACCTGAGTGAAAACTTCAATGTTCCTCTCTCTCGACTGGTGCCACTGAATACGATCCAGGAATATGCTGATGCCCTTAACCGTGGACCAAAATACGGTGGTGTTGCTGCAATTGTTGATGAGAAGCCATATATAGATATCTTCCTGTCAAACTACTGCAAATTCAGAATAGTGGGAGAGGAATTCACAAAGGAAGGATGGGGCTTTGTATGTTCAGTGTCCTTTATCTTGTTCTATTCCCTCATTTACTTCATCTCAGGGAAGCACAAATCCATGTCTGGCACTGTAACGGAAATGATTTATTCTGCTCCATTGCTTTTCTTTACAGGCATTCCAGAGAGACTCCCCCCTCGCTGCAGATTTATCAACCGCCATCCTTCAACTTTCAGAGAGTGGCCAACTTCAGAGAATCCACGACGAGTGGTTCTCACGGTCTAGTTGCTCCTCAGATGACAGCGAAGTGGGAGCAACCAGGCTTGGCCTCGGAAGCTTTTGGGGCCTCTTCCTTGTGTGTGCCCTGATATGCCTCTTCGCTCTGCTGGTATTCTTCATACGGGTCTGCTGGCAGTACAACCAGTACTCCAGTTCTGAATCTTCTGGCGAGCCCAGCGCAGCCACCCCTGGTCCTGTCATAAGACAGCGGCGACTATCACGCCTTGGCAGCTTCAAAGAGCTGATCCAGTTTGTCGACAAGAAGGAGGAGGAGATTAAGAAAACGATGAAACGAAGATCAAGCGATAAAGATAGCCAAGCTGCAGGATTCTCATACGCTCAGTCAGTGGCTTCAGCTTAGGCCTTGTTCAGTTCGCAAAAATTTTAAAGATTCTCCGTCACATCGAATCTTTGGTCGCATGTATGGAGCACTAAATAAAGACAAAAATAAAAACTAATTACACAGTTTATCTGAAATTTGTGAGATGAATCTTTTGAGCCTAGTTACACCGTGATTGGACAATCTTTATCAAATAAAAACGAAAGTGCTGCAGTAGCAAAAAAAAACCAAAATTTTGTAAACTAAACAAGGCCTTAGGACAATCTTTCAGATATCTGTCCTTCAGATGGATAAATATGGCAAAGCAGGGGAAGTACATTACCAACCATATTGAATTAGGCTATTGTCTCCAAAAGCAAAACAAATCGATGTAAATAGTAAATAGTGTATTTGATCTAGGAGTCCATTCCTTATGCCCCTGATATATGCTGTTTGTATTTGACAAAACTGTTTTCAGCAATTGACCATTGCTCCAGGCTGTTCAAAGTGGTTTATTTCAATTGCTTTTCTGGCAGGCGCCATTTGAGCTTTCCTCTGATTTACTTCTGCATGATGTTTAACCATTCATTTCTTTTTTTACCTCGATGGCTGGATTATGCAAGTGGCATGAGCTATTTGTGTAGGGCTCTGAATTGTGAAACCCTGAAGCCAGAGCCCAGAAGTGAGCTTTAAAGTGGGAACAGATCGGCCGTTGGGCTATTACACGGATCTGGTCACCCTCGCGTGGGCACAAGGAACCATAATGATCCAGTAGCCTCGCTGGTCCTGCGCATCGAATCGAAACACGGCGTTGTTAACAGACAATCCCACTCCCCAAAATCGCTTCACGAGTTCGACGACATATAAGAGGAAGTGTGCACTGCCGTTGTTCATCTTGACTGCTGCTGCTCCATCCTCCAGTCCAGAGTCGAGACACTGGCCAACTTATTCCGGTTCCCCAGCATTCAGCAGCTAGTAGCCGCACACTTACAGCGCTGTTACCAAGTTTTTACGATTTTTTTTTTCGAAATAAAATGCACCTTGGTATTTTGAACAAAATGCACATTAACATTTGTTTTATTTATATATTGGGAAATTTCACCTTATATCTGGGTTTTGTCTGAAACAAAAGGCACATCTATTGAGCTGGCTTTTAAAAAACTAGAAAGCTAACTTTTGATGAATAGACTTATAAAAGCCAATAGGCACTTTGAGAGCGATTTTTTTAGCTTTTGGTGTATAGAGAAGCTAAATTTTTACTGCAAAAGCCAATAGCAAAATGACAAAAGTCAGAAAAGCTAGTTTTTGAGTCAAAGTCCAAAAGCTACAACTCAAACAAATAGGCCCTTTGTCTATCTTATCGTGGCATATTAGGCTATCACACAACCCACTACTCTTGCTTTATCTAGTTGTTTTGGATTTAAACTTTTTTCTAGGATCAATCGTCTAAGAAGGAGTTGATTAGGGGCATATAGTCAGTGCCTATGCAGCCACACTAGTCCACTCAAGGACTTAAAATGTGTTCCTGAGGTCTATTTTGGTGGAGCTCTGTTCGGCTCGGCTTCAGCTTCTGCGTGCATTGTACCTATGTTGTAGTAAAGGACCATTTTTATCTCTCTTCTCAACATGAAGAGAATAACTCGATAAAGCTATTATCTTTGCTTCACGTGCTCTGGCTCGGTGGCACAATGTAGCAAGGAGTTGGATGAACATATGCCAAACAACCCTTAGAAGGAATTCATTTGGGTGATAGGTCAATTTGTGGTGGCTACGCATGATTAGCATGGTAGGGAGAGAACTAGAGTGCCACCTGCCAAGGTGGTGGAAGATGGTCAGTGTTATTACAGCGAGCGGGACAAGGGTGAAATAACAAAACAATTAAGTTAGTGTATATAGAAGTGAATTTGGCAGAGTGATTTTCATTGAAAATAGATGAATACAGAGGCATGCAACGACGAATGGCGGAGAGAGAATATCAAAACATACTGAGGTTAGGAGGAAGAAAAGATTGAGGATATTATCCATTAGACTTGCAGCCACTGACTAAAGTGAGAAGAGTGTTAAGGTGATTTGTATTTTTGTGTCTTTGGTTTTATATGATCCATCACTGACTAAAGTGGAAAGAGTGCGAAGGCGGTTTGTAGTTCTGCATCTTTTATTTTATACGAATAATGGGTCCAAAGATAACGGCTTAAAGTCCCTACTAGGAGCCAATTATAGTCCAGTCATTTTGTTCTCTACTTGATGGAATAGTTCAATGCTATTGTTTCAACTCTATCTACACAAGCGTCTTACTTCAAAAACCTAAAATGCATGAATCCTTTACTAGACGACCATGTGAAAAAAGTTTATGAACATCCGTCGAGCCACCGACCATAGGTACACTAGTCGGGGAGAGGTATTGTGCCGCCAAACTTAAAGATGTAAATTTTAGGTGTTAGGAGTGATGGTGGAGAGATAAGAGGTAGAGGAGTAAGTTCTGTTTTTTATTTTTGTTTTTTTTATGGTTTGAGTGTCTGATGCCAAAGAAGAATGGATCGAAGACAACCAAGAGAGGAAGAAAGCAATTCCACTATATGGTCAAAGATCCAAATGCCTTTCGTTCGTCACCCCAAGATGAACATGTGTTTTGGGTCATCATCGCGGATTCACAGTACAACATCATCCATACTCGTATTCCTTACTTGAGTCTACCACATTTTTCTAATATAAATTGTTAAAACACTGCAATTGCTAGAATGAGTCCAGGTGGTTTGGCATGCATTTGTATTTCTTCAATACTATTTAGTACTATAAGCAGAAAGAAATGCATATGATGCATGGATGCATTGCATTAGAGCATCTTCACCGGTCCCCCTTTCCTAACCCTCAATTTGAAAAAATTGTTTTTTTAATCTTGTAGCTCTAGTAATTTTCCAAATCTAACCTAAATGAGAATTTTTTTTCTCAATTCCTCAAATCATATCCTCCCACCCCCTCAAATAAAGGGGAGACTCTCCTCCCCCGTCCACTATTTTTTCACTGTGGATTAGATTTTCTTGTTATGCTGTAGAGAAGACCAGCACGTAGAGCTAGTCTGCTGTTGTTGTTGTTGTTGTTGTTGTTGTTGTATGTGTAATGTATATTATAATATAACTATATGGTATATATCAGTCTCCCGTATGTAAGGGATGACCAGGGGACTCGTTCAGAGTCAATTAATCGTCCTGGATATTCTGGACGATCCCCAAGCGACCAGGCTCGACCAGCCATCCTAAAAACATTAATCTTAACTATTAAATATACTCAAATATTTTGTAGTTATAGCAAGATCATCGTAAACGATTAGACAAGAGAAGAAGTCCAAAGACTAACCTATGTAAACCGGTGGGCAAAGACACGAGGAATCGCCACCCGGAGCAAGCTCCAAAACTGACCTTTCGCCATCAAACCCCCCAAATATATCTCCATCGTATCATAACCGAATGCCAGGGACATGGTACTGATTGCTATGCCTGGGGTGCTGCTTCTCTCTCGGCTCTCGCTATCGATTTGATCGACATGGCCGGCCAGCGTCAAGTGCTAACCAATTTGTCCTGCCTTCTAACGCCGAAAGGTTGGGAAACAGTTCCGTCATCCGCCCCTGCGTCCACGTCAACATAAAGATGACACACCCGCGCGCACACACGGGGTGAGACGAAACGAGCCCCAGACACGCGCGACACGACACGAGCCGGCCGGCCGGCCGGTGCAACCGCGAGCCAACCCAAGCAAGTACCCAGCCAACCGCATCGGGCACGGGAGGCCATCTGCTGCAGCTTTGGTCTGTCGTAACTACTAGGAGTAGCTAGCTCACTGGCACTGGCTGTGGCTGGACACTCATCACGCGCCCGGCCGTCGTCGCCGTCGCGCGCGCGTCGTCTCGTCTCGTCTCCCCAACTGCACCGGCTCGTGCCACTGACACCCGCCATTAACGCCCCTCCGACGACCCTGCTTCTAGTGTGAGCGCGCGTCCCGCGCGGCCATGGTGGTGGTGGTGGCCAGGCTGCTAGCTGGTGCTGGTTTTTTCTCCGAGCTCCCATTGAATAACACGCAGGAGCATTCATGGCCCTCTTTCAGAAGGTAGATGGCGCGCATTTACGCCTCCACGGTACGAGCCGAGCTTCACCTCGCCCCCTCCGCTATATAGCGCAAGCTCCACCACCCACCTCCCTCCCCCACCGCCATTGCTCACTGCTCAGTTCAGCAGCAGCAGTAGAGAGAGAGAGAGAGAGACAGCTGGTTCATTTCTGGCTGTCTGCCATAGCCATTAGCTAGCCAAGAGAAGAACAGAGAGCTCGATCGATGGATGTGAACGACGTGCTGCTGGTGGTGCTGGCGGCGGCGCTAGGCGCCATGTGGTGGCGCCGGTGCTCCAAGACGGGCGGCGTCGACGGTCTCCCACCAGGTCCGCCGGGTTGGCCGGTGGTGGGGAACCTGTTCCAGGTGATCCTGCAGCGTCGCCCGTTCATGTACGTGGTGCGCGACCTCCGGGAGAAGTACGGCCCCATCTTCACGATGCGGATGGGGCAGCGCACCCTCATCGTGGTCACCTCCGCCGACCTCATCCACGAGGCGCTCGTCAAGCAGGGACCCATGTTCGCCAGCCGGCCCGCCGACAGCCCCATCCGCCTCCTCTTCAGCGTCGGCAAGTGCACCGTCAACTCGGCGCCCTACGGCCCGCTGTGGCGCGCGCTCCGCCGCAACTTCGTCGCCGAGATCGTCTCCCCGCACCGCGTCAAGAGCTTCTCATGGATCCGCGAGTGGGCCGTCGACGCGCACCTCCGCCGCCTCCGCGCCGAGCTCGCCGGAGAAGGTGCCGTGAGGGTGATGGCTAGCTGTCGTCTCACCATCTGCAGCATCCTCATCTGCATCTGCTTCGGCGCCAAGATCCCCGACGAGCTGATCCGGGAGATCGAGGAGGTGCTCAAGGACGTGATGATGATTTCCTTGCCCAAGCTGCCGGACTTCCTGCCCCTCCTCACGCCGCTGTTCCGGAAGCAGCTGTCCGAGGCCCGTGCGCTGCGCCGCCGCCAGCTCGACTGCCTCGCGCCGCTCGTCCGCGCGCGGAGAGATTTTCTCCGCGACGGCGCCGGGAGCCAGGAGGCGGCGGCCAAGGGCGGCGTGGAGATGATGAGCGGGCCCGGGGAGGCGTACGTGGACTCGCTGTTCGACCTGGAGCCGCCCGGCCGCGGGAAGCGCCTCGGCGAGGAGGAGCTCGTCACGCTCTGCTCCGAGGTCATGAGCGCCGGCACCGACACCAGCGCCACCGCGCTGGAATGGGCCATGTTGCACCTCATCCTCGACCCCGCCGCGCAGGAGCGCCTCTACGACGAGGTCGTCGCCAAGGTCGGCAAGACCGCCCGGATCACCGAAGCCGACGTCGAGGCCATGCCCTACCTCCAGGTAAACACTAGTTCTACTGAACTTTCTGATATCATTTCATTTCATTTGGCCCTGGTTATATATAGAACAGTACAGAAGTCCCAAACAACATTGGAAATTTGGAATTCGATAAACACACACACACACAAACACACGTACATTGGAAGATATTGTACATTATATTGTTTAGATCATGAGAATGTGATAGGATTTTGGCACAAATGTCGTAACGTATTTCTTAATACGCATCTTTTTTTGGCTGCACGAAATTGGTAGTTGCTGCATTGGATATGAAATTGCAGATGGATAAGCTTCCACTGTACAGATGCATATGTGACCTAGTATGGACCAAATGAATTGAACGGAATAAATAAAAGGAAAATTAAACTGAATCGTGGACACGATATATCAACATCATCCTTGGTACATGGTACTGGTAGGTACTAGGTAGCAAATGGACGGCTTCACATTCGCTTTCATCAAAATGATAGCTGACTATATGTATACTGTAGTGAGTACTGTACATTGGTTCATCCGTCAGCAACTAAAACGAGTCTCTTAACTAAAATAATGTTCTTTTTGTACCTGATTCCGACCTCCGAACAAATTAGCGGCTACTAATTAGGAACGGTTGACGCTGAAATTAAAACCCTTAGCAATAATCAGTGATGTGCTTCTAGAAGTGATTTGCTCGTGTTCATCTGTCATGAAAACGACGTGCTTTCAAGCTAGATTCTTGGGTTTTAAATACCACAACTGTCGAAAGCGATGGTCGAACGCGTACGCACGCACATTCCAGGGGCATGTTGGTCTCTCCCGCCGCCGCCGCCGCCGCCGCCGCCGCCGACGATGATGATGACGACGACGACGACGACCGTTTAATGTTCTTGGTGCATGTCCATGCCCGCAGGCGGTGGTGAAGGAGACGTTCCGGCGGCACCCGCCGAGCCACTTCGTGCTGTCGCACGCGGCGACGCGGGACACGGAGCTGGGCGGGTACCGCGTCCCCGCCGACGCCAGCGTGGAGTTCTACACGGCGTGGGTGACGGAGAACCCGGCGACGTGGCCGGACCCGGAGACCTGGCGGCCGGAGAGGTTCCTGGAGGGCGGCGAAGGGTTCGACACCGACATCACGGGCACCAGGGCGCTGCGCATGATGCCGTTCGGCGCCGGCCGCCGGATCTGCCCCGCCGCCACGCTCGGCGTGCTCCACATCCAGCTCATGCTCGCCAACATGGTGCGCGCGTTCCGGTGGACGCCCCCCGCCGGCGAAGGACCGCCGGATCCCACTGAGACCTTCGCGTTCACCGTCGTCATGAAGAACCCGCTCCGCGCTGCCTTCGTCGAGCGGAACGCCACGGCGACCGCGGAGTGATGGTGAAAAGTAAAAAAAACAAAACAAAAAAGTTACTACTCTGGCTGGGTAAGTTGCTGCCACGTGTGCGTGCGTGTTGTGCGTTGCAGGGTACGTACGGGTGGGTGATTATGGCGGGGTTAATTCGGTGCCGCGCGCGGCGGCAGTTATTATTAATTACTCACGGTGAAGGTGATCAAGTGCTATGGGTCGGTCCGTCCTAGCCGTTGGTTGGTTGACGGATGGCTGGATGGAGAGATGGATGTGAATGCTGCCATGCAACGCACGACGCTGTCATAATAGTATGTCATGAATTTTTTCTAGTGCTCTCTGTGCTTCTAATTTTTTAGTAGTACTGTTTTTTAGCCTTCTCTCGTTTTTTTTTATTTTCTTCTCTTGATTTGATTGGATCAAAGAAATGTACGTACTAGCTATTGCATGATCGATCTGCTCGATCATATATATATTGGTTGTCATCTCATGTCCAGAAATAACAAGGTTAAATGATTTCCTCTCTCGACCAAGCTAGCTATCAGCATTTATATGCAAGTGCAACAGTGCATGCAAACATAAGCTTTGTTTGGTTACACTCTAAATCCAAAAAAAATCAAGATTAATTATATAATTTACTTATAATTTGCAAGATGCATTTTTTAATTTAGTGTTAAATAATAATTGTCAAATACAAGTATCAAAATTTAAACAAGGCCTGTGGAGCAGTTAACACAGTTCGATCGGGGTACATGTGGCTGGTCTATTTGAATGCCCATTTGATAGTACGAGCAGTGAGTGTTGATGGTACGGGTTGGGCAAGGCAACAGTGTGTCGAATGATACTGTACAATGCAAAAAAAAAAAAAAACAGATTTCGTGCTGCGGCGCCGTCGTGTCTCGTGTCGCCTCAGATAATCGTCGCCTCACATAGCACCAGTATGGGGCCGGCCAGTTCCGTTCTCCCGTTGGCTTGTTCCTCCTCTCCGGCCGGCCCCCAGCTTAGCTGCATGCGCTCAACTGGCCACCTTGCCACCCTCGACGCCTTGTTTAGTGCTGAAATTTTTTTGATTTTCGGGACAGTAGCACTTTTGTTTCTATTTGACAAACATTATCCAATTATAGAGTAAATAGGCTTAAAAGATTCATCCCATGATTTACAAGTAAACTGTGCAATTAGTTTTTATTTTCGTCTATATTTAGTGCCTCATGCATGTGCCGCAAGATTCGATGTGACAGGAATCTTGAAAAGTTTTTAGTTTTTGGAGGGAACTAAACACGGCGCCGTCAGTATTTTTCTCTCTCTTTTCTTTCTTTCTTTCTTTTTTTAATTTTTGAAAGAGTGTGAGAGAACAAACGATGCCACCAATGTTGACGTGTCGTCGCATGAAAAAAGTTATGTGGATCCACCAAAACACCATGCATATAGCGCCTCAACAGATGACACTTGTGTGGCCTTGTTTAGTTTCCACAAAATTTTGCAAAAATTTTAGTTTCCACAAAATTTTGTAAAAATTTTCAGATTTCCCGTCATATCCAATCTTACGGTATATGCATTAGGCATTAAATATAGATAAAAGAAATAACTAATTACACAATTTAGCTGTAATTTGCGAGACGAATTGAGTTAGTCTAAAATTGGATAATATTTATCAAATATAAACAAAAATGCTACAGTATGCGTTTGCCAAATTTTTTGAAACTAAACAAGGCATGTGTAATGGTTCATAGACTTCTCTTGGTGGCAGGGACGAAGCCAGAAAAAATTGTAGGAGGGGCTGAACAAAATTGCTACATCGACCTAACTTTACTATAACCTCTCACAATAGAAAAAAATATATTAGCTTGAAGTAGTCATATATCAATTC
>Ga0182004_10001206_pt1 | contig 18442 bp, 14 predicted proteins | sample Sormic07211540_1_FD_120479 | JGI IMG/M metagenome (GOLD analysis project Ga0182004, IMG submission 120479) | Endophyte microbial communities from Sorghum bicolor roots, Mead, Nebraska, USA - 072115-40_1 MetaG | ecosystem: Host-associated > Plants > Roots > Unclassified | place: USA: Nebraska...
CTTGGCGAGAGACGAGGACGAGCGATGCAGCCTGCACAGCACGTGGTCACCGCCGCCGCCCTGCGTGTCGTCGAACTCAGTCATGCACCATCCCATCCTGTCCAAGCGCTGCCGACCCGACGCCCCATCCTTCTCCTTGCGGCCGTAGGAAAAGTTGCAGAACGTGGCGCCGCCGGGCACGCCTTGCACGGGCTTCGGCCCTGTCTCCGAGTGCCAGCTCGTCTTGCCGTCGGGCTCCACCGCGCGCTGCCTGCGCCCGCTGGGCTTGCCCCGGGTGTTCTTGTATCGCTTCAGGCAGTAGATGTACCAAACGCTGTTGTACCCATCCTCCGTCACGTCGGTGCCCGGCACCGGCTGCAGGTCGGCGACCAGCTCCTCGGGGGCGGCGGAGCAGATGTCGACGCGGTGGATGAAGGTGCGGTCGACGATGGTTTTGGAGCGGAGGCCGCGCAGGAGCGCGATCGACGCCTTGTCGGTGGGCCGGAAGACGTCATCGGCGTTGGTTGCCATGCCGCCGGTCTCGAGGTGGTGGCGCGCGGTGGATCGGCTACTAGCTAGGGTTCTCGCCGCCGATCCAGAGGTGCGCTCAGCGTGGGAGAGTGGAACTGCGGCGTCTACGTGAAAAGGCGCGCGTGGCAGCGTAGACCATGCACGTCTCCTTTATATCGCCGCCGGCCTTGTGCGTGCCCTCGATCTGCCCTAGTTTGCGTTTTGATTTCGGTAGCGTCGGTCTTAATCTTCGTAACCGTAACAGCATCTTTCTGTCGATGTCAATACGGAAATGCTTTTCCTTCGTTTAACAGCATCTTTCTGTCGATGTCAATACGGAAATGCACCCTGCACAACACGTGGCACCCAGCCTATAAATCATGGCTCCTGCATTCAACAATTGATCATTGAGGTCTTGTTTAATTCGCGATTTTTTTTAAAAAAATCAATTACTGTAGTATTTTTGTTTGTATTTAGTAATTATTGTCTAATTAGTTATGGAGTAATTAGGCTTAAAAGATTCGTCTTATAAATTACAAGTAAATTATGTAATTAGTTATTTTTTTTATCTATTTATCTATATTTAATGTTCCATGCATACGTCTAAATATTTGATATGATGGAAATCTTAATTTTTTTTAGGCTCCGTTTGGTCTCCCTTGCTAAATTTAAGCTAACTAAAATTATTTTAGCTACTCTTGGGTGACTAATAAAACTAAACTATTTTAGTTTCTTTTAGTTAATGTGTTTGGAACTTTAGCTAAAATGACTAAAGTTTAGTTAGCTAAAATTTAACAAGGGAAACCAAGCTGGCCCTTAATGTGATGAGAATCTTGGGACAAAGTTATCGTGAATCTAAGTATAGAGAACTCAAAGCAAAGGATGTCAAAATGGAATTGTGTGGCACAACCGCAGAAGGCATATTAACCTAAACGTCTGTTCAGACCGAGCATCACAATGAAATGACGCCAACAAGGACATGAATTTTTTTAGGTTTTGTAGAGACCACCGTACAGCATGTCAGCATTCATCATGTCTGGTCTTTATATATCATCATTCTATCCGCGCAGAGTGATGTAGTTCATAATTTTGTTTTTAGTTTGTTGATGAGAACCAGATCCTGCTAGATGATGAGTAGACCAGGAACAACACATCCAGCAACAGTTTCTATGTAGACACATACAGCCGGTTCCCTTCAGAAAACAAGGGGGGTGATGCCACACAATGACAGAATTACAAACAGTTAAAAGAAGCACTGGAAGTCAACAGAAAGGAGGGGCGCTATGTTGTGTGAGAAAATGTACAGAGAAAGCAAGACTTGAGTACAATAATCCACCCACTAGAAACATGCGTAATTGTACTGATATACAGCTCAAGCTGCAATAATAACACATCAGTAAAATTCTCTATAACACGGTTGTACCCACAAACCAGAAGCCTACTACATATCTTCAATCATGTTGTGAGCAGCAGATAAACAAGGCCTTTCAAATATTCAACTATCTCGGACCCACCAAGTTTTGAAATTCCAAATACTCTGTCGACAAATGTTATTGGAACCTGGAGAGGAGAAGGCAATCAACGATTCATTCATTTACCAAAGTCAAGAGATGATCCAATATTATTTAATGAAAAAAGAGACCCCACAGTGGCATACCTCTTCAATGTGATAACCTTTCCTAGTAGCCCTAACAATCATCTCCATCTGGAACACGTAGCCCTTGCTGACACATGAGGAGATTAAGTCTTCCAGGACATCTCGCTTATATAGCCTATTATGATATGCTCATCAAAAGAGATGATTGACGGGTGGGTATTTATTCAGTTCGAGATAAAAGAAAGACAGACCTAAATGATCCGGTTAAATCTGAAGCTCCAGGCTGTAGTAACGTTTGTGCAAGAACATTTGCACCTCTGCTAGTCAGCTTGCGCATGAGATTCCAACCATGGACACCACCATTCTTAACATACCGTGTGCCAGTTACAATGTCAGCCCCAGTTTCCTTTTGTTTCCTGGTTAAGGAAATAACATGATTAAAAAAGACACGTTTTCTAAACTATTTCATTTCAGTAGCCTCAGTGAGGAGCCCAAAGGGGCCAACTGACAAGCTTTACTTGAAATGTATTTTCAGCCATTGGATTCAACAACTGTGACACTATTATTTTTGTCGCTAAAGATATTTTGAGACAAAATCAGACTGAGAATTATATGCACTAAAAAATTTGATTTGAGGATGCTGACTAATATCTGTAAAATAACATGTAGTAGAAACCCAATAACTCTTATATCTTCAGAGATACGATTCTTACCTAATAAAGCTTGGCAAGTATTTTGGCTGTTCAGAGTGGGAAAACAGTCAGTAAGCTAGGAAGAAAAATATTGTAAATAGCAAATATAACAAAAGTAGTAATAGAAAGAAGAATAAGTGAAAGATTTATACATGGTGAGATAGGTCTGCATCCATGATAATGACAAATTCCCCTGAGGCATGCTTTAATCCATGTAAATATGCAGTACCTGGATATTTCCAGTTGCTACTTAATATAAGAAGGAGAAATTTCAGTAAAAAATTAAAGTCAGATGTCTCAACTCACCAAGTCCTAGCTTCCTTGGCCTAGCTCGCAGTAGCTGGCATCATGTCAGGTTAAAGGCAATGCATTAAGCCATGGCACAATAAGCAGATTAATACCACATATACAAAAACTTCAAGCGGATCAGGAGCATTTAAAAAAAAAACTTACAACAAAATCTTCACCATATACTTGCTGCAGTTGTTTTACAATGTCCTGAGTTCCATCTGGACTACCATCATCCACAATAATGATCTCAAAGTTCACATCCCTGAGGTAAAAAAAAGAAGTCAAATCAGGTTATGTAATATGTAAGAACATGGCAACGTATCTATATGAATGTAACAATTTTTCCTTTCCATCACAGTAGCAAGCTTCCAGCAAAAAATGGAAGTTAAATAATGGCAAAGTAACACATGGTGACATTCTAAGAAAAGGGACACGCAACAAAGCCAACAGTTGCAAGTTGTAATACCTAATAGTGCATTTGATATCCAAGCAGGAGAGCTCATCATGACCCATTTCACATAGCCGACGAACTCATACAAGTTTTTCAAGTTTTTTTTTCCTGATAGAGTGAATTAGGCACGCCCAGCAGGGCAGCACTAGAATGAAAGGTATCTATGACCTCTATGGCCCAAAATACACAAGTAAAAGAAGAAAACTGGTTGCCACTATGACAGTTCAAGACTTTGATGAAGAAGCAAATTCTAGCTCAAATGTTGGTAAAATAGCACTAGAAAATTGTTTCATTTCTTCTTCTCAGGGAAAAAAAACACAAGTGCACAGTGATCGCTTCAACAGTACTGGCATCATTAGAACTCTGCAAAGATGTGCAAGCAGAGCTCAAGGGAGGCCTGGTTAATGTCCACATAAATAACCTATGTCATCTATTTGGACGCATAATGGAGTAACAAGTGATTCTACTTTATGATTGGTGCCTGCAGTTGGATCTCAGTTCCATTCACATATTCAGATCAGGTTGATTCTTGTTAAGTAGATTACTAATCTAATCGATCAAGTTTACGCACGCAACCGAATGATATCTAATCTATTGAAATCGAATCCGACAGCGTTCACCACAGAAGATCTCGACGCAACCGTAGCAGCAAAAGGCGCAACGGAGAGAAACAGATCAGCGCCGGACAGGAGAAAGCGGAGCTGGGCGGTGCTTACGGGAGGTGCTTGAAGATGAGGTAGACGATGAGGGCGACGTTGAGGCGCTCGTTGTACGTGGGCACGATGATGCTGTACGCGCGCTTGCGGCCCGCCGCCGCCTCCATGGACGGCCGACTGGACACAGCTCCGGATCTCTCGCTTCTCCTCAGGCGAGCGCTCCGTAGGAGCCTCACCACAGGCTGGGTCGCTGGGACAGGCGGAACGAGTGGCTCGCAGCTGACCGTCGTCGCCGCAGGCCCCCAGCCCACAGCCGCCGTTGCAGAGGGGGGAGGACGAAGCCGGCGAGACGAAGGCAGGATGGCCGGGCTCAAGTCCCCATGGGCATGCGTGTGAATGGGTTTAGGCCTGCGTAGACTTCGTGGCCCAGGCCCGTAGATGAACGCCGTTTGATCATTATGACTCGAATCTTCCAACTATTTCTCACATTAAGGGGTGTTTGGCACTGCTCCACGAAGTCTGCTTCACAAACTCCACCATGGAATAGCTCCATAAAAAACTAGAGTTCGTGGAGTACCTCTTGAGGTGCTCTCACAACTCCACCCTTTTTTCTCGAACTGAATGCGTGGAGCTGAAACTGTTTGGCTAAAAAAACGTGGAGTGGAGCTGAAAAACGCAGAGCAGAGTAGTCCTAAACACCCCCTTAAATCACTCAACAATACTTTCCGTATATCTCCAGCATTTTTCTTTTACAATTTGAAGAAGTTTACCCAAAATTATGATGTTCATCTGTATTTAGAGCATCTCTAACGGTTTAACAAATAGGCTTTACATTTTTGTTTCTGCAAAAAAAAATTAAAAACTTATATCAAACGGTTTGGCAAATAGACTTTGCATTTTGGTTGGCCAGGTTTGGCATATATGTTAACCGTGTATTGCCGCTTGGCATTGCATAGACCCGCACGTTTTCTTTCCCCGCGTGTGGTTCCCTTGTTGCCGCCGTTTTCTTCCCGTAGAAAGTTGGAGGCTGCGATCTTTTGGTTCTAGACATCGCTGGACATTAACGCCGGTTGTGAGGGAGGCGATCTTCATCAAGCCGACTGTGGAGGAGGTACGTATACCATGACCATGGATTCATCCTTCCAATATGTGCATCGGGTTTCCATGGTGTCTAGGGTTTGTGTGTAGGTGTCGTCTGTTGCTTGAACCTTGGAGTCGACGGCACGAATAAATTTTCGCCTGGAAAAATAACCGCTGGCTCCACACTTTGGATTTTGCCAACTCAATTTTGCCAACCCATTGGAGGTAACCTTTTTCTCCTCCCCATATTGATTTGAGACTTGACACATTCTATGTTTTGCCAAAGATAAAATGCAAAACCGTTGGAGATGTGCTTAGTTTTTTTTTGAAAATTTTTGGCTCTTACTAATGTAGCACTTTCAATCATGGATTAACTAGGCTCAAAAATTCGTCCCACAAAGTACAGACAAACTGTGCAATTAGTTATTTTTTGTTTATATTTAATACTTGATGTATGTGTTCAAAGATTCGATGCGACGGAGAATCTTGAATTTTTTTTAAACTAAATAAGGCCTTAGTTGAGGAGGCGAATTTTTTTTGATACTATAGCACTTTTATTTTTATTTAGCAATTATTGGCTAACCATGAACTATAGGCTTAAAAAATTTGTCTCGCAAATTACATGGAAAACTGTATAATTAGTTATTTTTTTTACAAATATTTAATGTTTCATATATGTGTCGTAAGATTCGATGTGACGAAAAATCTTGAAAAGGTTTTAGGTTTTAAGTGTAACTAAACAAAGCCTCAAATAAGAGGTGTTAAACTGTTAAGTTAATATTGTATATAGTCACAAGTAAATACAGCACACAGAAATAACGCAATAATTGATACAGAAAACACAAATTCCAAATGCAGCAAGATAATGAATCCATAGTAGCAACGTAGAAAATATATACACACGAAGAGAACATAAGATAAAAATTTAAGCTACAAAAAAAAAGGTTCAGTACTTTCTGGCAAGGACATGTTTTGGTTGCGCCTTAAACCGATCAGGCTAGAATGATTCTTGCACTCTGAGTGCCTGAGGCAATCAGAAACCAACAGTAACATTCCATTCGAACACATCTAAACATACTGCCATCTCGAATATGCAAAAGACTTCTTGCTATATTTTGGAGCTGATGAAGACTCCGAACTGGCAAGGCCATGAAATGCTACGAGTTCTTGTGCCAAAGGGATTTGAAAGGCAACTGAGAAAACCATGACTCAGAGCCTGAAGATTTAGGAGATGCGCTCGAAACAGCATGCGGATCTCGCCAGAACTTGAGAACATACAGGCTCTCCTCCTCAGTACACCTCTTCAAGACAACACGTGATGCATACCCCATCTCGCTCATCAGATGGCATATATCTGAAGGATCATTATCTTCAAGGGCTACCATGTACAGCCACCCTCTTTCTGATAGCATCTCACGCACAGCAGGAAGGATCCTGTCTATCACTTGACGCCCGTTCAAACCTCCTGCCCAAGATGAAGCAATGCCCTTGCATCCAACTTCTTCCACAGGAGTTGGCACATAAGGAGGGTTAACAACTGCCACATCAACCATACCAGCAAGGCGTTTATCAAGACCAGACACGATATCAGTAACAATCACATCTGCATGCACCCCATGAGCTTCAAGGGTCGCTTGAGTTGTCTCGGCAGCATGTTGGTTGATGTCAGTTGCTAGGTACTGGGCTCCAGAGCCTAATTGCCTGAGCATGATTGCAAGAGAGGTGATGACATAACCACTACCAGACCCAACCTCCATACATAACCTTGGCTGTAGTGTCAAAAGTTGTGCTTTGTCTGAGAGTAGCGCATCAACAAGAGCAAAGGAATCATCACATGGCTCATACACATCTGGATGGCTCGCAACAAGCGGAATTTGTGCAGTGTTTAATGTCCTTCCGGAAGAAGCCTGCAAAAATAAGTTTTTACCATGAAACTAGCATAGACATTCACTTCAATAGATATAGATTACACATATTTATATTTCTCTCTGTTTAAAGCAAGCACTATCATTTGTTAGATGAAACAAAATAGTACATGACAAAATGGATAACATGCTTATTAGCACTCTAGTTAACATCGGAAAGAGCACTTTAGTTGAATGTCACTTAGTGGAATTGGATAATATATCACTACTTGTTTCCTGTAAAAACAACATTTTGGCAATTGAAACATCTCTCTTACATTAAGGATTATCCAGCAACATAACTTAAGGACATTGATGGTTACCAAAACAGTTCAGCATGGTGACTATATGGAATACTTATAACAAACTATAGTTCAGTATGCTGACTTTTTTTAGTGGGCATGTTGAGGACTTGTGAGATCTTCAACAAAACATCCATCCTAGATTGTGGTAATCAAGTGACTTCAGTACTTATTACTGAGAAGTTTGTACAAAAGATTGATTCAGGGTCTAATTTCCGACTACTAAATCCTACTTCAGTGAGGAGTAAGGATGGGCATCAAACCCCGCCCTTTCAGGCAACTACCTCGTCGCCGCCGGCGCAGCCATGGCCACGAGATATTCAAAACGAGCTCGGATCCTGCATCCCACCACCTAGGCTAGGCTAGGTTTCAAATCGGAGAAAACGAGGACTCCTATGTTCCGCTCCCAAACCCTCGTCTTTTCTGCCAATCTGGAATCACGTTGGAGGACGAAGTGCTCACCTTGGCTCTCCTGGGGAGTCCCTTCTCGGCGCCGCTAGGGAGCTCCGCGAGCTTCCCCGTCGCCGCCGCGCCGGCGCCGTCGCCGTCCGCCATGGAACAGCAGTCGCTGGGCCGCTAGGGGTGACTGGATGAGAGATGCCGCCGCGATGTTGACCTGTCGCAAGTTGCGTGCGGCGGCGTGCTGGTGAGAGAGAATAGGAAAGGAACGCAAGTGTCTTTTTAACTGAACCGAAGCCACGGCGGACAGGTCGGTCAGGCTCAGCCCGCTCGGGAGAGTGCGCCCTGCGACTCTATCCACTTCCCCCGGAGGCAAAAATCTCCCCTCCCCCCAAAATCCAAGGCGTGGTGGAATCCTAAACCCCCTCCGCGCGCGGCGATGGCGCTCGTGTCCACCGCCACCGTCGCGTCGTCGTCCTACCACTGCGACCTCCTCCTCTTCCCGGGGGGCAGGAGGAGGTGGCGCGGGCCGAGGTGGAGCCGCGGCGGCGCGGGCGCGAGGCTAGCGGTGCTGCAGCGTGCGGGCGGCGGCGGGCTTGCGGTGCTGGAGCGAGCGGGCGCGGGCGCGGGGTCCGCGGTGCTGGAGCGGACGGGCGCCGGGGCCGGGGCCGCTGCCGCGGCGAGAAGGGAGGAGCTGGTGCCTGCGGGGAATGGCAGGAGCTCGTACGAGGTGGAATCGCTGATCGACCGGCTGAGCAACCTGCCGCCGCGGGGCTCCATCGCGCGCTGCCTCGAGACGGCGCGGCACCGGCTGACGTTGCAGGACTTCGCGGCCGTGTACCGCGAGTTCTCCCGTCGCGGGGACTGGCAGCGCTCGCTCCGGCTCTTCAAGTACATGCAGCGCCAGTCGTGGTGCCGCCCCGACGAGCACATCCACGCCATCGTCATCGGCGTGCTCGGGCGCCAGGGCCCCGCGCTGCTCGACAAGTGCCTCGAGGTGTTCCACGACCTCCCCGCCGAGTCGCGCACCGCGCTCTCCTACACCTCCCTCATCGCCGCCTACGCGCGCAACGCGCTGCACGAGGAGGCCCGCGCGCTGCTCGACCAGATGAAGGCCGCGGGGGTCGCGCCCACCGCCGCCACCTACAACACCGTGCTCGCCGCCTGCGCCCGCGCCACCGACCCACCCGTCCCCTTCGACATGCTCCTCGGCCTCTTCGCTGAGATGCGGCACGACGCGTCCCCCTCCGTGCGCCCCGACCTCACCACCTACAACACCCTCCTCGCCGCCGCCGCCGTGCGCTCTCTGGCTGACCAGTCTGAAATGCTGCTGCGCACTATGCTTGAGGCTGGCGTCTCCCCGGACACTGTATCTTATCGTTACATTGTGGATGCCTTTGCCAGCGCCGGCAACCTCTCCCGTGTAGCCGAGCTGTTCTCCGAAATGGCTGTCATGGGGAACACGGCGGATGCCTCTGCGTATCTAGGACTCATGGAGGCACACACGCGTGTTGGCGCCACAGCTGAGGCGGTGGCTGTGCTGCGGCAGATGCAGGCTGATGGATGTGCGCCAACAGCTGCCACTTACCGTGTCCTGCTCGATCTTTATGGAAGGCAGGGGCGGTTTGATGGAGTGCGCGAACTCTTCCGTGAGATGAGAACTGCTGTACCGCCAGACACGGCCACATATAATGTGCTTTTCCGTGTATACGGGGACGGTGGCTTCTTCAAGGAGGTGGTGGAGCTCTTCCATGATATGCTTCAAACTGGGGTAGAGCCTGATATGGTGACCTGCGAAAATGTCATGGCTGCCTGTGGTCGTGGTGGCCTCCATGAGGATGCAAGAGAAGTTCTTGAATATATGACCAGAGAAGGAATGGTGCCGACTGCAGACGCCTACACTGGCCTGGTTGAGGCTCTTGGCCACGCGGCTATGTATGAGGTCAGGAAACTAATCCAAACATCTCAACCATGAGTAATCCCACTTGTGATGAAATGATTTATTCGTGACCTTTTCGGTATGCAGGAAGCCTATGTTGCTTTCAACATGATGACTGAAATTGGTAGCTTGCCAACTCTTGAGACCTACAATACTCTTGCGTTTGCATATGCTAGGGGTGGGCTCTTCCAGGAGGCTGAGGCCATCTTTTCTCGGATGAGTAACAATGCTGGCATTCAGAAAAACAAAAATTCATTTGATGCCCTCATCGAAGCATATTGCCAGGGCGCACAATTGGATGATGCAGTGAAGGCGTACATGGAGATGCGCAAATCCAGGTTTAATCCAGATGAACGGTCCCTTGAGGGGGTACTTAATGCCTACTGCATAGCAGGGGTCATAGATGAGAGTAAAGAACAGTTTGAAGAACTTCAATCTAGCGTGACACTGCCCAGCATTATTGCCTATTGCATGATGTTGTCACTGTATGCTAGGAACGACAGGTAACGGTGAAGGACTTCTTGTCTTAATCTGCCACAAATTCCCTCTGGAAGATTGATCATGGTTTTATAACAGAAATACTGGTGCTAATAAACAATGCATTGCATATTCTTGACTGAAACTTAGATTGCATTAACGACGTGCTATTAGTTTCCTTATGAAACTAACTGGTTTTGGGGAGAAATAGGAAAATAGATTTATGAACTGTAATTTCATGTGCTTGTCATCTACATTTTAGGTTTTGATCAAAGTTCAAACTAGCAATTGTAACAATAATTGCCAAAAACAATTGACCCTCAGTCTCCAAGAAAAAAGTTGGAGCACCAAACAGCATGCTGGTAAGCATCAGTTGGAATTTAAATAACAATTTTTCAGATCAGGGATCCTGATTGTTCACCCTTACCAATACAATTAAGCGCTCAATTTCAGAAGCAGTTATTTCTTGGTGTGTTGAGTCACACATCAAGGTACCACCTGTTTACATGATGGTACTATTGGGTATGAATTCATATTTATTATATGCTTTGTGGTGGAATAGGTTTCTTCCGTTATTTTGTGTGCTCTTTCTGGTGCTTAGCAATCTTATGTTGGCCATGGATATTGTTCTAGGTATGGCCTACATTATTAAGGATTTCAGGAAACATCAGTAATGGACAACGGCACAATACATATAGTTGTGATTATCAGTTTAAGCCGAACAATTGTCAAGTAGACAATCAATGCTTTGGATGCAAGGCATAATTGTGTGTACATATTAGGAGTCACTGAAAATATTATCTTGTTTGGTGTCAGATATCACATTGATGTTCAGACCACATTCCCTATTTCTAGTTTTCTATCCATTGTGATTGGACCACACCATAATTAATGTTCATTTTCAGGTGGGCTGATGCGTATGATATGCTGGAAGAAATGAAAACAAATCGTGCTAGTAGTACACATCAAGTAATTGCTTCCCTAATCAAAGGGGAATACGATGATAGCTCCAACTGGCAAATGGTTGAATATGCCCTTGAAAACAGTACCATGGAAGGCTGTGACTATAGTTTACGGTTCTTTAATGCTCTCCTGGATGTGCTTTGGTGGTTTGGTCAGAAGGGCCGAGCTGCAAGAGTTCTGGATCAAGCAGTACAATTTGGGCTCTTCCCTGAGTTATATCGTGACACCAAGCTGGTCTGGTCACTAGATGTACATAGGTAATGCTATATGTCTTGTTCATAGTATTTCTGTTAAGCAACCTGATTTTCTATTGGCCAGGCTGTACTCACTATTAGTTTGCAATTCAGGATGTCAGTAGGTGGAGCGCTGGTGGCTGTGTCAGTATGGCTCAATAAGCTTTATGACAGACTAGTAGAAGATGAAGATCTTCCACAGTTAGCATCTGTTGTTGTATTGTAAGCTTCCAGCCTCAAATGTTCCTTTCCTTTCATATTATCATCTTCTGTTGCTCTCTTATATTCTTATATTGGTTCTATAATTAGTTCAGTCGTTTTGCTTGATATATTCACAGAAGTGCAACTTGATTTTAAGTTAGTGCCTATACTGCTGTTTGAACTTTACATGAAGAGAGGGCCTTGGAGGGTATAATTGGGTATTTTACTGCAAGTGCAAAACTGAATTGTGAACTTATTCATAGGATAAAAGTACTCCACAATTATTATTTCAATTTTATTCTCATAGTCATAGAACAATATATTGCCTTCACCCATATATAATTATCTACTTCAGTGAATATTTTCCTGGGGCCTGGTTTGGTCTATCTGATAGTTTTTCGATATCCAGGAGAGGTGAAATGGAGAAAAGCACAATTACAAGAGGACTGCCAACCGCCAAAGTTGTCTACTCCTTTCTAAATGATACACTATCAGCATCCTTCCACTTCCCAAAATGGAACAAGGGACGAATCATATGCTTGAAGTCCCAATTGAAAAAGCTGCAGTCAGCCGTAGATTCCTCAAATGGGTCTCCTGCAGCTGGTTTTGTCCCCATGATGAACTCCCATTTGCCGTCTCCCGATTCCAAGATATATACAAGGGAGGACCAATTGGGAAATGGTACCGGCCATTTGCCTGACGAACCGTTGGTAGAGGAAAAGGAGTCAGAGCTTCTCGCATTGTGAGTTCTAAGGAGCTGCTGCCCTTTGCATCTACAGTTGTGATGACATCACATCGGTCTGAACAAAGGGAGACTAGATCCAGAATAACAGCCATATTTTGGGAGTTTGCTCATTCAGATCTCCGTCTGAGTACTATGGCACACGTCCATACGCATTTTTGCAGAGTGTGGCTGGCTTCAGTTATACATGGTCCTCGTGGAAAGGTGAGTTCAGTTATCCACGGTGGATGCTACTGCAGATTCACATCTTGCCTGAAACTTGTGAGCTGCTAGTTACTGCAGGTTTGACAGACAATGCTGAACGTCAGTTGCATTTCAGGATTTTAGCTCGCTGTAGGGAGAATGAGCTTATGGATGTTGTTAGCTGCTCACTTGCTGTGTATGTCATCCTTGTACCACGTCCAGCTCAACTCTGTAAAACATGATAACCTCGTTAGCCTGATAAGTGACTGTTAGTGAAACATGTCAACTGTAATACGTTCTGAATCCTGATGAGGGAAATAGTGCCTGTAGTGTGATTTCTTTTCTTATATACAGGGTCTATACGCCGTGCCAAATGTCACTTGAATTTTTTGTTACTTTATCTGTATCTATCTGTATGATGCCACTGGAAATCGTTCCTTGTTCGCTTTTCTTTTCAGTCGTACTTTTTCTGTTAGTGAGCAGTGTTTTTTCTCTCATAATAAATCAGGCAACAGTAATTTTAGTCTTCACTTTTCGGACTAGCGAATAGGCAAGGAAGAGCTGGGAAATCACAGATGGATCCACTGTCATGTGGGGTAGCTACTAAACGAAGCCACTGACATACGGGGCCAAGCCTTTCGATCTGTTTCTTCCACCAGCCGCCGTGCTAGGAGTACTCGAACCCGGGAGGCCGGGAGCCAGAGCCCAGAGCCACCAGCGGCCAGCCCACCACCTACCAGGAAGAGACGGCGCCGCCGGAGATGGAGATGGAGACAGAGGCGGCGGCGGCGAGGCAGGCGAAGGAGTCCCTGGAGCTGGCGTTCCAGATGTCCCAGATCCTCGACACCGGCCTCGACCGCCACACCCTGTCGCTGCTCATGGCGCTCTGCGACCGTGGAGCCAACCCCGAGGCCCTGGCCGCCCTCGTCCGCGAGCTCTCCTCCGCTGCTCCTCCAACCGCCGCGGCTTCCTCCCCCGTGAGCAACGGCGCCGCGGGGCTGGCCCCGGCAACTGCGTCGATGTTCCCCTCCGGCCTTCGCCGTCCCTAGGGTTTGTGATATCCCTTTCTTCCCCGATGAGACTATGTGTCAGTTAGTCGACTAGATCCCGTAGTTTGCACTTAGCCGTTGTGAATGCCTGAATGTACCATTTCCTTCTGTTGACTAAATTTGTACCTTTGCTTATGATTATGATTCACAAAGGGATAATGATTCAGACAAAATGTGCATATATCACGTGACTGCATAGATGTGGTGCTGGCTGCATTTGGCATTATTCAAATTACAATGTACTTATTTGAGTCACATTATTAGTTTGGAATCTGGCATCTTGCAAACAGGAAATGCTTATGTGATCTATGGAGTTGGTTATAGTTTCTATGCAACATCAACAGTTGTGGTAGTTTCTATATCTCGTTCTCTATATGCCACCCTTTTTAGTTATACCTTCTTGAGTGGCATTGTCATGATATAGGTGTGTTGCGGTGACTAGTAGATTAATGGGATGTTTGGTTGAGGAGTGAGGTAGTCCATCACTCCATCATATTCTCATTCCCTGTCTCTTTTTTTTTTTTGATTTGTGGAATGGAATGGATTGATCCACCATCATCTCATCCCTCATAAGCTAATAATTAGTATAACCACATCATGCCACTAAAATTTATGGGATGAACACATGATGGACCACCTCACTGCTGTTCCCCTACAGACTTCACTGTCCATAGGGTTTGTGGTGTCCCTTTCTTCCCCAGTGAGATTGCTTATCAGTAGTCAAACTAGATCCCACAATATGCATTTAGCCGCTGTGAATGACTGAACTGAATGTAGTGTTTCCTTCTGTTGACTAATTTTGCATCTTAATTAATGATTCACGTTTCCCAAGCAGATAATACATGGACTTATGTCGTTCCTAGATGAGTTGGTTCAGACAAAATGTGCATATGTTACATGACTGCAAACACGCGCTGGCATCAAGATTCAAATTACAATCTCTATTTGGGTTACACAATTAATTATTTAATTTGCAATCTCGCATTTCTACAATTAGGGAATCTAGGTATGTGCATGTGAACTGTGGGGTTGGTTATTGTTTCTATGCATGGAGAACAGTTGTAGTATGTACCTCTTGTTCTATATAGCTGTACCTTCTTGAGTAGTGGTATTGCCATGGCATAGGTGTGTTGCAGCAACTAATAGATTTTGAAAATGTCAGCACATCAAGTGTTCCATCACAAACCGAGTTTATGATGTAGAAGAGTGCAGACAAGTTACTCAATCAGAGTCTAGAGTGACACAAGTTTCTCAGTTGTCCTCAGATAATTGATCAGATATAGAGGTGATAATCCATGAACAATTGATTGATCTGATTTGAGTATTATTATACTTTTTGTTGTTTATATGGCAGCAGCTCTATCTATCCCTTAAGTAGCAAGAGGTTGTTATTGATTGCACTTGTAGATTTGATACTTTTGAGTTTGTTGGAACATATATAGGGCCTGTTTGGTTCCCCTTGCTAAATTTTAGCTAGCTAAGAGCAACTCCAAGAGTTCCCCAAAAATATAAGCCCCAAAACACTCTATTGGGGGCTCTCTTTAATAATTGTTTCGTAAAAACTAGTTTCATCTACAGCAGCTCCCCAATATTTTGGACCCAAAATATTTTGAATTGCCAAATCATCAGTTAGTTGGATAGGAACGAGCCTACAAACAAAATTAGTTGGATTTGGAGTTTTCCGTCCGCGTGACCTGTTCATCCGGCCAGCCGTTCCCTCTGTAGCTCCAGGACTTTGACCAAGCACCAGATGCCCCTGCAGGGAGCCGACTTCCCTGCCTTGGCCCATCTTCAACTGAACCCGGATGGGAAAACACAAGAGGGCACTACTGTGGCAGGTGGAGCTAGGAGCACGGCAAACATCCAGAAAATTGGTGCGAGCAGGGGAGCACGAGCGCGGGAGGAAGATTGGGGGGCATGCCTGTCGGTTCACATATACAAGGGGCGCGGGCTCAATTTTCCAGAGCGACCAAATCTTGGGGAAAGGATTGGGGACCTGTTGGGCCGGTGTTTTTTCTCTAATCACGCAAATTTTAGTTTTGGGAATATTAATAGCCTTCTCTTGGAGATGCTCTAAAATTATTTTAGCTACTCTTGGGTGACTAATGGGACTAAACTATTTTAGCTCCTTTTAGTCAATGTGTTTGGTGCTTTAGCTATTAAAGTGACTAAAGTTTAGCTAGCTAAAATTTAGCAAGGGGAAACAAACAAGGCCATAATCAAGCAATGCGATGCGGTGCATATGGGTTGGCTTCTACATGTACCATTTTTGGATAGGTCTAATAATCTGTGATGTCACCAGATGATTACATTGGATTTCAAGTTGGTTGATTCCCATTATTCTGATTCCGATGAATGTTATTTATAGTTGTGGCACCCATTTCAGGAAAAAAAAAACTTTGATACTGATACTGCTCAGGATGAAATTAGGCTTTATAACATGGTGCTGTCACGCCAATAGCCCTCATAGTGACTGCTTTTGGCTGTAAATCGTTTGGCTCAATATTTCAAGTTTCATATGATACACATTGTTCAATCACTTAGAATGGTTACTTTTCCTATCTGCTGCTTCAGCATTATCCTGCTGCTTATCATTTTCGTCGCATACTCCTTAGTTCCCTGGGTCAAATCTGAGATATCACAAGCATTTTGTCCAGGGCATTGAGATTTGAGATTTGACCTAATCCTATCTGAAAAGCATTTATATCTTCATGGTAATGATATTTCTTGTATCTGTGCTTAATCAGGTGCTGCTATAGTCTGGATGGAACCGACGTAGTTTTTGAAGCAAGTGCAGATCTCGCTGCTGGAATGGAATCGCTGGATGAAAAGGATTGCCTTTACAGTTCCATGTGCGCTGTTGTGGGCTTGTGGCTGTTGTTTCGACAAGAAAACCTGTGGTTGGGTTCATAGAGCCTACTAGAAATCCACGTATCCCTCGCTGGACTTATGCGGGTTAACAGGAATGAGGAGTCATTGTCTCGTTACACCCATCATTGGACTGCTTCCATCAGTTGTATTGTATGTATCAGTTTCAGTGTTTCACGCCCGGTCTTTCGCTAATTATCCTCTCTTTGACCATACTGTACACACCCTTTGCACTGGCATGTGCTTATCCTGGGAGGGAACGTGTCATGTCTACCCATCGAGCAGTGACATCTTTATCTCTACACCCCTGTCCTGTTATGAGTGCGTAGTGATACCATTTTACTGTTCCTCCACTTGTCTAGTAGTCTCGATCTGATCAAACTCTTGGCCGTTATTACTGCGGTGAAAAAGAGTTGCCTGCCAGTCGTTAATTCATAATTGGGTAGGCTTCGTCGACGCCTACAGGTCCAGGTTCAATGCACCATTGCCAAGTTTATATACTTTTTTTTGTTTTGTTTGACGTGTTGCGAGCTTATTTTAGCTTGGTCACAGGTCAGAAATTGTGGCTGAATCTTGAACGGAGCAAAAGCAAAACATATTCGAATCGATTAATCAAGCAAACCACTACGACTATGCTGTTAAAGAAAGCCGGCCTGGGCCGACCCGGCCTGCCTCCGAGTGGGGACCTGTCGTGTGCCGGACCGCCCCCGATGGCCCACCAGCGCAGCCTCAGGGTCAGGCCTTGTTTAGTTCCGAAAACTGAAAAGTTTTCGAAACTGTAGCACTTTCGTTTGTTTGTGGTAAATATTATCTAATCATAGACTAACTAGGGTTAAAAGATTCGTCTCGTCATTTACAGTAAAACTGTGTGATTAGTTTTTATTTTCGTCTATATTTAATGCTTCATGCATGTGCCGCAAGATTCGATGTGACAGAAAATCTTGAAAACTTTTTGGATTTCGGAGTGAACTAAACAAGGCCTTAGTCATTTTCTAGAGGGGAAAGGAAAAAAAAAAAAACATGTCCATGGAAGCGAACGCGTGGTGCGCCTCTTGTACGGCGCGGAGGTAGGTCAAGCGGAGCCGCGGTTGCGACGCGGTGTGGTGTGGGCGAGCCGAACCAAGCGGCGATCGATCGAAGCGAGGCGTGGCGGCCGGAGATGTCGCAGAAGAGGCAGCCGGACGAGAGCGACGGGCCCCGGCGCGCCGGCGGCGGAGGAGGCGAGCCCGGTGGGAGCTCATCATCATCCTCCTTGCCCCAGCGCCCCGGCGAGCCGAAGCGGCAGAGGATCGCCCTTCGCGAGTGAGTTCCTCCTCCCCTCGCGCGCTCTGGATTGGGAAATCCCCTCTGGTTTGTGTCGCGCCGGTTCGTTCGCGGCGCTCTCTGATTTGTTATGGTGGTGACTTGGATTGTTCCCCTTGCAGTGTGATCACGGAGGTGATGCGGAACACCAACATCGAGAAGTTTTTAATTGCTCTCGAGCCCCTCATCAGGAGAGTGGTGAGACCGCCTTTTGTCTGTTATTACTTATTTACTACGTGGCCAATTTCTCGCTTGTGCGTTGAATGAAAATTCTTAGGATTGAATAGTTGGTATGATGTGTGCCCTCTAAGGTTGTTTATCTTTCCTTCTGTTGGTTGCATTGACGCTACATAGTACTGTTGCAATCCCATCTGTATCTGTTGTTGATCACACTCTCATCTTGATTTTGGGTCATTCGATCAGTTGACTAACTCAGAAGTTGCAAACATGCTTAAGTAGTCCCCAAACATTTCCAACTTAATTTATTGGAGCCCTACAAACCTGCAAATTGATAAGAATTAACATGCTTAGGTTTCTATATCACAACAGCAAGTTCTTCTTTACCTCCCAAACTACTCTTTGAGAAGCTAGGTTTATATATATATATATATATATATATATATA
>Ga0182004_10001207_pt1 | contig 18437 bp, 9 predicted proteins | sample Sormic07211540_1_FD_120479 | JGI IMG/M metagenome (GOLD analysis project Ga0182004, IMG submission 120479) | Endophyte microbial communities from Sorghum bicolor roots, Mead, Nebraska, USA - 072115-40_1 MetaG | ecosystem: Host-associated > Plants > Roots > Unclassified | place: USA: Nebraska...
AACAAAGATGCTATGGAGTTTTCTCGAAGCTTATGAGAAGTGCTTGGCGTACGGAGCCCCCAGTCAACCGTCCCTGAGAAGATTGGAGCCTAAGAAGTTTAGCTACTGTTTCCGCGTACTCTGTTGTTTTGTAAGTGTTATTATAAATATGTTTTCCGCTATATATAACATTGATTTTGTTATTTCTATTCTTTGTTATATGTGTGGACTTCCTGGGCACACATATGACGACTCTGGTCTTATTTTAAAAGCCAGGGTGTGACATCCAATCAGCCTCGAGTTGGAGGCCTAATTAGAAAACCCTAAGCCGTGTCTAATTTGGGTCCAACCGGAATTAGGCTTCTAGCCCCTTAAGCGTGTGACCCTATGGGTTCATGTATGTATATACATGGGCTGAGTACTCCTACTTGCCCAATAGTTATCAACGGCCTCTAGTAAGGCGTGACAACTCCTATACGCATTAAATGAACCACTACAAACACATACATGTTATTCCCTTGCCATATGATATTTGGTTCAACTCGTGGGTTAACACTTAACCCAAGCACGATCATGCATTTGTTGATCCAATCACTTGAGTGATCTAGTGATATCTCTCTCACATAGAGAGGGGCAAGTTCCATCTTGATTATCTATATCTCACAGCATGTTTCCCGATAAACCCGAAGACCACCTTTATAACTACCCTGTTACGGAGTAGCATTTAATAGTCCCTAAGTAGGTCGTTTCACATCTTGAGAACATACGACAATCTCAGGTCTAAGGACATAACATACATAATGCATAAAGAGATAATAAGGACATCTCACGTTGGGTCAGTCTAGCCCCACGTCATACATGTGTCCACATTTTTAGTTTGACATCTCTATGTCTATGACTTGTGAAACATAGTCATCAACTAATACATGTGCTAATCTAATATTCATGTGTGTCCTCACACAAACTCTGATTAGGGACAACTCTAGAATAACCATACAAGTAAAAGAGTTCCACAAACAATTCACATAATTGTCAATCATACAAGTGTTGACGGTACTTTCACTATGATTTTTGACCACTAAAACCGTCAACAAAGGTCATGTTTTGGGGTTAACACCAAGCAACTAAGTAGTGACATAGGTACAATTCACTTGGTTCCACATGTACATGTCATTTTTTGGATGCAGGTGCAAACAACCACTAATCAAGCCTGATCCAGCTCAAATGAAGCAAAGATGATCAAGAACTAAAACCACCACATATCAACAAAACATTGAAGATGACAAGTGAGGACAACATGTGGAGCAAGGTGATGGGCCAACCCCCCAAAGTGTAGGTCGGCCGACCTACATTTGGTGGGCCCCCCTGGCCCACACTCCCACCAACATCAGCATCTTCAAGACGGTTGGTGGGGCCCACATGGAGGCAATAGGTCAGTCGACCAACCTGTCATGTGGGCCCACCTTGAGTCGGTTCACTCCCACCAACATCCCCATGATGAACATGTGATGGAAATTCCCAACCATTGATCATATGGCGGTTCCAAGGTCGGTTTGATCCAACGGTGGAGAATAAGGAGCACACGGATCGCTGACGTGGCACTGGAGTAGCCCCTACTCCATCTCCCCCTATAAATACCCCCTTAGAGAGCCTAGTTAAGCATGATGTCTCTTAGGAAGAGCTACTCTTAGCTAAGTGTGAGAATAGAGGGAAGAGAGTGAGGAGTTCCATGAGGAGGAGTCTCGGCTTGTCAGGAGTCTTCTTCTAGGAGCGCCTCAGCGGATGCTTGTCTTCTAGTAAGTCTTCTTTCTAGTTGCCTTTCATCTGAGTACTTTTAGTATTTACTTTTTGTCTTAGTTTATTTTAAGTATAGAACCGGCCTATCTGGCACATTGTTTTGCCTTGTGTGAAGTGCTCGAAACCTTAGCTAGGTCGAGAGTAGTGGAATTAGTGTAGACGTGGTGTCTAGACTAAGTCTGCCCTTGTGGACTTCTTGTCGCACCTGAAGAACGCCAGCAACAAAGCGTGACAGGCCTCTGCTGGACATTAGGAGTTCTCTTCAGTGTGTTGGTAGGCAAGCTGCAAATAATAGTTAGCCTACATGGTAGCTGCCTAGGGAAGTGTTTCGCCACACCCTTTTCACCTATCGGCCACAGTAGGAAGGGAGTTAACTCTCAATTATACTTAGGTTAGCTTAGCCAGAAGCCAAATACTAGAAATACCTCTCTACCCAATCCTAAGTCGTTTGATCATCATCCGATGACTCAATTGGTCTAGTTACTCCACTTCTCGTTCCCCGTGGAAAATACAATACCTGGAATACTCCTGGTGAAGTGCTGTATTGACCACCGTCCGCTTGAGGTAAAACCGTTTGCCACTTCTGGTGTCACACAAGCATTTCTAGTGTTGTGCCAAGGACTAACAATCCTAGATAGTGACGCTAAGAAGAGTCAACAACAAGTTTGTCTATAATGGATATTCACTGAACTCATAATATATGTCATGGATACAATCGTAATATCATCATCTCTATGATTATCTCTAGGGCATATTCCCAACAGCTCCAACTTGGGCTAGGGTCCCAAATGTGAATAACAAGCCTATGGCGATGTCGTAGCACCCGATAAAAACATCAAAAATATGTCTTGATGATTTGAAGACCTTACCAATGTGATATATAGGTGGGACTAGATTGATCTAAAAGATTATCAAATAAGTTTTTTTTATTAAGTGCTTATTGACCTTATTTGCACTTTGGATGAATGACTTATGACCTTCCCAATGAAACATTGTCCAGCTATCGATAAACAAAATGTTGGACTTTGATGAGCTTTCACTCCAAGATCGGTCTTGTTCATGGCATATCCATATTCTATCATTGTCATAATTTTTCCTAAGCACATTGAAATATTAATATTAGGTAGTAATAGATTCTTGGTTTTATCATTATGCAAACACATGGATGAGCTCACTATGCCTTTAATTTTCATGGGTGTATCAATAGGTGTCATGTCCTTATCACTCACTGTTGAGGTGGCCACAAAGGTCAAGAGTCTCCGCTGATATAGCTTTTACATATTGTATGAATAAAGCTAATTGGATAGATGTAAGTAATGCTAACACACTAAACATCGAGAGACATGTAAGAGACTAGCTCACTATAAAGAGCTTGCTCTTCTGTTTTCCCCCTAAAAATAAATCACTATTACAGATTTGGTCTTTACTGTCAACTTCGTCACTACTGGATTTTAAAAAACCGACAGTTGTAGACCATCAGAGCTATCACTATTGGTTTTTGGCTTAAACCGATATTCGTGTCTTCACTATCGATTCACATTAGTGTTGGTTTTAGCCAAAAACTAGCAGTGATAATGGGTTATCACCACCGGTTTTAGCCAAGAATAAACACTAATACTATTATTATTAGTTCATGGCTTGACCGACGGTGATGTTGCTGAAAGCCCAAGTTTAGTTTTGGATAATTGATAAAACCCTAGTACTAACCTCTATGCTAAGTGTGTGTAGATTATATGAGGTTGGTACATGCCAAGTGATTGAGCAAGAAATGATCATGGTGATGATGGTGATGACCACAAGATGATCAAGTGCTCAACTTGGAAAAGAAGAAAGATAAAAACAAAACCCTTTTATAGATCAAGGCAAAGGTATTGCTTAGGGTTTTGATTTTGGTGATCAAGACACCATAGAGGGTGTGATCATGTTTAGGATAGATAGCCATACTATAAAGAGGAGAATTCTTCGGCTAAGTGGTTATCAAGTGGCACTAGGTGTCCTTGTTTATGTGCATGCATTTAGAACCTAGTGGGCTAACTTAACCATTGAAAATGTTTGTGAAAATATGCTAACACATGTGTACAAGGTGAAACACTTGGTGGTTAGCACTTTTGAGCAAGGGTTGAAGTGGTGAAGAGGAGTTAGGTATCTCTCTCTCTCCCGCCGAGCTTGCAAGGCAGGATTCAGTGCTTTTGAGAAAATGAAATGTATATTTTCTATTGCACTAGTGAAAAGTTTGGAGAAGTCACGGGAGCATTTATTACTAGAAAAACACTCACCAGAGGTTGGCCACGGAGGTGTCAGATGCTAGCCTAGCGTCCAGTGCGCTTTGGTAACTCAGTGCGTGCTTGAACGGTGTGTTGGAGCGTCCGACGAGTGAGCATCGGACGCGGGCCGAACACTTTCCTGTGTTCGGCGAGTAGTGACGTCACTGAGCTTGCAAGCGAGCATTTTTTGCTGTACGCGTCGGACGCCAGGGAGCGTCCGATGAGGGCGCATCAGACATGTTCACATGTATGATGACCGTGCGACTTGCAGGGCTCCCAGAGTAGCGTCCAGTGTTTGCATGGTGCGTCCAGTGCATTGCACCTAACGCATTCGACACGTGGTTCCTGTGATCTTGAACATTTAAGTGATCGTTGGAGATCAATGGGTCACATTTGACTGAGGACACGTGGCAGCAATCCGCACGCCTATCAGGGGAGCATCGGATGCTGGGGTGTGTCCGATGCCCTATGACATCATGTTCGACACCCCCGATAGGGCACCCCCCATTTAAGTAATGACTCTATTCTTTAGGGTGACTTATAAATAGTGTTTGGTCGGCTCTAGGGCAATCCTCTTGGCATTTTGACATACTTGATATCCTTGTGAGCCTAAGCAAACACCTCTCACTTATCTCCTTTATAGATTAATCATCTTTGTGAGGTTGGGAGTGATTCCAAGCATATTTGCTTGAGTGATTGCATCTAGTGGCACTTGGAGATCGATTTGGCTGCAGTTTTCTTATTACTCTTAGTGGTTTCCGCCACCTAGATGGCTTGGAGCAACAAAGGAGCTTTGGCATGAGTTGGTGATTGTTTGTGGCCATCTCCTAGTGATTGTGAGGGGTTTTGTACCTTCACCGGTGAAGGGCCGAAAGATAACTCTAGTGGATTGCTCGTGTTATTGAGGTATCTCACTTGTGGGTAGGTTCTTATGGTGTCCTAGTGAGGACGAGATTCGTGCAACACCTCTTAGCTGCCAAACCACTAAGTGTTGGTCGACACAATGAGGACTAGCGTGCCGGCAAGCACGCGAACCTCGGGAGAAAAATCGGTGTCTCAATTGTGTTTGATTGGCATTTTTGTGGTGCTTGATTGTTTATATTGGTGATTGGTTCATCCCCTACATGGTGGTATAAATATCTCATGGACTCTCTTTAATTACTGCAAAGTAGTGTAACTATTTTAGTTGCTAGTTTAGCTTTGTGTAGTTAAGCTCACTAGAGTAACTTGTAGAAACATAGCTCTTGTGTGCCTAGTGACAATAGCAACTGGACGTGTTGGATAGGTGGCTTGCGAACCCCTCCATTAGAGCTAGAGCAAAAAGCTTCACTTTGTTATTTACTAACCTCTTGCTCTAGTGAGTTTATCGAATTTTTAAATAGACTATTCAGCCCCCTCTAGCCATATTAGAACCTTTCTAGTGAGTTCCTAAAGTTTCTAAAATCATGCTATAGCAATTTTATTGTGTTCTTACAGCTATTATTTTATCTATCTTTTCATGTGACTATGTTTTTTCTATTTAAATTTTGAATTTCAAAAATATAACTTCAAATGTTATTTTAGAACACTAAATGGTTTCAGTTGAAAAAGTCATGCACATAGAAGTTGTACAACTTATCAAGATCTACAAGTTTTACTTTGGTCATTTCTCCATCTGATAAAATAGTGGCAACATTGTTCACCAAATTTACATGTCTCTTGTAATTTCATAAACTACGAGCGAGATATGTAACATTTGTGAACAATATTACTACCACTATGTGGGATGAATAAATATCCAAAATAACATTTATAGATCTTGAGAAGTTATACAACTTTATAGTTGATAATTTTTTATTTAAAATCATCTTGTCTTGGAAAACTAAGTTTGAATTCCTAAAAGTTTGAAATTTGAATTTTTAAATGATCTAGAAACTTCCAAAATAAAAGTTATAGATGTCAAAAAGTTATGAAATTTTGTAGTTGATAACTTTTTGATTTGAAATAATCTTGTCAAAGAAAACTATATTTGAATTTCCAAAAAAATTGAAATTTGAATTTTTAAAACGACATCGGATGGATAAACAACAAAAACAAAGTGTAGATCTTAAAAAGTTATAAAACTTTATAGTTACCAACTTTTTCATTTGAAATCACCTTGTCATGGAAAACTACGTCTGGATTTCTTAAATTTGAAATTCAAATTTTCTAAATTACCTTGCATGGAGAAACTACCAAAATAAAAGTTATAGATCTCCAAAAATTATAAAATTTTATAGTTGACAATCTTTTCATTTAAATACATTTAGGATTCTAAATACTTATTTTAATGGATATAAAATGGCTAGTGCGAAAATCTCATTTGGATACAAATAAGTTACATGTGGAATGGTTAGGGGCTAAGTCCATGAAGCAAGAGGTTGGGGTTCAAGTGCTGGTTTTTTTTTTCATTGTATTTTTAGGCTTATTTTTTAAAAACCACATCACTGCTAGTTTATCATAAGTGTCGGTTTATAAGAACTGGTAATGATGTTAATCCTCTATCACTGCTGGTTTATCAGTGTCGGTTCAAAATCCGGTAGTGATGAGGTTTTTTGAAACAACAGTAATATGGAGATATGGCGTAATGAATAATGACGGAGATCCTACAAGCTAGCTCCAGTCGGCATGATGTCCCCGAGATGTATATAGACTCTTTAGCTAGTTGCATCATGTGTGATGTCTGCATTTCTGTTCATGTGCATAGATGCTTTCTTCTTAGGCCCTATTTAGTTTCCCACCTAAAATTTTTTTATCTGTCCCATCGAATCTTTGTACACATACATCGAACATTAAATGTACATAAAAAATAAACTAATTACACGGTTTGGTTGAAAATCGCGAGACGAATCTTTTAAGTCTAGTTACTTCATGATTAGCCTTAAGTGCTACAGTAACCCACATATACTTATGATAGATTAATTATGCTTAATAGATTTGTCTTGCAGTTTCCTGACGAGCTATGTAATTTGTTTTTTTATTAGTTTCTAAAAACCTCTTCCGACATCCTTTCGACATATCCGATATGACACTAAAAAATTTTCATAACGGTCAACTATATGGAATAACACTGTCTGACACCTGAGGAATTCAATACTCGTACATATCCTTGGTTGACCTGCGGCTGCTTGTCTTCTCGCTGTCCCCAGTTGAAGAGAATTTCTCAAGGCCTTGTTTAGTTTAGAAAATTTTTTGATTTTGGCTATTGTAGCATTTTTGTTTTTATTTGACAATTATTGTTTAATTATAAACTAATTAAGCTTAAAAAATTCGTCTCGCAAATTACAAACAAACTATGTAATTAGTTATTATTTTAATCTATATTTAATGTTCTATACATATGTTAGAAGATTCGATGTGACGGAGAATCTTGAAAAATTTTTGGAAACATCAAAGATATACAGTGGTTCATGCCTGCGCCTGGACGCATGTTGACTATTAAAGTCTTGTTTAGTTCTAAATTTTTTTAACGAAATAAACACCGTAGCACTTTCGTTTATATATAATAAATATTGTCCAATCATAGATTAATTAGGCTCAAAAGATTCGTCTCACAAATTACAGGTAAACTGTGTAATTAATTTTTATTTTTATCTAGATTTAATGTTTCATGCATGTATCTACAGATTCGATGTGATAAAGAATCTTAAAATTTTTTAGATTTTGATGAGCAACTAAACGAGGCCTGCAAATGTTATATGCCAAAGCACGCACGCAATGTATGATGATTTCGCTTTGACTTGTGGGGCCGATATGGAACTTCAAATTATATTGTCTCTAATATATGGTGTGTGGTCAATGTCAGAACAAAGATTTACGGTAAAAAAGGATCAAATAACGACTTTAATTTTACCATGTAAATAATATTTGGTGAATGGAGTCGATAGTTCTGATTAGATGGCCTATTAGCCATATTATTATTTCTTTTTGAAAAAAGCCATATTAATATTTATATAACTGATCTAATTTAAAACGTATATTTCTGCTTATTCTACCTTATTCTACCGGTAAAAACACTAAGGTCTTGTTTAGTTAGGAGCGAAATTTAAAACTTTAAGATTTCTCGTTACATCAAATCTTAAATGCATAGAGCATTAAATATGGATAAAATAAATAATTAATTATTAAATAATTAATTATATAGTTTATTTGTAATTTACAAGATCTTTTGAAAATAATTACTAAATACAAACAAAACAAATGTGTTATAGTATGTGAATTGACAAAAAAATTGATGAACTAAACAAGGCGTAAGATGGTGTTTGGTCCATCCTCGGATAACGTAACTAAAAAATGAAATCAATCCACGTGGGTTTAGTTGGTGGGATCATTGATTGTACAGATGTGTGGTAACGATATTAGGGGGAGATGGCAACAACGTGATCCAATAACGTACGGTCGGAGACGAGCTGTATCAGCAGTCAGAATATTATCGGATTAGAGCTGGTTACTCGCCGTAAGGATCTTTGCAATCTATCTCTTAGCTCTGTATATAGTAGTTAACTCTTTACTATTAATATATGATTTAATTATTTATCTCATAAAATTTCTTAATTTTTATGTCTAAGTCGGCTGTAAAGTCCACTACTCCTCTCTCCTGTTCTCTCTCATCCAAATCAGCATTCAGCTTGTTTATAATCTATCATTATACTTACTCTTATGTGACTTAGTCCTCACGGACCAACACTAGTTTTTTCTATACACTTTATCCTCACTTATGTGCACCTGAGAAGTGCTTCCCGGTCATCTATCTCTAAATTTCTCGAGGTCAAGACGCTTAACTTTAGAGTTCTTTAGAGATAGCCTTCCGAAAAAAAAGTTACAACTGGTTGGTATGAGTATCCTATTAAGCCCCAGGCCGGGATGTTACATCCTTATCCTCACCTCCTTAAGAGACCGACGTCTTCGTCGGTCAACCCCAATCCAGGAACGTCCCCTCTTGGCTACGTCCATGCATCCAGTGTTAGCGCATGTTCCATGCTGTGTGATCACTCTGGGTCCACACTAGCCATACACACCATGTATATGCAACTGCGACACACGCGCCCGTGAAACTGCGAGGGTCGGCTTTGATACCATTCTATAACGTCCCGCCTCCATGAGACCGAGCACGCTTACATTTAGCAATTTTTTTAGGACATAGTCAGCCCTCACAGACCAACACTAGTCTTTTCTGCACACTTTGTCCTCACTCATGTGCACTTGAGAAGTACTTTCCGGTCAGTCACCCATCCTTAAATTTCTCTAGGTCAAGCACACTTAACTTTAGAGTTCTTTGGAGATTGGCTTCCGAAAAAAGTTACAACTTGTTGATATGAGTATCCTATTAATCCTATTAAACCTTAGGCCGAGATGTTACAATGTCACTAATAATGTCATAAGTTTTGAATTGAAAAAACTGTCAATTTGTCAAAATGGATGTCTAAGACATATTACTCTAGGCCTTGTTTAGTTCCCAAAAAAATTTCTAAAATTTTTAAGATTTTCCGCCACATTGAATCTTGCGGCACATGCATGTAGCATTAAATATAAATAAAAAAATAACTAACTGCAAGTTTATGTATAATTTGTGAGACAAATCTTTTGAGCCTAGTTAGTCTATGATTAAACAATATTTGTCAAATACAAATAAAAGTGCTATAGTATCTATTTTGCAAAATTTTTTAGACCCTATATTGCTTTTTAATTACTCGGCAAGGTGATAAAAACCGAATTCGACTACTAATCCTAGTACATCTTGTCTTGTATATGAAGCTTGCACTCCATGTCTTTCTTTTGTTGTACGACATGGTGATAAATCCAATTCCAATCAGCAGTTTTGTTGTGCGACATGGTGATAAAATTGTTGGGACTCGGAGACTTTAGGCTATGGAAGAAGGAAGAAAGTAGAGATCCAGATAGCAGTTTTTTTTTCCTTTATAAACTTGATCAAAGCGCTACAATCACCAGTTCAAGATAGGAACATTCCGCTAGCGTCAGCTTGAGAACCACTAAAATTTAGTATAAATTATACTCCCTCTGTTATAAAATTATAAGTCACTTTAACTTTTTTAATATATCTATTTTACTATACATCTTAATATATATCTAGACGTATAATAAAATAGATATATAAAAAAACTAAAATAACTTATAATTTAAAACAGATAGAGCACTAAAAATAGTAATATTTTAGCATGGAAGAAGCCCACCACCCAATCGGCCAATCCTTGGGGCTCAAAGCGCTACAAATCACTAGTTGAAAATGGTGACGTTCCACTGACGTCAGCTTGAAAACTGCTACAATTAATAAACGTGCCAAAAAATATAATAATTTTTCAACATGGAAGAAGCCCACTAGCCATCCTTTGGAATTCAACGCGCTAGAAATCACTAGTTTTGAAACTAGTGACATTGCCCATACGCCAGCTTGAGAAGGGCTATTCACTGATTTATTATGAGAAAAACAGAGTTGGCTGGCAGAAAAAATATGGCTTATAAGATAACGAACAAAGCAATTTCTCTAATGACCCGTAAGGATTCATAAATCTTGCCTAAAAATAGCAATTTTTTAACATGGAACAAACCCACCAGCTAACCTTTAGGGCATCAAGCTAACTACCTCAAACTTGACGTCACTAAAAGAAATGTGCTGCTTTTTATATTTTATTATATAATAATATATAAAATTTAAGTTATAATCTAAAATTTGTGACACTCAGTTGATGAAATTTTGCCAACCTTTATGCTATGTTGTGGCCAGACAAGCTTTCTGTTGGGACATAGTTATTGGACCTAGCATGCCAGGTTAGCCCATTCTGAGGGCTCGCGATCCTGGTGGGGGCATGGTTGTTGGGCCTAGTGCACCTGGTTGGCCCATTTAGGGGCTCGACCAAGCGGTCTATTTCAGACATCAGGTGGTACATTTAGGTTTCTACGAACAAGTGAGCCGACTAGGACGAAAAAATGGAGCTGACATAAAAAAATGAAGAAAAGAAAAAATCATTTGGTGATGTAGCAATAGGCCTTACCAAAATGGACAAAAAATTTAAAATAATTCAATAAATAATTTGTGACACTCAAATTGGCCTTATGACATAGCAAACATCGTCACTGGATGCAATTAGACTAGTTGTATGACATTTATTGTGACACAACTTTTTATTGTCAATAAATCAAAATGCCTAAAATATATAATGTCATAAACCAGATGATATAATGACATTATGACCTGTTGTCATACTAAATACGTCAAGAAGCCACACATTTCTTGTAGTGCGTGTTTTGCTTCCTTACTACTACACTTGAAAGTCACTTGTGTGTTTAAGTGGCTAATACAATTCTTTTGTATTCACTTACTAGATACTGGAACGCATATTTGAGATGCTAAATAAATTTAAACGAAAAAATTTAGATGTCTTTGAGTACTACAATTTTGGTTTAGGTCATTATATTTTCTATCAAGGTCATTTCAAAAATTCAAAGATTTGAATTAAAAAAATTAAAAACTTAGAATAGGATTTCGAGACACTAAATGATTTTGAATGAAAAGTTACTGGCTAGAAAGTTGCAGATCTTTTTGAGTACTATAACTTTTGTTTAGGTCGTTTCTCAATTGTGGTACATTGAGAAAATGAAAAAAAAAATGAATTTCAAACTTTTTGTACTAGTGGTAGGTTAAGAAAATCGACAGTGCAAAATATATCTATACTAGTGGTTTTCTATTACTGCTATTACAAATTATTTATTTACACTAGCGGATATCTTAAAACTATCTGCTATTAAAAATCCAATTTACACTTGCCTTAAGTCTACCGCTAGTGTAAACTGAGGACGTGTAACTAGCGGTCATCTTAGGAGATATCCGACAGTAGGGAAATAGGGATGAATCTCTCTATTGATGGTTCATGGCCATGGTCCCATAGTTTTATCGCTTGTTCTTTATGAATCGCTAATTATTCTTGACGTCAACGAAAAACCGTTTCGTTACCAGTGAATATATATTTGACTAGCACAAAACTAAATCTACCTGACTTTTAACGGGTGATCAAAGAACCAGCTTGATGAGCGAAAGAGATGGGTCTCCACCAATCCTATAGATCAACAAACTTCACCCCATAGCTAGCAGCGCAGTTTCAATGGTTTTTGTCATCCGGCCGTCACCTCGTGAATGGAGATCTTTTTGAAGCGTCATACATGTGGCAGGAATATCCACAGGGGATAGCAGTCGAAATCAAGCATGAATTGAAGTGGCGGCAGCCGGCAGCCGGCGCTGCGAAATTATAGAGCGCGCGGATCGGACGCATGCAAGCGGATGGTTCGTCGATGCAGAAGTGGAGATAGAGATGGAAATAATAATGGGCGTGGGCCCAACTATGTACGCAGCGGAAAGATTTGATTCGCCATATGACACGTACGCGCAGCAGCTAGGCGGCAGCATGGTGACATGCCGCGACCACGATCGAGATGCCAAATTTGCTGGCCTGCTGGTGCACTGCACGGCGCGGGCGAACGGGTGAGCGAAACGAATGCTATCTGCTGCATGCTATCTAGCTAGATCGATCATCGATCTGCACACAGGGGCCCTGCTAGCGCACAGGCAGGTGATGGGCACGCACGCACGCACGCAGGAGGCCGTCCATCACTGCACAGCGATAGAGGCCGGCTCTGCACGTTCGTGCCCTCTCTGCATGCCATTGTCATGGATCGGAATAATAATGCATGGTGGCGTGCTTTTTTGTATCTAGCTTGACAGTCTCATTGGTCGACAACTCACTGATCCCAACTGATGCATTATTTCATTCGGTCGACCGACTGAAATAAAGATTTGATTAGAGTAGGCCGGGCTGTCATTTTGTTAAGCTTTAGTTTAATTATTTCCCATTATAATTAATATATAATGCTTTGTATATAGCTAGTTCTTTTGAGCAATAAAAAATAATATATAACGGTAATAATGCATGTGGAAAGTTTAAACAGTACACTGTAGAGCACCTTTGGTTCAGTACGTGTTCTAGGTAGAGTTGGGTCGGGGACTAATGTGAGCAAACAAAAGCACATGTATATCCCACTCTAGTTTGTTTTAGCTTCGCCACTGTATTTATAAGTTAGTTCTGGTCGGTAAGGGTCATTCATAGTAGGTTACACTACTACAAAAATAACTTTTAGCGGTCTACCTCGATTAATCCTGGCCCAACAATCACCTCGGTTAATAGGTTAACAAAGACGGGCCATATAATGTAACCGCCTCAGATAATCTTTTATTAACCAAGGCGGTTGCACTAAACCATCCTCCCGTTAATGGATTAACTGAGGCAATGGATGCAAACCAACTGTCTCCATTAATTATTATTATTAACCGCGACAGGCACTTAAGGCAACTGCCTCCGTTAATTGATTAATGATGACTCCATTAATTGATTAACCGAGGCGGGCGTCTTAAAATGTCCGCATTGGTTAATGATTGCACTAAAAATAATTCATAACTTTTTTATATGAACTCGGATGAAGACAAACTTTATATTAGAAATGTAGTCCTCGACGAGATCTATAACTTTGTAGTCGAAAAGTTTTACATTGAAATTGTTTAGGGTCCAAAAATATTGTTGTAAGTGCCTAAATTTTGAAATTTTAAATTATCAAACAATCTTAGATGTTGACATGGTCTATACAAAAGTGAAAGTCCTCACTAGAATCTACAACTTTGTAGTTGAAAAGTTTTTAATTTGAAGATACTCCCAAATATGTGTTCAAAAGTTATAGATTTTGAAATTTAAAATTTAGAATTCCTAAACGATCTCAAATGTTCACATAGTTAATACCAGAGTTCTAGCAGAGGTCCACCAGATCTACATGTTTGATATGGATAAATTTTTGATTTAAAGTCATCTTGAGTCTCAGGTATGTGTTTTAAATTTAAATCTTTTGAGACTCCATTTTTTGAATTTTTCAAACTATCTCTAATGAAGATACATCCTATACCAAACTTTATAGTACTTGACAAGATTTAAAACTTTGTAGTTAAAAGTTTTCTCATTTAAGTCCATTTAGTAGCTAAAATATTCAATATAATATTATAAAATATTAATATAAAAATATAGAATATTAAATATAGATATAAATGAGTGTGTGGCACGGTGGGAGAGGTGCGATAGTTTTAAACGGCTAGTCATGAGTTTGACCCTTTAAAGTCGCAAGTATTTTAGCTTTCTGGATTTTTTTGAGAGCACTAAGCAAGACGGGAATTTTAAGGCAACTGTTATTAACCGTGGCGGTTGGCCAACTGCCTCCGTTAAGGCCCGATTAACTATGACCTTTAGTTGGAGGCGGTTGCTTTTGTTCGTCTCCGTTAATCTAAAGTGCCCGCCTCCAAAAATTTTTTGTAGTAGTGTTAGTTTAAAGAAAAGTATCATACCCGAAGTCACATGTTCTATGTAGATGAGGTGGAAAGCTATGTGAGGTGGAAGCTATGTGTGAGGTGATGCATAAGGTTTTGGGTTTGAGTCCTCTACAAGTCACACCAATTATTTTTTAGCCTCGCAAACCCTTTAGTCTAGGTTCAGACCCCTTTTAGTCATGGATTCTTAGTCCCGGTTGAGACTAAATCCTAGGGTTTAGGCGTACTTAACGAGGAGTTGCGCACTAAACAGTATGGGTTGCCTACCATTTCCATGTGCTCAATATTATACAAGGACACCTCTTCTGTGTATTTTTGAAATGAAATGTCTAAACAGTATACGTGGAGTATATATAGAGGAACACATGCATGATGGGGTGGTTCAGAAAAAAAGAGAGAAATATACATGCGTGGTTGTTTTTTGTCTTAAAAAAAATTAAAGGAACAATGAGAAAAACACATGTAGAATAAAGTGACATGATCAAATAAATAAATGATATACACTACTCTTCCACAGTGGCAATTAATACTCCACATATGATTTCAGAAGATACGAATCCAAGCCCCAAGCAGATACATGGGGGATTTATGTGGACATTACATGATGGAAGGGGGCATCTTCTACCTTGCTGGGGATGGGCCGCTGCATGATTGTGGGTAGCTATACAGAGAATATGCAACCCCCACATAAAACCTGCCTTGCATAGTCTAGTCTTCAATTCCTAGCTACATATACCTTTCCTACATTACAACATTTTGACGCTGCCAACAGCGATCGATCCCCCTTCGCCTTTTGCATGCATGATCAGCTGGCAGCTCCCCATCAGAGCAGGCCCTTTCACGATTATTGGAATCACATAAAGCCCCCTCGCCTGGTATAATTTGGGGGGCTCATCTCGTCTCAGGATCAGAGCATCAAATTTGTACCATATACCACACATGTGCTATACCACCACATCTCGATCTGTCACCTTCCACGCCCTGCTCCTCATTGCAACGCTTAGGCTTGGGAAGAAACTCCACCGGCCGGTCGGCGGCTTCGAGGAGAATCATGAAGGCTGAACTTAACGATGGTCAATCGGTCATGGCGACGGAAAGGAGTATGGCATTTTTTTCAGAATGTACGTAGTGGGCACTGGTGAAAAATTGGCGACGGGAAGGAGTATGGCATTTTTTCAGAATGTAGTGGACACTGGTGAAAAATTGCAACATCAGAGAAACCACAAATGAAAGAGCAACAACGTATCACCTTGTGACATTTTCACTTTTGGCTCATAGAAAGAATGTTCATCTTCAGATTCCTTGTTAGCAATCAGATCTCCTTATCTCATATATGACGCAGATTTATGATCTATGCTCATACGAATTAGACAACTCGTGTCTATTGATGATACGAAATCTGATTCAAAAACTTGTGTATTGTAAACATATATATAGTCACAATATCATAATTAAACTAATACAACCGTTTTGATTTGTATATGTAGGTTGCCATAGAATAAATTATTCTGTGTGTCCGGCCACATCATAACTTATTCTGTGACCACCTAAAATATATACTATAACAATTGCACTAATTTATAATATTGTGGATATATATATTTACGAGATATACATGTGTGTTACTATAGCTCATGATGATAATTATTGTAATGTGATAATAAATCACTTGCACTACTGGAAACTACCACAGGGCTATTCTAGTTTTCAGTAGTGTCGGCGAGTTGTAGAAAATCTCACATTTCATTATCGTAAACAACATCGTTATGGTCTATATCCAAAAAAGATCACACATCCAGCTACACACAAAAAAGATATGTATCTTGCATTCTTGCTTCTATAGTTTATTATCTGGGATATTTTCGGCTCTCCCAGCAGAAGCAACAACGTTTTACATGCGTTTCTTACCGAGCAATAATTATATTAGTTGACAGGATGCTGCACATTTGCGCGTGCATCAGTATATTTACGTGCATGCATGGAACATGGTATATAAAAAAGTTGGGCTGATTGCACACATGGAAAACTTTTTAGTCGTCATCGATCGAGATATATATACATGGTTATTCTATCTTGTGTCCCATGCATGTTCATGATAAACAAGAACAAGCAAGGTCTCGAGAATGAGCGTATCTCACCTTTATCTTTCTTATTTGATCATGATATAATAATATATGAGCTGACGTACGTCTCCAGCAAATATAGGGGACAACTAGCTAGGAAATCTTACGAATTAGGAAATGCTAGCCCATAGCAGCCTAGTGCTTTTATCTACCCGGCTTCTGCTTTCCTATAGCTCGTCGTCGGGCGGTCGGCGACGGCCGCATCGGGTCCTCCTCATCACATACTGAACGGCTGCTAACCCAGTTATTCTGATTCCAGTTGCGCATTGTTACATCCTACATTTTCATTCTCTGATTTGAATATAAATGCTGAAGCAATTCCAGTTGCGCCGCGCATTGCATTCCAGTCGACCGAAAATCATCTGATTTTACCGGTGAATTTATTTAGACTAAATCCTAAATAAAATGTACATACAACAAATGAAATAATACACTAACCACATGAAGGAAAGCAACAGCAAGGCAACACACTATCAGTGTATCCACCATAAAGTACCAACATCATCGGCACCGTGTGAATACTGCAACCACAAGCACGAGAGGAAGGAGGGTTTGGAAAAGGGTTATTCATAGTGATGCCTCTAAGGAGAAGAACAAAATCTATTCAAGCTACCAATGCTCGCTGGAGATTGTAGCACAATAGTTTTTCAACCGACCTCCCAAGTGGGAGCAGTGGAGTAGAGCTCGAGTGGCCTCATAGCAAGCCTCCAATGAGCGACGTAGTGCGAAAGGTATCACTATGTTCTCGGTGAGAAGACAAGCAATGCCTTCACTTGAAAACTGCCCATCGATTGTGGGAGACAAACACCGTGATTAATAGAGCTGGGCACAAAAGGTCACCACCTTTGTTATTGAAGGGAGTGCCTAGGGAGAAACGTACGCTTGTCTCTATTAGTTATTAACGGAGACGGTCATCTTAAGGAGAACGTCTCTGTTAATGCTCCACTAAAGGAGGCGAGTACTTTACAAATGACTGCATAATTAACAATGATTTTTTGTCAGAGGTGGACGTCGTGCCTGCATCTGAAAATCTGAAAATGTCTGCCTCTCAACCTAAACCCTAAACCCTAGTCTGAAAAGTCATGGCTAAAAATACTGTTCGTTAATTTATTGTGAGAGAAAACATTATTGGTTGGCAAAAAAAAGTATGGCTTAGGGCACTCCCAATGCTAGAAACCATATGTAGTTTCTATACCTATTAATTTCTATAGACACTATGTATCGAAACTATGGTCCCAATAGATAGTTTCTATATAATAATTTGTTATCCAATCACATTCATTCTCTCTCCATTCTCAACCAATCATATTACTTCATGTCTTGGATCTCGCGTAGACATGGTTTCTAAGTTAGAACCAGTTTCTATGATTTTTACTCTCTCTCTTCAATAACTACTTTGTCACATCAACAAAATGCTTAGATGACATTATAATTAATGTCTATAGAAACTATGATAATTTCTACATTGGGAGTGCCCTTATAAGACAAGCGAACGGGACCCTCCCACCCTGAAACCCATGCATACGGTACCATGCCATTTGCCACTGTTACCACACTAAATTGATCATCGCAAAGCTGAATCTGCTAGCCATTCAACAGTGTTTTTCTCTTACAACAAATCAGCAAACAATTATCAACCAAACGAACAAGACTGCAACTAATTTAATAGCAAAAACATTGGCCGTTCTGATATGTCTCAAAAACGTCCATAACCGTTTTTTTTCATATATGCCTCGTCTGGTTCATTGTTTTATCATGAAGTTACACTTTTCTTGCTAAGAAATCATGCGCACCACGTTGCAAAAAGGAATATCTAATTAAATCAAATGAAAAATCTAGTGAAACCAAGAGTCAAGAGATGACCAGAATATATATATATAT
>Ga0182004_10001208_pt1 | contig 18436 bp, 16 predicted proteins | sample Sormic07211540_1_FD_120479 | JGI IMG/M metagenome (GOLD analysis project Ga0182004, IMG submission 120479) | Endophyte microbial communities from Sorghum bicolor roots, Mead, Nebraska, USA - 072115-40_1 MetaG | ecosystem: Host-associated > Plants > Roots > Unclassified | place: USA: Nebraska...
GGGGGGGGGGAGGGGGGGGGGGGAAGACCAAGGAATGGCAAATTGACAACTGCTCGATTATTGGGCATCGAAATGTATGTGGCTGCCAAAATGGCAGCCGTTGGCGGTCCTGGTCCATGCCGGCCGTTGACTATTCATGCTTTACGTTTTTATTGTGTATAATAACTTTAGGAGGAACTCTTAAATCGGGTTTGTACTTTTGGTTTAAGAGTTTCTCTAATTTTAAAAGTCTTTTTTTCTATGTATTTCAACATATCCTTTAAATCAGTGCTCTCAAATCCATTTAATAAACACTGGCATATAAGACCACTCATCATTTTCTTTTCTTCCCTCTTCCTTGAGCTACGCACACCACGTGCTACTAGGCTACAACCGTCGTGCCGAGGGAGGGCGATTGTTGGGACTGAACCCATCCTAGGGTAGCCGCCAAGAGAGGCCACTCGACGATGTTGCCTCGAGATGCAAGCCGCATGTTTGCCATCTTAGAATACTATGTTTTTTATTTCCTATTCTTCCCTCTTCCTTGAGCTACGCACGCCACGTGCTAGGCTAGGGCCGTCGTGCCGAGGGAGGGCGATTGTTGGGACTAGACCCACCCTAGGGTAGCCGCCAAGAGAGGCCACTCGACGGTGGCGCCTGGAGATGCGAGCCACATGCTTGCCATCTTAGGATACTATGTTTTTTAATCAGGATAAACTTTTATCCCATGTGCTAACCGTCTGATGATCCCCTATGCACAATAATCCTTCTACCTTTGGGGGTCCTGAAACTTCAAAATTTAGTTTAAGGTATGTTTAAAGATATGCTTGTTGCTGATAATTCTATGTTGACTGTCAGTAGTTTTTCTCTACCGCCTTATGACTTTTGAGCAGTTGACTTCGTTGTCTTTTATTTTATCCATTTCCAACCTCGAGAGAGGCCAAGTACTCCCTCAGCTTGATCCCAAAATAAGTTTACATCTTATAAGTACTTTGAAAAGTCAAACACTTCTAAGTTTAACTAAACATGTACAGAAGTATTAATCATTATGATACTCTCTCCATTCTAAATTATAAATCGCTTTGAGTTTTTGGTTTATCCATTTTGCTACGTACCTACATATTATTTTATCTAGATGTATAGTAAAATGGATATATCAAAACAAGTTAAATTGTCTTATAGTTTGGAACGGAGAGGGTTCAAATAAATATAATAATAAACATATTTTTCATAAGACTTATTTGAAGATAGAGGGAGTTGACTCTGGCCTTGTTTAGTTTAAAAAAAATTCAAGATTCTCTGTCACATCAAATCTTGCGGCACATGCATGGAGCAATCAAATATACATAAAAACAAAAACTAATTACATAGTTTACCTGCAAATCGTGAGATGAATCTTTTAACCTTAATTAGTCTATAATTAGACAATATTTATCAAATAAAAACAAAAATACTATAATACCCGGAAACCGAACAAGGCCTCTACCAGACACCACGAGCACGCACGCGCTCGTACACGCGCGTGCTTCAATCGCTTTCAACCAGGCCCCGGAGGGCGGAGGCGGGAGGTGGAGGCGGAGGCGACCGGAACGCCACACGGTCTTTCCTCTCCCGCCCCGCTGGCACGGAGCTGGGCATGTATCGGCTGATCCTGATCGGCACTGCCCACGCGGCGGCCGAGCTGAACTACTGTACTATAGCTGTACCATCGTACGCTGCACTGCTGCTTGTCCAGGACGACGGCACAAACGACGACACTGCCGGTCCTTTCAGCTCGGTCGCCGGCGGCGAGAATTTGACTCTGGTGCATCTGGCGCGCGGCACGCCGCACGCGCGACGACCCGATCCCCTTGACCTACACGCTGCATGCATTTCATGGTCGCTATTGCCCTCGTTAATCTGTTTTGAAGAAAAAAAAAAAGGTCATGGCTTTTTTTTTGTTTGTTTGTCACAAAAGGTTTTGACTTTAGTTACGGCCGAGACGAAAATGCTGTCTTCCTGCCACAGAAAGACCACGACACAGTTTGGATGGACGGCGACTTTTGCTTGCTTGTCTTCCATGGCCGACTTCAGCGTTTGCATTGATTTTGACCATCTATCTGTAGCTGGAGCGGCCGGCCTTTAATTAAATCGAGTTATGCTGTGGTCAAAAAGAAAGTTTTTATCCTTTGTCTCGTCGCCTCATTTTTGTACATACACCTATATAGCCGCTGCTTATCAGCCTACCAAGCTCACTAACCGACAGTTAGTTTGACTATAGATAAGTACCTTCTTCTCCATCGCAAAATAAGTGATGTTTTTATTTTTGATATCATATTTAATCATTTAACTTATTCATTTTTTACAAACTATTAAATAAATAAATTATTAATTAAAATATATCTAATAATAAAATAAATAATATTTATGTAAATTTTTTGAATTAGTCGAACGGTTAATCACTTATCTTGGGGTAGAGGGTGTATGTTCAGTTCCTTCCATTAATAATTCTATATATATACCGTACGTCCCATTTTCTGATTAGTACTCCTGATGCACGCGCTGCGCGAGGACTTTTTTCGTGTCACCAGCAGCCGCTGACGCAAGTTGTGCCTTCTCTTTGGTTGTTGCAGCTAGCTACCAGTATAGCCGTGCCAATCTGCTGCTGACATCGGAGTGTGACACATTGCATTGGTCTACTACGTAGGTAGCTAACTAGGTGCCTACTTAATTAAATTTATCAGCACGTATAGTGAGTGCCTCTCTACCATGGAGCGATCGAGCACACACCTAACCGATCTTTCGTATCTCATAAAATACAAAGGCGATGAGATTGCATATGACCTCGATGCAAAAGGAGCTCGATCGATCGGGATTTGATGCCGTGCACAGTTGGATGCAGGCTTGGCTCCATCATCATTTGGAACTATAGCCTCACCTACCAGACGCCATGTTTGATTTAATTTGATTCCCGTTCTGAGGCAGGGAGATGTGTGTTAGTAGCTCTCTATATCTTCAGGGATAGCTTAGCCGAAGAATTGATGTCTGATCCCAGGCAAATCCACGTCCTCATGATCCTAAAACGCACACACAAATATCCGCCGAAAAGCTACCCTCGATCTCCTCCCACGAATAAACAACGATCTCCTATGACCACGTTCAAGATCACCTCAACGTACGCAATTAAGGCATTCAGATGATTATGCAATTGACCTAATACGTACCTTGTTTTTGGACGACTCATTCTCAGCTGGTAATTATGCAATAGACATTGTCAGTCTGCTCTAATCAAAGACTATACTAGAACATGCAGTTTTAAACAATAACAACAACATGATTAAACCAAAAAAATAACAAGTGGACTGTCCAACCAGTATTTTATTTTCTGAACCTATAGCGGTGGTAGTATGCACAACATGAATTTGAGAAAAAAGAATAACAAGTGGATTATCCAACCGGTACTTTATTTTCTAAACCTACAGTGGTGTGGTAGTATGCATGTCGGCTCCTATCTCTTCTTTTTTAATAACTAGCAAATATGTCCAAACATTGCAATAGGAGAGAAAAAAAACTCCTGGAGTACATAAGCCCAATAAACCCAACTTGGAACTTCTTTTTTTTTTGAAAAAAACTACACACAATTGTTAATTTATTAGGAAATGGACATATTGTTCCAAGTTGTAACTCACTTTAGTTTTGTCCTAATTTGTTTTTTTTTTTTTGCGATTTTGACTATAAGTTATAGGGAAAAAAGGCCTAGCGTGAGCCCAATAAACCCAACTTAAAACCTTTTTAAAGAAAAACTACACATCATTGTTACTTTATTAGGAAATATATAGTCATACTGTTCCAAGTTGTAACTCACTTTAGTTTTGTCTTAATTTAAATTTCTGAAGTTTTGACTATAAGTTTATAGAAAATACACACATATCTATAACACCAAACAAGATTCGTTGGGTACACTATAAAATATATTTTGATAGTGCATTTTTTTGATATTGTAAATGTAATATATTTTTTATAAATTTGGTCAATGTCCGACAGGTTTGGTTTAGAACAAAACTAGAATGAATTACAATTTAAAATAGATGAAGTAATATTCATTTGCATATATTAAAACAGTGTCCTAAAAGTTATGCAATTAAGCTAAAAAAAGTTTAAAAAAATCATAAACCCACCCAGCCGGACGTAGCAATGTACGTGAGAACACATGAACCTTTAGATTAAAAAACCAAGGCCTATATGCAAATTTGGCATGGCCAAATTGCACTAGCTATTGGAGCCTAACTAGGTGTGAGCGCCCATATAAAACTTTATTGACTCCTAGAGTACCGTCAAGACGTGTTGTATCAAATTGTTTAATATCAACATGCAAACATTTTGCGTATTCGAGAAAAAATAATGCTCCCTCTGTCTTTTTCTTTACAAGACGTATTTCCTTTGTTAGGAGAAGTCCAAAAGCTGTCATCACAATAACACTATTAACATACTATTTATGTTATACAAATCTACAACCATGACCAAATGAAATCAGCCTTGTAATTTCAAATACCGGCAGTATAGTATAAGGCCATAAGGGTAGCCATTCCTTGATATAGCAGCACTGTAGGGATTTGGAGTCGGTCAAAATCTGCCCTTTTGGTGTTTCCCATAGCCGTGACGTTGACGTTGCTGATGTAGGGATTGGCGCTAAGCCGCTGCTAAGCCTTATCATCACTCGCCTGCGTGCTGAATGCGAAGCAAGCAACGATGCGATTAAAAATGCCTCCCGGCGCCGCTGCCGAAAACCGTCGAAGCGCCTCCGTGGTTTCTCCTCACTTTCCGCAAAGCTGATTGGCAAAACCACAGCAGAGTTCGTTCCCACACTCGCGCGCGTCCATGGATTTCCAGCAGCGGCTATGGTTTTGCTGCGGTTCCGACGACGCTTACGCATGCACGCAGCATGTTGGAAGCAGATTTTGGGGAGCCCCCCATACCATGGCGCCTCTTCTTCCCAAGGACAGGAGCCGTCAACGACTACTATTTCTAAAAAAAATGCACCAAATCTGCTAATAATAATCTATCCGCAACAGAGAAAACCACACGCATTGTTATAGTCTTACAAATATTTAATCTAAACCCGTACTTGCCAATATGATTTCCAGTTTAAAGGAGGAGGAGGAGGAGGAGGAGCTGGACGGACAACGTTCCATACGACGGTACACAGAGATTATGGACATGCTTGGTTGGCTTCCAATTTTTTAGTCATCAATTAGTTCATAGTCAAAGAATTAGCACACCAATTTATGGCAGGCCTAACTTTAGCAGGCCTTAATTTTGGCAAGTCTAAGTTTTGGGTTACCATGCATGATTTCTGTTGCACAAGAATTGGAAGCCAACCAAGCAAACCCTATAACTGAAAAGCGAGCGAGGATTACAGTAGTATACATTAGGCGTCCATCGTCGAATTAGGTCACTCACAATGCAAGATTCTATCACAGAGTCTAAGACAATTAATTACATATTATTTATAGTATTTTGCTGATGTGGCAGCATATTTATTGAAGAAAGAGGTAGAAAAAATAAGACTCTAAGTCTTATTTAGACTTTAAGTCTATATTGTTCGAGGTAATTAATAACTTTAGACACTATGATATAGTCTGCAATGTAAGTGCCCTTATGTTGCGGCGACCCTGGTATCGTATTCGTATCATAGTCACTTCGTGGATCATGAGGTGGATAATCAAAATGTGCCTATGGCCGGCCGGTCTCGCGATCGGTGAGCAGAGACCATCACAGCGGCCATTCTTAATGCTCCGCGATGGCTTAGCGCTGGCGTCTCGAAAAGGTAGAGCCATTCTTTTATGGATGGGTGTTGAGATTTGGGGGCAGCTAGAGGCTAGAGCTAGACAAGTCGTCCATGGTTAGAGGGGCTCATCGCCCTTGTTTAGTCGCTGGCCTCCGCCTCTCGAGGTCAAACACGTCGACTAGCTACCTGCTTAATTGTCGTAATCAGACGCCGGCAAGTCCATGATCCGCTCTGTCACCACGCATGCATATATGCATCACTCTACTACAGTACTCCCCATGATTCAGGCAGAACGGAGTTGTAAAACTCAACATGACAACGCGCAGACAGTACAGCGCGAGATGTTCAGTTTTCAGTCGGACGCATCGATCGGACTGCTGGGCCTCTAGCCAAGACGGAAAAAAATTTAAAGGCGATCCTGATTCTGTAAGAAAATTCACGGACATGCGAGCCTGTTCAGCTCGTCCCTAATGAAACCGGCAAATATTCCCCTGGGGATTTCGCTGGCGCCAAACCCACCAGCACCGGCGTCGGCGTCGTCGTCGTCGTGCGCGCGCAGGGCCATAACCTCCGACTCCGATTGCGTCGCGGGATTAAACAAACAAACGAATGCGGCTGGCTTCGCTACGAGATAAGGCGCCCGCCCATCTGTCCGCACGATTGCAGGAATTGAAGCACCATGCCTGCATCAGCCGGCGGCGAAAGGCGACAGCATATACAGGAGCTGCCCCCTGCTCTTGTTGCCGCGGGAAACAGCTGGACTCCGCCGTGCATCTTCCGTATCCGTAGCAGCTAGGACAGGATGCATGAGCGCATCCCTCCTTTCCCTCCTGCTGCTACCCCATACCCATTGCTCAAGCTCACACGGCTCAATCATTGACTCTGACTAGGAACGAACGAATTAGCAAAGCGTTTTCATGAGTAGGTTGAGCACTCGCGCTTAGCCTAAATAAAGCTCCCTGCTTTTATTATATCGTTTGATTTGCAGCTGACAGTCTGGTCGCCCTCCCTCTGCTCTGACTGAGTGAGCCCTCTCCCTTTCTAACACCTTTTGACATTTTTGGTGGTTTCACACACGAGTATATATAGTTATCTTACTCGGCTCGCCTATATATGCCACACCCTCACACTTGGCTGGATCGACCATCACAGCCTCTTGTCCTCCTCTGCCTTGCCTGCTCATTCCTCGAGCTGCCCTGCACACTGCAAATCCATCCATTTTGCAGCCATCGTCGTCAGATAGTCCTGTTTGTTTGCGATTGCACCACTTGTGTGTGCGTGAGCCAAGTGCAGAAGAACGGCCATGGGTGGCAAGCTGTTGCTGGGCGCGAACCAGAGCCACGCGGCGGCGGCGGCGTCGCCTGCTCCCCTGTCGAAGGTGGCCACGTCCGGTCTCCACGGCGAGGACTCCCCCTACTTCGCCGGGTGGAAAGCCTACGACGAGAACCCCTACGACGCCGCCACCAACCCGGGCGGCGTCATACAGATGGGCCTCGCCGAGAACCAGGTCTCCTTCGACCTCCTCGAGGGGTACCTCAGGGACCACCCGGAGGCGGCGAGCTGGGGCGGTGCCGCCGCCGGCTCCGGCGTTGCCAGCTTCAGGGACAACGCGCTGTTCCAGGACTACCACGGCCTCAAGGCTTTCAGAATGGTGCGTAACGTGACCGAGCGCGCTGCATGCTCTGCTCGTCTCTTCGATCGTTGTGTTGGGTGGACCATGGACAGGTGCAACGTACACTGACCCGCGTCATTTGCTTGCAGGCGATGGCCAGCTTCATGGAGAAGATTAGGGGCGGCAAGGCCAGGTTTGACCCCGACCGCATCGTGCTCACCGCCGGCGCCACGGCGGCTAACGAGCTGCTCACGTTCATCCTCGCCAACCCCGGAGACGCGCTGCTGATCCCTACTCCTTACTACCCTGGGTAAGTACATCAAGCAAGCTGCATGCATGCACCGACCAGTGCTATCTATGCTACTGTCGCATACACTGCCACAGTGCTCTACACAGACAGACAGACAGACAGTGCTCTCGTCTCGTTCTGACATGGCGGCGGCTGGCTCTGCTTTGGTTTGCAGTTTCGATAGAGACCTGCGGTGGAGGACCGGGGTGAACATCGTGCCGGTGCACTGCGACAGCGCCAACGGGTTCCAGGTGACGGTGGCCGCGCTCCAGGCGGCGTACGAGGAGGCGGAGGCCGCGGGGATGCGCGTCCGCGCCGTCCTGCTCACCAACCCGTCCAACCCGCTCGGCACCACCGTGAAGCGGTCGGTCCTCGAGGACGTGCTCGACTTCGTGGTCCGCCACAACATCCACCTCATCTCCGACGAGATCTACTCCGGCTCCGTCTTCGCGGCGCCGGACCTGGTCAGCGTGGCGGAGCTCGTCGAGTCCCGCGGCGGCGTCGCGGAGCGCGTCCACATCGTGTACAGCCTGTCCAAGGACCTGGGCCTCCCGGGGTTCCGCGTCGGCGTGGTGTACTCGTACAACGACGCCGTCGTCACCACGGCGCGCCGCATGTCCAGCTTCACGCTCGTGTCGTCGCAGACGCAGAAGACGCTCGCCGCCATGCTCTCCGACGCGGAATTCGCCGACGCCTACATCCGCACGAACCGCCAGCGCCTCCGGGCGCGGCACGACCACATCGTCGCCGGGCTGGCCCGCGCCGGCGTGCCGTGCCTGCGGGGCAATGCCGGGCTGTTCGTGTGGATGGACATGAGGCGGCTGCTCGGCGAAGCGACCGTCGCCGGCGAGCTCAGGCTGTGGGACCGGATGCTGCGGGAGGTCAAGCTCAACATCTCGCCGGGCTCGTCGTGCCATTGCTCGGAGCCCGGCTGGTTCAGGGTGTGCTTCGCTAACATGAGCTTGGACACGCTGGATGTTGCACTCGCGAGGATGAGCCGCTTCATGGACAGGTGGAACAAGGAAACAGCTGTGTCGACGCAGCAGCAACAGCATTAGACGAAGTCACAAAGTAAAATTTTGAGGGTAAATCACATTATTGGACAAATTAAAACACAGAGTAGTTAATCGAGAGGATTCTTTTTTATTTTTCGATTGATGGTAACATCGATTTTGTAACAATAACTATTGCCTCGGAAATGGAGAGACACTGCATTTAATAGCTGGCCACATATCCTCTTTTTAATATAGCGGACAGCTCTCCTGCCGGTTCGTTAAAAAAAAAAAAGCTGGCCACATATGCATTTTTAATGCCATGTCAATATTATAATGAGACCATAGAATTACCAACTCTCTATGAGTCATAAAATTAAATGTCTATAAAACCATAAAATAAAATTTTACATTAAAAATGAATATTTTATCCAAATTTTATTTCATTCTATATGACATGTAGCAATCTTGAAAATAATAAAATAAAACTCTCCACCGAGACTCGTCTAAGAATTCTTACATGGCTCATGCAAAGCATCTCCGATACTTCAATTGTGGTAACCGCGCGCTGATGATGTGCTCCCAATTTCTTCAGTTTCTGTTGCTACATATTTTTTCTATATATGTTTATTGAGAGGTAAATACTGATTGACTTCTTGTGATTTTAAAACATGTTACTGGATGGAGGTTTACTACTATATATGGAGTAGTTTTATATAAAAAAAGATTTGAAAGTGTTGATAGCGGACGTATTGATTAAAGAAAAAGAAATCGAGTTCCAAATGTCAACCCTTCCTTAAGCCGGTAAGCTTTGTCAACCAGCTAAATAAGGGAACACATATCCAGGATAACAAATTTTATGTAGCTGAGCTCATCTCTTTGATGCGACATTGTAACTTGTCGTGATGCACAACAGTAGAACACTGAAAATTCTTCAGTTCTCCTACCTGGCAAGAACATCTGGCAATGGTGATATTTGTACCAGCTGGTGACTAGTTGCAGCATAACATGTAATTCTGGCATGTCATTTTTTTAATAAAAAAAAGCAGCATGAGAGCTACCAGCCTACCATATTGTTATAAGAAAAATCTCAGCCGGACGCTATACAAACAAGGTGATAAGAAGACAGAAATATAATCTGGCATGCATTGATCTAATAAGAGCACTAATGTTTGGGGGAAAAAACTATCTTTTGCACCAAGAAAACAAGACATTGCAGCCATCAACCTTGCGTCACTACCCTAAGGTCGTTTGGTAGAACTCTGCGTGGCTTCGGCTTCAGCTCCTCCATGCCCTATAGCGAGGATATGTTTTTCTCTCTTATCTAAAAAAAAAAAAGACTATAGCAAAGGCGGTGAAGCCACTATTTCTTAGTTTCACCAGTTTCTGCTCCTTTGTACACTATAGCAAAGAGCCAGAAATGGGGCGTAAGCTAAGTAAATTCTTTTGAGAATAGCAACGATGAATTTCGCTTCCTTGGTTTGAATGCGAAAATCCGATTATTCTCCTAAAATAAAACTACCGAATGCATATTTTTTCTAGGTAGAAAAAGGAGTTTTATATTTCAGGTGCCTTGATTTTTAGAATCATTGAAGTAACAATCTTAAATAGTTAACTAGTACAATTAAAAGAACAATTGACAAGAGACGATTTATATCTTTTTCTATAGCCAAACAGTGACAAAATTGCATGCTTTCTAAACAGTAGAAAAAAAAATCAGACACCTAAAATACAGGAGAAGTGACCAAAAAAATATTAGAATCAATGGTCTCTAAGCAAGTATTAGATCTAATCAATATTATCATTAGCAATGATGATTACAGCATACCCAATTAATGGTAAGGTCTTTCTGTTTTTCCTCGTAAGGATGTATAGAATTTATCCCTTTTTTCTGTTTTTTCTAAGGATACCTAGAATTTATCCCTTTTTTTTAACTTTACCGTATATATTGTAAGGATTAACGTGAACACTATGTTAAGATTCTCCGCTAGTAAGACGAGCATATTTTAATGTTGTGGCCATCTTTCTCTCTTTTTTTTTTTTCATGAACGTGCAAACTTGGGCGTTTATTCATTAAGAGAGGAACCCATCTTTTTTTTTTCTCAAAATACTGGAACGTTTTATGTGCAGCTAGCCGTGCATGTCTCTTTTTTTTTTTCTAATCTGTTTATTAGTACTCTGTAGAAAACAGAGCAGCGCATGAGTTGGGCAAACACGTGTGGCAGCGTTGGCGGTGGCGGGCTTCGATTTTGTCAGCTAGCCGAGGAGCGAGACATGAAAATGCGGCGAATCGCCTCGACGGCGGACAAGCTCCACGCTTTTGAGCTGGAGCCTGGACATGGGAAGACGGCGAGAGCAGCACGGGAACCGAGAGAGATCCCCTGGTTCTGGTCCTGGTGGCATCAAATATTCCCGTCGCCCTCCGGCTCCGAGTCGTGGACTCGCGCATCGGCAAAGGGGCAACGTGTGTGGGTGGCCCGGTGGCCGAGGGAGCGGCGCCGCGTCCGCGTCAGCTGAACGCGTCCCGGACGACGAGGCCGCCCTGGATTGATCCTGTTGGCGAGTGGATCGCAGGGGCAACGGCGTTGGCCGGAGGTTGCCGCGCCCGCCCGCGCTAATGGAATCGTCTTTTGCTTGGCCACGAGCACGGACGGCGCGCGCTGCCGAGGAGGAACATGGATGATGGAATGGATGGATGGAGACCTCTCGATCAGTCTCAGGCCTGGTCCCGCGGCGGTGCATCCCTACGTACTGCGGCGCGCCGCGCGGGGACGGACGAACACTTGGCCGCTCTGGAGCGGCGGCCGGCGGGACCGGAATCCATTCATGCATCCTGCGTTCTGCACGCGGTTGGCTGGTGCGTGTCTTGTTCTTGTCTCGCCACTTGTAATGCCTGCGGCAGCGCACCAACCAGAACGAATTCAGATGTGTGCCTGCCAGTCAGGCATCAGGTATGCGTGCAGCATCGCCAAGAATCGGAGCCTTTTTCCTGGTTCTCTTCTGTACGAGAGGACGGACTGGCGTGAAGTTACTTCAACTTTTTTTTTGTTTTGTTTTGATGAAGATGTTGCTTCAACTTTAGCAGAGACGGTCCCTTTCTCGACGGCCGACTTGCAAAGCAAAGGATGCAATTGCACGACTTCTAATGCATTCGCCAGCGCGTCAATCGCAGTAATAATCCGCAAATCATTTGTTTCTGACAGTACGCTGTTAGTACGTGCTAGTATTTTATTAAAGGTTCATGGTTTCGCGCATTATATTTGGTAGAGCAAGTTGCTCATAATTTGCAGAGGCCGCGGATCCTGGTGACCGATCTTCTTTGGTAGGCGTGAAGCAAGTTGCTGCAAGCTAGGTTAGCGTAGAGATTGCAGTCACTGGTCCTTGTTGTCGTGCGTGGGCACTTAATTTGCACACAGACAACAGACGACGCATCTGAGAGCCAACTTGCCATTATCACAGAATTCGTCACCATTAAAGAAATCACATTTTGCTGGCGACATATTTTCCATCGTGTATCTATACTACATACGCACAGTTCCTTAACCTTGGAGCTAACAACTCTTTTTACAAAAGGCAGATATATGTACATCATCACTCATTCTAATCTAACAGTTACGTTCTCAATATTTTTTGTAGTTGCGCGGGTACTGACTCAAGATGGGACAACCAAAATATTGATCGAGTGGTTAGCGCTAAAGCCTACAGACACGTTATAATCCAACCCAAGAGTATGAGTTGTGTACCATTAAGACGGTATTGGAATTTACCACCTCGATCGTGAACTTTCTTCTGGTACTTAGACTGGGATCAAAGGTGATCACACACACCGAGCTCTGCTAGGGTCAATGCCTCTACATAGTCCACGCTGTGTCCAAGAACTAACCGAATCATGCTAGTATTGAAAGAAGCACGTCTTGGATCCAGCGTACCACCTCTCATGTACCATCTTAAATACAAAGGAAAGGTGTATATAGAGGGTTTTCTTCTACACATAGAACGTCTCTTGAGACTATCAATGGTGAAACAATGGGTGTGTTTTACGGGTCCGTATGAGATTACAAGAAGGGGGACCTTTCTGTTGTTTGTGTGTGACGATCTACATGTCTAGACATAATTTATATGCAGAAGTAGTGGTGCCAGCTAGCTAGATCCGATGATGGAGAATAGAGTAATCAGTGGTAGGTGATCCAACGGCATCACAACATTATCAAGTCGTGGCTCAAACCAGCAGCAAGAGGAGGCTTCATTCGGTGTCGGGTTTAACAGGATCTCCTATATATCGTTAGCTGGACCCTTGACTCACGGCTCGGAAGTGAAGCAAGATCAGTGCCGGCCCATATTAATGAGCCGGCAGGAATTATGTGTTATACAGTAATTAAAGTTACCAAAATAGGAAGAATCTAATTTCATGACTGCGGTCTATATATATGTGATTGATTGCGAAGTAGTACATACGAGTGCTTTCCATTATGTTATCATACTCGTTTTGTTTGGCACCAAATTTTATGCATTGAAAAATTCAACCAAACAAAATGACCTTAATTAACGCGAAAGTTCAGGAACAGAAAGCCGTTAATTGAATAAAACTTGCTAAACTCATCATTATCACAATACAAAAACGGTAACGGCGCCACATAGGATGCGGTGGAACTAGTCAAGTCAGCATAGACCAGATCAATGAACAGGTGCATGACGCAGTATCTCCCAGAAGGATCTCTTGACTTCCCTGCAAGCAAGCGTTCATGCTTACAAATGCTTTTATTTTTAGCAAGTGGTTTGACATGAGAATGAGATGAAGTTAACATGAGCAGATGATGCAGCCCAATGCAAAGCCTCATACTAGACTAGATATGTATCCGGTCCGGCGCTGGCCATCTTTGCAAGTCAACCCCCCAAAGATAAACATTGCAGGTAGGGCGTTGAGTTTGGTTGATTTCACCTGTAGCAATAATAGCAACTGTGTCTGTCATCCTTCCGGCCGGAGGTTTCAGGGTTGACATTTGGCGTCGCTGACTCCACTCCACAAGGAAATAGTAATAGCAAGAGAGTTTTATGTCATCCAGGTCGCATTCATCGATCTTGCTCTGACGAAAGGATATGATGGAGAGCCAGAGCAGGCCACAGACCACAGGGCAGCAGAAGAAAACGAAACCGCTGCCTCCGCTGATCTCATCTCCTGTATTTCGGGTTCGGCGCTGACATTGCATCCATTTCTGGTTCGTGGTTTGTTTTCGCCGGCAGGTGAGGAAAGTCGGCGCGCCACGAAAACGGCGGCTCCTGAATATCTAGCTGCATGCAGACAAGATATAGGAAATGCATGGCGATTTTAATAATAATACTAGCTAGGGTTGTTGGTTACTCCCTCCGTCTAAGAAGAAGTATCGCTATAAGATTATTAAGTTTGGCTAGAATTATAAAGGATGTTTTAGCAATATTTGTATTTTCAAATAATTTTATAAAATAATATATTCAGTGATCTATCTAGTGATAACAATTATACTCCATAAATATTAATAGATTTATATAGTGTATGGTTAAGTTTTTTACTTTTCGAGATAGGAGAACGACATTCTTTTCGGGACTGAGCAAGTTTCTTTTTTAGCACTATTAGAGCATGTCCAAAAGATTAGCAAAAAATATTAGCCAAATTTACTGATTTAGCTACTCTCTAAAATAAATTTAACAAAAAAGTATTAGAGTATTCCAATGGACTCTGTAAAAGATGGCTAGTGAGGTAGGCTATCCAAAAGTAGAGAGCGAATAAGAAGGATGGAGAGCTACTAAATTTAAATAGTACAGAGTCTGTTGGAAACGTTTTTTCTTCAATAACAGCTAAATTTACCTTTGGAAAATAATTTAGCTAATCTCTTAGAGATGCTCTTACACTATTATGGTTAAGTTTTTTTTTTCCAGGAAAGAGTGCTTTGTGCAGATTTTCCTGCCTTTGCATGCCTCCTCGGGATGGTGAAGCTAGTTGTGTGCATGGGCGGTTCAAGATGGCATCGAAGATGAGTGTGTGTGTGGCCCCATACTTCATGATGGAAATGGGTGAATGGGTGATACTAAACAAGTAGCCGGTCACTCATAATGGCGTAAAGGTCTCGGGTGATCATGCTATGGCCATCGAGAAAACTACTCCATAGTGATAGAATAGGATATTCTTCTATAGCTGTGTGTGCTTATACTTGACCGTTCACTATTTTCTATAGCTGTGTGTATAATTGCAGACACTTGCCCATAGTGATAGGATAGGATATTCTTCTCTTACCGTTATTCTATCCCCCAAAGACAAGTGTTTGGGGTTTGCAGGTCAGGGATATCTGAACCCCCAAATCTTTTTTTTTTTCAAAATCAACTCTTTTGATTATTGATCAGTCACCACTGATACAGCAGCATCAGGTAGTGCAAGTGCTATTACAAAGTTTGGGAAGGGATCAAGCCAAACATGCTCACTCAGTAAGAATGGGGACAGTGCTTTAAATGGGTACTCGAGGTTCTTCTCTAGTCTAATTTAATGAACTAAATAGATAATTTTTTTTCTCTTTTTTTATTTAATTTATTTAGGTACACTAAAAAAGAACGTGAGTATTCATTTGGAGAGCTATCTCCATCCTTATCACTCAGGTCCCCATACAATACCAATGTGCAATATCATGAGCATAACGAATACAATCACGGTCGTGCACACGGAGTGAACGCGCCTCCACGGCAGCTGTTCCGGCAAGATCCACTTATCCTTTCTTTTTAATCCTTCCAGTGCTATGTCAAGTTGAAGCGAGTCACCTTTCTTATTAACAAATTACTATTTTCATTTTATTTTATCTTTTATCTTTTTTATTATTTATAGTAACCTATCGATTTTCGTTCTATATGCTATCAATATTTTTAAAAAAGATTTAGAAGGTTGTCCGAAATAAGTTATAGAAAAATTTATTAGACAATAAGAAAAAAATATGTGTATGAGTTATGTTATTTGTAAAAAAAAATACTACACAAAAATTGTGAAAAAAAAATACATTGAGAATTTTTTATGGTAAATTTTTCCACTAACAGTTATGAATAAAAATTGGGTTACAATGTAGAAAAGTTGTCAAGATAAGTTATCTATAAAATTATGTAAAAAACTATATAAAAAGTTCTGATAAGAAATTATGGGGATAAGTTTGTTCTACAAAATGTTATACACAAATGTTATGTGTATAACTTTTTTAACCTTTTAAAAGAAATATTTGGTGGTATGTTTTGTTCCAAAAACATTATACACAAATTTATGAGTATGACACTGTAACTTTCTAAGAAATCGTGGCGATAAGTTTCGTTTGTAAAATTTATGCATAAAAATTGTGTGTAACCTTACAACCTTAAAAATATTTTTTTTACAAATAATTTTTTTCTAAAAGAGAAAAATTTCGGATTATTTGATTGTTCGCTGTTCTTTTATGCGGCGGTCGTTTGCTCCATCTCCTAAAGACGATTCATGCACCAAAAGAGGCCCAGGGAGCGTGGCTACGTCGCGCCCAATTCCCGGCCGTCCGATCGGCCGGCTGGACGGCTCAGATCGAGCCATTCTCTATTATTTTGCAAAAAAAACCCTCGTACTTTGTTGAAATATAACCCGCCGTCCAGCCCACTCTCTCAGTTTTTTTATTCAAAATAGTCCTCGAACTTTACTGAAATCAAATATCAGTCTGTATTCGCACACTATCTCAGCTTGCTGGGCCTAAGTGGGCCGAATATGGCCCTATGCTAGTTTTATTTTTCAATTAATTTTTAATTTTTTCTTTTCAAAATATAGATCTTCAAAAATTCATAAAAAATTATAGAAAAATCATAAAAAACCAAACTAGTTTTATTGAGTTTCTTATGACTAGATCTATGCATTTAACTTAAAATATCATATGGTTTAATGCATTTTATTTGATAGATATATACATCTATAATTTTATCTATAATGTTATGTCAGTGATTAATTTCTTCCTCATATCGCATATGAACTGAAAATATCTCCCCAAAACTAACTCTAAATAAATTTATACCCTTTTTTTCACAATCTTTGCTTTCTAATTCTCCCCACATTAACTCTAAATCAATTCATACATTTTTTCATAATACTTGTTTCCTAATCCTTTAAGTTTATACTGACTTATAATACAAAATAATCCAAAACAAATAATCGCCGACATACATATAAGAAGCCAAATACTTCACTATATATATGACATTCCGTACACTCGCATATATGAATACATCATATCACGCATATAAACAAATAAAATAAATACACTTAAAATATACGTCATACAAAGAAAAAACAAAAACACATAGACACATATACGACCCATAGCTAACCACTGGCCATAAAGCGGCAACGCCGCGGACATTTCTAGTGGACTCCATCCAGTATCTCTTGTGTGCAGTTGAAGCCCAATCATTCTTCTAACAAATGGAGGCCTTGTTACGGCCCATTAGCATCATGCATGGCAGGCTGGGATAGTGTAGTTGGGCCCTAAATGAAATGAACGACGGCCCGGAACGAATCATGCGAGACCATGACTGCGCGCGCGTCTGCAGCCCGTTCCCTTACAAGCTCGGCAAGGCCGACACGTTCTACGAGTCAGTCAATGAAGAAAAAAAAGCCCAATATGTTCTCTTCTAGGCCGCTTCTAGAGCCTCGACTGGGCCATAAACTTGTCGAAGCCCTATGCTTGGTGGGCCGTAGGCCACCAATTGATGCCCGGGAGCCGCACCACGGATGGGTGGCCCGGCCGAACCTGCCCTGCCCGTCAGCATGAAGGAGACAGCAGAAATGTGATTCTTAAGGCCTTGTTTAGTTCACATCAAAAACTATAAAGTTTTCAAAATTTGCGGTCACATTAAATTTTGTGATACATGCATGAAGCATTAAATATAATCAAAAACAAAAATTAATTGCTCAGTTTGTCTGAAAATCGCGAGATAAATCTTTTAAACCTATTTAATTCAAGATTGGACAATAATTATCAAATAAAAATAAAAGCGCTACAGTATGCAAAACCAAAAAAATCGGGAACTAAACATATCCAGGGGCCAGCAATATAATTTTTTTACAAAAAAAGTAGCCACATTTGAAATTTTTCGGTGGAAAAATTTCAGCAGTATACGTAGTATGAATCAACCAGACGAATTGATTCTAGCCTGCATGGTGCCATGTCCCTGTCCATTCCTATACACTGCTGTTGAGTTGTCAGCCCATGCATACATGGAGCATGCCTGCCATGCATCGGGGAGGAGCTGGACACATAGAAACGAAACAGCGCACCTACGTACCTGCGTGTTGGACTGTCGCTACATTCATACTGTACAAATACTCGAGCGTGCATGCATGCATGGTACGTGTAGTAGTCGTGTACTACGTACCAGCTGCTAGTAGTAGATGCGTCTCCTATTGGGATGGGCTACGACGACGACGGACCATGAGCTTGCATGCATGGCCGAACATATATGTGCATGCATCAATATAAGGCATGCATGACAGCGTAACTGCGTAAGCATGCGTCAGCTTTGGTGTCGGTGGATCCGTCGTCGAGGCGTCGATCTCATGCATGCATGCCGCCGTCCCGGCCGGACAGGAAGAAACAATAGTCGTCCAACCTGTGTGGCTACCCATCAACTGTCATGTGCAGTGCCAGTGACGGTGCAGCATGTACACTAACATGCACCTCCATCTCCATCTCCATCGTGGCATATATATATATATATATACATATATATATATATATATATATATATATATATATATATATATATATATATATATA
>Ga0182004_10001209_pt1 | contig 18429 bp, 14 predicted proteins | sample Sormic07211540_1_FD_120479 | JGI IMG/M metagenome (GOLD analysis project Ga0182004, IMG submission 120479) | Endophyte microbial communities from Sorghum bicolor roots, Mead, Nebraska, USA - 072115-40_1 MetaG | ecosystem: Host-associated > Plants > Roots > Unclassified | place: USA: Nebraska...
ATGTAATTCGTTTGAACACTGTGTTTTGTACCATTGATGATGTCGATCCATGTGTGTGAATTTGAGATCCTGGCGCACATGTGATTTGACACCCGAATGCTCTTTTACATTCGGGTGTGACAGGTAGTCTTAGTCGTTCGGTGATGGGCCCTCCTTTGATCCCTATGTGCCATATGCGCCATGAGTGCTTTTTATGACTTAAATCTTAGGGTTTGACATCGCTTTCGTGAACGGTTTTATGGTTTGTTATCAAATCACTAGAGAAATTCGTGTTGTTAGGCAAGCGCACAACTCCACCTGCATTGCCGCTCACTGTCTCGCAATGACTTAGGGTCTCGACGAAGTTCTCTAGCTGACCTCCCCCCCCCCCACTACCACCATGGCTATCATCACTCCGGCCTTGACCTAGCTTGGTCGCCCCCTCTGCCACCAGAACCCTAACTGCCGCCCTCCACCATCTTCACCACCTAGGCCGCCCTGCCTCCCCCGAGCCCCTTCTAAGTTCGCTGGAGTTGGGAAAGAAGAGAGGGAGAGTTAGGGAGAGAGAGAGTGATGAACCCTAACCGTCTTCTTCGTCGGCGTGGGCACGGAGCAGGCACGTCGAAGCATGTTGCACGACAGTGGCCTAGTAGAGTTTCCCTAAATCGTCAGTAGCATTTTGGCAAACGGCGAGAGGCAGGTCTAGCTAGCCAAAGGAAAATGGCAACGAACAAACCCCAGGCGAAGAGGCTGTTTGCTTGGCGAGGCGAGCAGCTGGCCAGGCAGCCAGCCATCGTGATCGGACGCCTGGGAGCCGCGCTCACGCCAGGCAGCTTTGCCTGTTTGCAAGGAGATGGCGCTGCCGCACCCGTGGGCCCTGCAGCGGCACGTCACGCTGGCCAGCGGCAGGGCTCCCATCCTGCTCTGCCTCTGGGCTTTGGCTGCTGTGCGCATCAATCGGCGCAATAGGGATCGCGTTATTCGGAAACATGGAATCAAAATCTCTCAGAAAATGGAGGGAGCCAAGAGCGTGTAACATTGACCGCATACATTAACATGTTGGCACATAGCATTACACACTAGCACAAAGTTTGTGACAATCTTTCTTACATGACAGAATGACAAGTCATAACTAACAGCTCACCTCATCTATAAACTGTAACATGAGCACTTGGACTTGGACAGTCATTGACGATGACCACTGTTCTAGACTGGAATGGAGTAGACAAAGGACGATGGGCTGGCTGATACAAGCTAAATGCTACATTATGGTACACAAAGTCTGCCTCGGAGGCGGACGATTCAGGTGGGAGATGAAGCTGATGCTCCGATCCACATCTCTAGGTGACCAGTGGCTAAAATGCTTTCCGTTTCAACCGGCTTTCTGGACGGGCATTGTTACCTTCTATGTCGCGCGGCTCGTCCGTGCTCATGTCGGCATCAGTATCATCGTCAGGCTCTTCCAGCTCGAGGTTCAAGTTGAGCTCACTGCTGGTGCCCTTTTTGCTAGTGCTTTGTGCCTCCCCTGCAGCCTGAAATACGATAGGAACATATGAGTTTTGTGGCTGTTCAAGAGAAAAGTTGTTCATATAAGATGAAAGTTATCAATAAGATTGTAAAAACTTATCGAAACAAGAATCAGTTGCATCCTTTTACCACCCCACTATTTACTTTGCCAAGGTGGAAAAGAGGTTATTAGGAGAGATCCAAACAGTATGGCACAATGCAGAGCTTTACGGATAAAATCAATTGGAGACTTTTAGTGAACAAACATTCACATCTCAAACAGGAAAAATAATTCAAGGCCTCATCAGCCAACCAACTAAATGTTACAATTGTTCAGTCATATGCTGAAGACAAAGTGTTTGGCTTCACATCCCAATTAAGCGAGAAAAATGACAATATAGAGACCAGTGGAGCATGCCTATAATGTATATAAATGGCAAAACTGATTAAGACATATCTCTGTTTTGTTTATTCCTTTTTGCCCCCTATTTGATTGTCAATCAAGTTTTTTTCCCCTAAACAAGCTTCAAGTTGCCATTTGCTAATTGATTTTTGCAACTGAATCAGTTAATATCCATTTAAAACTCTTATCAGGGCACTCATCCTGCAGAATCCACAAAAAGATACATAAGCGACTGAAATGCTTTATTCCTATTTTTCAGCATCGTTGATACCAGTTTGATCTGGAACGAACTTGATTGTTAACATAAGTAACAACTGATTAAAAATTAGTAGAAATAAACAAAAACTATGCAGGAGAAATTATACACCCACAGTAGAAGATGGTGAGACTAATATAAGTACAATGAACCACACTGATCTGAGTTGAGCCCATTTAACTAAATTTCTGTACAACTTCCAATCCTACAAATAACATGGCCTAACCGGAGGCTAAAGCTAGCACACACCACAAATGAATTCATTAAACCCTAACCCTTTGACACAACCTTGCTTCAAATCAATGTGTGAAATCAAGTTGCTCCCAAGCAATAGGTACAATCCCCACTAGAAATCAACAAAAACTATGAGTCTAAGATGGTGAGACTGATATAAGCACATACCCACCCTGACCAGATTTGAACCCATTTGACTACATTTCTTTAGAGACATTTTCAACTGCACAACTCATTTACCGCAGTTCCGCATGGACCCCAAATCGGGAGCGGAAGCTAAATCTAGCACACACCACAAATGAAATTGTTAAACCCTAACCCCTCAACCCAAACCTTTTAACTTAATAAGGCCCAAACCTAATTGGTCAACCAAAACGTACAAATCACATCCACCGAATGGTACTTGATAGATTAAACCTCGAACCAATCGCAGAAGAATTCACATTATCCATAATCCTACGAGATTGTGCGCACAATCGCATCCCGAATCCAGCCAACAACATCCAAGTTCTCGAATCTCTGTACCAAATTCAACCCACCGGAGCAGAAAAACCAATCATACAACCCGAATCAACTCAATTTTCCGAAGGGGGGAAGCCTCACCGGGACGTAGCGCCGCCTGGAGGTGGAGGCCCCCGCTGCAGCGGGCTCCATGCCCCCGTCGGCCCCTGCCCCTCCTCCTGAGCCGCCATTCACAGGTGTCCACCTAAAGAGAACCACCTTATTGTCACCTCGTGAGCTCCCTCCCCCGGACCCGGCGGTGCCGGCGCCGGTGAGGGGCACCCAGGCCTTGCGCCACTTCCGGACGGGCCCGCTGAAGGAGGCAGCGCTGCTGCTGATGGGCCCGTATCGCGTCGAGGAGCGGCTCAGACGGGGAGCCACCGTGTCCATAGGCCCCTCGTGTGTGGCGGGCGCAGGCGCGCCGCGGCAGAGTGAGAGTGGCGAGGAGAGGGGAGAGGTGACGAGGGAAGGGCCGAAGGGGAACAACGCAAGCGAATATAAGCTTTTTTTTTTTTAAGACAACGGAACTAGTACAAACTCTTCTCCTGTGCAAACTCTACGCAGGATGTTGATGTAAGCGACGCGGAGAGATTGAGTAATTTTGCACTTAACCGCCCGCTCTTAATCACACTTTTACAAATCCCTCTTTCCACCTCTTTCTCATGCGCTCACTTGGATCAACATCCTGCGGTCCAGATTAGAGTTTACACAGTTTGCACGGGAGATAAGTTTGCACTAGATTCGTTGGCTTTTTTAATGGAGACATACGGAATATAACTTGTTCCAGGCCTGAACTTGCTTATGGTCATTTTTCTCGGTCTAACGGCCTTGTTTAGTTCACTCCAAAAACCTAAAATTTTTCAAGTTTTTTTGTCACATCGAATCTTACGGCACATGCATAGAGCATTAAATATAGATAAAAATAAAAACTAGTTAAACAGATTATCTGTAAATCGCGAGACGAATTTTTTAAGCCTAGTTACTCTATGATTAGACAATATTTGTCAAATAAAAATAAAATTGCTGCAGTGTTGTTTTTCCAAAAAATTTTAGAACTAAACAAGGCCTAAGAGCATCTCAACCGTTTTGTATAGTTTGTTTGACAAATGAGATAGTTTGTCAAGTCCTAAATAAATATGGCAAAGATGAAAAGAGGCAATCTCTAATGGTTTAGCATTAATCACTTGATAAAAAGAAAATCTAACGACGCGAGGAGAGAGTAGTTGCGCGACCACGCGCGGGGCGACGGATTTCGTACGAGGGACCAGGGCCGACCCTATGTTTTCAAGGGCCCTACGACGAACTGATCATCATAAGTCCTTAAGATAATGTGTTTTCTAGTACATAAATGTATATGTTTCAAAATTCACTAACAAAACATGAAACAAATCAAACAACATGATCTCGCTCTGACATGTTTAATAATGATCGATGAGTTGAAGCTTCTTGCTCGAGTTAAGAAATGAAGCCTATAAAGTTTTAAGATTTGCATCATTATTGGCAACATCAACTTCGTTTAAATTTTTACCAACTTGCTGCTGCTCCTGCTCTTGAACAACATTATTATTGGACACAACACTACTTGCACACAATGCCTTCTGTGATTGAATAAATTGATCTACATCCCTCCGTTTTTTTTGCTGAGAGCTAATTCTTAGATAACATTGCACAATTTGAAGACCGAAAAATATATTTACATGAGTTATTAATATTTAGCTAATATATTCAATCACCTAAATCAAACAAGAAGAATAGAAGATGTATTTATGAACATATCTAGGTGCTCAGCAATTGAGAATTGAAGATCGGCAGATTCTGGCTTCACATATGTACGGGAGAGGACAATCGTACAGGACTCGAGGGAGGCCTGCGAGTGGGTTACGGTGATAAGTGATGGCGAGATTGGCAAGGGCGAACAGCACCGTGCGGCCGCAGCGGAGACGTGAAAGACATATTGCCCCTTGACGATTCCTCTTCCTGTGTGCATACGTATGTTTGGGCTCCTATATGAGTTGGGCCCTAGGGCGTCGCATCTCTTGCCCCTCCTCTAGAGCCGGCCCTGCGAGGGACGCGATGACTGTAACAAAATCGCCCAAATTATAAGAGATTAAGCCTAATAGTGACCATTTTGACAGTCGAACCATCAAGCTTAAGCCCATATAATCCTAGTAGTCCATGAAATCTCGAAGGATTTCAAACCACAACTCGTACATACAGCTAAGATCGTAATAAGTTCAGTGGTCACCATTCACAGTTACATCCAGTTCACAACATTCATCACATACATCGGAGTCACTTAAAGTTATTACAAACCAAGTTCACGAGTAGCGGAAGCTTCATAGTTTTAAAATAACACACACTTAGTCTGTTACAGTGCCATAGTTTGATCATTCCCACAAAAGCAAAAGGGGAGGTAGAGTGACCATCGTCCTTGGTCTAGTCATCACCCATTGCTGGGTACAAGCAGTGAATGCAATAACCATAGTACATCTGCCCATCTGCAAAACAACAAGGGAATGGAACTCTAAGTACGAGAATGTACTCAGCTAGACTTACCCGTCATAAACCAAAATAAAAGACTCTTCAAGGATCATGAAGGCTGTATAGTGGGGTAGCTGAAACCTTTTGCGTAAAAGCGCTACTCAACTAGAATTATATCCTAATACCCTTCTTTCATTTATTTAGCTTAGGTTAGGTATTATTACCTATCATCTAGATTTGCACCTGTACTATTGCAAACAAGTGTTGTAATATGATAGTACCTCATCATAGCATTCACAAATCATTTCTCACCATAACTCAAGTGTTTCATAGTCCTTACTACGAGGACGAAGCTCATGTCAAATGCTCACTGTCCAGGAGCGATGACGATTCGAATTGATTTCTAACCAGCTAGCGAGTTTATTCCACACATAAACCACACTCACTGATCAAGTGAGCTACAGATCACCGTATTGCACTATCCAGGACCAATTCGCGGGTTCGATAGGCACCGCCCGTACCCGAGGACTGTTCCGACGACCGAGGTATCCAAGGTATACCAAGGTTGCGCGTTGCGCCCTCATCGTTCTCCTCAACCATCACCAATATAGCGCGTACATCGGGCCGATTCCCGGTCCGGATAGTGCTCAGGCTTCGCGGTCGGAACGACTTATCCTTCCAGCTAAGTGTGAGGCATGCGTTCAACATGACAAGAGGGCCGTCAATGATCGGTCCTTAATCGATACAGGTAGGGGCATTACGGTCAACAACACCATAATACCCCGCCCGGTCTCAAGTTCATTACCACACTTGGTTACTTTTCAACGTAGCATTGACAGCTAATCAATCAGGTGTCCACCTATATCTCGCAGGTGACAGGAAATCACCCGACTTCTACCGTACTAAGCCAGCTAAGCATAGACTCCGAGCCTATCTACATAGGACAAGGTAGATAATATTTATTAAAAATCATAACCCACTGCCATGCAAGCATTTAAATCATTATAAATTAATTTATACAGCAAATAATATGTGACATATTTTTCCTAGAAACTAAACATCCATGCAAAGCTAACAAAACAAGATTCATATTTTTCTGAGTTATATTTTAATTACCATGCATTTTCAAATTATCAGCAAAAACATGGATTAAATATATTTGTATAGAAAAGTTGTACAAACATGACATGCAACTACACCAAACTGTAGATCTAGAATTATAGAGCACATCAAAATTTATTTCACCAATTTTGGAGCCATAAATCTCAAGATATAGATTTAATACTATTTAAACAGTTTTCTGGAAAATATTTTCTGTAAATCCATTTCAAAATCGCAGTGAAAAACGCTAGGAGCACCCAGATCTCTACCCGCCTCGGTCCCCTTGCGGCTGACAGTGGGCCCCCGACCCCACTGGTCAGCGTGACCGAGAGGAGGAGCACCTCCGACGAGCGGATCTCGTCGGCGGTGAGGCCTCCGGCCACGGGGTGAGCACCAACGTGCTCCCCGCAGCGAGGCGCACCCGAGGGTGCCCTTGGCTTGGCTGGAGGATGGCCGGAGCGCCCCTGCTGGCGTGCATGGCGGCACGGCGGCGCTGCTCGTCGTGGCCAGGCCACTCCGACGGGGTAGAGCGCGCGCGGGGCATCATCGGAGCTTTCCCGCAGCGTACGTGCTCAAGAACAAGCGAAACGAGGCAGGAGAGGGAGGGTTTCGGCGCGGCGGAGCACTCCGACGAGGTCAGGTGAACTTCGGCGAGCGATTGCGGGCTTGCGGATGGCTTTCACCTTGGTAGAACGTGCGCAGGGGCTTACCGCGGCGAAGACGAACACAGCGGTGGCCTTGGCGCGGAGAACGACCCACTGGCACGGCCGGCGGCGAGCGGCGGAGCTCGGCCAGCAATGCCGCCGCGGCGGTTGCTGCTGCTGCGCACGCGAGTGGAGAAGGAGAGGGAGCGGGGAGGGAGACAGAGTGGGGGCGTCTGGGGGCGCGGGGGTGCGTCCCGACCGGTTTATGCCGGTCGGCCGGACGGCCGCGGCCACGTCGCCGACGTACGGCTGCCACGTGGCAAGCGCTGGGTGGAGCGAGGCGGACGCGTCCGCGCGTGGGAGAGGGGAGGGGGAGCTGGGCCGCGCGGCTGAGCGGGCCGAAAGGGAGGCAGGTCGGCCCAGCAGCGCCTGCCCTCTTTCTCTTTTTTTTGAATTTCTTTTCTCACAATTTTGCCACACTCATTTTGACTAATTTAAAATCCTTTTCAAGCTTTGCCCCTAAAACAAAATTTGTCACAAATAAAAAGTTCTACAACTTTGATTTAAGCTGAAATTCCAAATTCCAAATAGAATTTGAATTACAACTCAAAACTAGTTCTAGGTTTTGAAATAAATTCATTTTGGGGTTTTTTTTGTATAAATCAAATTCTCAAATTTTATAGCTCCAAAAATTTTACAAAATTATTCTTAATTCTTCTAAAACATATTTCAACCTACTTTGATTATCACAAGAATTTTGGAAGCAAGCATACCATTTTTATCCTGTTTAATCTATTTAAACTAATCACATAAAATCACAATTTAAGAGCGATCATGCTTATGTGATGCTATGCGTAATGAGAATGCTTATGAGACTTAAGTGCATGCTTAACACCTAGGGTGTTACAATGACAAGCGCGGAGGGGCTTGGCATATATAGGAGTTCTTCCTCTCTATTAGCTAAGTTAATAAAATTACAAAGTCTAATTGTAAAAATGTTAGATAGATATTTTTAATTTTTTGTTGCAAATACATGAATGCAAAAACCTATTTAAGAAGGCACCGTATTAGATGGAAACCGGACGTCTCGTGCAAACTTAGAAACTTTAAATCAAGGCCATAGGAAGCTCATCTAATGGATATGTGCTTACATTGGTTTCTTTTTCACATAAGCGCCCGCCGCCCAGAATACTCATCACGTTTGTTTGAAAATTCCCCCTCCAAACCCCCACCCGCAGGAGGCCGACAGGCTAGCTACTTCTCTCGCGCACAGAACGCGCCGCTGCCGCCATGGACTGCGACGCGTGTGGCCCCTGTGCACGAGCCGGTGAAGAAGAACATGGGCGACCTCAGGCTCCCGCTCCTCCAGGTCAAGGTCGCGCTCTCAGGCCCTGCCAGCCGCTTCCCTGTCACGTGGCATTTCAACCTCCGGGGCTTTGACCCTGTGCACTAGCGTTCGTCGCCCTACTCCTCGCGCAGGGGATGGACTTCACCACTATGAACGACTTCGGCATCGTGCTCGACGACTTCGCCGTCAGCTTCTGCGGGCAGCTCACCTGGACCGCATTCGTGGCGCCTAAGACTTCGTGTACTGCGTCGGCTCCGACAGCCTGCTCACCATGACGCTCCTAGCAATGTTGGATAGCTTCTTCATGAATGTCAATGTGCTCGCGCACGCAGGAACCATCGTAGACCTAGCGTAGCTTAGTGTAGTTGGCACTATAGTCCTATAATGTTTGACTACTAATTTGCACATATTGCTGCTAGAAAGTTATTTATTGGAGACTGCTCTGTATTTGATTTATGTTTTTTTTATATCGATTATTATCAATCTGAACTCTCCGTACTTGGAGAAGATTTTGGCCATGGCGTGCTCGGAAGTTCAGGCTATCAGGCTGGCGCCAAGAGTACAGTCCATGCTCAGCGCATTAGACACTGGAGAACTTGCAACATGGAACCTTCTTCCTGTGAGTCTAACAACACCGACGTCGACAGTGATGATGGCATGATCCATGGCGGTGGCCTCAACGGAGATAGAACCAACGACAACAACAGGATCAACCACACCGACTTGAGAGAGGGTCTCTATCCGCCGCTTGTGCACAGGATCCATGGCCGCTGCTCGTGCATAGGGGTTGCGCGCGTTGGAGTCCATGGTGGTGGCGGGGGCGGCACGTTCTGTGCATGAGAGAAGAAGTGGAACCGTCGGCCTCCTGCGCGTGGGGCTTTGGAGGGGGGCTTTGCAAAGAAAGGTGATTAGTATTCTGGCCGGCGGGCGCTTAAATGCAAAAGTAATCGATCTAAGCGCATATCCATCAGATGAGCATCTTAAGGCACTCACAATGCAAGACTCTATCATAGAGTCCAAGACAATTAATTACATATTATTTATGGTATTTTGCTGATGTGGCAGCATATTTATTGAAGAAAGAGGTAGAAAATAAGACTTCAAGTCTTATTTAGACTCCAAGTCCACATTGTTCGAAGTAATAAATAACTTTAGACTTTATGATAGAGTCTGTATTTGTGAATGATTCAAAGTTTACAAGTTACGTTTGGTTTACATACGATACGGTGCCATTTAAGAAACGGTTGGGATGCTCACGGATCGTAAAGAGGGTGTTTGGTACCGCTGTCTGAGCCGTTACCAGAGCTGTTTCAGTCTCGTCAACCAAACGGCACACCGGAAACAGCTCGGCGAGAGAAGTCCAGCGAAACCCGCGCAGAGAGACTAATGGTGGAAGACTAGAGACGAGAGCTGAAAATCTTAGCTTCCATTCGCTCCTTCCTCAAATCCGTGGGGCCATGGTAGATTAGGCGTGCGCGCGCAAAGAATACTGCCACGGGTAGACGCGGTTGCGGTCGCACAGAGCAGTCGCTATCGGGGATCGCTCGCGCACGGCCGCGGCTACCGCTACCGGTCACAGAGTCGTCGTTAGGGGTTGCTCACGCGCGGTGGCAGCTTCACCTAGGAGCCGTCGGGTGTTGCTTACATCAAAATAATCTCGAAGATCTACGATGCCTACTGAGCGCACGCTTTGGGTGATTGGGTCTCCTCGTCAAAAACTAGATGTTCTTATGTTAGTCCAAACAAATCACCACATTCCATTTTCTCTACTAGGAGCATCATTCGTCCTATTTATATGTACAACTCAGAAAAATGCAATAAACTGAAATAGCCCACGAACAACAGAAATGGTCAACACGATAGTTAGCAAACTTAAAGCTAGCACGTTTCAATCAGAGAAGCTAGCAGAGCAAAGTTACATAACAACCATTACATGCAGAACTCCAGGCAGGTCAGCCCTGACCACATGCTTTTAATTTACACCTAACAGTATGAAAAAATTGTCAGCTACAAAATTTCCTACACTTTCCAGAGCAGCGCCACATATTCAGGCACAACATTAGCAAATCACTCTAAATTCTAGTATCGGGGTTTTCTTGGGGATGGCACGACCGCAACAAACTTTTACATCATGTACTGATAGCAGACCCCATGAAATCCCTTCATAATTGCGTATTTCTAGAGCTCAAATGGGAGCTGTTCTGTGAAAAACTGGGTGACAACATCAACTCTCTTACAAGTCATAGACCTGAAAGGAGAAGACAAACACTTAATTTAGGCATCCTGAAAGCACCTCCTGGCAGTACTCTTGTATGGCCTGAGCTCTTCTTACAACATGGGGCATCATCCGCGTAACTTGCTTTCCACTGCCAATGGTCCAAAGCAGAGATTAGGTAGCAAGCTCTACTACTCAATGTGCAGCATCATAGAAAGTAATCTGGTGCTGGCCTTTTAGCAGGAACGCCTCTTGATTCCTAAAGGCATAAATGGACAAATTATATGCTGAAGGACCAGATGTTCAACAGAAGCGTTTAACAGAAGCATGACATATTACAAAGGTGGAGAACACTTACATGTGGAGCAGCTTCAAATACGCGGAACTGCTTATTTAGGTTCTCATCCAGCTCCAGGATTGCAGCAACATTGCCACACCTACATGTACATCGTTTTTTCTAGGGTAAGAAATCTGTGAGGTCAATAAAGAAAGACATGAACATATCCAACAGCAAACATAAGAAATCTGTGAGGTTGACAATCACTACATGCTGGGAACAAAGAAAGTAAATGGATTCAAGTTTGAAGTAAATGGATTCAAGTCCCCCAGTTCAAACAGTTGTCCGGGCCCAAGCAGCCTCCAAAGTCCTAACTCAGTAACTCTACCTTTGAATAATGGCCTTTTGGGCTACTAAAAGAAACACAGAACTAGTACAGTTCTGCAGAGTATTACAGGTACCTAAAGCATCTTCCATAACTAGATCAAATACAATTTTCAACTACTTCCCTCACGATATAAAGTTCAGAGACCATGAGCTTCCATTAAAGTACATTTCCTCAAAGTCCCACCAGATCCTACATAGTCCCGTGCCAATCTATTTTTCTAACAGAACATTCATAATAACTAGTAAAAATAGTAAAGTATAGGAATACAGCATCAGGCCATCAGATTCTTAACAGCTAAATTTAAAGATCCATAGTCAACTTCAAAAGGAAATTATTTGGCGATGAACTTAAAGTACCTGTAGCAGTAGTTAGGAGCAGACCATACAGTTACAATCTTGTTATTGAACATCCATTTATACCCTTCCATGACAAGTTGATGCGCACGACAAATATAATCTATGTTGTTTGAGTGGTTAAATGATGAAACTACATTTCCACCAAAGAGGAATCCTGCACCTCGAGGACTTAATCCCCAACCATCTACAGCATCCTCTGGATCAGACCATAGAAGGTCACACATGGCACCATCATGAGGTACTTCTTGCTTGCGGTCTATTACTCGTATCTGTTAGCATAGGTTAAAACATTAATCGAAATGAAATATATATAGACTAAAAACAACACTAAGATAATAGTTTGCCTGATCCAGTGTCGTGATAGCAGGAGAAAGGCCTCCATGGACACTAAAGATTTTGTTCTCAATGAGTGCAGACAAACTGAAAAGAGCAGATTGAGCTGCAATCAGACCTCAAATATCTAATTCCATGAAAGATGGACTTGCTTGGATTAAAATAAGTATCAAAAGATACTTGCCTTAAATAGTCGAATATATCCGTGCAATATCTCCAGACATTGACGGAGCCATATTTGCGAAGGCACTCATCATAAAATCCATAAACCTGCAGCAAATGAATGAGAACAGAAGGAACCACAAAAAGGGATCCTCTTACAGGACAGCAACATAGAACAACCACTAAAAGTGACCCACACCTGTGTGATCTGCCTGCTCTCATGGTTTCCTCGTATTAGAGTTATACGGTCTGGATACCTAACCTGAAGATATTTTGATCAAACGAGTAGAAATTAATTGGGGCAAAGTTTTATTTCTTGTCTTAAAGAAGGAAAAAATAGATACTTGGCACTAAAGCTAGTTTTCAGAAATTTGGATACAAGCAACGGATTGAGGGTGTGCTCTGCTGTGATTCCTGCGGCTGCATCTCACAGCTACAGTACAAGTTGCAGCCACAGCCGCAAAAATCAGAAGCGAGCAAAGCCAGAAACAAATAGAAAAATAATTTGAAAGGAGCATAATTCCTCAACACAAAACAAGTGTATCTTAACCTGATTTTCTACACTTTTATTACATTGAATTGATAATTATTTCTCATATCCACTAAGGTGTTGTGTTAAGCTGACAAATGCAAGTTTTTTTCCCCGAGCAAACAGGAGACCTCTGCATCATTTCTTAAGAAGAAAGTACATTGGGATAAGAAACCCACACATACACACCTTAGAAAAATCAAACTTTTTTTATCCTATAACAAAAGGGGGTGATCACATGGCAGAACTTAAGAGTCCCCATCTAAACAAATGCAAGCTGTAAGGTAATGTGGTGCAATTGTTCTGATAAATTGTAGACAATAAGTACTGTGGGAAGCCCAATACTATTGCTTAAAACCATCTATGTTCATAATGGGATTGGTAGTTACAGACCCTCTTGCATGACACTCAGTTTTTTGTATGGCCATAAAGGCATAAAAAAGGAGTGCAATTTGAGGTGTGCCAACTGCCAAGTAATAAGGTTCTTCACTATAAAACAACAGTTTTTTCAATCCCACTACTATTCGGCAGAATAACTGGTAGCTTTTTCCATAGCCAGTGACATGGCTAATGGACATGAAATTCACGGTAGACTAATGGACAGATACAGTTTGCTACTCAATTCACAAATGAGACATTGTGGTTGTTGGAAGAAACGTGTGGTTCGGATGCAAATATTGTGACTAAGAATTCCACCGATCCGAGTTAAAGCACATCTGCTTCGAATGTCTAATGCTGGAGACAAAGTATGCCCAAATGTGATAGCACCAAATTCTTCAGCAGCCTCAACATGAAATTTGCCAAGGCAGCAAGGCTGATTGAGATTGAGTTTGAATAATTTCCTAAGCTTAATTCCTTATTTCACATCTTTTGGTTAATTTCTGAATTAGGTTGTTATGTAACTTAAGTTAAACCCTAAATTTCCATTTGTCGAACTCATTGAACATGCAGTTACTTAGTTATTTTATATATAATTATTAGTATTACAATATACTAGCCATATCCCCGTGTCAGTGTTTCTTTGAGAATGGCATGCCCACACGTCGAACACATATCATATTGGATGGTGATATATGTATTTGGGTAACATAGATCACATATACTCACATTTTATCACTTATAAGTTCCAATGCTATACAAATACCATCCAAACAAATCAGTTTATGTAGTCTATGTTGTATAGTTTCATGAAATTGACACATGTACCCACAATGGCCGGAAGTTAAGCACAAAAAAGTGCTTGATCACCAAACAGGCTAGTTTGGCTTCTCCAGGCAGCACGACCAAAGCTGCTTCCACAGAAGTTCCAAACCACCTAACTCTGAATATATGCTTTCCAAAGGACACCCCAATCCCAGTACCAAATGAAGCATCACTATAGAAGGCAAACAAACAACACACCTAGCAAAAGTTTAAGGTAGAGAAGGAATTTACCTTTAAAGCCAAAAGAAGCAAAAATGTTTCTACAGAATAGAATCCTCGGTCAACAAAATCCCCAAGGAACAGATAGTTTGTCTTTGGGCAGTCACCTCCAACTTTGAACAGCTCCTTCATGTCATAGAACTGTCCATGGATGTCACCACAAATCTGGGTGTAAAAGCAAAGTGTTTGCAATCAGATTGAAGAAATGTAGGAATATCAACACAGTAATAAATAGGTATTTTAAAACACAGTTTTGACCTAGTGACTTCTGGTTCTCTAGAAATCAATGAAAATATGCAATGAAAAAATACTTATGGGTGCAATCAACAATTTGAAGCCCCCATGCCCCCATGGCAAGTACTCTATATATCATACAGGTTTCTCCAATTGGGAATACGCTTCAAGATTTTGTTATTGAGCAGCACCCACAATGAATCTAATGTTAAATTGTTAACATGACACCAGGATACCTTAACAAGATTTAGTATAATCAGGGCAACATCATTAATATTAGAATCACATAACCTCCCACAATATCAAGTTGTTCTGGATTTCCAAGTTTGTTTAAGATCATGAACCATTTTATCATTGAAAAAAAAAATCTCTCCATGCAATACAATTAACCACCGCAAGTGCATAAATGATGGTTAAGGTTTTATGTATGGCAGCAACATATTTATCAGGCAAAACTACAATTTCACACTGGAAGAAAGAACACCAAATTGTTAAACTTATTTATTAGGGTCCCCGCCCTCCCGGAGGAAGAAAGGACTGGCAGTCGGACAGTTTTATTGTGGGAACATAAATGCTGCTCTAGAACAAATCAAAGTAGAAGAAAACACAGTGTTTGCCAAGTGTCAATATAATCCAAGCAACTATGCTAGTCATTGATGCTAGGATCAATTAGAATAAACCAAAAATTTAAATACATGCATACTAGGAGTAAACTATAGCACCAAAATTAGAGCCAGGTCTCCCTGCAAGCAAAAGTGAACAGAATAATGAATTAACACCCTTCAACAATTATAACTATCACTTACTGAAGCACAACCAACAGATTCAACACATTTACAAGCATCCTCAGTACCTGCCGAAAGTCATGCCACTGTGACATTGCCTGGAGCAATATGCACGCAATCCTTTTCTTTTATGGAGATACATAATAGTTGCAACAATATAAACATATTCTTTCCATTTATGGAAATAAACACACCAGCACAAACAGAAAAATCAACAGGGCAACAAGCTCTATAAAATAAGGACAAGTGTAATATGTATGAGCATAACCAATTCAAGAATACACATCATAGCATTTTCCTTATACAACTATAGAGAAACATAGCTTTTCCTTATACAACTATAAGAGAAACATAGCAATTGCTTCCCAAAACCAGCTCGAAAAAGCCATTTATCCAACGCACGAGCAGGAGCTGAACCAGCTGCCGAAAGGGCATAATCGAGCTCAAAACAACATCACCTATCAGTACACCAAATCGACATGGAGACCGAATCGAGACGAGATGGAATAAGGGACAGAGAGCTATGGCGGTGCGTGGCGGCACGTACGGTGACGGGGGCGTCGACGCGCTGCACGTTGCTCTCCTCGACGAGGATCTCCATGGCCTTGAGGCAGAGCGCCTTGACCTCCGCCTCCGTGAGGGGCTCGCACCGCTTCAGCTGCTCGATCTGCCGGTCCAGATCCGACGTCCCCATCTCCGGCTCAGCCGCCGCCGCGGGTCCGTCCCCTCTTTTCTCTCTCCTCCTTCCTTCCAGAAGCTTCCGGAAGCGCCGCCGCGGTGGCGCGCTACTCGCCCGATGCTTCTCGAAGATTCTAGGGTTAGGAAGCGGAGGGAGGAAGAGGGGAGCGCGTGCGGGCCTGGAGCCTCGATGGGCGAAGCTGGTTTCGGTAGGCTGTAAGACTCTCTAACAACAACTTTTAAAATACGACTCATTTAACGTTTGTATATTCATTCAATATCTTCCAATATCTTCTCTCGTAACATAACTCAAAAAAGAATTCTTCTTTCTGTAAATAGATTTCTACGAGGATAATTATATTTAAGTTGTGCTTTTTATACAACTCAAAATAAATTGCTCATATAGCCATTCCGTTGGAAACTGATTTTGAGTCTCCTACTACCTATTTTAGATTTGAATGACCACATGGGTCACTTATTAGAGATAGTCTAAAGCTACGTTGATTTTCCTTCCAACTATGATTGGTTTGCACTTACAATCGCTTGGCTCACAATCGAGTGACTGACGGTTAGGATACCCTGTCACTGTCACCGTTATAGTTTTCCATGCAGTCCGAGGCTCGACGGCTCGACACGGGGCACAGCTTTTCGGCCCGGCCCAAACATGGCACGGCCCGAAGGCGACCGAGCCCGGGCTGGCACGGCACGCAGTCATAGGTCGTGTCGGGCCGCCAGACAAGCCCATGGGTAGGCATGGCCCGGCACGGCCTTTTTACTCAGGCACGAAGGCGGCCCGACCCATCCCCACTCGCCGACTCGCGACTCGCCCACTCCCTACCTCGGCCTCGTATATAACCCGTCCCCCGCCACGGCGCCCTCGGCCCCTCTGAATCCCTAACCCTAATCCCCACCCCACCCTGTCTGCAGCCGCAGCCACCGCTTTGCCTCTCGCACTCGGCCACTCGCCTCGCGCCCTCGCTTGAGCTGACGTTGTCTTCTTCCTCGACTCCGGTGACCGCACGTTGCCTTCCTAAGCTTTCTCTTTGCAGTTTGCATCTACATCCTCCCTCTCCTTCCTATCTCCCTTCCTGGTGATATGTGAGTTTGTTCTCTGTTGTCCGTCCTAGTCTGTCCTCCGCCACTGCTCATCGTCGTCGACAGTGTATCGTTGTCTTCTCTCTCTGGCCTATGTACGGCATCCTATCCGGCACCGGGCTCCAGTTGCGTAGGTATGTGAAACCCTAACCGGCTAACCCTAACTTTTCCTTTCCTCTTCTTTGTGTTCTCTATTTTTCTAATCTTTGTGTTTTTCTTTGCAGATCGGTAGCCGATGTTGTGTCCTCTAGCTGTGATCTAGAGCGAGCAAGGCGACCACCCACACCGTCGAGGTACGGGGCTGGAGGGATGGCTAAAGACGAGGGTATGCTGCCTCCTGGCCTTGCCCTAGAGAGTGAGAACGACGACGACATTGTTGATGATGCTGCTCCTTCTGTTGCTGGTAAACCTAAAGGTGCTGGTAAGCGCAAATCTCCTATCTAAGCTGATTTTGATGAGATAGAAGAGGAGATAAATGGTAGGAGTATTGTTGTTAAGGTTGTCTGTAAGACGTGCAAAACTACCTTGTCTGCAAGATCAGCCGCTGGCACTGGTCATTTAATAAGGCATAAAAAATCATGTAATATGAAAACTAACCAACATGCTAGGGTTGAGTCTAGGCTTTCATACAATCCTGATGGCTCTATTTATAACTAGGATTACAAACCTGAAGTTGCTAGAATTGAAACTGCTTGGCTGATTGCTAGACTTGATCTTCGTTTATGTATTAGTGAGTCTGATGCTTTTGAAGAATACATTGTTAAAGCTCATAACCCTAGGTTTGTAAATGTCTTAAGATAGACTACTACTAGAGATCTTGCTAAGCTATTTAATGAACGTCGTAATGCAACAATATCCTATCTGGTGCCTCTTCTGTTTCATTAACTTTAGACATTTGGTCTGGCAATGCAAAAGAAGACTACATCAGTGTAGTTGCTCATTATGTTAATTCTGATTAGGAGTTGTGTAAGAAGGTAATTTGTATAAGATTGGTTGAGTCAAGGCACACTGGTGAATATATTGCTGAAAAAGTTGCTTATGTGATTCAAGATTTTGGTTTGCTTGATAAGATTATGGCTATTACTCTTGATAATGCTTCTTCTAATACTAAAGCCATGGAAACCTTAAATCCTATGTTTGTTGGTTTTCTTGGTTCTGAACCTGCACCAACTGATAAAGATCCTAATGCTAGGAAGTATCATCTTATACATCAACACTATGCATGCCATATTATTAATCTCATAGTTAAACCCGGCTTAAAAAGAATCAAATCCTACCTTGAGGACTTTAGAATTGCTATTATTTTCATGAATTCTTCTAATACTAGAATTGCATCTTTTAAAAGGTACAGCCATGGTGAAGGTATTAGACCTAGGAAACACTATGCCAAAACAGCACAATGGAGACACCTTAGTCAGTGACTCACAATTAAGCCGCGTCACTAATGTTAACATGAGTGACGCGGGTTAACAAAACAAGTCACTGATTAGTTGTAGCCCATG
>Ga0182004_10001210_pt1 | contig 18428 bp, 11 predicted proteins | sample Sormic07211540_1_FD_120479 | JGI IMG/M metagenome (GOLD analysis project Ga0182004, IMG submission 120479) | Endophyte microbial communities from Sorghum bicolor roots, Mead, Nebraska, USA - 072115-40_1 MetaG | ecosystem: Host-associated > Plants > Roots > Unclassified | place: USA: Nebraska...
GCGCGGCGGTTGCTGCTCGCCACCTCCCCACTCGGTCACTCCCACTCCCCGCGCGGTTGGGGTTGATGGCGTGTCGCGTCCGGGATGGGTCTGGGTGGGTGGGCCGTCGCTGGCGTCATCCGCCGCCGCCCGATCTGCTCCTGTGTTGTGGCGAGGGGGCGCGGACCGCGGGGCACGGGCGGCGCCCCCCCGGTTTCCCCAGTGGCGCGGTAGATTAGGAAACCGGTTATCTCTGTTCTGAGTGGATTTGTTCTGGAAAGGAAGGTAGTTTGCTTATCCGCGGCTGCTCGATTCCGGGATTTCTTATTTTTGGTAACGCGAGTTCTTCGGATTGGGTTTCCATATCATGCTCATAAATCCGATCCACTCACTAGTCACTACTGGTATCCACGCGTCCCGTGGTGTCTCAGTGCCCACTAGTTTTGTTTGCGCCCCACTTTTGACAAGGGTTCGGATCGGACATCATCTCGAATTCGAGATGCAGATTCCTCTGTGGGGGATTTTGCGAGATCCTGGGATCAGCATTTCCTCGTCTCTACGTCCAGGCGAGTCTAGAACGAATGCTGCTCGTGACGTGACATGAGCATTCAATCCAGTACGGATTTTTGCTTACATTGAAATTGCTTTGTTTGTTCTTGCATGAATCAGTGGAAATTAGAGCTGCGTTTTCCTTTCTATAATATAATATGCAGGGTGTCAATTTTGCAGCATTTGAAATTTTGAAGGTTGGTGCCTAGATCCCTGTAAAATACTACTCTACTAACGTCTGTTTATTTCTGCTGCTAGAAACTAAACTAAACATTTGTTTATTTGGATTCGAAGTTAAGGCATTTTAGAAAATGTCTTTACTAGTTTGCCAGCAATTCGGTTTATGATTAATGATGCAATTTGTTTTCTATTCATGTGATTGCATATAATAAATTACACTCGACCGTTGATGCATTTTGGCACATGCAGTGTCTTCTTTCAGCAAGAATCTTGTGACAAGACTTCCAGTTCCTTATTCAATTCCTGAAATCTTTGTTTTAGATTATAAAGCGAGGAATACAAAAAAATGGGCGTGTCAAGGCCGCCAAGCACCCCTGCATCAAAGGGTGAGCACACACCGATGTCGACTCCTGGTGGTAGCTCAAGGGCCAAGGAGGAGAAGATTTTTGTTACAGTGAGGGTGAGGCCACTAAGCAAGAAGGAGCTGGCTGTGAAGGATGATGTGGCATGGGAATGCGCTGATAGCCAGACAATCTTGTACAAGGGCCCTACGCAGGACCGAGCTGCACCGACATCTTACACTTTTGGTAGCATGGCTTGATCAATTCGTGAGAAATGCAACTCGAGAAAATCTGTTTGCAACTGATCGATGTCTTTGAATTCCTTTCCTTCCAGATAAAGTGTTTGGACCTGCTAGCCAAACAGACGTGGTCTATGAAGAGGGAGCTAAGGATGTTGCAATGTCTGCATTGACAGGCATTAATGGTAGGTTAATGCTCAGTTTGTACATTTGTGGTAGTGGAGTGATCATCTGCAACTGACCCCTTACCCCTTGTGTTTGTTTTGCAGCCACCATTTTTGCATATGGGCAAACCAGCAGTGGTAAAACATTCACGATGAGAGGCGTTACAGAGAGTGCTGTTTGTGATATTTATAGACACATAGATAATGTGAGTTTCATAAATCTGAGGAAGTCATTGCTTTTTGCTGCTATGGTATATTGCTTTCTAAGATGCATGTAAGTGTTATAACTCATAATTGTTCTTGTTTAGACTCCTGAGAGGGAATTTGTGATAAAAATATCTGCTATGGAAATTTACAATGAGATTGTGAAGGATCTTCTACGACCTGACTCTGCTCCCCTTCGGTTGTTAGATGATCCTGAGGTTTGTTTACAACTTTGTCAGTTATTACAATGGCCCAAGAAAAAATTGATCTTATAGTGAACTAAATGAAAATATTTTCCGTTTGACAGAAAGGAACCATTGTGGAGAAGTTGCAAGAAGAGATTGCTAAGGACAGCCAACATCTGAGGCATCTAATCAGCATTTGTGAAGGTAAATACTAAGTGCTGTCAAAAAAAGAAGAAATGAATAGTGCTAATCACTTTAACAACCTTTTGAATGATTGCAGAACAAAGACAGGTTGGGGAGACTGCACTAAATGACACTAGTTCACGTTCCCACCAAATCATTAGGCTGGTACGTATCCTGTTTGCATTGAGCCATTCCAGGAAAAACATGGTGATGGAAGTATTAATATTTTGTGGTGTATATCTTTATCCAGACTCTTGAGAGCAGGCTCCGTGAAGTTTCAGGATGTGTTAAATCTTTCGTTGCTAACCTGGTAAGCATGATATCCTCAAAGGTCTTGTGTATTGCTAATGATGCTGATATTCATAATTTCAATAATTGCTTCCTTTGCTTGCAGAACTTTGTTGACCTTGCTGGAAGTGAACGAGCTGCACAAACACATGCCATAGGTGCAAGGCTGAAAGAAGGTTGTCATATAAATCGCAGCTTGTTGACTTTGACTACTGTCATCAGAAAGCTAAGGTAGAATTCAAAACACATTAAAGCATTTCTGGTCCATGAATTCATCTTGCTAAACAAAAGCTTCTGAGATGTCTTCTTCTCAGTTAACTGTTTTGCTGGTATATTCAATTTTGTTCTAGTTTGGCCTTCAGCGATCAATAACTTTAGGTTTGGTGTTAGATAAATGGTGATTAAAGATGATTGCTACATTCAGTTTTCAAAATAGGATATCTCACACGTTAAAGCATTTGTCACGTTAAAATAAATGTTCTACAAACATGTTGCTTCATTAGCTTATTTTGTATCAGTGGATTGTCAATGATGTAGAAATAAACTCCACCTAATAAATGAAATTGTAGTGCTCGTATGGTCGCCCCAAAGCTAGATGACATGTATTTGGCATCAGTGCAATTGATTGATTGAGAGTGACTTTTCCAGTCCTTCATGAATTTCTCATGTAGAAAAAATAGTTAGTAGTGAGGTATACTGTGTGGTTTAAAGGACTCTCGGTGTTCTTGAGTGTTCTGTTATTCTGCATTACAAAATCGTATATCACAATTGCTACTTACAGAGAAAATGCCAGTCTTATTTGCAATGCATACACTTGATGAAATGTAGGTATACAAGATGTAAGCATTCACATTGTATGAAATAGAAAGGCATGCATTGTTTCCAGGCCTTAATAGAAAATTCAAGCGACAAATATCCATTGTTATTTGAAACTGAAACTTATCTGTAAACTTCAATTGCAGTTCAGGAAAAAGAAGTGGGCACATACCCTACAGGGACTCAAAGCTGACACGCATTTTACAGCTTTCTTTGGGTGGAAATGCAAGAACAGCAATCATCTGTACTATGAGCCCAGCCCTGACACATGTAGAACAATCTAGAAATACTCTATTCTTTGCAACCTGCGCAAAGGAGGTCACAAATACTGCAAAAGTTAATATGGTAAGGGTCTGAGTCGTGACTCTGAGACAACATTTCTTTGTGCCTTAATAATTGTTTAAATACATCAATGTCAACTCAACAATACATTTTCCATGCAGGTTATATCAGATAAGCAATTGGTGAAACACCTTCAGACAGAACTTGCTAGACTAGAATCAGAGCTGAGGACCCCTGACCGTGCTGCCTCTTCTGATATCCTCATAATGGAAAAGGACAGGAAGATTAGAGAGGTTTGTCTCTGACAAAGGTTTCATGTTCACTTTGAACTTTCAAGAGTTCACTAAATACTTTAAATCATTGCCATTTTTACATGATCTAATCCATGAATTCTGCAGATGGAAATTGAAATAGAGGAACTCAGGAAACAGCGAGATAATGCACAGTCAGAGCTTGAAGAACTGCGGAAGAAGAAGAGTGATCACCAGCCAGTAAGAATCTGCCTTTGTTTGTCCCAAACTTTTCTTTATTACCGTTAATTAACCCTTTGGATTTTACTCAACTATTGCAGGGGTGGAATCCCTTTGATTCGCCACAAAAAGCACGCAAGTGCCTTACATTTTCAGGATCACTAGAGCCAAGTAACAAAATCAAGATGATGAGGAGCTCGATTAGGCAATCATCTACTGCTCCATTTATGTTGAAGCATGAAATCCGCAAGCTGGAGCAGCTACAACAGCAGCTTGAGGTTGAAGCAAACCGCGCCATCGAAGTACTTCACAAAGAAGTTGAATGCCACAAGCATGGCAACCAGGATGCTGCGGAAACCATCGCTAAACTTCAGGCAGAAATCAGGGAGATGCAATCTGTTAGGTCTGAGAACAGAGACGTGGAGATGATTACAGATGAAGGAAATGGATCTGATTTGAAAGATGAGATTTCTAGACTTCATATGCAAGACAATGATATTGCCAAACTTGAGGCGAAGTTAGAAAATGTGCAACGGTCTATTGACAGATTGGTGATGTCACTTCCAAATGTTGCCATGCCGTGTAATGAGACTACCCCAAAGTCAAACAGATCAAAGAAGAAGAAGAGGCTCCTTCTTCCTCTGGGTGTGAGCAACAACATCAACAGAGCAAATCTTCTCAGAGCACCTTGCTCTCCTCATTCTTCCAGTAGGCCTTCAGAATCAGAAGTTGAGAACAGGGCCCCAGAGGGTGACACTATGTCTGTTGAGGGTTCAGAAAAGGCTACCCCCACCAAGAGTGAAGATGGAGATATATCATCTCGTGACGAAACACCACGCTACAGGCGCTCCAGTTCAGTCAATATGAAAAAGATGCAGAGGATGTTCCAAAATGCTGCAGAGGAAAACGTGAGGAGCATCCGGGCCTACGTGACTGAACTGAAGGAGCGAGTTGCAAAACTTCAGTACCAAAAGCAGCTGCTAGTCTGCCAGGTTTTGAACTTACTTGACCTTTCTTCCAAAAAAAAAACATTGTCTGCTTTCCTGCTACTAAAATATGTTCCATTACTTTATTTTGCAGGTCCTCGAGTTGGAATCTAATGAAGGCAAGTCGAATGGAGAGGATAATTCTGGGCCTGTACAGGGTGGTCCTGATTCATGGGACAGATTATTCAAGGAGCAGATGCAGTGCATTATTCATCTGTGGGATCAGTGTCATGTATCGATCATACACAGGACCCAGTTCTACCTGTTATTCAGGGGTGACAGGGCTGATCAGATATACATAGAAGTCGAAGTAAGAAGACTGGTATGGCTGCAACAACACTTTGCTGAGGTCGGTGACGCAAGCCCTGGCGCTGTTGATGACCCTGCAGTTTCACTTATCTCCAGGTACTGAATAACTAGTACAATAGCGTCAAACTAACATACTGCTTGTTTTCTCTGAGTTTCACTGATTCTAGTTCCAGCATTAAGAAGAAAATATCTAGTGCTGAAGAGTAATATAACCGAAATAAAAGGAAAACAGTGTGTTTATATACCTTTCAGCCAAAGTATAAAAGGAAAGCATTGCTGTGTTCATTAGTTAGTACGTATAACAGAGTGTTTTGTCTGTTGCAGTATGAAGGCATTGAGGAACGAGCGAGAATTTCTCGCGAGAAGGATGGGGTCAAGGCTGACGGACGAAGAGCGGGAGCGCCTCTTCATCAAGTGGCAGGTGCCCCTGGACGCGAAGCAGCGGAAGCTGCAGCTGGTGAACAAGCTCTGGACGGATCCCAACGACCCGGCGCACATTGAGGAGAGCGCGGACCTGGTGGCTCGGCTGGTGGGCTTCTGCGAGGGTGGCAACATCAGCAAGGAGATGTTCGAGCTCAACTTTACCGTCCCCACGAGCAAGAAGCCGTGGATGGTGGGCTGGCAACCCATCTCGAACATGATCAGGGAGAAGACCCAGCAGCTCTGGTGAGAACTGAATCAACTGATGTGCTGGCCTCGCCGATGTTGTACAGATGGAATGGAACAAGAAACAGTACATTTCGTGACGGTCGGTTCAGCTCTGGAAATTGTTGATCAATGGGGGAAGCGTCTCAACTTCCTTCCCGACGACTGATCAAGGCCACAAGCCGTCGGTCTGGTACCCTCTTCCTTTGTCCTGTGTAGATGGTGAATTCGTGGAGTCCAGAGAGAGAATCTGAATGTTCTCGCATTCTTTACATGTTTTCTTTCCATTTACGCCAAGTTTTGTTTGTACATTTTGTTTTATGGTATGATCTGGATCTGATGAGTCGATTCAAATTCTTTTGCCCCCTTTTTCCTGCTGTCTGTGTCTGTGCATCGGGATTGCCGATTCTTGTTATCTTATTGTCAATCACATCACAAATACCCCGTTCGGTCGGTTGGGGCCATTCCTGGCCGGAACGTATCCTGGTGATGCATGGCTGTACAAAATACAGTAGTGTTTACCTGAAAACCGAACGTGCCCTCAGAGTGTTTTCACATACTCTGACGAAGAAAATCATATACTATCAGAACAACGCTCCTAGTTCCATTTAAACAAGAATCGAAATTCAGAGTCTAACGCATAAAATTTTGTATGATTTTCTTCGTCCTTTCTGTCTTGAACTGTTTCATCGAAAGGGAAATTCAGAGTCTATTCTCAGGCTAGGCACCATTCTCATCCCGAGCAACTGCTTCAACCTACCTGAGTGTGAGTTGCATCTTTTTCTAAACCTTTTTTTGTAGAACAAAAAGGAACATCTCTGAGTTAAACTCAGGCCTTAGAAATGAAAAATGCGTGCCCGGTGTAACCTATATGGTATATGCTGATAGAACGTGTGTACCTCGCCAATTTCAAGCAATTGCTTATTTGTAGAATATGAACCTCAGTGAAAATGAAGTATATCTTCAAATAAGAAAATGCCTGTGTTAAATCAAATTCTCAGCACTGGACCAACAAAAGCCAAACAAATTGTCCATTTGACTAATAGTTCATCCAGGAATACTCAGGTTACATATGTAATATTCAACAGATCCTATGGATATTCAATATTATGATAGTTCCAAACATTTAAACGCAACGATCAGCGTCCACAATCTGGGGCTACAAAATCTTAACCACATGGTGCAGCAGTTGCTTATCCGAGGAAGTTCATGATCACCAGGTGGAGCACCAGATTGCACAGGACGAAGTCAGCAAAGGCCCTTTCTGGGGGAAGATCCTGCAGGAAAAGTTTTGGCATATGTCGTCATGCCAGATTTTCAAAGTAGAATGGATCCTAGCATTTGAAGATGAAACAAGTGATACCTTAAATTCTTTGTTGTCTTTGTTCACTTGAATGCGGAGGCAAACTGAATGAAAGGCAAAAAGAGAATGTGACAGTAAGCTCGTATCATGCAACCAAGGTAAAAGGGGAACAAAGGGTAAGAAGATCCTACCAGCAAGAACTGCAGTTCCTATGCATGAAAGGACTCCTGAGAGGAAGGAGTTGAAGGGAAACGACCCAACCAATCCCATGTAAGCAACCTGTTTTATCCACAATAATAGCATACCAGTAATAAGTGGTGTTTCGCTTGTATTTAGCATGCCAAGGGCGATTACTAGCTATGTTGCAGAAACAACTCAAGAGAAGAGTTACCAACCGAATAAAAATGTTCAGTTCACAATACAAGTGCACAAACATAGCCTGTCCTTAAACCTAAGAATCACGCTTTTCAGAAAATGACAGGTAACAAGTTGCCCAATCAACCACTGAAGAACATATAATTTGCAAGTCAACAATGATAAATACAGCGCTAGAACATCCACAAAATCAGGTTGCCAACAGCTAGGTAGAGCTGAGATTTGTAAGCTGGCTGCTTTGTTGTAACCAGTAACTGGGAAGAGTTACAAACTGGATAAGAATGTACAGTTGACAAAGCAAGGGCATAATATAACTTGTTCATGCTTGAGGACAATAAGTTCCACAATTTAAGAAAATGGCAGGTGATAAGTTCATCTATCCAACCAAACACTGAAGAGCATACGGAGTTTGCAAAAGTACAAAGGTACAGTGCTACACCACCTAGGCAATCAGGTTCACAGCAGCTATGTATAGCAGAAATTTGCAAGTTTGACAGCTTGTAGTTGTAGCCAACAACTGAGAATTACATACACAGTATATCAGTTGATAGTTTTAGCAACACAGCCTGTTCATAAGATTTCTTGTGCATGTATCTGATGCCTACTTACCTAGTACCTACCCACTGTTCTATGACAACCAAATAACCAGGCAATGTGTTTTGGCACCCCTCATATTAGGTTTAGTGAAAATCGAAATCACAGAGGAACATTGGCTGATGTGGGATAGTACACACTCCAGGGTATTCGAATAAACTTCCCTAACCATATTTCGAGGCTTTCAAACCTATTTGAACAAGATGTTTGCACATAAGAAGACATAAGTGTTCCAAAAAAAACTTATACCTGAATAAGGGCAGTGGCAACGGCAAAAACCACGTAGAGGTCAATAATCTGCAGTCATATCACCACACGTAGTAGTTAGAGGGGATTGCGGACGACAGCAGGGGAAATGGGAGAAGGGGAGGTCGGATGGAATGATGCTACCTTGAGATTTGTTGGTGTGGCGGCATACGCCTTGCCAAGGGACTGGATCAGAAGCTTCGCATCGCTGGTGGCCCTCGGCATCTTGAAATCCCCTCGTCTTCTCCACTTGAGGTGAGGATGTAACCAGAACGGAACAGGTCATAATCAGATCAGATCGCTTGGATCGACAACTTTTGCAAGCAATTCGGAGTTTGTAGGCATAATTTTACATGTGCACTCTTGCAATCAGATCAGATCCGAGTACAGAGTAACAGGCGAGTAGCTCCAGTGAGGTTTTGGGTGGTTGATTTCGCACAGCAGCAAGGGCAGGGAGGAAGGGAAGAGGCGGGCATACCTGGTGGAGCGCGTGATGGGTGGGTGCTCGTCGCCGGCGACGGCGAAGACCTGGGCAGCTGGCGTCGCGTCGGGCTCGGGCGGCGGTCAGAGGCAGGCTGTTTCGGCAGCCGAGGGGGACGGGGTTTTTCTCTTGATTTCTCTGGACCGTGTCGTGTTTCCTGGGCTGGGCCGTCGTTCCTTCTCCACGTAATTTTTTTTCAAGTTTTTTTCCCCTCTCTTCTTGTTTCACTCTCTTATTTATTTTCCAGATTCCGTATTGTTTTTTATTCTTCCTTTCATATTTTGTTATTATTATATATATTTCTCATTGGGCAGTGCCAGTATTAGAGATTCATGGACTTCGGTTATTTATTCCTGATTTCGAATTTGTTATTTTAAAATTTATTGTTATATTTTTCATGGCACAATGCCAGTATTAGAGAGCTTCATACCGTTCGGTTATTTAGGCTTTAAGGTTCAACTTATTTAAGGTTGAACATCATTTGGCAACCGATCCTCCGCGAGAATCAATCCTATACACCTAAACGATTGAAACAGATTTGACAAAAAATGCTTCAACAAAAAAAAAAAAAAACTGCACTACACTCCGATGGTGATTTGAGAAAAATCGCTTACCTACTTACACTACGATTTGTAAGCTAGAAAAAAAAACTCCTTTGACTTATTCAATCCCTTCCAAAATCACTTTAAACACTTCTCACTGGCTCCCACACCCAAAATCACTCAATCAGATAATCATAAAGCTGAAGCTAAGAATTTACAGAGTGAAACTCAACCAAGCATGCCTTTATCATGCTCGTGTTTACTAACACAATAAGGCCTTGTTTAGTTCACCCAAAAAACCAAAAAGTTCTCAAGATTTCCCGTAACATCGAATCTTGCGGCACATACATAAAGCATTAAATATAGATAAAAATAAAAACTAATTACACAGTTTACCTGTAAATCGCGAGATGAATCTTTTGACCCTAGTTAGTCTATGATTGGACAATATTTGCCACAAACAAACGAAATTGCTACTATAGTGAAATCCAAAAAGTTTTCGCATCTAAACCTAACTGCTCTGAGAAGTTTCTGATCCTGTAGCATTTGCCCCACGGGTCTTGACAGCTGAATTTGGTAGAGCAATGCATGCAATCTATGGTTACAGATCCAGTATATGTTGGGGCGACAAGAATCATGTACCCAGAAAGGTTAAACAACAGAGCTCATTTTCCAGGTTCTGTCGGTTCAGTGGGAATGCAAGCTTCCATCCACAAATTAGTAAAAACAGTCACTACAATAATGTCCTACTCCTAAATTCATATCACTTTGTCCAGCCATCTCGGTGGTCTCAGTGACGGCTTTATTCCAAGCTTCGTCAGGAATACTGTATACATTATATGCAGGAGGAAGACGAAGAACGCACAATTAAATAGAAGCTGCAATAGAAAAAGAAAGGATTAGAATTCGAAGCAGCAGGTTTAACAAGACAAGATTATCAGGTCAGGAATTACCAGTGTCCCAAAGAGTACATATATTGCATCCATGGACGGAATTGTGTTCACACCAGCTGCCGTCAGGATATATGTCAAGGAAGCATGAATATTAACCGTTATCTGAAATTGAATACAAGTTATTCAATAAACCAATTATGTTCCTCCCATCTACTCTAAAAGTTGAATAATGGAGTACAGGTACCAGTGCAAGAATATTTTCTCTTATCAGAAACGATGACACTAGCACATAACCACAAGCTCCCAGGGCACGGACCTACAAGACAGGTTGTAGTATTAGACTCAGTTTGTTCCATGCTGAACAACAACAGCAGCAGCAGCAATATAGATCGATGCAAATTCAGAGTTCACTTGACAATTTCCCATGAAATTCAGACTTTGATCTTATGAAACTGGTAAGGGAAACTGACTGGTAGTATCAGTTAATTTCTTACGCTCTAAAAAGTTGCAGTTTATTTCTAGTCAATGCTCTGCAGCGTTGATATAATTTTGATCCTTCTCCTTTACTGACTCATGAACTTTTGTACCAACATCTATTATCAGTTCCCAACAGCCCACCATGTCTGAAGTTTAACTGTTCATATTCTCATATGAGAAATGAAGTTAAGAACAAAGAAAGATGGCCACATGTAGGCCCTGGATGAGATGGTGTTTGCAACTTTGCTTCACGAAAGCTATAAGGTTGGTTCTGTTTTAAATAGTAAAATTCATGTGGTCCTTAAAATTCTCCCAAAGTACCATTCAAATTCCTCAATCTTAAAATGCAGATTTGGCCCCCCTAAAGTTGTTAAGTGTGAGGTCCTGATGTCCACAATTAGCATTTACATTCATATGTTTGTGATGATTTGGCAGTTCTTGAGCAATGCTGTGTAAGCATGTTCATGGTAATGAGCAATACACCTCGTGTGGAAGAGGACCTTGATCACATCCAGGGACAAGTTTAAAGGACCTAATCCTCGTTTTAAAACAGGTAAGGCCTTGCAACGATATGACAAGAACCTAACACCAAGGTTAATAAGATTTGCAACAATAACAATGCTTTAAGACAGACAATTTGATTGCTATATGTAGAACCGTAAATTTATGCCTGAATAACTCTATGGAAAAACTTCATAGTGAGGCTACTGGTCATGGAGCTTAAAATGTCATGTATAAGCTATGTGGGTCAGCAAGATAACTAAAAGAAAGACAGAGAATTTACAATGGAGCAGAGGAGGATGGAAACAATCCAATTGGTCTCCAATCTGATGATAGAGGAAAGAATGTCATCACTTGCTGGTGAAAGAAGCCAATGGTGAAAGCAGAAGCTTCAATATGTAACCTCTGTACTTCTCACCTCCAAACAGTACCCATGATGAGACCAACTACTCCATGCATAAGCTGCAAAACAGTGCAAGGAGCGCAGTTCAGCCTAAGTTCAGAATCATTAATTCTTTAAATCTCACATATAAGTAGTTAAAATGTAACATATGTTTAGGAGAAATTGACTACACAGATCATAACTGGAATAGTACAAGAGATGCTGCTGCTAGGTGATAGATAAACCCAACTGTTACTGTTTGAAACATGTAATCTAGGAGGATCATTTATAGCAATCAATGTTTTATTTTCGTAATAAGCATTATCTAATTGTTTTCCTTGAATGCAATGCTATTATTCATTTCATTGTTGCTTGCCATTGCCAATAAGGCACCCAGACCAAGTCAACAGCAGCACTGATGGTTAACTTGGAAATATGACAATAGCCAGTCTTAGATGTTTTAACCACACAGTTGCCACTGAACCTACTAACTCATAAGGCAGAATTTTACGTACCAGATAAGTTGATGCTTTTACAGGGCCAGATAATGTGAATAGCAGTAAGACAGTAGCCACCTGGTGAAGCATTTCAAGAAACAGCTATATAAATTTGACAAAAGAAAAAAAAAAGCAAACAATTTAATTGGACTTACCACAGTTTTCCTGCCAGCTTTCAGTCCCCATCTTAATGAGGAAATGACGATCGGCAATGGGAAAAAGCAACTGAAATAATTCTGCATCAGCATAAAACAAAAGAATAAATTTGTGTCATGGGCATATGGTTTCAGTCAACCTCTCCATTAAACACGTCATAAAGACCCATGGCTTGCAAATGCATAAAAAATGGCAGAAGCTCTGATGTCATCCATCACCTTCTGATGCTGCTCCATATGCTACCAAGTACCAATAGTGTACCAGCACAGCAGCATTGGCTGGATGAATCATGAAAGGTTCTTTATTCTTATAGCAAAGCTAAGCATAAAAACATTTTAACCACAGAACAAGCAAATCATTCCCCACCCAAATCCTCGTTCAATGTTTCCAATTGTCAGTTCAGTCCGATACTTGGATGGCATTTGTAACGAACGCATTGCTGGCGAGGTGATTCATCTTGTAACAATGCAAACTAGGAAGACAAACACAGACTGACGGCAGGCAGAGCAGAAGGGAGGAAGGAAGGGGAGCAGAGCAGAGCAACCTCAATGGCGAGGGAATTGCTGAGGAAGTAGGCGAGCCCCGCGACGGCCGCGAACATGGCGCACTCCACGAGCTCCCGCGTCCTGGCGAGCGCCTCCCCGAGGTCCGCCTCGCCACCGTCTTCATCACCCGCCGCGAGTCCCCACCGCTCCTCGCGCGCCGCCGCCGCCGCTAACCAAGGAGGGCCTGGAGCGCGGGCCCTGGGGACGGAGGAGACGGCGAGCGGGCTCCTGAGGACCCGCGAGGAGGCGGTAGCCGACTGGAGGCACACGGCGGCGGGCCGCGGCGGTGGCAGGACTAGGAGTAGCTGGGGAAAGCGGTGGAGGCGGGGCTGGAGCATAGTCCTGCTCCTGCGCCGCCACGGCCTCCACCGACGAGCTCCGTGAACGGATGAGACGGAAGGAAAGGAAGCGACGAGGGGAGGAGGAGAAGGGTGAGGCCCTCGTCTCACTGGCGGTGGGACCCACTGCTTTGTTTGGGCCATGTTGTCAGTGACTAAGGAATGGGTGTATTATTTTAAAAAAAAGTAGCAATATTTATGACAACTAAATAAATATCTCTGTACCTAAAAAGGCTTAAAGGGTTTCGTAATGGTATGAACTGGGTCGCTTCGTCTATACATTATTAGAAACTATAATTATGTGCTAGAATATTGTAAACATCATGCTTGAAATATCGTTTTTAGTAATGGTAACATGTACATGTTCAATTTCCTTTTCCCGTTACAATGTACAGAGATGATCCTATTATAGAAAACAACTAGAGCTGTTCTATTCTAACGTGCTCAACGACTCCAATTTCTAGTCAAAATGAATGTAAAAAGGAACTACATAAAAGCCCAATTTCCAATTTAAATGAAATAATGTAAAAAAAGGAATTACAAAATACTTAGAGCACAACATGTAGTTGGTATAATGTACATGTTCGAAACTAAATTATTGTAGTATTATTTTTTATATTACAACGTACGAGCACGATTTTATTATAAAAAACACTTAGAGTTGCTCTAATGTGCTCAACTACTACTGTTTCCAATGAAAATGAATGTAAAATAGGAATTCCAAAAGGCTCCAATTTCCAACAAAAAATGAATGAATGTAAAAAAAAGGAATTACAAAAAAGCTTAGCCTTGTTTAGTTCCAAAAAATTTTGCAAAATGGTCACCGTAGCATTTTTATTTGTATTTGACAAATATTGTCCAATCATAGATTAACTAGGCTCAAAAGATTCGTCTCGCAAATTACGGGTAAACTGTATAATTAGTTTTTGTTTTTATCTATATTTAATGCTCCATGCATATGCCGCAAGATTCGATGTGATGGAGAATCTGAAAAATTTTGCAAAATTTTTTGGGAACTAAACAAGGCCTTAGTGCACAACATTTAGTGTTCTTTGCAGGTATTTCGACCTAGGAGTCATAGTATTTAGACAACACCCAATTGCAATTTTCAAGTCATAGTAGTTTGATAATAGCTTATCATGATCAACTGTCCAGGATACACATTTTGAGGCCGCGATCAGCACCTTTCAGAGGCCTTATGGGACTAAAATAAAACAAAACAAAACACAAAGCATACCGGAATACAACAATCGGATCAAATGAGCAGGGCTCTTGGAGATTCTATAAATGGGCCGAATAGCCTAGTATATTTTAATAATACATTCATTCCACGATGAATTTAAGATAAACATTCAATTTGCGTGGACGATTAGTCTACGGAATAACAAAGCTGGAAATAAAATGAGAATGCGTTCCTCTCAAAAAGAAAATGTACATAAAAATATACCAAAAAAAAAAAGGTTGCTGACCACAATAGCCTTGGCAGGTTGCATCTACCTGCTACGCAAACGCGTCAAGAAAGCAGTCGCTGGTTGTGGTCTTGTGGATGGCATCATAGCAGGCAGGCATAACAAATGACAGCAGGCAAATTATCGCCTTGGAAACCTCCATCTCCATGGATGGGTACCACCACCAAACCCACAAGAAACCGACGAATGGTGCGTGCGTGAATGGGTCATCGACAGAAACAGCCCGACCTCTCTGACCTCTTCTACCCTTTTCATGGAGGTGCACGAGACGACACCATGTGGAGCCAGTTGCCAGGTCTCCTGTAGACTCAGCAAACGCCAAAATCCTACACGCTTAAGTTTCACTGTCTCCTTCAACTACTATCTTTTACATTGAAAGCAAATGCATCCCAGCACATCAGACATCACCAGCACGAGACATTTCAAAGGCCAGCATGCAACATCCAGAAGACTGGAAATTTGTGCTCGTTTAATAGTCCAACAGAACCAATCCTGGGATCTGAACATATGTATATATATAATAACAAAAATAAAAGAACAAAAGAACTACTTTAGCTCATCATAACAGTATCAGCTTTCGACAAAAAGGCCCTAGCCATTTCGACAGTCAGAATCCCACTTCCCGCAGCAGCTCTGAGTCTGAGGATGAAACGCTGCTGGAGCTGGTACAAAGCAAGAATTCCATTCCATTCCATTCCATGCGACAATGAAACTGGCAAGAGCTTCAGGGGAAGGTGAAGGATCCACCAATCTGCTGGTTCCCAGATGGCGGGTTGATGGCGACCCACAGCAGGGAGATGGTGATGGAGAGGAGTCCTGCCCAGACGAAGACGATGGTGGGCGTGCGCCCTCTCCGCCCCATCAGGCCCTTGGCGAACGGGTACAGGTGCGCCAGCACCCAGAAGCTGAAGAAGACACCACCCAGCAGCTTGCTCCACTGCGGGATCTCGCTGTAGATGGTGCGGCTGAAGCCCACAGCAATGCCGATCAGGTTCACCATCATGATCACAATGGGCGGGATCATCAGCGATGTCCACTTGACGATGTACAGGTCCGCAAACTCGTCGTCCACATCATCGCCTCCAGACTTGGACGTCAGCGTGAAGGAGATCTCGATGCCCGCCACCACCTTCAGCAGGCCCTGCAGCACGGCCGCAAGGTGCGCGCTCGTGCCGCCGATCAGCCAGAACTGCTCGTTCCGCCACCATTCTTCCAGGCTGATCCCCGACCACTTGATCTCCAGCACCGCCAGCAGGCACAGCGTCAGTGTGATCACCAGCAGGTAGGTTAGGAATGCCACATTGAGAGTCTTCACGATGAACTGCCCCGAGAACAGGGACAGTGCCGGCAGGAAGCAGTAGACGATCAGGAAGATGGACGTGAATGGGTAGATGCCGACGTTCAGGTAGGCGATCCTCTGGAGGAACTTCATCCTGCGGCTTGCGAGCAGAGCATTGTTGCGGGAGAAGAAGATCTCCACTGAACCGGTAGCCCAACGGAGCACCTGGTGGAGACGGTCAGTCAGATTGATGGGTGCGGTGCCGCGGAAGGCGTCACGCTTGGTGACACAGTACACAGACTTCCAACCACGGTTGTGCATCCGGTACCCAGTGACCACATCCTCTGTGACTGAGCCATAGATCCAACCAACACGGTGGCCCCACTCGGTCTTGTCTTCGTACCAGCATGAGATGACACTGATGGCCTCAGCAACTGTGGATGCATCAAGAAGGTCACGGGGGACAGTGAGAGCACCCGGAGGACGGCCATTCTTGACACCAGGGTGATCAGCTAGCGGACGCCCTTGGAATTCTGCAATTGGAATGGAGTTGATGAGGAAGTTCGAGTTACCAAACTTCTTGGGGAATGATGACATGTTCATTTCATCCTCATCAAAGTCTGCCATCCTTAGAGCCCGGGTCTCCTCCGGTGCAGCAGCTGAAGCTTTGATCTTGCGTCTCTGGGGGAAGCAACAGCTGCAGCAGCCACCATGTTCCTTGGAGCGGGGAGGGTCAAATCCATAGAGGGCAACGCGGCGGAAAAGACAGCCGGTGCCAACATAGACTGGTCCCATGATACCATCCAGTGCGCGCATGTTGACATCAAAGAAGACAGTGTTGTGGTTGGCATAGCGATCTGATGGATCAATGCCCTCAAACCGCTGCGGGAACTGAACATAACCAATACGGTCACCACCACGGTCCATCATGAAGCACATGCCCTCGCGGAAAGCTTGTGAGTTGTAAACATAGTGATCACAGTCGAGGTTGAGGATGAAGGGGCCATTTGACATGACAGCAGATGAACGGACTAGGGCATTCATCGCACCAGCCTTCTTGTTGTGGTCATAACCAGGGCGCTTCTCTCGGGACACATAGACCAACATTGGCAAACGGATGTCGACCTCAGTGAAATCAAGAGGTCTGCCTTCGTCACCAGTGCTGCCATACAAGGGATCATCACTGGGAGGTTTCAGCATCACCTGAAGCATAGAAACACGATGAATTAGGTGCCTGTTTTTTCTTGATGTACAGAAGAAGCAACAGAGTAGAATTAGGACATGCAAGTGAAGATGCATATATACCTGAATTATTCCAGCATGATCACCACGGGTATGCTCAGCAGAAGGTTGAATCCAGGTACCAGGCCAATGAGTGCCATCAGCCATCCAGGTGGCTTTAGCGATCTTAACAGGCTCTACTGCATCATCAAGAGCAGTCTCTCGCTGCCTCTTCATAGCCTTGATTTCCTCCCTGGCATGGTACGCATCAGAGCGTCGGCGTATCGAGTCAGGCAGCGCATTGATCCTGACCTTAAACTCATCATACTCCCTCTTAACCCTCCTCCTGTCCTTGACAAAATCCTGGCGAACCTTGTTCTTGTAAGGGTCCTTCTTAAGATTGAAGTAGCTGTCAGGATTGCGAGGCTCAATGTTGTGCTTGCGACAGAAAGGAACCCACATATTAGCAAAGCTAGCAGCTTCAGCCATGGCTTCAAAAGTCAGGAGAGCCCCTCCATCATCAGAAACATAGCAAGAAAGCTTCTCCACAGGGTAGTCAGCAGCAAGGATGGACAGGATAGTGTTTGCTGTGACCAATGGAGGTTCTTTCTCTGGATCAGCTGTAGACACAAATATGTCAAGCCCGGGTAAATCTGATCGTCCAGTAGGGTTCGACGGTGTTGGAGTCTCAAACTTGTCTTTCAGGACAGCAAGGTCGGTGGCTCGGTTCACAGGGCACAGCTTTGGCAGCTGGTCAAGCAGCCATGAAAAGCCAAACCAGAGTTCACAGACAACAGACATGCCCCAGAGCCACATTGCATCCTCATTCTTGTTCTTAATTCTCCACATAAGGAACAGAGCAAGGACGACCATGCGGATAAGAATGAGAAGCCTGCAGGAAGCACCAGAACCGCCAAGGTTAATCCACAGGACATTGCTACTATATATGAAAATTTGCACGTCTATTTTGCTAGATAGAACCAAACGATGTCTAGACTATGTGATGAAGTTGTAGGATATAATAAAAAATGCACAGGTTGGGAACCATTCTGCAATTTGAACAGCAAATACATACAACAAAAAGGGGGTATGAATGTAGTAGTAACCATTATTAAGTTCACATGTTTGGAACATGGTAGAGGTCATAAGAAGTACAGAACAGATCTAAGAATCTAACAACTCACCTAACCTACTAGTTTGTTCAAGAGATCACAACAACTGGTACTAATCTACACAACCAGGTCTAACCAAAGTTTGACTCAGAATCAGGGTGGAATATTTTTTTATATATGAACGCAAATAAAAACCA